>JADMIO011545314.1_pt1 | contig 84017 bp, 68 predicted proteins | sample 8958161 | NCBI WGS metagenome assembly JADMIO01 (sample SAMN16585339, study PRJNA669376) | soil metagenome | isolation source: Crop rotation soil | place: USA: Cullars Rotation, Alabama | collected 2011 | reverse complement strand
CGCGACAACTTGTCCACGTGGAATTCTAAGCTTAGGATCCCAATGTGCTGGAAAGCGATCGTACGCAGCAGCGCCTCCTCGGTCGCGTCGGCAGCAAGATCGACGGCGAACGAGCGCATGCCTGCCGCCTCGGTCATCCGCCGCTTGTTCCGTACATAGATTTGCGACGCCGCGTGCTCGCCGACCAGCACGACGGCGAGCCCGGGTGCAGCCTTGCCCGCTGCACACCGGGCATCGACGGCGCGGCGGACCTCAATGGTCAGCCGTTCGGAGATGGCCTTGCCATCGAGGATGCGTGCGGTCATGCCAGAAGGTCGGCGCCGCGGGCCCGTCTAGAATGCCGCGGTGATCGAGGCTGCAATTCTAGCGGCAATCCGCGCGCGACTCGATCGGGCGCAGGCGGTTGGCGACCTGCGCTACCGGCCGTTCGTCGTGGCGGGCGTCACCGCCGGGTTGATCGACGACGCGCGCGCTGACCGCCTCGCGGGCTTCGGGCCGAATCTGTTCATTGTGCAAGCCGACGCGGTGATGCTCGCGGACCGGCTCGCCGATGAAAGCTCGCGGTCGAGCGCGCTCCGCGACGTCGCGCTGGCGCTGCGAGCGGAGGGTGCGCTTCCGGCGTGGCGCGACGAGATCTATGCGGTCGCGACCGAATTCGGAGCGCCGACGCTCGCCTGTCTCGAACGCGGCGCCGCACGTTATTTCGGCATTCGCACGTGGGCCGCGCACGTGAACGGCGTCGTTGGGCGCGATCCTGCGCACATGTGGTTCGCGCGCAGAAGTCCCGCCAAGGCCGTCGATCCGGGCCTGCTCGACAACCTGGTCGGCGGCGGCATCGCCGCCAACCTCTCCGTCGAGCAGACGGTCATCAAGGAAGCATGGGAAGAAGCGGGCATCGACGCAGCACTCACCCGCCGCGCACGCCCCGCCGGGATCGTGCACGTCACGCGGCCGATGTTCGACGGCCTGCAGCGTGAAACGGTGTTCGTGCACGACCTCTCGTTGCCCGAAGCATTCGTGCCGCATAACCAGGACGGCGAAGCCGTCGAGCATCGCCTCGTTGGCCTCGCCGATGCAGCGCGTCTCGTGGCACGCGAGGGCGGACCCGACGAAGTCACGATCGACGCCAGCGCGGTCGTCCTCGACTACCTGCTTCGACACCGCTCTATATCGAACATGTAATCGCGGTACGAGCGTGGGGCGCAGCGGCGGTCGTTGCCGTAGCCTCACAGGTAAGGCGACTTGACCCAGCGTCATGTGCCGGAACAGAATCGCCCGGTTGCCAAGATGCGTGCCGGCTTGGACCAGGCCGCCAACGAACGGAGGAAACCGATGAATCACCCGATCAGAGCGATCACGCTGTTTGCATGCGCGACGCTGGCGTTGCCCGCGCTGGCGCAGCAGGTCACGTTCATGACCGGACCCCAGGGCGGATCCTGGATTCCGCTCGGCGGCGCGCTGAAGAGCATGTGGGAGAAGGACGTGCCTGGGCTTTCGATCCAGCAGACGCCGGGCGCGGGCATCGCCAATGTCCGCGGCGTCGACGAAGGCAAGGCGCAGATCGGCTTTGCGAATTCGGCAACGACCGTCGACGGCCTCGAAGGCCGCCCGCCGTATCCGAAGAAGGCGACGAAGGTGTGCCAGGTCGCCAATCTCTATCCGCAATATTTCCAGGTCGTCGCGCTGAAGGATGCGAACGTCAAGTCGTTTGCCGACTGGAAGGGCAAGTCGCTCGTCACGCAGCCGAAGGGCAACACCGCCGAAATTCTCACGGCGGACGTGCTGAAGATCAACGGAATGACGTATCAGTCGCTCGGCAAGGTGAACTTCCAGGCGGCCTACACCGACGCCGTGTCGATGATGAAAGACGGACATGCACAGGTGTTCACGCTCGGGACTACATCGCCGGCGTCAGCGGTCATGGACCTCGCCAGCGCGCGTGACATCGATATCGTGCCGGTCGACGACAAGACGATGAGCGAGCTGAACAAGATGAACCCCGGCTATTACAAGCTCATCATCAAGGCGGGCACGTATCCGAAGCAGGACAAGGATGTTCCGGCGATCGGCTACACGACGCACGTGATCGTCGCATGCGACCTGCCCGAAGACACGGTGTACAAGATGACCAAGGCGATGGCGACGCACATCGCCGACATGGCGGCTGTCGTCAAGCCGATCACTGGCCTCACTGTCAAGGACATGGCGGTCGACATCGGCGTGCCGATGCACAAGGGCGCCGCCAAGTACTACAAGGAAGTCGGCGCGATGTAAGGGCGGTCCGGCGGCCGCCGGACCAGCGCCTCGTCCCTTGGAAGCTCCGGTAGCAACTCAGCAGGTCGCCATCGTCTCCGAGGAGGCGCTGGCGACGACGCCGACCAGCATCGCGGTGCGTGCCCTCGTGCAGGCCATCGCGGTGGCGATGTCGCTGTACCACATGTACGTCGCCGCCTTCGGGCCGCCCGAGGCGATCATCTTTCGCGGCACGCATCTGCTGTTCGCGCTGACGCTCGTCTTCCTGCTCTACCCGACGCGACCGGGACGCCCGGCCTGGCGAACGCTCGACTTCGCGCTGCTTGCGCTGGGCTTCGGCTTCGTGCTGCACATCTTCGCGAACTACGACTACTTCATCAACCGCATCATCTACATCGATGACCTGACGAACTGGGACCGCTTCTATGCGCTCGTCGCCGTCGCGATCGTGCTCGAAGGCACGCGGCGCGTCATCGGGCTCGCACTGCCGCTGACGTCGATCGGGTTTCTCGTGTACGCGGTCGCGTTCACCAACGTCAAGCCCGACGTGCTGCTCGAACAACTCTACCTGTCGAGCGAAGGCATCTTCGGCTCGACGCTCGGCGTCTCCGCGAGCTACGTAATGCTCTTCGTGCTGTTCGGCGCATTCATGGAACGAAGCGGCACCGGGCAATTGTTCATGGACTTTGCGATGTCGCTGACCGGCCACACGGCGGGTGGACCAGGCAAGGTTTCCGTCGTGTCGTCAAGCCTGTTCGGCACCGTTTCGGGCAGCGCGGTTGCGAACGTCATGGTCGACGGGCCGATCACGATTCCGCTGATGAAGCGCACCGGCTTTCGGCCGCCCTTCGCCGCAGCGATCGAAGCGGTCGCATCGACCGGCGGGCAGATCATGCCGCCGGTGATGGGCGCTGCGGCGTTCGTGATGGCCGAATTTCTCGCCGTTCCGTACCTGCAGGTCGCGCTGTGGGCGACGATCCCGGCGGTGCTCTATTACGTCGCCGTCTTCTTCGCCGTCCATTTCGAGGCGAAGCGCCACGGACTCGCGGGCGTCCCGCGCAGCGAATTGCCGCGGCTCGGTCGCGTCATGATCGTGCGCGGGCACCTGTTCATTCCCGTGCTCATCGTCCTGTTCGGTCTGGTGCTCGGTTATTCGGCGCCCCTGTGCGCGCTGGCAGGCGCCCTCGCCTGCATCCCGGTCGCGTTGATGCGGTCGACGACGCGCGCGGGTATCCAGTGGCGCAGCGTGTATGACGCGCTGGTGGATGGCGCGCGCAATACGCTCGGCGTCGCGATGGCGTGCGCATGCGCGGGCGTCGTCATCGGCGTCGTGACGATCACCGGGCTCGGCATCGTCTTCACGCAATTCGTCGTCGCGCTCGCGCAGAACTCGCTGATCCTCGCGCTCGTGCTGACGGCGATCGCCGGAATCATCCTCGGCATGGGAATGCCGACGACGCCGTCGTACATCGTGATGGTGTCGCTGCTCGTACCCGCCGTGATCAAGCTCGGCGCGGTGACTCCCGCCGCGCACATGTTCGCGTTCTATTTCGCGATTCTGTCCGCGATCACGCCGCCAGTTGCGCTCGCGGTGTTCGCGGCGGCGGGTCTTGCGCACACCGACTTGTGGACGTCGGGGTGGGAGGCGGTACGCATCGCCGCACCGTCCTATCTGGTGCCGTTCATGTTCGTCTACGAGCCGTCGCTCTTGATGATGGGCGACGTAACGACGATCGTCACGTCATCGATCACGGCGATCATCGGCGTCATTTGTTGCGCGGCCGGCTTGATGGGGTACCTCAAGCGCGAATGCGCGTGGTGGGAACGCGCGTTGCTGCTCGCTGCGGCGGCGCTGCTGATCAAGCCCGGCTACATCACCGACGTCCTCGGGCTTGGGTTGCTCGCGCTCGTGCTCGTCGTGCAGTTTCGAGCCCCGAAATAGCGCCGCCAGGGTCGACCTTCTGCGGTAACGCTTGATGCGACCGCAGGGCGACCGCGTGGCGTCCGACTTAGGCGCGCGTCCGAGTTAGGCGACCGCGCGCTGCGCGGCGATTGGTGCGACGCGTTCGATTCGAAGTTCTGCCAGCGTGTCGCGAATCGCGTTGACGGCGTGGCGCATCTCGTCGGGGCCGATAGCGCCAATGCAACCGACGCGAAACGTTTCCACCTGCGTCAGCTTGCCGGGATAGAGAACGAAGCCCTTGTCCCGGACGCTGTCGTAGAACGCCCGGAACGCGTAGCGCGGATCAGCGGGTGCGTGGAACGTGACGATGATCGGCGCCTGGATCGCGGGATTCAGGAACGGCCGGAAGCCCAGTTCCGCCATGCCGCGCACCAGCGTCTCGTAATTGCGCGTATAGCGAGCGAGCCGCGCCGGCTGCCCGCCTTCCGTTGCAAACGCGTCCAGCGCCGCGGCGAGCGCTACCAGCACGTGCGTGGGCGGCGTGTAGCGCCATTGCGTCGTCTTTTCCATGTACTGCCATTGATCGTGCAGATCGAGCGACAGCGACGTGCTGTTGCCGGCGCAGCGCTCGAGCACGGCCTTGCGCGCGATGACGAAGCCCATGCCGGGCGGACCTTCGACGCACTTGCCGGAAGCGGCGACCAGCGCGTCGAACGGCATCGTCCGTGCATCGATGGGCATTGCACCGAAGGAACTCATTGCATCGACGATCAGGCTTTTGCCGTGACGCGCAATCACGTCCGCGATTTCTTGCAACGGATTCAGGATCCCCGTCGAGGTTTCGCAGTGCACGAGTCCGACGTGCGTGATCGAGCCGTCCGCCACGAGCAGGCGCTCGACGTCGGCTGCCGTCGTCTGTACGTCCTCGGCCGTCTCGAACACCGAAGCGCGCCGCCCCATCATCTGCGTCAGCTTCGCGAACCGCTTGCCGTATGCGCCGTTGATCAGCACGAGCATGTGACCGTCGCGCGGCACGAGCGTGTTGACCGCCGCCTCGACTGAGAACGTGCCGCTGCCCTGCATCGGCACGCAAACGTGCGAATGCTCGGCAGCGACGATCGCCAGCAGCCGCTCGCGCACGACGGCGGTGATTGCGTTGAAGTTCGAATCCCACGATCCCCAGTCGCGCAGCATGGCCATCCGCGTCGGCAGCGCGGTGGTCAGCGGCCCCGGGGTCAACAGAATCGGATCGCGACTGAAATTGCTCATGGCTCGTTCCTTCGAAGATTCACATCGGCGCACGCCACGCCTGAGTGCGTCGCAGCAGCACCCGCGTCAGCAGCGCATAGACGATGCACACGACGGTCGATGTCGCGACGATCAGCGTTGCCATCGCCGCGGCGGCGCCGATCTCACCGGACTCGTCCAGGCTCACGATCGCAATCGATGCGAGTTTCGTGTCGGGCGAGTACAGGAAGATCACGGCCGACAGCGTCACCATCGCGTTGATGAACAGGTACCGGGCGATGTCGAGCACGGCCGGAAGGCATACCGGCAGCGTCACGCGCGCAAACGTCTTGTAGAACGGCACCTTGAGCGACGCCGAAACCGCCTCGAACTCGTTGTCGAGCGCCTTCAACGCCGTCACCGCCGTCAGGTGGCTCGACGTGTAGTAGTGGATGATCGTCGAGAGCACCAGGATCGCCATCGTGCCGTAGAGAAAATTGAATGGGTTGCGCGGCTCGTTGAAAAAGAAGATGTAGCCGAGACCCAGCACCATGCCCGGCACGGCCATCGGGATCGAAGCCAGCAGGCGGATCGCGCCTCTCGTCGCGTTCATGCCGCGCGTTTTTTCGATCAGGTAGGCGGTCAGGAACACGAGCAGCGTACCGAACAGCGCGGTCAGGAATCCCAGCTTCACGCTATTGAAATAGCTGTCGATGACGCCGCCGTCGACGAGCCCGTAGACGTAATGACGCAGGCTGAACGACAGGTCGTACGGCCAGAGCTTGATGAACGACGTGTAGATCGCCATCCCGAGCACCGCGAGCATCAGCACACTGATGATCGAGCAGTAGATGAACATCGCGGTGTCGAAGCCGCGCGACGGACGCGCGGCGTACGCAACCGCGCGCGACGAGAAGTGCGACTGCTGGCTGCGCTGCATGAACGCGTCGACGGTGAACGCGAACACGACTGGCAACAACAGGATCAGCCCGACGACGGCGCCGCGGTTGAAATTCTGCTGACCGATCACCTGTTGATAGATGTCGATGGCAAGCACGTGGAAATTGCCGCCGATCACTTTCGGGATGCCGAAATCGCTCACCGTGTACGAGAAAACGACCATGGCGGCGCTCACGATGCCGTAACGCGCCGACGGCAGCGTGATCGTGAAGAACTTGCGCCACGCCGAGGTGCCGAGCGATTCGGCGGCTTCGAACAGACGCCGATCGGCGAGCAGCATCGCCGTGATGACGATCATCAGCGCGTGGGGAAAGATCGCGTAAGTGGCGCTGATGATGATGCCGATCGGCCCGTAAACCGACTGGCCCAGCAGCAGGCCCTTCAACGCACCCTGGTTGCCGAACCACTGGATGAAGGAGATCGCGGCGAGCATCGACGGCGCGAGGATTGGCGTGAGCGCGATCAGCCGGAACACGTTGCGACCAGGCATGCAGCTTCGCGTAAGCGCGTAGGCGAAGGTGAACGCGAGCGGCACCGTGATCAGCGTGACCACCGTCGCCACCCACAGCGTGTTCCACGCCGACTGCAGCAGCGCGGGCGATTGCAGGTAGGCGCGGAAATGCGCGAGTCCGACAAACGTGCCGTCCTTGTCCTGCAAGCTCTTGACGAGAATCGCCGCGAGCGGCGCGAGCAAGAGCAGCAACAGCGTTGCGCATGCCAGCAGCAGCAGGCCTTGCGCGAGGCGCTGCTGCGGATCGGCAATCGGCCGCAGGCGCTCGTCGGGCGGCGCGGGGAACGTCGGAGCGACCGCAGCCATCGTCAGCGTGGCATCGCGCAAGCACTGCGGATGCGTGAAGCGCCTACAGCACGCGCATGCATTCGCACGGCAGCCCGATCGTCAGCGGCGCCCCGATTTCGAGCGACATGCGATCGAGGCTGTGTCGCGACAGATTGACGAGCAGCGGTTGCGTCGGCGCACCGGCAAGCGTGACGGTGACAAGGCAGAACGCGCCCAGGAACTCGATCTTCTGAACGGACGCCGGAGCCGCATTCGGGTGCTCCCTCGCGCTGCCGTTGATCATGACGTCTTCGGGGCGCAGGTACAGTTTGACCGGCGTGCCGGGTGCGAGCTTTTCGCTGCCGAGCGCACCATCCAGCACGAGATCGCCGACGCGCACGCGGCCGTCACCCTGAGCGACCGCGGTGATGACGTTGACCTTGCCGACGAAATCGGCCACGAAAGCCGTCGCCGGCTCGCGATAGATCTGCTGCGGCGTGCCGACCTGCTCGATGCGACCGCGACTCATGACGACGATGTGGTCGGCCATCGACAGCGCCTCTTCCTGATCGTGCGTGACCATGATCGTCGTAACGCCGAGACGTTGCTGCAGCGCGCGGATCTCTCCACGCAGGCGCAGTCGTTCGAGCGCGTCAAGCGCCGACAGCGGCTCGTCCAGCAGCAGCAGGCCGGGCGCGGTCGCGAGCGCGCGTGCAAGCGCGATGCGCTGCTGCTGGCCGCCCGACAACTGGCCGGGATAATGGCCGCCGACATCGGGTAGACCAACCAGTTTCAGCAATTCGGCGACGCGCGACTTGATCGCTTCGCGCGCTGCCCGCCGATTGACGAGTCCGTACGCGACGTTGTCGAAGATCGTGAGGTTCGGAAACAGCGCATACGACTGGAACACGATGCCGTAGTCGCGGCGGATCGCAGGCAGCCGCGAGATATCGCGGCTGCCCTGCACGATCGAGCCTTCGTCCTGCGTCTCGAGTCCTGCGATGATCCGTAGCAGCGTCGTCTTGCCGCACCCCGACGGTCCGAGAAACGTCACCAGGCTGCCGCGCGGGACGTCGAGCGAAACACGATCGAGCGCGGTGAAACGCCCGAAGCGTTTGGTGATGCCGGTCAGTGAGAGGTAGGAGTCGGGCATGAACCTCGATCCTCGATCCTCGCAGCTATTTCGGCAACGACTTCCCGTTATACCGCTTCGTCCACTCGGCAAGGATCTTGTCGCGGTTCTTCGCTTCCCAATCGAAGTCGTTCTTGATCAGGCGCTTCTCGTAGTCGGCGGGCATGAATTCGAGCGGTTTCGACATGCCCGGCATCGCAACGACGGCGAAGTTGTTGGCGAACAGCGCCATCGCCTCGGGCGTCGCGAGCCAGTCCATCAGCTTCTTCGCGGCGTCCATCTTCTTCGTGCCTTTGACGATGCCGCTCGCCTCGAGGTCCCACCCGAGTCCTTCGCTCGGAAAGACGATGTCGATCGGCGCTCCCGATTTCTTCGTCGCGACTGCGCGGTACTCGAAGGAGATGCCGATGGGAAACTCACCCGCGCCCGCCTGGCGGCACGGCTGCGAGCCCGAGTGCGTGTAGACGCCGACGTTCTCGTGCAGTGCATCCATGAATTTCCACGCATCCGCCTCTCCCCACATCTGCAGCCAGCCGGCGACGTCGAGGAAGCCGGTGCCGGACGACGCCGGATTCGGCATGACGATCTTGCCCTTGTATACGGGCTTCGTCAGGTCCTTCCAGCTCGCCGGCTTCGGCAGGTTCTGCTTTTGTGCTTCGACGGTGTTGAAGCAGACGGCGGCACCGTAAATGTCCATGCCGACCCAGCGCGGCGGGTTCTGCGTGTCACGGTACGCTGCCGGGATCTTGTCGACGCCCTTGGGCGCGTACGGCTCGAGCATCCCCTCGAGTGCGAACACGGCAAGACTCGATGCGGACGTTCCGATGATGATGTCGGCCTGCGGATTGGCCTTCTCCGCGAGGATCTTCGCGGTGATGACGCCGGTCGAATCGCGGGTGAATTTGAGCTCGACGTCCGGGTACGCCTTGTTGAACGCCGCCTCGTATGCCTTGATCTGATCGGTCTCGAGTGCCGTGTAAACGTTGAGTTGCGTCTTCTGCGCGGCGACCTGCGCTGCGCCGAGCGCGAATCCGATTGCCGCGACTGCCGACCACCAACGCAAGCGCTGCTGCGATGCCATCGTATGCTCCTCGTTTGTGACGTTGGGCGAATGTCGCCGGCCGGTCGAACCAGCCGGTCGTTGTTACCAAAACTCGCGGATGCTACGCGCGAACGACGCGACGGCGCAATGGCGTCGACGCGCGTTTATCACGCAGCCAGTCGCATCGTTCCTGCCCTACGACCGATTGCAGATTGTTGACAATCTACACGCTGCATCGTCTAATGGCAACGTGCTGAAGTCGCCGACCTCTCGCAGCCGCGGACGCACGTCCCCCGCGGCGGCTACACCGCTGCGGGCCGCGCCGGCGCGCATTCCTGCCAACGACGCGAGCGCGCGTCGAGCGTCGAATCGCGCCGTCGGCGACGACCACCCGATCGCCCTCCTGCAGGCCCATTCGCTGCCCGCGCTCGTGCAGCGCGAAATCGAACGGATGATTCTCGCCGGCGATCTCGCTGCGGGCACACAGGTGCGTGAAGCGGAAGTCGCGCGCATGCTCGGCGTTTCGAGAGGTCCCGTGCGCGAAGCGTTTCGGGCGCTCGAGGAATCGGGGCTCGTCCGCCTCGAGAAGAACCGCGGCGTGTTCGTGCGGCAGATCAGCGTCGCCGAAGCGGACGACATCTTCGAGCTGCGGGCCGTGCTTGACGATTTCGCCGGCCGGCGCGCGGCACAGAATGCCGACGCGTCGCAGGCGGCCGAGCTTTGTGCGCTCACCGATCGCATGGAAAAAGCGGTCGGCCGCGGCGACGTCGATGGCTACCACAGCGCCAACGTCGCGTTCCATGACCGCATCGTTCAACTCGCGGGCAATCCGAAGCTGACGCTGCTCTATCGGCGCCTGGTCAACGAACTGCATCTGCACCGCCGGGCGGCACTCGGTCAGGCGGGCATCCTGCCCGTATCGATGCGCGAACATCGCGCGATCGTCGAGCATATCGCCGCACGCCAAGCCGCCGCCGCCGGCCGCGCGCTTTACGAACATGCGATGGCGAGTCGCGACCGCGTCCATCGCAGCCGCGTCGACACCAGCGCGGCGCCACGATCCCGCAAGGCCCGATGAAGGAAATTGCCGTCAATGGCCGCACGTATCGCTGGCCACAGCAACCGCTCGTCGTCGTCTGTGTCGACGGCTGCGAGCCGGATTATGTGAACCAGGCGATTGCCGCGGGCAGTGCGCCGTGGATGGCCGCGCTGGATGGCCGCGGCACTTGCCTGACGGCGGATTGCGTCGTGCCTTCGTTCACCAACCCGAACAACCTCTCGATCGTCACCGGCGCGCCGCCATCGGTGCACGGCATCTGCGGCAATTACTTTTTCGACGCCGACGCGCAGGCCGAAGTGATGATGAACGACCCGCGGTACCTGCGGGCGGGAACGATCCTCGCGGCGTTCGCCGACGCCGGAGCCAAGGTCGTCGTGATCACCGCCAAGGACAAGCTGCGCGCGTTGCTCGGGCATCGCCTGCGCGGCATCTGCTTCTCCGCCGAACGCGCCGATCAGGTGACGCTCGAAGCGAACGGCATCACGGACGCCCTGTCGCTTGCCGGCATGCCGTTGCCGTCCGTGTACAGCGCCGAACTGTCCGAGTTCGTGTTCGCGGCGGGTTGCGCACTGCTGGAGCGCGAGCGACCGGACATCATGTACCTGTCGACGACCGACTACGTCCAGCACAAGCACGCGCCAGGAACGCCGCACGCAAACGCGTTCACCGGCATGCTCGACCGCTATCTGGCGCGACTCGACGCGGCGGGGGCCACGGTCGTGTTCACCGCCGACCATGGGATGAACGCCAAGACGGACGCGTTCGGGCGACCGAACATCGTGTTCCTGCAGGACGTGCTCGATGCGGCGTTCGGGGACGGAACCACTCGCGTGATCCTGCCGATCACCGATCCGTACGTCGTCCATCATGGCGCGCTCGGGTCGTATGCGACCGTCTACGTCAACGCGGGACCCTCGATCGAGCGCGTCCGCGAGCGGATCGCCGCGCTGCCAGGTATCGACCTGGTACTGCTGCGAAACGCCGCCTGTGCACGTTTCGAGCTCCCCGAGAACCGCGTGGGCGATCTGGTGGTCGTATCGGAGAGGCTCACGGTTATCGGCAGCAGCCGTTCCCGGCACGACCTGTCGGGCCTCGACGCCCCGCTGCGATCCCACGGGGGCATTTCGGAGCAACGCGTACCCCTGATCGCCAACCGACCGGCGCCTGCCCTGCCGTCGCGTCGCTGGCGGAACTTCGACGCCTTCGACCTTGGACTCAATCACCTGACATGACGCCGGATTCTCGATGCTGACCGCGGCTGCCTCCGCACCGGTCGTAGGCGCCGCCCCACGCGCTGAAGCGATGCGCATTGCCGGCGAGCGCGTGCATGCCGCGCGCACGCTGGAAGTCTTCAATCCGTATACGAACGACGTGGTCGGCACGGTACCGCGCGCGTCGATCGATGACGTTCGCCGCGCGTTTGCCATCGCACGTGCGTACAAGCCGCGGCTCACGCGCTTCGAGCGTTACGAGATCTGCCGCCGCGCAAGCGAGCTGATCCGGAACCGGGCCACCGAGCTGTCGGCGCTCATCACCGCCGAGTGCGGGATCTGCGTCAAGGATTCGCTTTACGAGGTTGGACGTGCCTGCGACGTGTTCACGTTCGCAGGGAACGCAGCGTTGCAGGATGACGGCCAGGTGTTTTCGTGCGATCTCACGCCGCACGGGAAGTCGCGCAAGGTTTACACGCTGCGCGAGCCGTTGCTGGGTGTCATCTCCGCGATCACGCCATTCAACCATCCACTGAACCAGGTCGCGCACAAGATCGCACCGTCGATCGCCACCAACAATCGGATGGTGCTGAAGCCGACCGAAAAGACGCCGTTGTCCGCGCTCGTTCTTGCCGACATCCTGTACGAAGCCGGACTGCCGCCGCCGATGCTGTCGATCGTCACCGGCGACCCGCGCGAAATCGCCGACGAGATGCTCGTCAATCCCGACGTCGACCTGGTCACGTTCACCGGCGGCGTCGCCGTCGGCAAGTACATCGCGGGCAAGGCCGTCTACAAGCGGCAAGTCCTCGAACTCGGCGGCAACGACCCGATCATCGTGATGGAGGATGCCGACATCGACGAGGCGGCCACGCTTGCGGCAGTCGGTTCCTACAAGAATTCGGGCCAGCGTTGCACGGCGGTGAAACGAATGCTCGTGCACGAGCGCGTCGCCGATGCGTTCGTCGAGCGACTGCTCGCGCGGACGCGCGCATGGACCTACGGCAATCCCGCCGACCCGAAGGTCGACATGGGTACGGTGATCGACGAAGCCGCCGCGGTCACCTTTCAGTCGAAAGTGCGCGCTGCCATCGAACAGGGTGCGGCGCTGCTCGCTGGCAACGAGCGCGAAGGCGCGCTCTATTCGCCGACGGTCCTCGACCGTGTTACGCCCGACATGGACGTCGTGCGCACCGAGACGTTCGGCCCCGTGTCACCGGTCATTCGCATCAAGGACATCGACGACGCGATCCGCGTGTCGAACGGCACCGCGTATGGATTGTCGTCGTCCGTCTGCACGAACCGGCTCGACTACATCACTCGCTTCGTGAGCGAGCTGCAGGTGGGTACGGTCAACGTGCGCGAAGTGCCGGGTTATCGGCTGGAGCTGACGCCGTTCGGCGGCATCAAGGACTCCGGACTGGGATACAAGGAAGGTGTGCAGGAAGCGATGAAAAGCTTCACCAACGTCAAGACGTATTCGCTGCCCTGGTAGGTCGCAGTGCAAACACTGCTCAACCTGCTGGCCGGCGTATCGCTCCTCGTGTGGGGCACGCACATCGTGCGCACGGGCATCCTGCGCATGTACGGCGGCGACCTCCGCCGCGTGCTGCGCCGGAGCGTCTCGCACCGTGCGTCGGCGTTTTTCGCCGGGCTCGGCGTCACCGGGTTGATCCAGAGCAGCACGGCGACGGCGTTGATCGTCGCGTCGTTCGCGGGTCAGGGCATCATCGGCACCGCGCCAGCACTCGCCGTCATGCTGGGTGCGGACGTCGGCACGGCGCTCGTTACCGTACTGCTGTCGTTCGACCTGTCGTGGCTTGCGCCGCTTCTGATCTTCACCGGCATCGTGCTGTTCCTGTCCGCGCAGGCCGGCGCCGCCGGGCGCTTTGGCCAGATCCTGATCGGGCTCGGCTTGATCATGTTCGCGCTGCAATGGATTTCCGTCGCCGCGCAGCCGGTCGTCAAGGCGGCCGGGGTGCAGGTGATTTTTGCGTCCCTGACCGGCGATGTGCTGCTCGACATGCTCGTCGCAGCGCTGTTCACCGTGCTTTGCTATTCGAGCCTCGCCGTCGTGTTGCTTGTCGCCACGCTCGCGTCGCTGCATGTCATCGCGTTGCCGGTCGCGCTCGGTCTCGTGCTCGGTGCGAATCTCGGCAGCGGCCTCCTCGGCATGTTGTCGACGCTCCGCGCAACGCCGGAAGCACGTCGCGTGACGCTCGGCAACTTCATCTTCAAGGTGATCGGCTGCGTGCTCGCCATTCCGCTCGTCGGTCACCTCGAAAACTGGATCGCCGGTCTTGCGATCGACCCTGCGCGCGAGGTGGTGCTGTTCCATTTGATGTTCAACATCGCGCTCGCGCTGCTGCTGGTGTTCTGGACCGAGCGCATCGCGCGCGTCGCCGAACGCATGTTGCCGGCCCGCCCCTCCTCCGAGGATCCGGCCAAGCCGCGCCATCTCGATCCGTCGGCGCTCGACACACCCGGGCTCGCGATCGCCTGCGCCGCGCGCGAGGCAATGCGCATCGGTGACGTGATCGAACAGATGCTCGCGGGCATGCTAACCGTGCTTACGACGAACGACCGCACGCTCGCGGAGCGGTTGCGCCGGATGGACGATGTCGTCGACCAGCTCTATACGGCGGTGAAGCTGTACCTGACGCAGATTCCGCGAGAAGCACTCGAGCAGCGCGAAGGTCGTCGCTGGGCGGACATCGTCTCGTTCGCCATCAACATGGAACAGGTAGGCGACATCATCGAGCGCATTCTCACCGACGTCGAGGACAAGAAGATCGACAAAGGCCGCAATTTCTCCGGCGCCGGTATGGCGGAAATCTGCGACCTGCACGCGCGGCTGATCGCCAACCTGCGGCTCGGATTGTCGGTATTCCTGAACGGCGACCTCAAGCACGCGCAGGAACTGCTCGCACAGAAGGTGCTGTTCCGCGACCTCGAGCGCGCGTATGCGAACTCGCACCTTGGCCGACTCGCCGGCAACACGCTCGAAAGCATCGAGACGTCGTCGCTGCACCTCGACCTGATCTCCGACCTGAGGCGCATCAATTCGCACATCTGCTCGATCGCCTACCCGATCCTCGAGGAAGCCGGCGTGCTCGCGCATACGCGCCTGAAGACGCAGGAGCCCGCTCCGCCCGCGACCGAAGCCGTCGCGAACGAGGGTGCGACGTGGCAGAAGCGAAAGCCCAAGACCGCATGAGCCCGGCGGGCGAGGCGGAACGCCGAGCCGAGGCCCGCAGGGGGCGGCGCCGGGCGATTGCGGGAGGCCGACTCGCCGGCGGTCGCACGATGCCGATGGAACAGGGAGGCCGAGGCATGAGCCCGGCGGGCGAGGCGGAACGCCGAGCCGAGGCCCGCAGGGGGCGGCGCCGGGCGATTGCGGGAGGCCGACTCGCCGGCGGTCGCACGATGCCGATGGAACAGGGAGGCCGAGGCATGAGCCCGGCGGGCGAGGCGGCACGCCGAGCCGAGGCCCGTAGGGGGCGGCGCCGGGCGATTGCGGGAGGCCGACACGCTGGCTGTTGCGCGTCGTCTACGGCACAAGGAGGCCGAGGCATGGCACGTTGATGCCCGAGCTGTCGCTCGGCATAACGCTCGCCGTTATTGGCGCCGGTCTGCTGCACGCGAGCTGGAACGCGCTGCTCAAAAGCGCGCCAGGCGGCGATCCGATGCTCGATACCGCATCGGTCGTCGCCGGTTCGTCGGTATGGGCATTGATCGTATTGCCGTTCGTTCCCTGGCCTGATCCCGCCGCGTGGAAATTCGTCGCGTTGTCGTCGACGATCCACTTCGCGTATTACATCACGCTTGCACACGCGTATCGAATGGGCGACTTGTCGTTCGCTTATCCACTGATGCGCGGCACGGCACCGCTGATCGTCACGGTGCTCGGCATCGTATTCCTGCACGAGTTGCCGACGGCGCACGTCGCGGTCGGTATCGTGCTGATCTGCGCGGGCATCGTCAGCATCGCGTTCATCCGCCGCGAACGTCACCCGCCCGCCGCGGCTGGCTGGGCGTTCGCGAATGCGGCGGTGATCGCGCTCTACACACTGACCGACGGCGCCGGCGCGCGCGCGTCGGGCAATGCAGCGTCGTACGTCACGTGGCTGATCTTTCTCGAGGGATTGCCCTTCATCGCCTGGATCCTCTGGCGGCGCGGCCGTTCCGCGATCGATTACCTCGGACGCGGCTGGCGGCGAGGCCTGCTTGGTGGCGCGTGCAGCCTCGCCGCGTACGCCATCGTCTTGTACGCGATGACGCGTGCGCCCGTGGCGGCGGTCGCCGCGCTTCGTGAAACCTCCGTGCTGTTCGCCGCGTTGATCGGCGGGGTCTGGCTGAAGGAGGGCTTCGGACCGATGCGCCTCGCGGGCGCGGCGAGTGTCGTCGTCGGCGTGGCAGCACTCAAGCTATGACGGAAACCTCGCTACCCTCGAGCGCGCGCGTTGTCGTCGTCGGCGGCGGCATCGCCGGTGTTTCCACGGCGTATCACCTGACGAAGTTCGGTATCACCGACGTCGTGCTGCTCGAGCAGGGTCGCCTCACCTGCGGCACGACGTGGCATGCGGCCGGACTCGTCGGGCAGACGCGCGCGACGCGCAACGCAACGCGGATGAGCCGCTACGGTATCGACCTCTACGCATCGCTCGAGCAGGAAACGGGGCTCGCGACCGGCTGGAAGCAATGCGGCAGCGTCAATGTCGCGAAAACGCGCGAACGCCTGCAACTGATGCGCCGCCAGATGGCGCGTGCACAGAGCTTCGGCGTGGAATTCGAGTGGCTGTCCGCCGCCGGCGTCGCGACGCGGGTGCCATTGCTGCGGACGGATGATCTCGCTGGCGGCGTGTGGATTCCCGGCGACGGCAAGGCGAACCCGACCGATCTCGCACAATCCCTCGCCAAAGGTGCGCGTAGCCGAGGCGCTCGAATTTTCGAGCAGACACAGGTGACGACGGTTCGCACGCAAAATCGGCACGTCGCGGGCATCGCGTGGCAGCGCGGCGACGAACGCGGCCAAATCGTGTGTGAAGCGCTCGTCAATTGCACCGGGCAATGGGCGCGCGAGTTCGGCGCGAAGGCGGGCGTCGCCGTACCGCTGCAATCCGCCGAGCACTTCTACATCGTCACCGAGCCGATCGAAGGCGTCACGCCGGCGCTACCCGTGATCCGCGATCCCGACGGGTTCATCTACTTCAAGGAGGAAGTCGGCGGCGTCGTCATGGGTGGCTTCGAGCCCGTCGCGAAGCCGTGGAACGTCGAGCGCATTCCCGATCGCTTCGAGTTCCAGCTGTTGCCGGAGGACTGGGATCAATTCGAAGTGCTGATGCAAAACGCGCTGCACCGGATGCCGGCGCTCGAAACCGCGCAGGTCAAGCTGCTGCTGAACGGTCCTGAGAGCTTCACGCTCGACGGCAATTTTCTGCTCGGCGAGGCACCCGAGGTCGGCGGGTATTTCGTGTGCGCGGGGTTCAACTCCGCCGGCATCGCCAATTCGGGCGGTGCCGGGCGGCTGATCGCTGAGTGGCTCGTCGCCGGCGAACCTCCTTTCGACGTTTGGGACGTGGATATTCGCCGCTTCGGGGCGCTCCATGTCAATCGGCGGCATCTCGCCGATCGAACCGTCGAAACGCTCGGGCTGCATTACGCGATGCGCTGGCCGCGTGAAGAGCTCGTGACCGTACGGCCGCTACGTCGCTCGCCGCTCTACGACCGGCTGCGCGCGAAGCGTGCCGTGTTCGGCACCAAGCTCAACTGGGAGCGCGCGAACTATTTCCTGCCCGACGGCGCGGCGGAGCCACCGCCGACGCTGGACACGCCCGGCTGGCTGCCGTACGTGCTCGACGAGCAGCGCGCGTGCCGCGAGGACGTCGTCGTGTTCGATCAGACGTCGTTCGCGAAATTCGTGCTCAAGGGTCGCGACGCGCTGCAGGTGCTGGAACGGCTGTGCGCGAACCGCATCGACGTCGACGTCGGCCGCATCGTCTATACGGCGCTGCTGAATGCGCGCGGCGGTTTCGAAAGCGATCTCACGATCACGCGCATCGCGGTCAACGAGTTCTTGATCCTGACCGGCTCCGCGCAGGCGACGCGCGACTTCGCATGGATCGAGCGCCACATCCGCGCCGACGAGCACGCAGCGCTCGTCGATGTGACGAGCGCTTACTCGGTCATTTCATTGATGGGACCGCGCGCCGAGCCGCTTTTGCATGCGCTGTCGCGCGACGATTTCTCGAGCGCCGCGTTCCCGTTCGCGACGACGCGCATCGTCGACGTCGGATACGCGCGCGTGCGCGCAGCGCGCATGAGTTACGTCGGCGGGCCTGGTTACGAGCTGTACGTCGCGACCGACCAGTGCGCGACGCTCTACGATGCATTGTGCGAGGCCGGCGCGGCGTTGGCTCTCCGCGATGCCGGGTACTACACGATCGACGCGCTTCGCATCGAAGCGGGCCGGCGGGCGTGGGGCGCCGAGCTCTCCCCCGATGAAACGCCGCTCGAAGCGGGGCTCGTCTATGCGGTCGCGCTCGGCAAACCCGTCGATTTCATCGGTCGTGAAGCGTTGCTGCGCCAGCAGGCGCGCGGCGTCGGCAAGCGGCTCGTGCAGTTCACGCTGAGCGATCCCTCCGCATTCGCATGGGGTGGTGAACCCATCATCATGGACGGACGCTACGTCGGCGAGCTGACGTCGGCGGGCTACAGTCGAAAGCTTGGTCGCACCGTTGGATTCGGCTACGCTCGATCACCCGATGCCGACACACCGCTATCCGATGCGATGATCGACGGCGCGCGTTACGCGATCGACATCGCCGGCACCCTGCACGACGCGACCGTGCACCGCCAGACGATTCGGTGATGCCGCAACCGCGACTACGCGACCGCGGGTAGACTTCGTGCCGTTGCAATTGCGCGCCTTCCCATGACCGTCATCCATCGCCTTGCTCCGCCGGCGCGCCGCGGCCGCACGCCGTCCCGGCCGGGCGTGGAGACCGCGCAAGTGCAAAGCCTGACGCGCGGGCTGTCCATTCTCGAATGCCTCGCGCGCGCCGAAGGCGGACTGACGCTCACCGACATCAGCGTTCGCGTCGAACTGGCGCCTTCGACGACGCACCGGCTGCTGTCGACGCTGGAAAAGATGGGTTACGTGTTTCAGGCCGGTGACCTTGGTCGCTGGTATGTCGGGTTGCAGGCGTTCACCGTCGGGTCGAGCTTTCTCGCCAACCGCGACTTCGCCACGCAAAGCCACGCGTACATGCGGCGTCTGATGGAGCAGTCGGGCGAGACTGCCAACCTCGCCATTCTCGACGGCACCGAGGCGGTGTTCATCGACCAGGTTCAATGCCGCGAAACGATGCGCACGATCGTCAAGCTCGGCAGTCGTGTGCCGCTGCATGCGTCCGGCGTCGGCAAGGCGATTTTCGCATCGCTGCCGGACGATCAGATCGATGCCTTGCTGAAGGTCAAGGGACTGCCGCGCATCACCGAGAACACGATCACATCGCCCGAAACGATGTGGGCGAGCATCCGGGTGATTCGCCAGCGCGGCTGGTCGTTCGATGACGAGGAGCACCTGCCCGGCACGCGTTGCGTCGCCGCGCCGATCTATGACGAGCACGAGGAACCGCTGGGCGCCATTTCACTGGCCGGACCGTCCACCCGGCTGACCGATCAGCGCATCAAGCAGCTCGGCCCGGTCGTATCGCACATCGCCGAAGAGATCACACGCCGCCTGGGCGGGCGGTGGCCGCACCCGCACTGAACGGGCCGCGCTGCGCGAAGCGGCGGCTAAAGCGTGCATGTCCGCTGCTATGCTTCCACCCGCTCGTGGTCGACATCCCGCGCGCGCCGTCAGGCGAGCTGTGCGCCGGACGCGCGTCCTTCCGTCATCCGTGACCAGCGGCGTGCGAGGTCCGCCCGCACCGGTGGCAACCATCGCGTCAGCAGGTCGTCCATCGCGTCGAAGTCGTTGCAGACGAGAACGACGTCGCACCCCGCGTCGATTGCTGCGGTCGCGCGCGCCACGATGTCACCGACCGCGTGCGCACCGACCATTTCGAGATCGTCCGAAAACACGAGGCCGTCGAATCCAAGCCGTCCGCGCAGCACGTCGCTAATCCACACGCGTGAGAAACCGGCCGGCTGCGCATCGACGCTCGGATACACGACGTGTGCGGGCATGATCGCCGGCAGTGCCTGCTGGATCAGCGCGGCGAAGGGAACGACGTCGTACTGAAGGATCGTGTCGAGCGGCCGATCGTCGATCGGTGTCGCGACATGCGAATCCGCCACGACGAAGCCGTGCCCTGGAAAATGCTTGCCGACGCCGGCAACGCCGCCTTCCTTCAAACCCCGCAACAACGCGCCTGCGAGATCGGCCACGATGATCGGGTCGGCGTGGAACGCGCGATCGCCGATGACCGTGCTTGCGCCGTAATCGAGATCGAGCACCGGGGTGAATGCGACGTCGACGCCGTGCGCGCGCAACTCGCGCGCCAGCGTGCGACCGTGCTGGAAGGCGGAATCGTTCGCCGCTGCGGGATCGCCGTCCCACGCATAGCCGAGCGAGCGCATCGCAGGGATCACCGAGAATCCGTCGGCGCGAAAACGCTGCACGCGTCCGCCTTCCTGGTCGACGCCGATCACGAGTTCGGGCCGCATCGCATGAATCGCGTCGTTGAGCGCATGCAGTTGCGCCGACGATTCGAAGTTGCGCGCGAACAGGATGACACCGCCGACGCGCGGATCCGCGAGCCGTGCGCGATCATCGTCGGTCAGCGTGAGCCCCTGGACGCCGAGCATGATCGGCCCGCGCAAGCCTACGTCGACTGCCGGCATTCCGGACCTTGGGTCGCTTGGTGGATGGGCGGTCATTGCGTATTCCTTCAGCTACCGACTGCGGCCTGTCGCATCAGCGCCTTCATCTCGCGTACCGCCTCGCGCAAGCCGACGAAGACACTGCGTGAAACGATCGCATGTCCGATGTGCAGTTCGCGCACGCCCGACAACGCGGCAACCGGCTGGACGTTGATGTAATTGAGCGCATGCCCGGCGTTGAAGCGCATGCCGAGGTCGCGAATCGCGCGGCCGGCGCTGCGAATGCGGTCGAGCTCGGCAACGACCGCCGCGCTTTCGGCGTCGCGTCCCTTGGCGTGGAACGCATGCGCGTACGGCCCGGTATGCACTTCACAAACGCGCGCGCCGACCCGCGCCGCGGCTTCGACCTGCGCCACTTCCGCGTCGATGAACACCGACGTGACGATTCCTGCGCCTGCGAGGCGGGCGATCGCATCGCGCAGCTTGTCTTCCTGACCGGCGACGTCGAGCCCGCCTTCGGTCGTCACTTCCTCGCGGCCCTCGGGCACCAACATCGCCATCTCGGGGCGTAGCGTGCACGCGATGTCGACCATTTCGTCGGTCGCGGCCATCTCGAGGTTGAGCTTGATGTGCACCAGATCGCGCAGCCTGCGCACGTCCTCGTCCTGGATGTGACGACGATCTTCGCGCAGATGCACGGTGATGCCGTCGGCGCCACCCAGATGCGCCTCGACGGCCGCCCAGAGCGGATCGGGCTCGTACGTGCGCCGCGCCTGCCGCAACGTCGCCACGTGGTCGATATTGACGCCGAGTTCGATCACGCCGTTTCCCCGGTCATTCGCGTTCCCTTTCGTCGTCGAGCGCCGCCAGGTCCTGCACGACGCGCCGGCTGAAGATCCGTCGTTCCTCGAGATAGTGGTCGAGCACGCCACGCATCAAACGTTTGGCCTCGGCGGCGGTTTCCGCATCGGGGTAACGTGCGGTGGCGAGCGCGATCAGCGTTGCACCGCGCACGACCGGCCAGCGCGTACCGGGCTCCGCGGCGAGCGTCGGTCCACGGTCGTACGTGTAATGGTAGCGTTCGGTCGCCTCGACCGGCAGGCCGCTGTCGACATCGCGTTCCAGCGGCAATGCATAGCCGAGTGCTGCCAGCAACCGCAATTCGAACCGTCGCAGCGTCGCCGCCTGCGCGGCCGCGCGTGGATCCTCGGTCAGCGCGCGCAGCGCGGACGCGTAATCGCTCCAGAGCACGGCGTGCGGGTCCTCGCGCGGCAACAGCTTCAACAGCAATTCATTCAGGTAGAAGCCACAGAGCAGCGCAGCGCCCGTCGGCAATGCGAGCCCGCCGCGCCACTCGGCCTTCACGAGGGTCTTCAGTTCGCCGGTGCCCGCCCACGACAGCGCGAGTGGCTGAAACGCATGCAGCACGCCGCGCAGTTCCGACCGTGGCCGGCGTGCGCCCTTTGCGACCATCGCCACACGTCCGGCCGTTTCGGTGAACGTTTCGACGATGACGCTCGTCTCCTTGTATGGATACGTGTGCAGGATGAACGCCGGCTCGTCGTCGTGGCGTTGGCGGAGCTGACGCATCGTGAGCCGTCAGTAGCCGAGGCGATTCAGCATCGCGTCGCTTTGCGCCCACCCGCGCTTGACGCGCACCCACACTTCGAGAAATACGCGGCCGCCGAACAGGTTCTCCATCTCGGCGCGCGCGTGCGATGCGATCGTCTTCATCCGAGCGCCCTCCTTGCCGACCAGGATCGCGCGTTGGCTGGGCTTGTCTACGAGGACGGTGGCGCTGATTCGTCGCAATTCGCCTTCCTGCGCGAACGCGTCGATCACGACGGCCGTCGAATACGGAACTTCGTCGCCGAGCTGACGAAAAATCTGCTCGCGAACGAATTCCGATGCAAGGAAGCGCTCGTCGCGATCGGTCAGCGTGTCGTCGTCGTACAGGGCGGCGCCGGCGGGAAGCAGGTCAGCGATCGCCGTCTTCAGCGCCGGCAATCCGGTACCGCGTTCAGCCGAAATCGGAATGATGGCGGTGAACTCGCGCGCGGTCGACCATTCGGCAATGCGCGGCAGCAGTGCGCGCTTGTTCGCCAGCGCATCGGTCTTGTTCAGCGCTGCGATGACCGGTACGCCGTTCGGAAGCATCGCCAGCACGTCGCGGTCCGCGCCGGTGATGCGGGCGGCGTCGGCGACGAACACGATCGCATCGACATTGATGAGCGCATCGCGCACGGCGCGCGCAAGACGCGTATTGAGCTTCGACGCATGTTGCGTCTGGAAGCCGGGCGTATCCACGAACACGTACTGGACGCCCGCCTCCGTGTGGATGCCGGCGACGCGATGCCGCGTCGTCTGCGGCTTGCGCGACGTGATGCTGATACGCGCCCCGACCAGCGCATTCAGCAGTGTCGACTTGCCGACCGAGGGTCGGCCGACGATCGCGACATGACCCGAGCGTTGGACGGCTTCAGCCACGCGCACGCGGAGCGGCCTGCTGCATCGCCTCGAGCGCCTTCTGCGCGGCGTCCTGTTCGGCGGCGCGCCGGCTGGTTCCGCTGCCGCGCACGGCGATCGACAGTTCGGCGATCCGGCATTCGACCGAGAAACGTTGCGCGTGCGCTTCGCCGGTCGTGCCGATGATCGCGTACTCCGGAACCGGCAACCGGCGCGACTGCAGCCATTCCTGCAAGCGCGTCTTCGGGTCCTTGCCGAGCGTTGCCGGGTCCGCGTCGCGCAGGACATCGGCGTACGCAGCGTCGATCGCACTGCGGGCCGCCTCGAATCCGGCATCGAGGAACACGGCACCGATCACCGCTTCCATCGCGTCCGCGAGAATCGACGACCGATCGGTGCCGCCGCTGCGCAGTTCGCCCTCGCCCAGGTGGATCGCATCGCCGAGGCCGAGCCGGCGCGCAACCTGTGCGAGCGTCTCGCGATTGACGAGATGCGCGCGCGCACGCGACAGATCGCCCTCGGGCAGCGTCGGAAAGCGCTCGTACAGCGAGAGCGCGACGGCGCAGTTCAGCACCGCATCGCCGACGAATTCGAGCCGTTCGTTGTTGGGGACGCCGTAACTTCGATGCGTGAGCGCCTGGCGCAGCAGGCTCGGGTCGGTGAAGACGTGCTCGATTGCGATGCGCGACGCGTCGCTCAATCGTTTCTCACCGGATGCGAAATGACAGGCGCGGGCGTGCGATACGCCCGGGATCGCGGCGCGCCTCGACTAGCCGCGCGTCGAGCGTACCTCGAATTCGAGGAGGATGCTCGCGTTGCCGATCATGTGCAGCACCTTCTGCCACGACAGCGTCGCGACGATCTGGTTGCCCTCGCGACCGACGAGCACGTCGGACGAGCGTACCGAGTCGACGTAATCCGCGGACAGGCGGCGGTCCATCGAGCGCCGGATGTCGGCGACCGTCGGGTTCTGCACCTCCGTCATCGTCTGGTCGAGCGCCTTCTGCACGGTGAAGTATTCGATGTACGAGGGCCCGACGCGGAACGCGACCAGCGCGACGACGACGATGACGACTGTCGTGAACAGGAATCCTGTCATCGACAATCCACGCTCTTTTCCAGCCATGTTGCCTCTCCCCGTCACGTCTTCAGCGTATGCCACTCCCTACGCGTTTGAATGCAAACGACGCGATGTCGTCCCAGTTGAACCAGATGAAGAACGCGCGGCCCCGGACATGATCGTCCGGAACGAAGCCCCAATAGCGGCTGTCGTCGCTGTTGTCGCGGTTGTCACCCATCATGAAGTAGTGACCCGACGGCACCCGACACTTGAAGCCGCGCTCATTGTAGTCGCAATTTTCGCGCCCGGAAAACGGTCGCACGTTCGACGGATACACCGGTTGCGCCTGCGTGTTGACGCCGATCGTGTGCGAACGGGCGGCGTCGCCGTCGGTGCGCTCGATGCTGCGCTCGAGCGTCTCGAAGCGCAGGCCCTCGAGGTAGCTGTACGTGCCATCGGACTGTTGCGGCCACGGCGTGCCGTTCACCGTCAGCCGCTTGTCGCGGTACTCGACGACATCACCGCCAACGCCGATCACGCGCTTGATGAAGTCCTGCGACGGATTCAACGGATATCGAAACACGACGACGTCGCCGCGCGCGGGATTGCTGAGCGGAACGATTTTCTGCTCGATGATCGGCAGGCGGATCCCGTAGACGAACTTGTTGACGAGAATGAAGTCGCCGACCTCGAGCGTGGGGCGCATCGACGATGACGGTATCTTGAACGGTTCCGCCAGGAACGAACGCAACAGGAAGACGACGAGCAGGACGGGAAAGAACGATTTCGAATATTCGACCCACACCGGCTCGCGGGCTCCCTCCGCGCGGCTGCGGGCGAATGCGAGCCGATCGATCAGCCAGATGACGCCCGTGACGGCCGTCAGCACGAACAGGATCAGGGCAAAGTTCATCTACGATCAGCCGGCATCGACGGGTAGAGCGGAGAGGCGACGGGAATCAGGCGGGCGGCATTGTCGCACGGCATCACTTGTCGCCGACCTGCAGAATCGCGAGGAACGCTTCCTGCGGGATCTCGACGCTGCCGACCGACTTCATCCGTTTCTTGCCGGCCTTCTGCTTTTCGAGCAATTTCTTCTTGCGCGTGACATCGCCGCCGTAGCATTTTGCAAGCACGTTCTTGCGCATGGCCTTGATCGTCTCGCGCGCGATGATCTGCGCGCCGATCGCTGCCTGGACGGCGACATCGAACATCTGTCGCGGAATGAGCGAGCGCATCTTCGACACGACTTCACGTCCGCGATACGTCGCAACCGACCGATGCACCATGACCGACAGCGCGTCGACACGCTCGCCGTTGATCAGGATGTCGAGCTTCACAACGTCGGCCGCGCGGAACTCGCGAAAGTCGTAGTCCAGCGACGCATAGCCTCGCGACACCGACTTCAGGCGGTCGAAGAAGTCCATGACGACCTCGGCCATCGGCAGTTCGTACGTGAGCAAGACCTGGCGGCCGGCGTATTGCATGTTCTTCTGGACGCCACGCCGCTCGGTGCATAGCGTCAAAACCGGGCCGACATATTCCTGCGGCATGAGGATCGTCGCGGTAATGATCGGCTCGCGGATTTCCTCGACGCGCGAGAGATCCGGAAGCTTCGATGGATTCTCGATTTCGGCGACGTTGCCGTCGCGCGTCAGCACCTGGTAGACGACGGTCGGCGCAGTCGTCACGAGATCCATGTCGTACTCGCGCTCGAGGCGCTCCTGCACGATGTCCATATGCAGGAGGCCGAGAAACCCGCAGCGGAATCCGAATCCGAGCGCCTGCGACACTTCGGGCTCGTAGCGAAGCGATGCGTCGTTCAGCTTCAGCTTGTCGAGCGCGTCCCGCAGCGCCTCGTACTGGTTCGACTCGACCGGGTAGAGTCCGGCGAACACCTGCGGCTTGACTTCCTTGAATCCAGGCAGCGCCGCAGCCGCCGATCCCGCGACCGTCGTGAGCGTGTCGCCGACCTGCGCCGCCTTCAGCTCCTTGATCCCCGCCGTCACGAAGCCGACGTCGCCCGCGGCGAGCTGCTCGCGAGCGACCGAGCGCGGCGTGAACACGCCGACCTGCTCGCACTGGTAGGTCGCGCCAGACGCCATCAACAGGATCCGATCGCGCGGCTTGAGCGTGCCCTGCATGACGCGCACGAGCATGACGACGCCGACGTAATTGTCGAACCACGCGTCGATCAGCAACGCCTGCAGCGGCGCCGTACGATCGCCCTGCGGCGCAGGCACGCGAGCGATCACCGCCTCGAGAATGTCGTCGACGCCTTCGCCGGTCTTGGCGCTGGCGCGAATGGCATCGACGGCGTCGATGCCGATGATGTCCTCGATCTCCTCGATCACGCGCTCGGGTTCAGCCGAAGGCAGATCGATCTTGTTCAGCACCGGCACGACCTCGACGCCCTGCTCGATCGCCGTGTAACAGTTCGCGACCGTTTGCGCTTCGACCCCCTGCGATGCATCGACGACGAGCAGCGCCCCTTCGCATGCCGCGAGCGACCTCGACACCTCGTAGGCGAAGTCGACGTGACCCGGTGTATCGATCAGGTTCAGCCGATACGTTTCGCCGTTGCGCGCCGTGTACTCGAGCGCCGCGGTCTGCGCCTTGATGGTGATGCCGCGCTCGCGTTCGAGATCCATCGAGTCGAGAACCTGCGCTTCCATCTCGCGCTCGGCGAGCCCGCCACAGCGCTGGATGAAACGATCGGCGAGCGTCGACTTCCCGTGATCGATGTGGGCGATGATCGAGAAGTTGCGGATGTTGTGCATGAACTGGAGCCCGTTGACGCGCGTCGCTACGTGCAAAGTCAAAGGGCACCGATCAAGCGGTGCCCTCGTCGCGCGTGGCGCCAGCGGCTGGCTGCGCGTCCCGCGGCGTCATCCGGGGGCGCAGCGAAGTAAAACGTTGAATTTTAGCGGAAAGCGCGCTCAGGCGCGACCGCTAGTGCGCGCTGGCAAGCGCTTGCGCGACCTGCGCGGCATCGAGGTGGTAGTGACAAATCTCGCGGCCGTCGAGATCGCCGAGCAGCAGCACCGGCACGCGGTCGCCGAAACGCGCCTCGAGTGCGGGGTCTGCGTCGACGTCGATCTCGTCGACGTGCGCACCCGCCGCGGCGGCGAGCGGCTGCAACGCGTCGCGCATCTGATCGCAGAGATGGCAATACGCGCGGATCAACAGCGTGAGTCGACGATGCGCTTGCGTGTGCGCGGTCATGCGCGCGCAGGCGGCCTCGCGTGCAACGGCGTCAGCGCGGGGCCCTCGAGCACGGCGCCGTCCGCGGCCGCGGGTCGCACACGCACATCGACGCAATCATTCGCCGTTGCCGAGCTTCAGCGTCGTGTAGAACGAGTTGTCGCCGCGGCGCATCTGCAACGTCACCGAAGCGCCCTTCTCGAGCTTGCCGAGAACTTCGTTGACCTGCGCCGCCGACTTCGCTTCGACCGGCGCGCCCTTTTGAATGATCGCGAGGATCACATCGCCGGGCTGCACGTTGCCGCGCACGACGCCGACGACGTCCTCGACCAGCACGCCGCCCGTCTTCAGCTCGAGTTCCTTGCGCTGCTCGTCGGTGAGATCCGACAGCACGAGGCCCATCCGGTTGGGCTTCGCCTTTTCCTTCGGTGTCGGCGATCCGCGGCGCGGCTGCGTTGCTGCAACGTCTTCCTTCATTTCGGCGACCGTCACCGCGATGTCCTTCTGCGCCCCCTTGCGCCAGACGGTCAGCGTGATCTTGGTGCCCGGCCGGATCGCCGTAATGATGCGTGGCAGGTCATTCGACGAACGAACGTCGCGGCCGTCGACCTTGAGAATGATGTCGCCGGTCTCGATTCCGGCCTTCGCCGACGGACCGTCCTTCTCGACGCCGTTCACGAGCGCGCCGTTCGCCTGCTTCAGGCCGAACGCGTCCGCCGATTCCTTCGTCAGCTCCTGGATCTGCACACCGATGCGACCGCGCGTGACGCGACCCTTGTCGCGCAGCTGGCCAACGGCGTTCATCGCGATGTCGATGGGGACTGCGAACGCGAGCCCCATGTAGCCACCGGTGCGCGAGTAGATCAGCGAATTGATGCCGACGACTTCGCCCTTCATGTTGAACAGCGGACCGCCCGAATTGCCGGGGTTGATCGCGACGTCGGTCTGGATGAACGGTACGAGGTTTTCCTGCGGCAGGTCGCGACCTTTCGCGCTGACGATGCCGGCGGTCATCGTGTTCTCGAGGCCGAACGGCTTGCCGATCGCGACGACCCATTCGCCGACCTTGAGCTTGTCCGGATCGCCGATCACCACGCGCGGGAGATCCTTGGCGTCGATCTTCAACAACGCGACGTCGGTGCGCTTGTCGGTGCCGATCACCTTCGCGATGAACTCACGCTTGTCGGACAGGCGTACGGTCACCTCGTTGGATTCGTCGACGACGTGCGCGTTGGTGACGATGTAACCATCCGCGGAAAAGATGAACCCGGAACCGGTCGATTGCGTCTCGAACTCGCGCTGCTGACCACCCGGACCGCCGCGGGGAATCTGTCCGAATCGACGGAAGAATTCGTAGAACGGATCGTCTTCCGATAGCTCGGGAAAGCGTTGGCGTCGGGCCTTCTGCGTCACGTCGATCGATACGACGGCGGGACCTTGTCGTTCGTAGAGATCGGTGAAATCCGGAAGCAGACCGGGACGCCCCTGGGCGCCAGCAGGCAGCGGCGAGGCGAACAGCGAAAGCGCGACGATGGCCGCGGCGCAAAGCGCGACGACCGGCCTATGGGGCGAGAGCATGAGGATCCTCGGGGAGCGAGACGCCATGTTCATTGGGGTTCGATGGTGGTTCGGGAACGGAATGTATACGATCGAGTTCGCGCAGAGCGGCAAGGGCCGCGGCGTCAGCGATGCGTCACCGAGTGGGCGATCTGGCGGACGGTCGCGCCGGGCGTTTCGCCCATTACGGTGATCAAATGGTCGTCCTGCCGAACGCTGTAGACGTTGAGGCCGCCCTTCTGCAGAAAACCCGCAGGCGTCGATGCAGCGACGATCGGCTCGACGAACACGCTGACCGACACCAGCCCGTCGGAAAACACGAGATGCGCAATGCGATCGCGGCGGCCGCGCAGCGTGCGAAAGCCCTCCATGATCTTCGCGAATCCCGGCGGCACCCGCGTCACCAGCCAGCCGGTGTCCTGTGCAACGACGTCCGCAGACGCGTTTTCGAGCACCTGCCAATCCGAGGGAACGACCGGCCATGACGGCGCAACCATCGACGGGTCGATCCGTGCGTTGATCGTCAGGTCCGAAAACGCAAACTGCTCGACGCCGTCGCCGCGCTCGTTCAGCACGCGCGCCTTCAGCAGCAACCCCGTCGCCCCGTCGGACCAGAAACGGTGGCCATAGCGCAGTCCATCCCTCGGCTCGAATACTACGACCTGCACCGGCCGTCCGCCGACGCGGTCCTGGCCGAGCACGCGGAAATCGTAGTACCGCGACAACGATTGCTGCTGCTCGGCCGACAGTGACGGAAATACGTTGCGAAACGTCGCGGGCTCGACGCGCACCAGCTTCGCGTCGGGGTAATAACATCGCACTTCGCCCTCGTTTCTCACGACCTCGCGTGCGGGCCCGTCGAGATTCACGAGCTTCGCGAATTCGCGGCCGCTGTCATAGAGATGCGTGATGCGGGACGATTCGACGCGCGGGCCGATCTGGTAGACGATCGTGCCCACGTAATCGAGTTGCCGCGCCGCCTGCGATGCTCGCGTGAGCCATGCCGCCGCATCCATCGCCTGTGCGCCCGTTGCAACGACTGCCAGCACAAAGACGGCCGGGGCGAACCGGCCGATGATGATTCTGGAAACGCGGATTGCGCGCTGCATCGGAACCGTCTAGCGCGTCACTCCGCCACCGCGGGACGCAACGGACTCGACGCGGCGAAGTCCCGCATGTACGGCCCGACGCTCTGCAAGGCATTCGCCGGCGCGTACTCCTGGTGCGCGAGCAGGTAGTCCGCTGGGACGGTGAGCGGCCGGATCTGCGAGGCGCGCATCGTCCCGGCTTCGCGCGCCTTGGCGAAGCCCGCCGGCGTCGCGTCGATCAGCGAATAGGCGGTCCAGCCGACGACGGTGACCGCGGCGATCGACGCAGCGGCCGCCCACGCCCACGATGCTGCGCCCGACACCGTACGCACACGCGGTGCGAGCACCGTGGGCTCGCTCGCGAGTTGCGTCGATACCGCCGCGCGTACGCTGCGGGTCACCGCGCTTTCACCGCGCAGCGCATCGCCGATCGTGTGATAGCAAGTCCACGTCAGCATCGCATCGTGGCCCTTCAGCGCTGTACACACGACATCCAGTTCCGACGCGTCGATTTCACCATCCATCAGACGCGAAATTTGCTCGTTCATCACCATCTCCGGTTTTCATCGGTGCCGAGCAGCGGCCGTAACTCGGCAGCGATCGACTCCCGCGCGCGGAAGATGCGCGATCGAACCGTTCCGATCGGGCAATTCATCACGCTCGCGATTTCCTCGTAACTCAGGCCCTCGATTTCGCGCAACGTAATCGCCGTGCGCAGATCGTCGGGTAGCTGCTCCATTGCGCGATTCACCGTCGCGGCGATCTGCTTGCCCAGCAGTTCGGCCTCCGGCGTCGCCGAGTCGCGCAGTTGCTCGGCGTCTTCGAAGCTTTCAGCATCCTCGTGGTCGAACCCGGTCGACGTCGGCGCGCGCCGCCCCATCGCGACCAGATAATTCTTCGCCGTGTTGATGGCGATCCGGTACAACCACGTATAAAACGCGCTGTCGCCGCGGAAACTCGGCAATGCGCGGTATGCCTTGATAAAAGCCTCCTGCGTAACGTCCTCGACCTCGGCCGGGTCGCGCACCAGCCGGGACAGGAGCCTTCCCAGCTTGCGCTGGTACTTCGCGACCAACAGCTCGAACGCACGCTTGTCGCCCCGTTGCGCTCGCACGACGAGCTGCTGATCGACTTCGCGATCACCCATCAAGCGGGCAGTCCCTGATTCATGTCGTTGTTATGCCCGCCGAACGGCGGGCGCGGCTGCCGACAGCGCAATCGGGGGGCCGGTGTCTTGGCCGCCGAGGGCGCGTGGCGCACACTTGCAGCAACAGACCATCGCCGCCCTGCCAAGTTCAGCATTCGGGTGTTCCCCTTGCGGGAGGCGGTTTCGCCGGGGCGCCGCCTCCACCGGGCTCGACGCTTGGGACGGCCCTGCCCTGCCCCCGATCCGGGCGCGGTTCGACGGGTGGGATCAACCCTGCGCGCGTCACGTGGTGCCCCCACGTTCGCGGCTTCGCCGCTTCGCTGCCCCCACGGGGGAGCAATTCGACGCTTGGGACGGCCCTACGCGCCTCATGATTCCGATATGGACGCCGTCGCGTCGAAGGGTGTCAGGGCGACGGCCGGGCGCACGGCGCCGGTTTCGATTCCCCGGTAATTGCGAACGATTCGCGTCGCCCATGGCGCCAGTGCTTCGCGCGCCGCAGCGTCGACGAGCCCCAGTGCGTCGAGTACGGCGACGATCGCCGGGTAGAGCCCGCGCTTCTGCCCGTCACTGACCTTGATCGCGATGCCGATCCCGCGGCTGCGAATCCCGATCGCCTGGACGCCTTCGGCGCCGATCTTCGCGACCCAATCGCCGCGACCCGCCTGCATCAACGCGAGGTCGCTGCGATGCTCGCCGGACACCATCCCGGGGTGCTTCATCATCGCATCGGCGAGGATGCGCGGTGCCATACCGTAGTCGGGATCGACATCCGCGCTCGCGAGCCGCGCAAACGCCCGCGCCAGCGCGGCGAGCGGTACCGCGTAGTTGGGCGCTGAGCAGCCGTCGATGCCGCTCACCAGGCGCTGCTCGGCCACGCCGGTGAAAGTCGCGACCGCGCGGCGAATCGCGGCCTGCAACGGATGATCGAAGGCGAGATAGTCGGCCTTGGATTCGCCGCATTGCTCGCACCACGCGAGCATCCCGCTGTGCTTGCCCGAGCAGTTGTGCTGCAGCGGCGAATACGGCGGCGGCGGCGGCAATTCGCCGCGCGCTTCGTAGAACCCGGGCGCGTGCGTGCCGCACTGCAGATCGGCTGCGGTACAGCGGGCGCGTGCGAGCATGTCCGCGACCGCCTCGACGTGGCGCGGCTCGCCCGAATGGCTCGCGCACATCAACGCGATCTGCGCTTGCGCAAATCCGAAACGCTCGACGCCGCCGGCCGCCGTGAACGGCAACGCCTGCAACGGCTTCAGCGCGCTGCGCGTGAACGTCGGCGTGAACGGGTCACCCGCCACGTGGAGCACGCGGCCGTTGCGATCGACGACGGCCACTGCGCCGAAATGGACGCTTTCGACGATGCCGCCGCGTGTCACTTCGGACAGCGGCGCTGGCGCGTAGACCGGGGAAACCGCAGGCATCGAGGCGATTGCAGGCAAAACCCGCATTATCGCCTATCGATCTGCGTCAGCCGCTTGCCCCGAGCGCTGCGCGGATCTGGTCGAGCGCGCCCGGATCCTCGATCGTCGTGAGGTCGCCCGGGTCGCGCGCTTCGGCCAGCGCCTGGATCGAGCGGCGCAGGAGCTTCCCCGAGCGCGTCTTCGGCAGTAGCGTCACGAAATGGACGGTCGACGGGCGAGCAATGGCCCCGAGTTCACGGTCGACGGTCTGCAATACCTCGCGCCGCATGCTGTCCGCCTGCGCGGCGTCCGCGACCCGCGTTGGGTCCTTGGCCACGGCAAACGCGATCGGTACCTGCCCTTTCACCTCGTCATGGATGCCGACGACCGCGACTTCGGCGATCCCCGGATGCGCCTGCACGGCTTCCTCGATCTCGCGCGTGCCGATCCGATGTCCTGCGACGTTGATGACGTCGTCGGTGCGGCCGAGCACGAAATAGTACCCATCGGCGTCGCGCGTCGCCCAGTCGAACGTCGAATACAGCTGCCGCCCGGGAATCGTCGAAAAATACGTCGACACGAAGCGCTCGTCGTTGCCCCAGACCGTTGTCATGCAGCCGGGAGGCAGCGGCGGTGCAATCGTCAGCACACCTTTTTCTCCCACCGCGACATCCCGGCCGGTCGCGCCGTCGACGAGCTTGACGTCGTAGCCGTACACCGGAAACGACGGCGATCCGAATTTGCGCGGCGTGTCCTCGACGCCCAGCTGCGCGGCGAGAATCGGCCAACCCGTCTCCGTCTGCCAGTAGTTGTCGACGATGGCGACGCCGAGCGCGTCGGCGGCCCACCGCGCCGTCGGTTCGTCCAGCGGCTCGCCGGCCAGGAACAGGTAGCGCAGCGAGGACAGGTCGTGACGGCGCATGAACGACACGTCCTGCTTCTTCAGCACGCGCGTCGCCGTCGGCGAACTGAACATCGTCCTGACCTGGTGCGTCTCGACGATCTTCCACCAGATTCCCGCGTCGGGGCGGATCGGCAGGCCTTCGTAGAGAATCGTCGGCGAGCCGTTGATCAGCGGTCCATAGACGATGTACGAGTGGCCGACCACCCATCCGATATCACTGGTGCAGAACATCGTCTCGCCCGGCTGCAGGCAGAAGATGCGGCGCATCGATGATGCAAGCGCGACCGCGTAGCCGCCCGTGTCGCGCTGCACGCCCTTAGGCTGGCCGGTCGTCCCCGACGTGAACAGGATGTACGACGGCTCCGAGGATTCGAGCCACTCGCAAGGCACGCGCGCACCGGCGTGTTCGCGGCGCAGCGCTGCGTAATCGACGTCGCGGCCGGCGTTCATCACGAGCGACGCATCGAGTCCGCGGTTGACCAGAATCACCTTGCGCGGCGGGTGACGCGCGATGCGCAGCGCCTCGTCGACGAGCGGCTTGTACGCGATCACCTTGCCGCTGCGCATGCCGGCATCGGCGGTGATCATCATCGCGGGCTTCGCATCGTCGATGCGCGTTGCGAGGCTCGCTGCGGCAAAGCCGCCAAACACAACCGAATGGATCGCGCCGATGCGCGCGCAGGCGAGCATCGCGAACACCGCTTCAACGATCATCGGCATGTAGATCAGCACCCGGTCGCCGCGTCCGACGCCATGCGCCTTGAGCATCGCGGCGACGCAGTTGACCTCGTCGTGAAGCTCGGCGTACGTGTACTGCGCCTGCTGGTCGGTCTCCGTCGAGATGTAGATCAGCGCCGGCTGATCGGCGCGTCCGGCAAGATGGCGATCGACCGCGTTGTGACAGAGGTTCGTGCGCCCGCCGACGAACCATTTCGCAAACGGTGGCCGCGAATAGTCGAGCACCGATGCGAACGGCGCTTCCCAGTCGATGAGCCGTGCCTCGTCGCGCCAGAAATTCTCGCGGTCGGTGAGGGAGCGGTCGTGGAAACTCGAATACGTCGTCATGGCGGGCTACAGGACTTCTCGCTCCTCACGGGTGACTGTCCATTCCCACTCGCACCACTGTCCGTCCGCGCGCCATCCCCTTCAGATACGCATCGAAATGCGTCGGCAGGTCGTCGAAGTCGATCGTGCGCACTTCATCGTGCACACGGTCCGGACGCCAGTCGACGGCGAGCTTGTTCCAGAGGGTCTGCCGCAGCGACATCGGGCAATTCGCGCTGTCGGTGCCGAGCAGATGCACGCCGCGCAGGATGAATGGCGCGACCGTCGTACTGAGCTTCATGTCGGCGGCAAGCCCCACCGCGGCGACGGTGCCTGCGATCTTCGACGTCGCGAGCAGCCATGCGAGCACGTCACCGCCGAGGTTGTCCACGGCACCCGCCCAGGTCGCCTTTTCGAGCGGTCGGACGCTCGAAAGCTCGAGCGACGAGCGCAGCATCACGTCACGAGCGCCGATGCGCCGCAGGTAGTCGGCTTCGCGCTGCTTGCCGGTGATCGCCACGACGTCGTAGCCCTGCTTCGCGAGGATTTCGATCGCAACCGAACCGACGCCACCCGTTGCACCGGTGACCGCAACGGGGCCCGCCGCCGGTGCAAGGCCGTTGTGCTGCATCAGGTGAATCGCGAGCGCCGCGGTGAAACCGGCGGTGCCGAGCGTCATCGCGTCGAACGCCGTCATGCTCTCGGGCCGGCGCACGATCCAGTCTCCCGGGACGCGCACATATTCGGCGTAACCACCGTCATGCGACACGCCGAGTTCGTAGCCGGTGACGATCACCTTGTCGCCGCGCTTCCATCGCGCGTCCTTGCTCGATTCGACGGTCCCTGCCATGTCGATGCCGGCGACCGTCGGAAACTTGCGCATGATCTTGCCGGCACCGCCGTAGGACAGCGCATCCTTGTAGTTGATCGTCGAGTATTTGGTGCGGATGACGACGTCGCCCGGATCGAGATCCTCGAGCGACATGTCCACGAAGCGACTGGACACGACCTTGTCCTGTTCGAACGTGCGGTACGCCTTGAATGTCTGCACCGGAGTCTCCTTGGTCGTTGGCGGGCGATGAAGGTGAGCTACGTCGAGGCGTTCGCATCGTCACCGGCGGTGACGTGTGGAAGCGCCATGTAATCGCGACTGCGCATTTCGATCAGGCGGCTGACCGTGCGCGGAAATTCCCATGCGTTCGGCCCCTCCCTGTACAACGCGTCGGCCGGCACGGCGGCGGAAGCCACGAGCTTCACGCGATGATCGTACAGGATGTCGACGAGCCAGGTGAAGCGCCGCGCCTGGTCCGCGCTGGCAGCGTCCATCCTGGGAATGTCGGACAGGAACACGACGGCGAAGCGCCGCGCGAGCTCCAGATAGTCGCGCTGTGACCGCGGACCGTCGCAGAGCGCGCGGAAGTCGAACCAGACCATGCCGCCGGCGCGCAACCGCGCCGCAATCGCCCGGCCCTCGATCATCACCTGCGTCGTCTCGTTCGGGCCGCTGCGCATCGCCTCGAAAGCGGTCGCCATCGCGGCGTCGGCTGCGGGTCCCGCGGGAACGTGGTACGTGTCGACGTGTTCGAGCGCGCGCAGGCGATAGTCGACGCCCGCGTCGACTTCGACGACATCCAGCCATTCCTTGATGAGTGCGATCGCAGGCAGGAAGCGTTCCCGCAGCAGGCCGTGCGGCCACAGGTCGTCGGGTGCGTAGTTCGACGTCGTGACAAGCACGACGCCGTTCCCGAACAGCCCGTCGAGCAGCCGGCCGAGGATCATCGCATCGGCTATGTCGTTGACGTGGAACTCGTCGAAACAGACGAGCCGATGACGATGCGCGACTTGCGCGGCGACCTTCACCAGCGGGTCGGGCGCGTCCTTGACCGCGCGCAGCGCTTCGTGCACGTCGCGCATGAACGCATGAAAGTGGACGCGCGTCTTGCGCCGGATCGGCACCGTGGCGAAGAAACTGTCCATCAGCAGGCTCTTGCCGCGGCCGACGCCACCCCACAGGTAGACGCCCCGTGGAACGCCGGGCGCAGCGAACAGCCGGCGCAACGGCGATTTGCGCGCATTCCGGAAAGCGACGAGCTCGTCTGCGAGCTGCTGCAGTCGATCCAGCGCGGCGATCTGCGCATGATCGAGCGTCGCGCGCCGCTGGTCGAGCAGCGGTTCGAGATAATCGATGAGGCCGCCGTGGCGGCGCGAGATCTGGCCCGGGTCTTCCGCGCCGATCATGCGCGGCCGCGACGAGCGGTCATCGAACGTGAATCAGAGGTTGAGCGTGCGTTTGTCGACGGCCAACGCCGCTTCGCGCGTGACTTCGGAAAGCGTCGGATGTGCATGGCAAATGCGCGCGATGTCCTCGCTCGACGCGCCGAATTCCATCGCCACGACGCCTTCGGCGATCAGTTCGCTCGCCTGCGGGCCGATCACGTGCATGCCGAGGATCCGATCGGTCCGCGCGTCCGCGAGAATCTTGACGAAGCCCGTCGTGTCCCCGAGCGCACGCGCGCGGCCATTCGCCGAGAATGGAAACGTCCCCGCGCGGTAAGCAACGCCGTCGTGTTTCAGTTGCCGCTCGGTCTTCCCCACCCACGCGATCTCGGGCGACGTGTAGATCACCCACGGAATGGTGTTGAAGTCGACGTGGCCGTGCTGGCCAGCGATGCGTTCCGCGACGGCAACGCCCTCGTCTTCCGCCTTGTGCGCGAGCATCGGTCCGCGGACGACGTCACCGATCGCCCAGACGTCCTTCAGGTTGGTGCGACACTCGTCGTCGACATCGATGAAGCCGCGTGCATCGAGCTTGAGGCCGACCGTTTCAGCGCCGAGTCCGGCGGTGTTCGGTGCGCGCCCGATCGAAACGATCAACCGGTCGAACTTTGCCGACTGCGTTGCCCCGCCTGCATCGGTGTAGTCGACGGCGACCTGGTCGTCGGCGACGCGTACTGCACCGATCTTCGCACCGAGCACGATCGCGATGCCCTGCTTCGCGAACGCCTTCTGCGCCTCCTTCGCAACCGCTTCATCGGCGGCGCCGAGAAAACTCGGCAGTGCCTCGAGCATCGTGACGTCCGAGCCGAGCCGACGCCACACGCTGCCCATCTCGAGGCCGACGACGCCGGCGCCGACGACCCCAAGTCGCTTCGGGACGTCGGGAATCGCAAGCGCGCCCGCATTGTCGAGGACGCGGACGTTGTCGAACCCGACGCCAGGCAATGCTCGCGGCACCGAGCCGGTCGCCACGATGACGTGACGGCCGGTGATGGTCGTCGCGCCCGGACCCTCGATGGTGATGCGCCAGCGATCGCCATCCTTGCCGGCGAACGCGCCACGACCGTGGAACGAAGCAATCCTGTTCTTTTTGAACAGGTACGCGATGCCGTCGTTGTTCCGCGCGACGACCTTGTCCTTGCGCGCGAGCATCTTCGCGACGTCCATCGACAGGCCTTCGATGCGAATACCGTGGTCGGCAAACGCGTGACCCGCGTGCGCGAAGTTCTCCGACGATTGCAGCAGCGCCTTCGATGGGATGCATCCGACGTTCGTGCAGGTGCCGCCGAGTGCAGGCTTGTCGCCGGCGCGCGTCCAGTCATCGATGCATGCGGTCGCAAAGCCGAGCTGCGCGGCGCGAATCGCAGCGATGTAGCCGCCGGGGCCGCCGCCGATGACGACGACGTCGAATTGCTGCGGATCAGTCATGCAGAACGGGTTGCATCATCGGGAAGGACGACGCCAGCGTCGGCCGGGAGAGCGGCTGCAATCGCGATCGGTCACCGCACGCTTCCACTCAAAGATCGAGCAGCAAACGAGCCGGATCCTCGAGCGCTTCCTTGATCGCGACGAGCGAAAGCACCGCTTCGCGGCCGTCGATGATCCGGTGATCGTACGACTGGGCCAGATAGTTGATGGGCCGCACGACGACCTGGCCGTTCTCGACGACCGGCCGGTCACGCGTCGCATGCACGCCGAGGATCGCCGATTGCGGCGGATTGATGATCGGCGTCGACAGCATCGAACCGAACACACCGCCGTTGCTGATCGTGTACGTCCCTCCGGTCAGCTCTTCGAGCGTCAGCTTGCCTTCCTGCGCGCGCTTGCCGAAGTCACCGATCTGCTTCTCGATGTCGGCGATCGATAGCTGGTCGGCGTCGCGAACGATCGGCACGACGAGCCCGCGCGGTGTGCCGACGGCGATGCCGATGTCGTAGTAGCCGTGATAGACGATGTCATTCCCGTCGATCGACGCATTGACGAGCGGAAACTTCTTCAACGCGTGCACGGCGGCCTTCACGAAAAAGCCCATGAAGCCGAGCTTGACGCCGTGCTCCTTCTCGAAACGTTCCTTGTAGCGGTTGCGCAGCTCGATGATCGGCTGCATGTTGACTTCGTTGAACGTGGTGAGGATCGCCGCCGTCGATTGCGATTCGACGAGGCGCTCGGCGATCCGCGCGCGGAGCCGCGACATCGGCACGCGTTGCTCGGGCCGCGCGCCGAGGTCTCCGCGAGCCTGAACCGGCGGTACCTTCGCGGCTGGGGCTGCAGGTGCCGTCGGCGCCCGTGCGGTCGCTGGTTGCGGAGGGGCTGCCGTCGCTTGCGCCGACGGCGCCGCTTCGCGCGCGCGCACGGCGTCCGCGACGTCGCCCTTCGTGATGCGCCCTCCGCGGCCCGTTCCCGTGACCGCCGACGCGGCGACGCCTTCGTCCGCCATCATCTTGCGCGCCGCAGGAAGCGCCGCAGCGCCCTCGGTTCGACGCGACGGCGTCGCGGCGGCCGCCGTTGCTGCCGTTGCCGCGGAAGCGGCCGGACGCGAAGGCGACACGCTTGCGGTCGGTGCCTCGCCGGCGCCCGCTTTGGGTGCGGCCGCCTTTCCATCCGTATCGATGACCGCGATCACATCGTTCGACGTGACGGTCGATCCGTCGGGTCGCGTGATTTCGGTCAGCACGCCGTCACCCGGCGCCGGCAGCTCCAGCACGACCTTGTCGGTTTCGATGTCGATCAGGTTCTCGTCGCGCCTGACCGCCTCGCCGGGCTTCTTGTGCCAATTGACGAGCGTCGCTTCGGCGACCGACTCCGGCAGTTGGGGAACCTTGACTTCGATTCTCATCGGAGCACTCTCGTTGTCATCGCTGCGGTGTCGCCGTCGTCACCGGTGTCGAAGCAGCAATATCGCTCAGGGGGACTGCACGAATAACAACTCCCACACCTTGCGTTCACCGTGCGAGCACCATCTCGCCGGATTTGAGCGTTGCCGCGAACGCGTCCTCGATCAGCTGCTTCTGCTCGGCCTGGTGTTTCGCTGCGTAACCGACCGCCGGTGACGCGGATACCGGCCGGCCCGCATAGAACAGCATCTTCTTCTCGTCGATGTCCGAGCGCAGGTAGAAATTCAACCGATACCAGGCACCCTGGTTCTGCGGCTCCTCCTGGCACCACACGACTTCCTTCGCCTTCGCGTATCGTCCCACCTCGCGCTTGTACTCGTCGTGCGGGAACGGGTACTGCTGCTCGAGCCGGATGACCGCGACGTCGTCGATGGCGTTTTGTCGACGGTAGGCAACGAGCTCGTAATAGACCTTGCCCGAGCACACGATGACGCGCCGCACCTTCTTCGCGTCCAGCTTGTCGACTTCGCCGATCACGTTGCGAAACGATCCGTTGGCGAGCTCGTCAAGCGTCGACACCGCCTCCTTGTGCCGCAGCAGGCTCTTCGGCGTCATGACGATCAGCGGCTTGCGGAACTGCCGAATCATCTGGCGCCGCAGCAGATGGAAAATCTGCGCAGGCGTCGTCGGCACGGCGACCTGCATGTTGTGTTGCGCGCATAACTGCAGATAACGCTCGGGCCGCGCCGACGAGTGCTCGGGGCCCTGCCCCTCGTAACCATGCGGCAGGAACAGCACCAGATCACAGACGCGGCCCCACTTCACTTCGCCGGCGCTGATGAACTGGTCGATGACGACCTGTGCGCCGTTGGCGAAGTCACCGAACTGCGCTTCCCAGATCACGAGCTGATTCGGCTCCGACGTCGTGTAGCCGTATTCGAATGCGAGCACGGCGTTTTCGGTCAGCACGGAGTCGATGATCTCGAAATCGGGCTGGCCGTCCCGCAGATGCGAGAGCGGCGCCCAGCTGCCCGAATCCCATTTCTCGCGATTCTGGTCGTGCAGCACGGCGTGCCGGTGCGAGAACGTGCCGCGGCCGACGTCTTCGCCGGAGATACGAACACCATAGTTCTGGTCGAGCAGCGACGCGTACGCGAGGATCTCGCCCATCCCCCAGTCGATCGGCTGCTTGCCTTCGACCATTGCGCGACGGTCGGCCATGATCTTCTCGACGCGCGGATGCAGCTTGAAATCGGCGGGTACCGTCGTGGCACGCACGCCGAGCTCCTTGAGCCGCTGCATCGGCACCGTCGTATCGGCGACATCGGCCCAGTGCCGGTTCTTGTACGGCGACCAGTCGACGATGAACGGCGGCTTGTAGTTCGACAGCACCGTCGTGTTCGTATGCAGGCCTTTGTCCATGGCGGCGCGGTACGTCGCGATCATCGCGTCCGCATCGTCGGCGGCGATCACGCCATCGGCGAGCAGGCGATCCGCGTACAGCTTGCGCGCTCCGGGATGCTGATTGATCTTCTTGTACATCAGCGGCTGGGTGATCATCGGCTCGTCGGCCTCGTTGTGCCCGAGGCGACGGAAACACACGAGATCGATGAAGACATCCTTGTGGAATTTCTGCCGGTAATCGAACGCGAGCTCGATGGCGAGCAGACACGCTTCCGGATCGTCGCCGTTGACGTGGAAGATCGGCGCTTCGACCATCTTCGCGACGTCGGTGCAGTAAAGCGTGCCGCGAACGTCGCGCGGATCCGACGTCGTGAAACCGATCTGGTTGTTGATGACGATGTGGATGGTCCCGCCGGTGTAGTAGCCGCGCGTCTGCGCCATGTTCAGGCATTCCTGCACGACGCCCTGGCCGGCGATCGCGGCATCGCCGTGCAGCAGCACCGGCAACACCTGGTCGCCACGTACATCGCCACGGCGGTGCTGGCGTGCCCGCACGCTGCCCTCGACGACCGGATTGACGATCTCGAGATGCGACGGGTTGAACGCAAGCGTCACGTGCACAGGACCGCCGGGTGTCGAAATGTCCGACGAAAAGCCCTGGTGGTACTTGACGTCGCCGGCCGGCAGCTCCTGCGGCACCTTGCCTTCGAACTCGGAAAATAGATCACTCGGCATCTTGCCGAGCGTGTTGACGAGCACATTCAGGCGGCCTCGATGCGCCATGCCGAGCACCAGCTCCTGTACGCCGGCATTACCCGCGCGCTGGATCAGCGCGTCGAGCATCGGGATCATCGCGTCGCCGCCTTCGCCGGAGAAGCGCTTCTGGCCGACGTACTTCGTGTGCAGATAGCGCTCGAGCGTTTCGGCCGCCGTGAGCCGCTCGAGGATGTGCCTGCGCTCCTCCGGGCTGTAGTTCGGGCGCGAGCGGATCGGCTCGAGCCGCTCCTGTACGAAGCGCTTGGTCGGCGTATCCGAGATGTACATGTACTCGGCGCCGAAGGTGCCCGTATACGTCTCCTGCAGCGCGCCGATGATGTCGCGCAACCGCATCCGCGCTGGCCCGGCCTTGAACGACCCGACATCGAACAGCGTGTCGAGATCGCTGTCGCTGAAGCCGTACGTGCGCAGATCGAGATCCGGAATGTAAGCCGGATCCTGTCGCTTCAGCGGATCGAGATCCGCGTGGAACATGCCGAGCGTGCGGAACTTGCTGATCAGGCGCAGCACGAGCACCTGCTTGTGCATCGTCGTCTCGTCGACCATCGCGCCCGCCACGCGACGGTTGCGCGCCAGTTCGCGAAACGATTCGACGACGCCCGCGTGCGGCACATCCGGCGCATCGCCGCGAAGCTCGTCGAAGTAGCTCCGCCATTCGGGCGACACGCGCTCGGGATCGGTGAGATACGACTCGTAGAGCTCCTCGATGAACGGCGCGTTGCTGCCGAAGAGCGTGCTGGTCGACTCGAATTCCTTCATTGAACCCATACGAACGCCTCGACAAGGACTGCGATGCAAACCCGGGCAGTGGCCCGTACCTGCGGTTTAACGTTCGGCAATCGGCTTGACGCTCCTGCGGCCCGCGCCGGTAAAGAGCTGTCGCGGCCGGCCGATCTTGTACTCGGGATCGGACACCATCTCGTTCAACTGGGCGATCCAGCCGACGGTGCGCGCGAGCGCGAAGATCGCCGTGAACAGCTGCACCGGAATGCCGATCGCCTTCTGCACGATGCCCGAATAGAAATCGACGTTCGGATACAGCTTGCGCTGGACGAAGTATTCGTCCTCGAGCGCGATCTTCTCGAGCGCCATCGCGAGCTTGAACAGCGGATCGTCGCCGAGACCGAGCTCGCCCAGCACTTCGTAGCAGGTTTCGCGCATCAGCTTGGCGCGCGGATCGTAGTTCTTGTAGACCCGATGACCGAAACCCATCAGCCGCACGTTGGAGTTCTTGTCCTTGGCCCGGGTGATGAAGTCGCCGATCTTCGCGACGCCGCCGTGCGCCTGGATGTCGTACAGCATGTTGAGCGCGGCCTCGTTGGCGCCGCCGTGAGCCGGCCCCCACAGGCAGGCGACACCCGCGGCGATCGCCGCGAACGGATTCGTTCCCGACGACGCGCACAGGCGCACCGTCGACGTCGACGCATTCTGCTCGTGGTCCGCATGCAGGATGAAGATACGGTCGAGTGCGCGTACGAGCACGTCGTTGACGTGATAATCCGCGCACGGCGTCGCAAACATCATGCGCATGAAGTTCGCCGCGTACGACAGCTCGTTGCGCGGGTACATGTACGGCTGGCCGGATGAATACTTGTACGCCATCGCGATCAGCGTCGGCATCTTGGCGATCAGGCGAATCGCCGAGATGTCGCGCTGGTGCGCGTCGTTCAGGTTGATCGAGTCCGGATAGAACGCGCTCATCGCGCCCACCAATCCGGTCAGCACGGCCATCGGGTGCGCGTCGCGACGAAAGCCGCGCATGAAGAACTGCATCTGCTCGTTGACCATCGTATGCGTGGTCACGCGGCTCACGAAGTCTTCCTTCTGCGCGGGGTCAGGCAATTCCCCGTACAGCAGCAGGTAGCACGTCTCCATGTAATCGCAGCGGACGGCCAGCTCCTCGATCGGATAGCCGCGATAGAGCAGCTCGCCTTTGTCGCCGTCGATGTACGTGATCGCCGAACTGCACGCCGCCGTCGACATGAAGCCGGGGTCGTACGTGAACTTGCCGGTCTTCGAGTAGAGCGTGCGGATGTCGATCACGTCCGGTCCGAGCGTTCCGGACAGCACCGGAAACGTGACGGAAGGCGCACCATCGGAAAAGTGAAGCGAGGCTGTGCGGTCGGTCATCGAGCGTCCCTCGAGGCAAGTTCGGGCGCCGGGCCAGTGCCATTCCCGGGCCTTGGTTCAGTCATCGTGATCGCGTGTCACTTCCACGGCGTCGGTGGAGCGAACGCGCGCGACGAACGACGCCAACGTCGCGGGCGGTTCGACCCGGCCGGCAATTACGTCCCACAGCCCGTTATCCGTCATATCGAGCAACGCATCGAGTTTTTCAACGTCGTCCTCGGTCAGCGCGCCGCCGTGCACGTCGAGGAATCGTGCAAGCACGAGGTCGTTTTCGAGCATGCCGCGTCGACACCGCCAGCGGATGCGCGCAAGCCGCCGATCATCGATTGGCGTCACGCGTTCGCCTCCGCTCGATCCGGATTCCGTTGCTCGATCCCGGATCCGGGATCCTCCGTCCCTGGTCCTCGTCGCTGATCGTCGATTTCGATTCGCGGTCCCCGATCTTCGACGACCCTCCGGTCACACGGTTCGCTTCACCAGCAGATCCTTGATGCTCTCGATTGCGGCCGTCGGATTCAGGTTCTTCGGGCACACATCGACGCAATTCATGATCGTATGGCACCGGAACAGCCGGTACGGATCCTCGACGTTATCGAGGCGCTGGTCGAGATCGCGATCGCGGCTGTCGGCCATGAACCGGTACGCCTGCAGCAGCCCCGCCGGGCCCACGAACTTGTCGGGATTCCACCAGAACGACGGGCACGACGTCGAGCAGCACGCGCACAGGATGCATTCGTAGAGGCCGTCGAGCGCCTCGCGTTCCTTCGGCGACTGCAACCGCTCGCGCTCGGGTGGCGGTGTTTCGTTGACGAGATACGGCTTGATCGAGTGGTACTGCTTGAAGAACTGGCTCATGTCGACGATGAGGTCACGGATCACCGGCAGGCCGGGCAGCGGACGCAACTCGACCGGTTCCTTCAGCGTCTTCAGATTGGTGATGCACGCGAGGCCGTTCTTTCCGTTGATGTTCATCCCGTCGGATCCGCAGACGCCCTCGCGGCAGCTGCGGCGAAACGACAGCGTGTCGTCGACGGTCTTCAGCCGGATCAGCGCATCGAGCAGCATGCGGTCGTGCGGATCGAGCGCGATGTCGTATTCCTGCAGACGCGGCTTCGCGTCCTGGTCCGGGTCGTAGCGGAAGATGCGGAATTTCATGGGGTCAGTACGTGCGCGCCTTGGGTGGAAAAGCTTCGACGGACAGCGGTTTCAGCGTCACGGGCTTGTAATCGAGCCGGTCGGCGTCGCGATACCACAACGTGTGTTTCAGCCAGTTCGCGTCGTCCCGCTCGGGGTAGTCGCTGCGCGCCTGAGCGCCGCGCGATTCGCGGCGCGCTTCGGCCGACACGATCGTCGCTTTCGCGACCTCGATCAGATTGTCGAGTTCGAGCGCCTCGACGCGTGCGGTGTTGAACGTGCGACTCCTGTCGCCGATCGCCGTGCGTTCGACGCGCCGCGCAAGGTCCGTCACTTTCTGAACGCCTTCGGCGAGCAGAGCCTGATTGCGGAACACCCCGCAGTGCGCCTGCATCGTCTTGCGCAGGTCGCCGCCAACCTCGGCCACGCTTTCGCCCGACGCGGCGGAGTCCAGGCGCGCGAGTCGCGCGAGCGACGCGTCACCGGTATCGGCCGGCAACGGCTTGTGCGTGAGTGCAGGCAAGTTGCGGCTCACGATGAAATCGCCGGCTGCGCGACCGAAAACGAGCAGATCCAGCAACGAGTTCGTGCCGAGCCGATTGGCACCGTGCACCGACACACATGCGCATTCGCCGACTGCGTAGAGGCCGTCGATCACGGTATTCGGGTTCCCGTTCTTCGGCGCGACCACCTGTCCGTGGATGTTCGTCGGCACGCCACCCATCATGTAGTGAATCGTCGGCACGACCGGAATCGGTTCCTTGATCGGATCGACGTTCGCGAACTTGATGGCGATTTCGCGGATCGACGGCAAGCGCTTGGTAATGACTTCGGGTCCGAGATGATCGAGCTTCAGCAGCACGTAATCCTTGTGCGGACCACAGCCGCGTCCTTCCTTGATCTCCTGGTCCATCGACCGGCTGACGATGTCGCGTGACGCGAGGTCCTTCAGGTTCGGCGCGTAGCGCTCCATGAACCGCTCGCCGTTCGAGTTCAGCAGGATGCCGCCCTCGCCGCGGACGCCTTCGGTGATGAGCACGCCCGCGCCGGCGACGCCAGTGGGATGGAATTGCCAGAATTCCATGTCTTCGAGCGGCACGCCGGCGCGCGCCGCCATGCCCAGGCCATCGCCGGTATTGATGAATGCATTCGTCGACGCGGCGAAAATCCGCCCCGCGCCACCGGTCGCGAGAACCGTGACCTTGCCTTCCAGCGCCATGATGCTGCCGGTTTCCATTTCGAGCGCCGTCACGCCGAGCACGTCGCCGTCCTGGTCGCGGATCAGGTCGAGCGCCATCCATTCGACGAAGAATTGCGTGCGGGCGCGCACGTTGCGCTGATAGAGCGTATGCAGCATCGAGTGCCCGGTGCGGTCCGCCGACGCGCATGCGCGCCGCACCGACTTCTCACCGAAGTTCATCGAATGCCCGCCGAACGGCCGCTGATAGATCGTGCCGTCCGGGTTGCGGTCGAACGGCATGCCGAAGTGCTCGAGTTCGAAGACGACCTGCGGCGCCATTCGGCACATGTACTCGATCGCATCCTGGTCGCCGAGCCAGTCGGAGCCCTTGATCGTGTCGTACATGTGCCAGAGCCAGCTGTCCTCGGACATGTTGCCGAGTGACGCGCCGATGCCCCCTTGCGCAGCGACCGTGTGCGAGCGCGTCGGAAACACCTTCGAGAGCACCGCGACCGACAAGCCGGCCTCGGCGAGCTGCAGCGACGCACGCATCCCTGCGCCGCCGGCGCCGACGATCAATGCATCGAAGCGACGCGTGGGAAGTTTCATCCCCACAGCACCTGGACCGTCCATCCCGCATACGCGATCAGCACGCAGATGACCACGATCTGCAGCGTCAGGCGCACGCTGGTCGGCTTCGCATAGTCCATCAGAATGTTGCGCACGCCGACCCATGCGTGGACGAACAACGCCACCATGAACAGGAACGTGGCGATGCGAAACGCGTTGTCGGCGAAAAGTGCGCGCCACGTCGCGTAGTCAACTCCGCCGTGCCACAGCACGATGCCGAGGAGCAACGCCGTGTACAGCGTCATCACGACGGCAGTCACGCGCTGCGACAGCCAGTCGCGCAGGCCGTAATGCGCACCGACCGGAAGCTTGTCGACGCCGCCTACCACAGCCTCACCGCGACGATGAGGCCGAGGATTATCGAAAGCACCAGGACGACGGCCGCCGAACTGCGCGCCGGTGCAAGCTCAATGCCCAGGTGCAGGTCGAGCGCGAGATGGCGCAAACCGGCGAGCAGGTGGAACAGGTAGCACCAGGTGAGCACCAGCACCGTCAACTTGCCGATCGGTGACGTGAGCGGCGCGGTCGCAACCGCGAACCCCTCGGGCGATGCGAGCGTGCGCTGCACGAACCACAGCAGCAGTGGGATGCCGGCGACGAACAACAGTGCACCGCTGATCCGGTGCAGGATCGACGCGATCGCCGGCAACGGCTGGCGGATCGCGAACAGGTTCAGGTATACCGGACGCGGTTTGGCGATCGGGCGGTCAGCAACGGCCATGGATCGACTCGAAGGAAAGCGTCACGGAATCCGCAGCATCGGGTATTCGGAATCACGGGTTTTGCACAGCAACAAATTATAGCCGACGCGCCCTCGAGCACTTCGCGCGGCCAACGGATGCAACCGGAAGCGGAAGCCCGAATTGTCTTCGGTATAAGATCGCCCATATCCCCGCGAGGCTCGCTTGGTCGTCGGGCGGCGGAAAGGCACGCGCCGCCGCTCGCCTCGGCGTAACCTGCCTCCCCTTCCGCGAAAGGCACCCGCATGAAACCACCCGTCCGTGTCGCCGTCACCGGCGCCGCCGGCCAGATCGGCTACAGCCTGCTCTTCCGCATCGCCGCCGGCGACATGCTCGGCGCCGACCAGCCGGTGATCCTGCAACTCCTCGAACTGCCGCTCGACAAGGCGCAGGCCGCGCTGAAGGGCGTGATGATGGAACTCGAGGATTGCGCGTGTCCGCTGCTCGCCGGCATGCACGGTGGCGCGGATCCAAAAGTCGCGTTCGCGGACGCGGACATCGCGATGCTCGTCGGCGCGCGTCCGCGCGGACCCGGCATGGAGCGCAAGGACCTGCTGCTCGAGAACGCGAAGATCTTCATCGAGCAGGGCAAAGCGCTCGATCAGGTCGCATCGCGCGATATCCGAGTGCTCGTCGTCGGCAACCCGGCGAACACCAATGCGTACATTGCGATGAAATCGGCACCGTCGCTGCCGAGCAAGAACTTCACGGCGATGCTGCGGCTCGACCACAACCGTGCGGTGTCGCAACTCGCCGCGAAGAGCGGCAAGCCGGTTGGCTCCATCGAAAAGCTCATCGTCTGGGGCAATCACTCGCCGACGATGTATCCGGATTACCGTTTCGCGACGGCTGACGGCCAGTCGCTGAAGGAGCTCATCAACGACGAAGCATGGAATCGGAACGTGTTCCTGCCCACCGTCGGCAAGCGCGGTGCCGCGATCATCGAGGCGCGCGGCCTTTCGTCCGCCGCATCGGCGGCGAACGCTGCGATCGATCACGTTCGCGACTGGCTGCTCGGCAGCAACGGCCGCTGGGTGACGATGGGCGTTGCGTCCGACGGCAGCTACGGCATTCCGAAGGATGTCATGTATGGCGTGCCGGTCATCACCGACAACGGCAACTACACGCGCGTCGAAGGGCTGCCGATCGACGCGTTTTCACGGGAGCGAATGGACGCGACGCTGAAGGAACTCGAGGAGGAGCGCGCGGGCGTGGCGTCGCTCCTCCGCTGACGATGGCGACTGCGACCGGCGCCGGCGCAACGTCGGCGTCCCAATCCGCTGCCTCGGGCGGCCGCCACAGCGCCACGAGCGCGACGCTGCCGGTCAGCGCCGGCGCGCGCTTTCGCGCCGCCGTTGCCGACGAGCGGCCGCTGCAGGTGCCCGGTGCGATCTGCGCCTATCACGCACTGCTTGCGCAGCGAAGCGGGTTCAAGGCGATCTATCTCTCCGGCGGCGGCGTCGCCGCGGGTTCGCTCGGGATGCCCGACCTTGGAATCAGCAACCTCGATGACGTGCTGGTCGACGTGCGCCGCATCACGGACGTGTGCGATCTGCCGCTGCTCGTCGACGTCGACACGGGCTTCGGCGCGTCCGCGTTCAACATCGCCCGCACGGTCAAGTCGCTGATCAAAGCCGGCGCAGGCGCGATGCACATCGAAGACCAGGTCGGCGCGAAGCGCTGCGGACACCGGCCGGGAAAGGAACTCGTTTCACAGCAGGAGATGGTCGACCGCATCAGGGCCGCCGCCGATGCCCGCACCGATGCGGCCTTCGTCATCATGGCGCGCACCGATGCGCTCGCCGTCGAAGGCCTCGACGCGGCGATCGAGCGAGCCCGTGCATGCGTCGAGGCCGGCGCCGACATGATTTTTCCGGAGGCGATCACCGAGCTTGCGATGTACCGTCGCTTCGCCGACGCCGTACGCGTGCCGGTTCTCGCCAACCTGACGGAGTTTGGACAGACGCCGCTGTTCAGTCTCGATGAGATTGCGGGCACCGGCGTGGCGATCGCGCTCTATCCGCTGTCGGCGTTTCGTGCGATGAACCAGGCGGCGCTCAACGTCTATCAGGCGCTGCGGCGGGATGGCACGCAGAAGAACGTCGTCGGGACGATGCAGACCCGTAACGACCTGTACGACTACCTCGGCTATCACGCGTACGAGCAGAAACTCGACCAGCTCTTTGCACGCCGCAAAACCTGACGATGAACGCCACCACGACTACCGACGCACCCGTCGCCATCAGCAAGCCGAAAAAATCCGTCGCCCTGTCCGGCGTCCCGGCCGGCAACACCGCGCTCTGCACGGTCGGACGTACCGGAAACGACCTGCATTACCGCGGCTACGACATTCTCGATATGGCGGCCGTGTGCGAGTTCGAGGAAATCGCGCATCTGCTCGTGCACGGTGCGCTGCCGACATCCGCGCAACTCGCGGCGTATCACGGCAAGCTTGCGTCGCTGCGTGCGATTCCCGGGCCGGTCCGCAGCGTACTCGAGAAAATACCCGCGTCGGCACATCCGATGGATGTGATGCGCACCGGCGTTTCGATGCTCGGTAGCGTACTCCCCGAGGATGCTGCGCACGGCCCGGCCGGCGCGCGCGACATCGCCGACCGTTTGCTCGCGTCGCTCGGCTCGATGCTGCTCTACTGGTACCACTACAGCCGCAACGGGGCGCGCATCGATGTCGAAACCGACGACGGGTCGATCGGCGGGCATTTCCTGCATCTGCTGCACGGCCGCGCCCCGGCGGCCGAGTGGGTGCGCGCGATGCATACATCGCTCAATCTGTATGCGGAGCACGAGTTCAATGCGTCGACGTTCGCCGCGCGCGTGATTGCCGGGACCGGTTCCGACGTCTATTCGGCGATCACTGGCGCGATCGGCGCACTCCGCGGCCCCAAGCACGGCGGCGCCAACGAATTCTCGTTCGAAGTTCAGCAGCGTTACGCAACACCCGACGAGGCGGAGGCCGACATTCGCCGGCGCGTCGCGGCGCGCGAGGTGGTGATCGGTTTCGGGCATCCGGTTTACACGGTTTCGGACCCACGGAACAAGGTGATCAAGGAAGTGGCGCGCGAGCTGTCCACGAACGCCGGCGACACGAAGATGTTCGACATCGCCGAGCGTCTCGAACAGGTCATGTGGGACGCGAAAAGAATGTTCCCCAATCTCGACTGGTTTTCCGCAGTCAGTTACCACGCCATGGCGGTGCCGACCGCGATGTTCACGCCGCTTTTCGTCATCGCGCGCACGTCCGGCTGGGCCGCGCATGTCATCGAACAGCGCGAAGACGGCAAGATCATCCGGCCGTCGGCGAATTACGTTGGTCCCGAGGACAGAACGTTCGTGCCGCTCGAAGCACGCACGTAGCTGCCGCTCGCTATGTCCACATTCACGGCATCGTCCGCCCGCCCCCCGCCCGACCAGGTGCTGGTCGACATCGCCGACTACGTCGCCACCTACGAGATCACGAGCGACGAGGCGTACCGCACCGCGCACTACTGCCTGCTCGACACGCTTGGATGCGGTTTCGAGGCGCTGTCTTACCCGGCGTGCACGAAGCTGCTCGGACCGATCGGGCCCGGGACGATCGTCCCGAACGGCGCGAAGGTGCCCGGTACGCCGTATCAACTCGATCCGGTGCAGGCCGCGTTCAATCTCGGTGCAATGATTCGGTGGCTGGATTTCAACGACACGTGGCTTGCCGCCGAGTGGGGTCATCCGTCCGACAATCTCGGCGGCATCCTGATGACGGCGGATTGGCTGTCGCGCAATGCAGTTGCCGCCGGACGTGCGCCGCTCACCGTGCGCGACGTCCTGACCGCGATGATCAAGGCGCACGAAATCCAGGGCGTCATCGCACTCCGGAACAGTTTCAACCGCGTCGGTCTCGATCACGTCGTGCTCGTCAAGGTTGCATCGACGGCGGTCGTCGCGCATATGCTCGGCCTGTCGCGCAATGCAACGATCAACGCCGTATCGCTTGCATGGGTCGACGGTCAAAGCCTGCGCACGTATCGGCATGCGCCGAACACCGGCTCCCGGAAGAGTTGGGCGGCCGGCGACGCGACATCCCGCGCCGTGCGGCTCGCGTTGATTGCCCGCACGGGCGAGATGGGCTACCCGTCGGTGTTGACGGCGAAGACCTGGGGCTTCTACGACGTCCTTTTCAAAGGACAGCCCTTCAGCTTCGAGCGCCCGTACGGCTCCTACGTAATGGAACACGTGTTGTTCAAGATCAGCTTCCCCGCCGAATTTCATGCGCAAACGGCGGTCGAATGTGCAATGCAGCTGCATCCGCGCGTGCGTGACCGCCTCCCCGATATTCGCCGGATCACGATCCGCACGCACGAATCGGCGATTCGAATCATCGACAAGCAGGGGCCGCTCGCCAATCCTGCGGATCGGGACCACTGTATTCAGTACATGGTGGCAGTGCCGCTGATCTTCGGCCGGTTGACCGCCTCCGATTACGAGGACGGCGTCGCGGCCGACCCGCGCATCGACGCATTGCGCGAGCGGATGGTGTGCGTCGAGGACCCCGGTTTTTCGCGCGATTACCTGGACCCCGAGCGCCGCTCGATTGCGAACGGCATCACGATCGAGTTCAGCGATGGCACGAAGACGCCGGAAGTCGTCGTCGAGTATCCGATCGGGCATCGCCGCCGACGCGACGAAGGGATTCCGTTGTTGATCGAGAAGTTCCGGACCAATGTCGCGCGCCGGTTTGCGCCAAAGCAGCAGCAGTTGATCGTCGACGTAGCGCTCGATCCGCAGCGCCTTGCGGCGATGGCGGTGAACGAGTTCGTGGATTTGATGATCGTTCAGGAGGAGTGAATGAGGGTGAGCGAATGACGATCGAGGAACGGAGCGAAGGCGTGCGGTTTGCAGCGCTTTTCGGCGATGCACGCAGTGACCGTGCGCTTGCGCGAGCTGCGTGCGTCGGCTCGGTGCGCTCTCGATCCGCGATGCCCGATCCACGGTCCTCGATGTTCGATCCTCGCTCGCTGCTCGTCCTCGCCCTTCTTGTCGTCGGCGCCGGCGTCCACGCCCAGGAGTTTCCGAAACTCAAGGCGGGGTTGTGGGAAATGGAGCGTTCTTCCGATCGGCCGACGCAGCAGCCGAACCGGATGACGATGTGCCTCGACGACTCGGTGCAGAAGCAGATGTTCGAGATGGGTCTCGGCGCGATGAAAGGCATGTGCAGCAAGCACTACTTCTCGTTCTCCGGCAACCGTGGCCAGGGCGATTTCGTATGCGACATCGCGGGAAGTCGAATGCATTCCAAATCGACGATCGCCCTCACCGGCAACACGGCGTACCGCACGGAAATTCGCACGACGTACGACCCGCCGTTCATGGGCCAGACGCAATCGGTGAGCGTGCTTACCGCACGTCACGTTGGCGCATGCAAGCCCGGTCAGCGTGCCGGGGACATCGTGATGCCGAACGGCCAGACGTTCAACGCCCGTGACGCCATGGGCGGCGCGATCGCGAATCCACCCACCGCCCCGAGGCCTCGCCCGCCCGCGGGGGAACGACCGCGCACCGACCGACAACCAGGATGATGACGATGCCCCACAACCTGTTCGACACGCAGAAGGAACTGCACCTCGCTTCGGGTGCGTCAGGTCGCTTCTACTCGTTGCCTGCGCTGGAGCAGGCGGGCGTCGGCAAGATTTCGCGTTTACCGGTATCGATCCGCATCGTGCTCGAAAGCGTCCTGCGCAATTGCGATGGAAAGAAGGTGACCGAGCAACACGTGCGGCAGCTCGCGAACTGGGCGCCCACCGGCGTGCGCACGGAGGAAATTCCGTTCGTCGTCGCGCGCGTCGTGCTGCAGGACTTCACCGGCGTACCGTTGCTGTGCGACCTCGCGGCGATGCGCAATGTCGCGAACGACCTCGGCCGCGATCCGAAGGTCATCGAGCCGCTGGTTCCCGTCGATCTCGTCGTCGACCATTCGGTGATGGTCGATTTCTACGGCTCGGCGCAAGCTCTCGATCTCAACATGAAGCTCGAATTCGATCGCAACGCCGAGCGCTACCAGTTCATGAAATGGGGGATGCAGGCGTTCGACACATTCAAGGTCGTGCCGCCCGGAATCGGCATCGTCCATCAGGTGAATCTCGAATTCCTCGCGCCCGGCGTGCACTGCAAGGGCGGCGTCTATTACCCCGACACCCTCGTCGGCACCGACAGCCACACAACGATGATCAACGGCATCGGTGTCGTCGGCTGGGGCGTCGGCGGCATCGAAGCCGAAGCCGGAATGCTCGGACAGCCCGTTTATTTCCTGACGCCCGACGTCGTCGGCGTGGAGCTGAAGGGCCGGTTGCCGGAGGGCGCTACGGCGACCGATCTGGTGTTGACCGTCACCGAGATGCTGCGCAAGGAGAAGGTCGTCGGCAAGTTCGTCGAGTTCTTTGGCGAGGGTACTGCGACGCTGTCGGTGCCGGACCGCGCCACGATTGGCAACATGGCACCGGAGTACGGCGCGACGATGGGATTTTTCCCGGTCGACACGGCAACCGTCGATTACCTGCGCGCGACCGGCCGTACGGATGCGCAGCTCGACGCGTTCGAGCATTACTTCAAGGCGCAGGGCCTGTTCGGCATGCCGGTCGCCGGTCAGATCGATTACACGAAGACGCTGACGCTCGATCTGTCGACGATTACCCCGTCGCTCGCGGGACCCAAGCGCCCGCAGGACCGTATCGAATTGCCGAAGCTTGCATCGCGCTTTGCCGAGCTGTTCAGCAAGACTGGCAGCGACGGTTTTTCGCAGCCCGTGACCAAGTTGCGCGAACGCTATCAGACGGTGCCGATGGTCGCCGGCCGCGGCGCCATCAGCGATGCGCAGCAGCAGCCGCCTCGCGCCGGGATGCCGCGCGACTACGTCGAGATGGTCAACAACCGACCGACGCCCGATCGCGTCGTGCCGATGTCGCCGGCTCCCGTCGACATCGGCAACGGCGACGTGTTGATCGCAGCGATCACGTCATGCACGAACACGTCGAATCCAAGCGTGCTGCTTGCAGCGGGACTGCTTGCAAAAAAGGCCGTCGAAAAAGGACTGACCGTCAAGCCGCACATCAAGACGTCGCTTGCGCCTGGCTCGCGCGTCGTCACCGATTACCTGCAGAAGACCGGCTTGCTTCAGTATCTCGAACAGCTGGGATTCGACGTCGCAGCGTACGGCTGCACCACATGCATCGGCAACGCCGGCGATCTCGCACCGGAGATCAACGATGCGATAGCGCGGCACGATCTGGTCTGCGCGGCGGTCTTGTCTGGAAATCGAAATTTCGAGGCGCGCATTCACCCGAACCTGAAGGCGAATTTCCTCGCATCACCGCCGCTCGTTGTCGCCTACGCGATTGCCGGAACAGTGCAGAAGGACCTGACGACCGAGCCGCTTGGCCATGGCAAGGACGGACCGGTGTTCCTGCGCGACGTGTGGCCGACGTCGCATGAAGTCGCGGCGCTTTTGAGTTACGCACGCGATCCGTCGACGTTCCGCCGCCTGTACGGCGACCTCGCGAACACCAACCCGATGTGGAAGACGATCGCCGGCTCGACGGGCCAGGTGTACGACTGGCCGCGCTCCACGTACATCGCCAAGCCACCGTTTTTCGATGGTTTCAGCATGACCCCGGGTGCCATCCGCGATATTCGCGGCGCGCGCACGCTCGGCATCTTCGGCGACTCGGTCACCACCGATCACATCTCGCCCGCCGGGTCGATCAAGCCGACGTCTCCCGCCGGCCTGTACCTGCAGGAACACGACGTGTCCGTTGGCAATTTCAACAGCTACGGCTCACGCCGCGGGAATCACGAGGTGATGCTGCGCGGCACGTTTGCCAATGTCCGGATCAAGAATCTGATGCTGCCGCCGAATCCGGATGGATCGCGAGTGGAAGGCGGTATCACGCTCTACCACGGCGGCAGCGGCGACGGCGAACGCATGCCCATCTACGACGCGGCGATGGAATATCAGCGCCGCGGTATCCCGACCGTCGTCTTCGGCGGCGAAGAATACGGCACCGGCAGTTCGCGCGACTGGGCAGCCAAGGGAACGCAGCTGCTCGGCATCAAGGCGGTGATCGCGAAGAGTTTCGAACGCATTCATCGGTCGAACCTCGTCGGCATGGGCGTGCTGCCGTTGCAGTTCGCGCCGGGCGACGGCGCCGAATCGCTCGGCATCCGCGGTGACGAATCCTTCGACATCGCAGTGCCGGCAGACGTGCGGCCGCAACAGCCGCTCGTCGTCGTGATGACGCGTCGCGACGGTACGCGTCGCGAAATTCCGGTGCTGTGCCGCATCGATACGCCGATCGAGGTCGATTACTATCGGCACGGCGGGATCCTGCCGTTCGTGTTGCGCGAATTGATCCAGCAGGCGGCGTGATCGGAACACGCGGCGCGGCGCCGTGATGCGTGGCGCGCCGCCGTGAACGACGCCGCGGCGAATCCGCTGCGGCGTGCGCTGCCGCTGTTCCTGTTTGCGGGCCTCTGCCTGTCGTCACTCGACGCGACCGGCAAGTACCTTGTCCGCGACCACTCGCTGCTGCTCGTCGTGTGGGCGCGCTATGCCGGGCAGATGGCGGTCGTTGCACCGTTCGCGTGGCATCGCACCGGTCCGGGCTTCTGGCGCACGCGCAAGTTGCGGCTGCAGTTGCTGCGCTCCGCCATGCTGGTGCTGGCAACGCTCGGCTTTTTCGGCGGACTTCGATATCTGCCGCTCGCCGAAGCGTCGGCGATCACCTTTCTGGCACCGATTTTCGTCGTCGTCCTGTCGTGGCCGATCCTGAAGGAGCGCGCGACCCACGCGCGCCGTATCGCCTCGGTGACGGGCTTCGTGGGAATACTGATCCTGCTCCGCCCCGGCTCGGCGGTCACGCATCCGGCCGTCGTGCTGCTCATGGGTGCCGCGCTCGCCAACGCAATGTATCAACTGCTGACGCGCCGGTTGCTCGATGAAAGCCCGCATACGACGCTTTTCTACAGCGCGAGCGTTGGTACCGTCGTCCTGTCACTGGCGTTGCCCTTCGCCGTCGATATCGATGAATTCTCGCGCGCGTCCATTCCGCTGTTCGTGCTGATGGGATTGCTGGCTGGCGCCGGACACTGGTGCCTCACGCACGCGTATCTGACGGCGCCCGCATCGCTGTTGACGCCGTTTACGTATCTGCAAATCCTGTGGGCGACTGCATTCGGCTATGCGGTATTCGGCCAGCATCCGGATGGCATCTCCGCTATCGGAATGGCCATCATCGTCGCAAGCGGCGTGTCGCTTGCGCTGTGGGAGCGCCGACGGATGCGTTTGCTGTAATGCCTATAATCATCGGCTGAGGGACGCGCTCGACAATGCACGTTCTCACAGCGGTTGTGGGTCCGACACGAGTACCTTTCGAATGGGAGAAAGCATGAACAGATCGATTTACACTACACTGGCCGCGATCACCTTCACCGCGCTGCTCGCCGCATGCGGGCAGCAATCGCAGCAGGCAGCCGACAAGGCGCGCGACTCGGCGTCGAAGGCCGCGGATTCCGCAGCCACCGCCGCGAAGGATGCGGCGGCCGCGGCGTCCGCCGCCGCGAAGGACGCCAGCGCTGCGGCAGCCAACTCGGCCAAGGCAGCAGCCGACGCAACCAAGGACGCTACCGCCAAGGCTGCCGACGCGACCAAGGACACGGCGGCGAAAGCGGCGGATGCGACCAAGGACGCAGCCAATCAAGCCGCCAACGCGACCCAGGACGCCGCCGCCAAGGCAGCGGACGCCGCGCGCAAGGCGAACGAGGCTGCCAAGGATGCGGCGAAAAAGTAACGTGCCGCGTCAGTCGGCATGGAACGGCCGTCACGTCGACGGCCGTTTCCTTTTTGGAGTGGCCCAGAGGCGCGGACGCTGAGCGACGTGGCCGAGCACCCTTCGTCGGCGGCGTCATGCCATTGGCATATCGATTGCACGATTGCCTGCGGTTGCGTCGGGCCGACGCTTACCCGTCCAAAGGGCGGGACTGACCTCCCGCAGCGTCGCCGCCGCAACCACCCCTTTTCATCCGCTCGAACGGACCGTGAACTCGCGCACGCTCTTGCGCCGGACGCCGGCAGGCGACGCGGAAGTCGTCGTGCCCGCAAGCGGATTGTCGGTGACGCAACGGCGCATCCTCCGGCTGCTCGACCAACCCGCGCGGCTTGGCGATCTGCACGTCGGCAGATCGCTCGAATCGTCACGGCTCGCACATGAAGCCGTGCTTCTCCAGCGCGCAGGCCTCATCCGGTTCGAAGTGACGCGCGATCCGCGCGACCTCGCCGCGGCGAATGCGGCAACGATCCGCACGCCGGCGCGTCCGCTCGCGCGACCGTTACCGATCGCCGTCGTGTTCGTTGCGGCGTCCGTCGTCGTGTGGGCCGGCTGGCGGTACAACTCGTCGCCTGCCGCCTCATCGGATAACCGGCATCACGTCGGAACTTCGCAGACGTCGGACGCTCCGAAGCGGCCGTCCCCGGAAGCGAGCAAGGATCCGCCCGTCATCGCCACGCGCGTGCTGAAGGGCGAAGTCACCGACCGCAATCGCGACGCGAAGGATCGAACAGCGGCGCGTACAGCGGCAGCGTCGGCGACCACCGAAGCCGCGGCGGTCACTTCGATGGGATCCGCCGCATCGCGGACCACTGCCGCGCCGGCAAGCGACGATGCGCGCGCGGCGGACCCTCGGACGCCGCTGGATCCGCCGGATCCCTGAACGGTACCGGCTAGTACAATCGGCGGATGAACGATTCCGCCGTTCGCGCGCCGCATCACCCGGACACCGCGCCCACGCGACGCGATCCGCGCAAGGCCGAATTCGAAGTCGACAAGCTGCGCAAGCGGCTGCGCCGTCTGGTCGGACAGGCGATTGCCGACTACGCGATGATCGATGCAAACGACCGCGTCATGGTCTGCATGTCGGGCGGCAAGGACAGTTACGGCCTGCTCGACATCCTGTTGTCGCTGCAGCGGCGCTCGCCGCAACCCTTCGACCTCATCGCCGTCAATCTCGACCAGAAGCAGCCCGGCTTTCCGGCCGATGTGCTCCCCCGCTACCTGGCGGGTCGCGGCGTGCCGTATCGCATCGCCGAACAGGATACGTACAGCGTCGTCAAGCGGGTGATACCCGAGGGCGCGACGATGTGTTCGCTGTGTTCGCGTCTGCGCCGCGGCGTGCTTTATCGGATGGCGAGCGAAGTCGGCGCAACCAAGGTCGCACTCGGCCATCACCGCGACGATCTGATGGCAACTTTTTTCCTGAACCTGTTCCACGGCGGGAAGCTCAAGACGATGCCGCCGAAGCTCGTTTCGGATGATGGCAGGCACGTCGTCATCCGGCCCCTCGCGTACGTGCGGGAGCGCGATCTCGCGCGTTACGCGGACGTGTGTGCGTTCCCGCTGATTCCGTGCACGCTCTGCGGGTCGCAGGAGAACCTGCAACGCAAGCAGGTGACCGCGCTTCTGCGCGACTGGGAAAAGCGTTTTCCGGGTCGCGTCGAATCGGTTTTCAACGCGATGGCCAACGTCGTGCCGACGCACCTTCTCGACCGCAAGTTGCAGGATTTTGCGGCCGTGCGCGCAACCGGTGCGGCCGTCCCGAATGGTGATCTCGCATTCGATCAGGATGAAACGCTCGAATCGGCGGCCGCCGCCGTCACCGGGCATCCCGCATCGATCACGGTGCTCGCCGCGCGCTGAAGCGTTCCGGTTATCAAAACGGCAATGCCTGCCGATCGAACGCGCTCGTTGTGTTGGCGCAAAGGTGCTCCCGAAACGAGCACACGCAACCGCACGCTGCACGCATTGATGCGATTTTTTGCGACGCTGTTCGTCGCATGCGCGGCATTGACCGCGGCGGCCGAAGACGCGAAGCCGTTATTCGTCGGGCCCGCGCTACGCGACGCGCTGATGCGCGGCGGCTTCGTGCTGTACTTCCGTCATGCCGCCACCGATTTCGGGCAGAACGACGACCGGATGTCCGGCTACGAGGATTGCGCGCAGCAGCGCAACCTCACCGATGCCGGCCGCCGTGATGCGCGCAATGTCGGGGAAGCGATCCGGCGCCTGCGCATTCCGGTCGCGACGGTACTCGCGAGCCCGTTCTGTCGCACTCGCGAAACTGCAGAGCTGATCTTCGGCCATGCCGCCCCGGACGCGCGCGTGCGCGGTGGCCCTGCGCGTCCCGACGATCCGGAGCGTTATGCGGCGTTGCGGAAGCTGCTGTCCACCCCGGTTGCAACCGGCACCAACCTCGCGATCGTGAGCCACGGCAACCCGTTCAGCGCACTCGTCGGTCCGCCGTATCTTGCCGAGGGCGAAGTCGCCATCGTGGAGCCGCTCGGCGGCAACGATTTCCGCGTGGTCGGCAGGATCCGTGTCGACGGCTGGAGCGAATACGTGCGCTGACGCGCGTCGCCGCGCATCGTCACCGCACCGTGTGCCGACCCTGACCGAACAGGATCTTGCGTGACGCCTCGTCACTGATCGCCGGCTTGACATTCACCGTCTTGCCGATCGCGTAGGCGCGCGCCGTCGCCGGACGCGCGGCGATCGCTTCCTTCCATCGCTTCAAATCCGGAAAGTCATCGAGGTTCTGCCGCTGACGCTCCGGCTGGATCCACGGATAGCAGGCGATGTCGGCGATCGAATAGTCGTCGACGATGAATTCGCGCGCACGCAACTGCCGGTCGAGCACCGCGTACAGTCGCGCTGTCTCGTTCACGTAGCGATCGATCGCATAGGGAATCGGCTCGACGGCGTAGCTGCCGAAGTGGTGGTTCTGGCCGGCCATCGGCCCGAGGCCTGCCATTTGCCAGAACAACCACTGGATACACTGCCAGCGCATCCGCGGCGCCTGTGGAACGAGCCGCCCGGTCTTGTCGGCGAGGTAGAGCAGGATCGCCCCCGATTCGAACATCGCGAGCGACCCCCCGTCCATGGCCGGCGCATGATCGACGATTGCCGGAATTCGATTGTTCGGCGCGATCGCGAGGAATTCCGGCTCGAACTGTTCGCCGCGCGAGATGTTGACGGGCTTCAACGTGTACGGCAGCCCCGTCTCCTCGAGGAACATCGTCAGCTTGTGACCGTTCGGCGTCGTCCAGTAGTAGAGATCGATCATTCAGAACGTACCCGGATACGCACCGCCGTCCACCAGGACATTCTGGCCGGCGATATAGCCTGCCTGCGCGCTGCAGAGAAACGCGCAGATCGCACCGAACTCGTTGGGATCGCCGAAACGGCCGGCCGGCGTCGCGTTGATCGCCGCATCGCGAACGTCGTCGTACGGCATGCCGGTCGTCTTGGCGCGGCGTTCGAGCGACGTGCGGAGGCGATCGGTCGCGAACTGTCCGGGCAGCAGGTTGTTGATCGTCACGTTATGTCGGACGACCTTGCGTGCGACGCCCGCGACGAATCCGGTCAGTCCCGAACGTGCGCCGTTGGACAATCCCAGGACGTCGATCGGCGCTTTCACGGCGCTCGACGTGATGTTGACGATGCGGCCGAAGCGCCGCGCGATCATATCGTCCACGGTCGCCCGGATCAACTCGATCGGCGTCAGCATGTTCGCGTCGAGCGCGCGCAGCCATGCGGCACGATCCCACTCGCGAAAATCGCCTGGCGGCGGTCCGCCCGCATTGTTGATCAGGATGTCCGGTTGCGGACACGCGGCGAGCGCTGCCGCGCGGCCGTCGGGCGTCGTGATATCGCACGCAACCCAGGTCACGGCCCGGCCGACGCGTTCGCCGATCTCCGCCGCCGCTTGTGCGACATCGCGCTCGGTTCGCGCGCAGATCGTGACGTCGACACCCTCCCGCGCAAGCGCTTCGGCGCAGCCTCGGCCGAGCCCCTTGCTCGCCGCGCACACCAGCGCACGCCGTCCGGTGATGCCGAGGTCCATCCGTTGGTCCTGCGTTACACCGGCTGCGCGGCGCCGACGCGGCGCACCTGCACTACGGTACCGATCGCAATGACGAACAGCGCGCCGATCAGCATGAACACTTCGCGAGCAAGCCCGTGGTCGAGCATCAAGCCGAACCACACGGGCCCGAGCATCGCACCGAGGTCGAGTCCGGAGTAGACGAAGCCGTAGACGCGTCCCGCGGCGCCCTTGGGCGTTGCGTGACGAACGATCAGGTCGCGCGAAGGCCCGGTCGCGCCGATGAAGAGACCGATGACGACGAACATCGGGACGAGACCCGGCAACGGGATTGCGTTGGCAGCGACCAGGCCGAGCAGGCCCGCGCCCAGTACCAGGCCGCTCGCTGCAACCACGTCGTGCCGCGCGGTGCGGACGGCCAGAAATCCGCCCATCACGATCCCCGCCGTGCCGCCGAGCAGGTACGCCGTGACCGCTGACGTCGCGGCAACCAGCGGAACGTCGAGGCCTTCGTTCAGCGCCGACGGCAGGAACGTCTGCAGCCCGACCGACGCGGCCGTCTGGAACACGAAGTAGAAGAAGCACAGCAGGATGGCCGGCTGTACGAACAGCGCGACGCTGCCCTTCAGCGTATGCGCGTGCGCATCGGGCACGCGCTGCGACGTGAGGATCCGGCGCTGGCTTGCGAGCACGCCGAGCGCGACCAGGCCGGCGACGCCCATCGCCACCAGCGCGACCCGCCACCCGAGCGATGCCCCGAGCCCGAAGCTCACGATCGGCGCGAGCGCGTAGCCGAGGTTACCGCCGACACCATGCGTCGAATACGCGTGGCCGAGGCGCCGCGGCGTGACATTCGCGTTCAGAATCGCAAAATCGGACGGGTGGAACACGCCGTTGCCGGCGCCCATCAAGGCCGCGCACGGAAACAGCCACCACGGATTCGGCGCCAGCGACGCGGCGAGCGTGCCGAGGACGAGCAGCGCCATCCCCGAGAGGAGCACCGGCCGGGCGCCGAGCCGATCGACGACGAACCCCGCAGCGAATTGCACAAGTCCGCTCGCCACGTAGAAGACGCCGGCGATGAAGCCCAGCAGCGTCCAGGACACCCCGAACTCGGCGCGCAGCAGCGGAAAGAGCGGCGGCAGCGCGAGCTGCAGGAAATGCGAGATGCCGTGTGCAAGTCCGACGACGCCGATCACGCGGGCATCCCGGCGCAGCGACTCGGCGGGAACGGTATCCAAGCTGGAGAGTGGGATTGAAGGCTGCTGCAAGCGTCGACTATAGCGTAGCGGTGTCGGCGGACCGCAGCGGACTGCCGATCAGGCCGTACGACAGTTATGATTCATGGAGTTGCCGTATAGACTTGAGGTATCGCATCACTTTAAGCCTCGTGTCGCCACGCACATGAACTTACGCGTGCAAACCGTTGACCCGAGCCGCTTTGTTGTCATTTTGGCAGGACGCGCGAGATGAACGCGCCCGCTGCGACGACCTCTTCGATGGCCGCCGAATGCTCGATCGGGTAGACATGCCATTCGACCGGCCAGCCGCCTGCGACCAGCACGTCACGCGAGTGCTCGGCCCACGCCAACTGCACGACCTGGTCGTAGGTACCGTGCGCCATGAAGATCGGCAGATCACGGTTGGCGACGCTCGCCTCGGCCTGCAATCGCTCGGCGCCGATCACGTACGTGGACAGCGCGACGATTCCCGCGAGCCGCTCGGCGTTGCGCAGGCCTGCATAAAGCGCGATCGCCCCGCCCTGCGAGAAACCCGCGAGCAGCGTGCGGCCAGGGAGAATCCCCCGCGCCCATTCCCGGGCAAGCAGGCGCTCGACGTGCCCCTGCGACTGCCGCACCCCGTCCACATCCGCGCGATCGTTGAGGTTTGCCTGGCGGATGTCGTACCACGCGCGCATCCGCATGCCGTTGTTGATGGTCACCGGCATGATCGGAGCGTGCGGAAACAGGAAGCGGATCGCGAGGTCGCGCGGCAGACCGAGCGCCGGCACGACCTCCGACCAGCCGCGGCCGTCATCGCCAAGGCCGTGCAGCCAGATGACCGCGGCATCCGGATTGGGCGCCGTTTCGATTTCGATCGCGTCGAGCAAGTCCGGCATCAAGTCTCCTTCATCGATGGTGAGCGAGTCTCCGGACGCAGCGTGCGAGTGGCGTACGGGTCCCATCGCGCGTTGGCGCCTGGGTGCGCGTCAATCCAGCTGTGACGCGCGTTCCGGCCGGTTGGCAGCACTGCCCGGCGCCTGCGGTCCCGGTTCGATGCGCACGAAGCCGATGTTGCCGGTGTATCGGAATGCGTCGTCGCGATCATAGAGCGGCGTCACATGCAGCCGGCGGTCGCATCCGATGTCGAGACCTTCCCCCACGCCAAGGCCGAGGATCGTCGTCGGCGACATGTCGAGGTCGTACTTCGACCCGGCAGCGGCCACTCGCGCGCATGCAGGCCGATCGCATGCTGGCGCTCGATGCGCGCACGTCGCACAACGTCCCACCCCGCGTCGTAGGCATGTGCGTAGCGAGCGACGTCGTCCGGCTGAAGTAATTCGTTTCGCCGCCGATGAAACCGTGGAAGCGGTCGAACCCACGCTGCAGCGGCCATGAACCGCGATCGGCGGACGGCGTGGTCTTGTAGTCGGGCGTGTTATGCCACTTGCCGACCGCGTACGTCGAATAACCGCTTGCGCGCAACAGTTCGGCTAGCGTCGGCACCTCGCGCGCGATTTCGCCGGCCTGGTATCCCGGGTACCCCGGCAGGTTGAACGTCAGCCAGCCGCTGCCGACCGCATGCGGGTTGCGACCCGTGAGCAGCGCAGCACGCGCGGGCGTGCACATCGGCACGGTCGTGTAATTGGAAAAGCGCAGCCCGGCTGCCGCGAGCGCGACGACGTGCGGCGGTCGTATCTCGGCGCCGTAGCAGCCGAAGTCCGAAAAGCCGAGGTCGTCAAGCAGGATCACGACGACATTCGGCGCGCCGGGGGGAGCGTGCGGTGCCGGCGGCCACCACGGCGACGACTCGCGCAACGTGCGACCGATCGTACCTCCGTAGCGGGCGCGAGAATGGGCGAACACGTCGGAGCGGTAGGCGGGTGTTTCAGCCCGGTCATGTACGCCGGATTCGACCTTCGCGCGCTTGCACATTCCACGCGCACTGCGAGGGTCTCCTTGCGTGTGGCGATTGTACGGTGGCCTCCGGTTAAAATGCCGCCGCACCGCGACGTTCGCGGCACCAGGACTTTCATCGTGCGTCGCACGACCCGCCTCAAGCAACTGATCGCCGCGCCGGACATCCTGGTCATGCCCGGTGTTCATGACGCGCTTGGTGCGCGGCTCGCCGATGCGGCTGGCTTCTCTGCGGTCACCGCGGGCGGTTACGGTGCGACAGCGACGCTGCTCGGGCGCCCCGATTCGTCGCAATTGTCGTTGACCGAATTGTCGGAGATGTATTCGCGCCTCTGCGACGCAACGTCGCTGCCGCTGCTCGCGGACGCCGACACCGGCTTCGGCAACGTCACGAACGTGGCCCGTACGGTGAAGCTGTACGAGAAAGCGGGCGTGGCCGGGCTCTTCATCGAAGACCAGGTCTTTCCCAAGCGCTGTGGCCACATGGCCGGCAAGGCGGTCATCGACACTGCCGACTGGCTCGCCAAGATCAAGGCGGCGCAGGACGCGCGCGTCGATCAAGATCTGGTGATCATGGCGCGTACGGACGCGCTCGCCGTGAACGGATTGGACGACGCGATCGAGCGCGCGCAACTCGCCTGCGAGGCCGGCGCCGACCTTTTGTTCGTCGAGGCGCCGACGACCGTCGAGCAGATGCGCCGCATTTGCGCCGAAGTGCCGGGGCCGTGTCTCGCGAACAACATCGAAACCGGGCTGACGCCGCTGTTGCCCGCCGCGGAGTTGCAGGCGATCGGCTACGCGGTCGTCGTGTTCCCGGTCGCAGCGACGTACGCAGTCGCGCACGCACTGCGTCAGCTGTTCGCGACGATTCGGCGCACGGGCAGCACCGCGGACTGTCTGGGCGAGCTCGTGACCTTCGACGAATTCAACGAACTGGTCGGGCTCTCGACGCAGCGCCAACAGGAAAGCGATTGGCAGGCGTTCGCCGATACGCTCGTCGGGCGCCGCCGAACGTAACCTTCTGCCGCGCACCGAATTCCAAGCATTTCACCGGAGGACACTTCCATGCACCGCCTGCTCCGCCCCGTCGTTGCGCTCGCGTTCTGCGCGCTCGTCTCCCTCGCCCATGCGCAGCCGGTCGTCATGCGCGTGTCACATCAGGTTCCGCCCGCGCATCACCTGACGAAGCTGCTGCAGGGCTTCGCGGCCGATGTGAAAGCGCGCACCAACGGCAGCGTCGACGTGCAGCTGTTCGGCTCCGAGCAGCTCGCCAAGGCCGGCGAGAATTTCCCGCAGGTCGCGCGGGGCAACATCGAAGCGGGTGTCAGCGTCAATTTCCAGTGGGGAACGACAATTCCGGAGATGAGTGCGACGCTGATCCCCTACTACATGACCGACGTCGCGCAGATCAAGCGCTTCCCGACCTCCGAAGCGCGGAAGTTCCTCGACCAGAAGCTCGAAGCGCGCGGCGTCCACAGCATCGCGTGGCTCTACATCACGCGCGAGTCGATTTTCACGTCCAGCAAGAAACCGCTGATCGCGCTCGACGACTTCAAAGGTGTGAAGATCCGCGGCCTGAATTCGCTGACCGACAATGCACTGACCGCCGTTGGCGCGGCGCCGTCCGCGATGCCGGGGTCCGAGGTCTACCAGGCGCTGCAATCGGGCGTGCTCGATGCCGGCCTGACCGACCTGTCGGCCGCGTACAGTCGCAAGTACTACGAGATCCAGAAATATGGCACCGTTGCGCCGTACTTCACGATCTTTTTTCACGTCTACGTCAACCCGCAATGGTGGTCGAAGCTTGCGCCCGAGCAACGCCAGGCGATCGAAGCGGCGGCCGCCAAGGCAGAGCAGGAAGCATTCACCGTAACCGAGGAAACGGCCGCCGATGCGCTCGTGCAGCTCAAGAACAAGGGCATGACGATCCACGTGCAGACGCCGCAGGAGCAGCAGGCGTGGAAGGCGGCAATGCAAAAGCCGGTTCTGGACGCTTTCATCAAGTCGGCGCCGCAGGACGGACCGAAGATCCTGGACCTGCTGAAAGCCTTGTAGCCGCATCGGCGCAACGCCGATGTCTCGCGTCGAGCGAATTGCGCGCGTCATTTCGCGCATTGCTCTCGGCTGCGCAGCCCTCGCGCTGCTTGCGTCGCTCGCGGCGATCGCCTACTCGGTGATTCGCCGCTATCTATTCGGTGCACCGGTCGCGTGGACCGACGAGCTCGTCGGTTATCTGCTCGTCGCGAGCGTCATGCTCGCTGCCGCCGACGCGCTCTTCGCCGGTGAACACATTGCCGTCGATCTATTGACCGATCGACTTCGGGCGCGCGGCAAGCGGATCGCATTCCTGTTCGGGCTCGCGGCCGTCGCGGCGTCGGCGCTGCTGCTCGTGTTCGAAGGAGTCGGCACCGTGCAGTTTTCGCGGCAGGTCGGCTTGCGCTCGAATGGCGATCTCGCGCTCCCATTGTGGCTTCCGCAGTTGCTCGTGCCGATCGGCGCACTGCTGTTGCTCTTTGCAGCCGTCGTCTTGTTCGTGGTCGTGGCGCGTGGCGGCGTGGTCCCCCACGAGCGCACGACGCCCGTGCAGGGCATCGAATGACGGGACCTCTGTGCTATTCGCGCTGATCCTCGCCGGGCTGGTCGGCGTGCTGCTGACCGGCGTTCCGGTGTTCGCCGGGCTGACGCTGTTCGCAACCGCTGTGCTCTACGCATTCGAGCGGCACCTCGGCGGGCTCGGCGATCTAGTGTTCGGAACGCTCGACACCTATCTGCTCGTGGCGATCCCGTTATTCACGCTGATGGCGCAGTTCATGATCCGCGGCAAGGTCGTCGACGACCTGTTTGGCGCCGCGCATACGTTGGTGCGCCACTTGCCGGGCGGGCTCGGTGTCGCGACGGTGGCCGCATGCACGGTGTTCGCGGCAATCTCCGGTTCGAGCGTTGCGACCGCGCTGACGATCGGCGCTGCTGCGATCCCGCTGATGATCCGCTACGGGTATCCGGCGCGCGTGGCTTACGGCGTCGTCGGCGCGGGAGGCACGCTCGGCATTCTGATTCCTCCCTCGGGACCGATGGTGCTCTACGGCGTCGTCTCGGACACGTCGATCGGTGCGCTGTTCATGGCCGGCGTGATGCCGGGCCTGATGCTGGCAGCGATCTTTGCGATCTATTGCATGACCGCGGCCCGGTTCGGACGATCGTCGGCGCTACGCGAGCCGCGCGCTTCGTTGGCCGAAATCGGCGCGGCGCTCCGCCGGTCATTCTGGGCGCTGCTGTTGCCGTTGCTCGTACTGGGCGGCATGTACTTCGGCGTGTTCACGGCGACGGAAGCGGCGGCAATCGGCGCACTTGGCGCGCTGCTGATTGCGATGCTCGTCTACCGCAATTTCACGTTGCGCGACCTGTGGATCTCCGCCCAGGACGCCGCGCGCAACACGGCGATGCTGTTCATGATCCTCGCCGCCGCGGCGATCCTCGGCAACGTGCTGACGAAGCTGCGCATCCCCAATCAGATGGTCGAGCTCGTGCTTCGTTACGAAGTTTCACAGCTCGGATTCCTGGCGGCCGTCATGGCGCTGATCTTCGTTCTCGGCATGTTCCTCGAGACGATTTCGATCATCCTGATCACGACGCCCGTGGTGCTGCCCGTGCTTGTCGCGCTCGACATTCACCCGGTCTGGTACGGAATTCTGCTCACGATCAACCTCGAGCTCGCGCTGATCACGCCGCCGGTCGGCATGAACCTGTTCGCGCTCAAGGCGATCACACGTGCGCCGATCCTCGAGATCATTCGCGGCGTTGCGCCGTACGTGTTGCTGCTGATCGGCGGTCTCGTGCTCGTCATGCTGTTTCCGATGATCGCCCTGTGGCTGCCGGGGACGATGAACTTCAAATGACGCGCGCCTCGGCCTATCGCGGGCCGCCCCGGCTTGCGCCGCAGAGCCCGCACGTCGTTGCAATCGGCGCTCGGCGACACCACCTACCTACCCGGCCGCTTTGTCGCAGCGCCAAAGCGGGTAAAATTCACCGCTACGCGGGCGCGCGACACAATCGCTCGACCCGAGGCCGCGCCCACCCGTCGCGGCGCAATCCGGAACACGATTCTTGGAGCTTCGAAGGATGGCCACACCCGCCGCCGTCGGCACCACGCCGCTTCGCGACGTCTCGCTCGACGACAAATTCGAACTCGGTACCGGCCGCGTTTTTCTGACCGGCGTGCAAGCGCTCGTCCGCCTGCTGATCCTCCAGCGCCAGCGCGACACGCAAGCCGGCCTCAACACCGGTGGGTTCGTTTCCGGCTATCGCGGCTCGCCGCTCGGCGGCCTCGACCAGGCGCTGTGGAAGGCCCAGAAGTTCCTCGACCGCGCACACATCAAGTTCCAGCCTGGGTTGAACGAAGACCTCGCCGCGACCGCGGTCTGGGGCACGCAGCAGGTCAACCTGTACGACGACGCGAACGTCGATGGCGTGTTCGCAATGTGGTACGGCAAGGGTCCCGGCGTCGATCGCTGCGGCGACGTGTTCAAGCACGCGAACTTCGCCGGCACTTCAAAGCACGGCGGGGTGCTGGTGCTGGCCGGCGACGACCACGCAGCCAAGTCGTCGACGTTGCCGCATCAGTCGGACCATCAGTTCTCCGCGGCGATGATGCCGGTGCTGTACCCGTCGTCGGTGCAGGAGATCATCGACCTCGGGCTGCACGGCTTCGCGATGAGCCGTTATTCCGGATGCTGGGTCGGCTTCAAGTGCGTTTCGGACACCGTCGAGAGTTCCGCGTCGGTGTATGGCGATGCCGATCACGTCGAGATCGTCGTACCGGACGACTTCCCGCTGCCGCCCGACGGCGTTTCGATCCGCTGGCCCGATCCGTTTCTTGCCACCGAGGCGCGGATGCAGGACTACAAGATTTACGCGGCGTTGCACTACTGTCGCGTCAATCGGCTGAACCGCATCGTCATCGATTCGCCGAATCCGCGGCTCGGCATCATCACCAGCGGCAAGAGTTACCTCGACGTCCGGCAGGCGCTCGACGATCTCGGCATCACCCAAGCCGATGCCGCGAGCATCGGCATTCGGCTGTTCAAGGTCGCGATGCCATGGCCGCTCGAGCCGGAAGGCGTGCGTCACTTCGCCGAGGGCCTCGACGAAATCCTCGTCGTCGAGGAAAAGCGGCAGATCGTCGAATACCAGCTGAAGGAGCAGCTCTACAACTGGCGCGACGACGTTCGCCCGCGCGTCGTCGGCAAGTTCGACGAAAAGGGCGAATGGGTGCGCCCCCATGGTGACTGGCTGCTGCCACCGCACGCGGAACTGACGCCGGCGATGATCGCCCGCGTCATCGCGCAACGGATCCAGCGCCTCGACCTGCATCCGCGCACGGCGGAATCGATTCGCCAGCGCGTCGACTTCATCAACCAGAAGGAGCACGCGCTCGCGCGACCGACGATCAGCCTCGCGCGCACACCGTATTTTTGCTCGGGCTGCCCGCACAACACGTCGACGAAGGTGCCCGAAGGCAGCCGCGCAACGGCCGGCATCGGCTGCCATGTCATGGCGATCTGGATGGATCGCAACACGTCGACGTACACGCACATGGGCGGCGAAGGCGTGCCCTGGATCGGACAGGCGCCGTTCACCAACGAGAAGCATGTGTTTGCGAATCTCGGCGACGGCACGTACTACCACAGCGGGATCCTCGCCATCCGCGCGGCGGTCGCCGCGGGCGTCAACATCACGTACAAGATTCTTTACAACGACGCCGTCGCGATGACGGGCGGCCAGCCGGTCGACGGCCCGCTCTCGCCGCGTGACATCGCGCTGCAATGCGCGGCGGAGGGCGTCTCGAAAATCGTGATCGTGAGCGACGAGCCGGACAAGTATCCGGACGACTATTTCGCCGACGACATCGATATCCATCATCGCGATGAGCTCGATGCCGTGCAGCGGCAACTGCGCGAAACGACCGGCACGACGATCCTGCTCTACGACCAGACCTGCGCTGCCGAAAAACGCCGTCGTCGCAAGCGCGGCAAATTCGCGGATCCTGCCAAGCGCGTCGTGATCAACGACCTCGTATGCGAAGGCTGCGGCGACTGCAGCGTCAAATCCAACTGCGTGTCGGTCGCGCCGGTCGAGACGGAGTTCGGGCGCAAGCGCACGATCGACCAATCGTCCTGCAACAAGGACTACTCGTGCGTCAACGGGTTCTGCCCGAGTTTCGTCACCGTGCACGGCGGCCAGTTGCGCAAGCCGAAGAAGGCGAACTTTGGTGACTTCCCCGCGTTGCCGGAACCGGCTCATGCGTCGAGCGCGGCACCGTACGGGATTCTCGTCACCGGCATCGGCGGCACCGGCGTCGTGACCATCGGCGCGCTGCTCGGCATGGCGGCGCATCTCGAAGGCAAGGGCTGCAGCGTGCTCGACATGACCGGTCTCGCGCAGAAAAACGGCGCGGTGGTCTCCCACGTCCGCATCGCCGATACGCCGGAGCAGTTGCACGCCACGCGCATCGCCGCCGGCGAAGCGAAGCTCGTGCTCGCCTGCGACATACTGACGGGCGTCGGCAACGAAGCGCTCGCGAAGATGCAGAGGGGCGTGACCAAGGCGCTCGTCAACACGGCGCTCGTCATGCCGGCGCAATTCACGCGCGATCCGGATCTCCGATTCCCGACGGGTTCGATGGAACAGGAGATCAAGGACGCGGTCGGGGCAGGTGACGCCGAATTCTTCGACGCCACCAAGCTCGCGACCGGCCTGATGGGGGACTCGATCGCGACCAACCTGTTCATGGTGGGCTATGCGTATCAGCGCGGCCTGCTGCCGATCGGCGAGGCGGCGATCCTGCGCGCGATCGAATTGAACGGCACCGCGATCGAATCGAACAAGCAGAGTTTTCACTGGGGACGCCTCGGCGCGATCGACGCTGCGCACGTCGCACAGGCGGCAATTCCCGCTGCGACGCCGGAATCGCAACGACTTTCCGCATCGCTCGATGAAATGATCGAACGCCGGCGCGCGTTCCTAACCGACTACCAGGACGCCGCGTATGCGAGGCGCTACACCGATCTCGTCGCCAGGGTGCGCGGCGTCGAAGCGCAAAAGCAGCCGGGCACGACCGACCTGACCGAAGCGGTCGCGCGCTATTACTTCAAGCTGCTCGCCATCAAGGACGAGTACGAAGTCGCACGCCTGTACGCGGAAACGGATTTCGTCGCTCGGGTCGCCGCACAATTCGAAGGCGACTACAAGCTCAACTTTCACCTCGCGCCGCCGACGCTCAGCAAGCCGCAGGGGAAGACCGACGAACCGAAAAAATCCGCGTACGGCCCGTGGATGTTGTCGGCATTCCGCGTCCTCGCGAAGCTGCGTCGGCTCCGCGGTACGGCGCTCGATGTGTTCGGCAGAACCGAGGAACGCAAACGCGAGCGCGCATTGATCGGCGAGTACGAAACGCTCGTGGACGAGCTCTGCACACGGCTCGCGCCCCAGAACTACGAGGTTGCCGTCGCACTCGCGTCGATTCCCGAGCACATCCGTGGCTACGGTCATGTCAAGGAGCGCCACCTGAAAGATGCGAAGGCGCGCGAAGCGGCGCTCCTCGATCGTCTGCGCGGCGCCTCGCAGCCCTTGCCGATGCCGAAGGTCGCCGTCGCCGCCGATTGACGTCGCGGGCCGCGCACGCTGCCCGATTGCCTGCCTGAATGCGCCCTCGTCTGCGCGCACGTTCGCGCCCGATGCCTTTGGCGCCGTGCGCGCGTGGTTTGCCTCGCAGGCGTGGTCGCCGTTCTCGTTCCAGGAAGCGGTCTGGGCCTCCTACGCACGCGGTGAGTCGGGCCTCATCCACGCGCCGACCGGCATGGGCAAGACATACGCGGCGTGGCTCGGCCCGCTGGTGCTCGGGCCCGCCGGAACGATCGATGCGCCACCGCCGCTCGCGGTCATCTGGCTGACGCCGCTCCGCGCGCTTGCGCAGGACACCGGCCTTGCGCTCGCGCGTGCGGCCGCCACGTTGCAGCCGCACTGGACCGTCGATGTGCGCACCGGCGACACCGCTGCCTCCGCACGCGCGCGGCAGGAACGACGCCTGCCGACCGCCCTCGTCACGACACCGGAAAGCCTGTCTCTGCTGTTGTCGCGCGATGACTGGCGGGAGCGTTTCGCAGCACTCACGACCGTGGTCGTGGACGAATGGCACGAACTCCTGTCGTCGAAACGCGGTGTGCAGGTCGAACTCGCGCTCGCGCGTCTTCGCAGCGTTGTGCCAGGCTTGCAAACCTGGGGCTTGTCGGCAACGCTCGCGAATCTCGACCAAGCGCTCGCGTGCCTGGTCGGGCCGCAAGCATCCAATCGCGGACGCATCATCGATGGCCTGGCGGCCAAGGAAATCGCGATCGCAACGGCGCGTCCCGCGACGATCGAGCGATTTCCGTGGGGCGGCCATATCGGCCTCAAGCTGTTGCCGCAGGTCATTCGCGCCATCGAGAACGCGCGCTCGACGCTGGTGTTCACCAACGTACGCTCGGCCACCGAAATCTGGTACCAGGCGATCCTCGACGCGCGGCCCGACTGGGCCGGTCAGATCGCGCTGCATCACGGCTCGCTCGAACGCGATGTGCGCGAATGGGTCGAGGACGGACTGCGCACCCATCGGCTGCGCGCCGTCGTATGCACGTCGAGCCTCGATCTCGGTGTCGATTACGCGCCGGTCGACCAGGTGCTGCAGATCGGAAGTCCGAAGGGTGTCGCGCGCCTGCTTCAGCGTGCGGGCCGCAGCGGCCATCAGCCGGGGGCGATCTCCAAAGTGACCGTCGTGCCGACGCAGGCGCTCGAGCTGGTCGAGGCGGCGGCCGCGCGCGAAGCGGCTGTCGAACGCCGGATCGAGCCGCGTCAACCGCTCGTTGCGCCGCTCGATGTTCTCGTGCAGCACCTCGTGACGTGTGCGCTCGGCGGCGGCTTCCGTCCGCCGGACCTTCTCGCCGAGATTCGTCGCACGCACGCATATGCGGCGCTCGGCGATGACGAGTGGCAATGGGCGCTCGATTTCGTCGTGCACGGCGGTGCCAGCCTCAACGCGTATCCGGAATACCGGCGTGTCGTCATCGGCGATGAGGGCATTGCACACGTACCGGACCGGCAGATCGCACGCCGCCACCGCGCGCAGATCGGAACCATCGTATCGGATGCGAGCATCGTGGTGCAGCTGCGCAACGGCCGCCGGCTCGGCCACGTCGAAGAGTCGTTCATCGCACGACTGTCGCCGGGCGACTGCTTCGTGTTCGCGGGCCGTGTGCTCGAATTCCTGCGCGTTCGCGAGATGACGGCGTGGGTGCGCCTCGCGCCACAGAAGGCTGCGATCGTCACGCGCTGGCTCGGCGCGAAGATGCCGCTGTCGACGCTGCTCTCGGAACGCACGCGCCGCCTGGTCGCCGCAGCGAAGCACGGCCGTTACGATTCGCCCGAACTGGCCCTGGTGCGGCCGCTGCTCGAACTGCAGCGGCGCTGGTCTGCGCTACCCGACGAGCGCGAATGGCTGTGCGAACGAATCAAGCTTCGTGACGGCCATTACGCGTTCTTCTATCCGTTCGAGGGACGGCTTGCGCATCTCGGACTGGCGACGCTCTTCAGCTACCGGCTGTCGCGCGTGACGCCGCGGAGCTTCAGCATCATGATCAACGATTACGGCTTCGGGCTCTCGTCGCCGGTCCCATTCGAGTTGTCGCTGCATGAGATCGGCACGCTGCTCGCCGCACCGGGCGTTGAATCGGATATTCTCGCCGGCTTGAACGCAGCCGAACTCGGACGCCGGCAGTTTCGCGAGATCGCACGCGTGGCCGGTCTCGTGTTCCAGGGTTATCCAGGTCAGCCGCAATCAAACCGGCAACTGCAGGCGTCGAGCGGCCTGTTGTGGGACGTCTTCAACGAGTACGATCCGGACAACCTGCTGCTGCGCCAGGCGACGCGCGAAGTGCTGGAGCGACAGCTCGAAGCGCCGCGGCTGCAATCGGCACTGGCCCGCATGCGCGGTTCCCGGGCGCTGATGACGAACCCTTCGCGACCGACGCCGTTTGCGTTCCCGCTGGTCGTCGAGTTGTTCCGCGAAAAGCTGACGACCGAGGCGCTCGAAGCACGCGTCGCGCGCATGGTCGCCGAACTCGAGGCCGCGGCCACTGAACACGCCGGAGCGACAACATGACGACGCAGTCGAAGGGCAACGGTCAGCAAAACGACACGACACCGCAGCATCGAAACCCCTTCGACGTCGCCGGACGTGTTGCCGTGGTCACCGGCGCCTACCGCGGTCTCGGCTTCGCGATCGCACGCGGCCTGGCAGCCGCAGGGGCGCGCGTTTTCATCAATGGCCGTAACGTCGATGCGCTCGCGGGCGCGTGTCAGGTGCTCGCAGAAGACGGCCTGAAGGTGCAGCCGGCATTGTTCGACGTCACCGACGCCGCCGCCGTACGCGAGGGCATCGCCGCGGTGTCGCGACGCGCCGGCACGATCGATATCCTCATCAACAATGCCGGTATCCAGCGTCGCCACGCGCTCGTCGATTTTCCGCAGCACGACTGGGACGACATCCTGGCGACGAATCTCACCGCGCCGTACCTCGTTTCGCAGGCGGTACTGCCCGGCATGATCAGCGCGGGGCACGGCAAGATCATCAACATCGCCTCGCTCCTGTCCGAATTCGCGCGCCCGAGCGTCGTACCGTACGCCGCGGCGAAGGGCGGCATCCGTCAACTCACGCGCGGGATGGCGGTGGAGCTTGCGCCGCACGGCATCCAGGTGAACGCGATAGCGCCCGGGTACTTCGCCACCGAAATGAACCGCGCGTTGCTCGACGACCCGAAGTTCGATACCTGGGTGAAACAGCGCACACCGGCTGGTCGCTGGGGCGAGCCCGATGAGATCGCCGGTCTTGCAGTATTCCTCGCGTCGCCGGCGGCCAACTACATCACCGGCCAGGTGATCATGATCGACGGTGGGATGTCGGTATCGCTTTGACCTCGGGGTCGGAGGAATACGTCGACAGGATGCTCTGACCGGACGTCGACTCAGCGCTCCGACCCCAATGCGCGCGCCGCATGAAACAGGTTCGACGTACGCGCGCCGGAACGACAGAAGCCGAGAATCGGTTTCGGCAATTCGCGAAGCAACTGATGCATGCGCGCGATTTCGGCGGGCGTCTGATACGCAGATTGCACGGGCAGAAACGCATACGCCAAACCCGCTGCGGCCGCCGCTTGCTCGATGGCGTCGGCGGTGGGTTGCGCAGGTCCGGCTTCGAAATCGGGCCGATTGTTGATCACACTGCGAAAGCCAGCGGCCGCTGCCTGCTTCACGTCATCGGCCGTCAACTGCGGTGCCGTTGCGAAGTCTTCCGAAAGCCATGCGAACGAGAGTGCCATTGCGATTCCAAGAGTGAGTGTGGGCGCGGCGGCCTTCGAGTCACCGCGTCAGCCGGATTTCTGCGGGGCCGGCCTGCGATCGAGCAGCCGATAGAGCCAGGTGAGGCCACCGGTCGTGCTCTTCGCCGGACGGTACTCGCAGCCCACCCAGCCATCGTAGCGGAGCTCGTCGAGGACCTTGAACAGGTACCCGTAGTTGATCTCGCCGGCATCGGGCTCGTTGCGTCCGGGCACGCCGGCAATCTGGACGTGTCCGATGTGCGCGATATAGCGCCGCAGCTTCTCGGTGAGGTCACCCTCGACGATTTGCGCGTGATACAGGTCCATCTGCACCTTCAGGTTGGGCGCACCGATCTCCGCGCGCAGCGCATGCGCCTGCGCCTGCGTGTTCAGCAGATAGCCCGGAACATCGCGCGGGTTGATCGGCTCGATCAGGATCGTGACCCCCTGCGCTGCCGCTTCCGTACATGCAAAGCGCAGGTTGCGGACATAGGTGCGCGTCCGCCGCTCGCGCTCCGCAGGATCCGCGCCTTCAGGCACGACACCGGCCATCACGTGGATGCGCGTGCAGCCGAACGCGTTTGCGTACTGCAAGGCATTGGCGATCGACGCGGCGAATTCGTGCTCGCGGCCCGGCACGGAAGCAAGACCGCGATCGCCCGCAGCGTAATCACCCGGCGGTGCGTTGATCAGCACCACGTCGAGCCGATGCTCCCGCTGCTGCGCAACCACCTCCGCGATCCGGTATTCGTACGCGAACGCGAATTCGACGGCGCGAAAGCCTGCATGCGCGGCTTCACCGAACCGTTCGAGGAACGGCACCTCGTTGAACAGGAACGTCAGGTTGGCCGCAAAGCGGGGCATCGTCGACCGATTCAGAGCTACGGCGCAAGCGAAGGCGTGCGCACGCTCGGCTAGAATGTTGACTGCGATTGTGCGCCGTCCGCGCGAGGGCGCGCAATCAGCGCGCAACCTGCCGCTGCCCCGGCGCAACGCTCGGTCCGAAGTAGGGTCAGACTCGACTTTCCGATAGCGGTCGTGGCGTTGATATCGATCGATCCCGCAAGTCGAGTCTGACCCTACTTTCACGTGCAAAACGAAACCTTCGCGTTCGATCCGCCCGAAAGATCGCAAGCGGTCGACGGTGCACTCACCACCGCACTCGATGGCGAGCGCGTCACGCTGCTCGCGGAGCGCGCGCTGTATTGGCCGCGTGAGCGAACGTTGTTCGTCGCCGATGTTCATCTCGGCAAGGCGGCCGCATTTCGCGCGGGCGGTGTGCCGCTGCCGCGCGGCTCGACCGCCGCGGATCTCGCACGACTGACGCGACTGCTCGCGCGCACGGGTGCTTCGCGCATCGTCGTGCTCGGCGATTTCCTGCATGCGAAGGCCGGACGCGTACCCGCACTTGCGGATGCATTCGTGCGCTGGCGTACGGAGCATGCGACGATCGAGGTGACGCTGGTGCGCGGCAACCACGATGCCCGTGCGGGCGATCCGCCTGCGACGTGGAACGTCGCGTGCGTCGACGAGCCACATGCATTACCGCCGTTCCTTGCCTGTCATCGCATCACGAACCCGCGCGTGGGTTATGCACTGTGCGGTCACGTGCATCCGGGCATGCGCGTTCACGGATCGGGCGAGCAAACGGCGCGTCTGCCGTGCTTCGTGCTCGGTCCGCGGCGCGCGATCCTGCCGGCGTTCGGCCGCTTCACCGGCCTCGCGGACATCGCGCCGGCGCCGCAGGAGCGGATCGTCGTGGTTGCAGGCGCGACGCTCTTCGCGCTGCCTGCGCCGGCGCCATGACGCTGTCGTAAAACTGCAACGTCCCGACGTTCCACTCGTCGGTTGCGCGAACGCAAATCAGCGCTGTGGACAAGACGGTGGATACGCGGTGTACGCGCGGGTGATCGTTTGACGAATCCGCGTTAGCGCGCTGTTTTTCGGGCAGTTTTCGCGGGCGTCGCTGTGGAGCAAATAACGCTTGCGCTGCCCGGTCCGACCCACTATGCTTGGTGTCGAGAACGCAGCCCGACACAACATCTAGTAGATTTAACGCGAACGTCACATTGCGGCGCCGCCCTGGCGCCAGGTGGCGCCGGCCACGAGATCCGGCGCCAGCCTTCGCGGGCATTTGCCCGGAAAGCCGCGCCGAGGTGCGCGCCGGATCCCGTAAAAAATGCCCCCTGCGGGCGGTCGACCAGCCGGCAGGCACGAACCAGGAGTTCACATGCGCATTGCAACCACCTCTTCCGCTGCCACCCCAACGCCGCCACGAGACCTGATGGCAGGAGAACCCGGAAGCCCGGTTGCGACCAGTGCCGATCCCCGCTTTGCCCAGTTCAAGGTGATCCGCCGAAACGGCGCGGTCGTCGGCTTCGAACCCGCCAAGATCACCATCGCGATGACCAAGGCGTTCCTTGCCGTCAACGGCGGCCAGGGCGCGAGTTCCGCGCGCGTGCGCGACGAAGTCGCACGGCTGACCGACGCCGTGGTCGCGGCGTTGCTGAAGCGCAAGCCCGACGGCGGCGCGATTCACATCGAAGAGATCCAGGATCAGGTCGAACTCGCGTTGATGCGTGGCGGCGAGCATGAAGTTGCGCGCGCCTACGTGCTGTATCGCGAGAAGCGCTCGCAGGAACGCGCGCAGGAAAAGCAGCAGAAGGCGCCCGCAGCGGAAGATACGACGCTGCACGTCATCGACAACGGGGTGCGCAAGCCGCTCGACTTCGCGCGCCTCACCGACCTCGTCAACGCATCGTGCGACGGGCTGCCCGATGCGGAGCCGAACCGGATTCTCAAGGCGACGCTCAAGGATCTTTACGACGGCGTGCCGATGGAGGAAGTGCGCAAGTGCGTCGTGCTCGCGGCACGCACGTTGATCGAAAAGGATCCCGCGTACTCGTACGTGACCGCCCGCCTGCTGCTCGATGCGCTGCGCTTCGAGGCACTGGGCGAAGAAGCAACGCAAGCGGACATGGACACCAAGTACGCGGAGTACTTTCCGCGATTCATCAAGCATGGCATCAAGGTCGGCCTGCTGAACGAGGCGCTTGCGCAGTTCGACCTCACGAAACTCGGAAAAGCGCTGCAGCCGCGACGCGACCTGCAGTTCGGCTACCTCGGGCAGCAGAGCACTTCGTTCGAACAGATCGCGGCGTTTTATACCGGCGGCATTTTTCTCGGGGTCGGCGATGAAACCGAGCGCGTTAAATCCACCGCGGTCTCGGCTGACTTCTTTTCACTGTTTGGCACGGCGCCGCTCAGGGGCCGCGCGATCGAAGCGAGTGATGCGCCAGACGAAGCTCCGTGGGTCGTGGTGATTAGTTACGCACTGTGGCAGCGTCGTTTCGGCGGGGCCGCGGACGTTGTAAACCGGCAGATCACTTTCAACGGTCATGTCGCGACGATCGTCGGCGTCATGCCCGCCGAGTTCAATTATCCCCAGGACACAGAGTTGTGGTACGCCTTTATGCTCGATCCGGCGCGCGAAGAACGCATTAATCGTTACGTTCAGGTGTTGGCGCGACTCAAACCTGGTGTGACGATCGCGCAAGCGCAAAGCGAGCTGGACACGATCAACCAGCGGCTCGCGCAGAATTATGTCGAGAGCAACAACGGCTGGGGAGTTCGTCTCTATGACTTTAGCGAGCACCTCGTCGGTGAGTTGCGCACCTCGTTGATCATGCTCTTCGGCGCGGTCGGCTTTGTGTTGCTGATCGCGTGTGCGAACGTCGCGAACCTGCTGCTCGCACGTGCCGCTTATCGACAAAAAGAGATCGCCTTGCGCACCGCGCTCGGCGCGAGCCGTTTGCGCATCGTGCGGCAACTGCTGACCGAAAGCGTGTTGCTGTGGGTTGTGAGCGGCGCCGTCGGACTCGGGTTAAGTGTCTGGCTGATCAGGCTGCTGATCGCGATCAGCCCGCCAAACACTCCGCGTTTCGACGAGATCCGGATCAACTGGCAAGTGTTTCTCTTCACCTTCAGTGTGACGATTCTGGCCGGGCTGTTATTTGGTCTCGTGCCCGCGCTGCAAACCTCACGCTTCAATCTCAACGACACATTGAAAGAGAGCGGGCGCAGCGGTGGACCAGGCGGCACGAGAAATCGCGTCGGTGGTCTGCTGATCGTTTCGGAAGTGGCGCTGTCGTTCGTGCTGCTGGCCGGCGCCGGATTGCTGATCAAGAGTTTCGCGATGCTGCGCGACATCGATCCCGGGTTCAAACCTGACAACGTCCTCACCGTTCGTGTGAATCTGCCGCCGGACAGCTACAAGCAAGGCGAAGAGCGGGTGCAGATTTTTCGACAACTCGTCGACCAGGTGAAGCGAGTTCCGGGCGTCGAGAACGCAGGTGCGGTGTTGAGCCTGCCGCTGAAGGGCGACACGTTCAATCTCGGGCGCAACGTTATTCTCGAAGAGAAACCGGCGATTTCGGAAAACGAAAAAAATGCGTTTTATCTCTCCGTAACCTCTGAGTATTTCAACACGCTGCAAATTCCTTTGAAGCAGGGCCGCTTGTTTTCAGATCGCGACGACGAGCACTCGGCGAAGGTCGTGATCGTTAACGAAACGATGGCCCGGCAACTCTGGCCCGGTGAGAGTCCGATCGGCCGCCGCTTCACCATCGCGCACACCGAGAACTTTTTGCGCGAGGTCGTTGGTGTCGTTGGTGATACGAAAATGGATCTCGACAAACCAGCAGACCCGCAGATGTACGTGCCTTACGCGCAGGACCAGAACTGGGGCTGGCTGTCGTTCGTCGTGCGCACGAAGGGCGATCCGGCGGCGGTCGGTGCGTCCGTGCGCGAAGCCGTGCGCTCGGTCGACAAACGCGTTGCGACTTACAACCTGAAAACGATGAACGAGGTGGTTTCAACCGCGGGAGCGGCGTGGCGCGTGCCGATGATGTTGCTGACGGCGTTTGCGGGCGTGGCGATGTTGCTCGCAATGCTGGGTATCTACGGGATCACTTCGTACTACGTGACGCAGCGCACGCATGAGATCGGAGTACGCATGGCGCTCGGCGCGCAGATCGTCGACGTGTTGAAGCTGGTGTTGCGACGCGCGATGTTGCTGGCGGTGATTGGTGTGGGGATCGGTGTGGTGGGCGCGTTTGCGGTGACGCGTTATCTCACGTCGTTGCTGTTTGGCGTAAAGCCGTTTGACGCGATCACGTTTGCGGCGGTTGCGCTCGGGCTGGTGGTGGTTGCGTTGCTGGCGGCAGTGCTGCCGGCGCGGCGGGCGACGAAAGTGGATCCGCTGGTGGCGCTCAGGTACGAGTAAAGGTGAGGGATTAGGCAGATGATTAAGGATCTCAGATACGCAGTGCGCACGTTACTGAAGCGGCCGGGTTTTCTGTTCATTGCTGTTTCGACGCTCGCGCTCGGCATCGGTGCAACGACCGCGATGTTCACGGTCGTTAATTCCGTGTTGCTGCGGCCGCTGCAATTTCCCGAGCCGGAACGCATCGTGCTCCTCGAAGGCGTCAATCCGCGGCAGGGAATCACGCGCAGCAACATGTCAGTGCCGGACGTCGTCGACTGGCAACAGCAGTCGCACTCGTTCGAACAGATTGCGGGCTTTATTTCGGGCGGCACGTTCCTGACAACCGGCGATGACATCGAACGCGTGCGCACGACTTCTGTCTCGGCTGATTTCTTTCCGCTGTTTCGCGTCGCGCCGATCAGTGGGCGCACGATTCAGGCAAGTGATGCTCAACAAGGTACTCAACCCGTCGCCGTCATCAGTTACGCCTTGTGGCAACGCCGTTTCGGCGGCGCGGCCGACGCGCTCAATCGACAGATCGCTCTCAACGGCGCGAGCACCACCATCGTCGGCATCATGCCCGCAGGCTTCAACTATCCGGACGACACTGATCTGTGGGTTGCGTTCCTGCTCGATGGACCAAAAGAAAGGCGTGACAACCGTTACGTTAACGTTGTGGCGCGTTTGAAACCCGGCGCGACGATCGCGCAGACACAAGCGGAACTGGATACGATCAACCAGCGTCTGGCGCAGAATTATCAAGACACGAATACCGGCTGGTCTGTTCGACTGTACGACCTGCGCGAGCGGCTCGTCGGTAGTTTCCGCACGGCGCTGTTGATGCTTTTCGGCGCGGTCGGTTTCGTGTTGCTGATCGCGTGTGCGAACGTCGCGAACCTGCTGCTCGCGCGCGCCGCTTATCGACAGAAAGAAATCGCGTTACGCACCGCGCTGGGCGCGAGCCGTTTGCGGATCGTGCGCCAACTCCTGACTGAGAGCGTGTTGCTTTGGGTCGTGAGTGGCGCGATCGGACTCGCGTTGAGTGTTTGGTTGATCAAGTTACTGATCGCGATCAGTCCGCCCAACACGCCACGTTTCGAAGAGATCTCGCTCAACTGGCAGGTGTTTCTGTTTGCATTCGGCGTGACGATTCTTGCCGGTCTCGTGTTTGGACTCGTGCCCGCGTTGCAAACTTCGCGTTTCAATCTCAACGAGACGTTGAAAGAGAGTGGACGCAGCGGCGCGCCGAGCGCGACGAGAAATCGCGTCGGCGGTTTGCTGATCGTTTCGGAAGTGGCGCTGTCGTTTGTGCTCCTCGCCGGCGCGGGACTGCTGATCAAAAGCTTCATGCAGTTGCGGCATATGAATCCCGGCTTCAATGCCGACAACGCTCTCACCGTTCGCGTGGCGTTGCCGCCCGGAAAGTACAAGCAAGGCGAACCGCGCGCGCAGATCTATCAACAGCTCATTAGCCAGGTCAAGACGGTTCCGGGTGTGCAGAACGCGGGCGCGGTGTTGAGTCTGCCGCTGGGCGGCGACACGTTCAGTGTGGGTCGCGGCGTGTTGCTCGAAGGAAAACCCGCGCGTCCGGAAGAAGCGAGCAACGCCGCGTATCTCGTCGTCACGCCTGATTACTTCAGCACGTTGCAAATTCCGCTGAAGGAAGGTCGCACGTTTACGGACCACGATGATGCGGAGTCTGCGAAGGTTGTGATCGTCAACGAAACGATGGCGCGGCAGCTTTGGCCCGGGCAGAGTCCGATTGGACGTCACTTCAGCATCTGGCGCGATGAAAAGTTTTCGCGTGAAGTCGTTGGTGTCGTTGGTGATACGAAAATGGAGCTCGACAAACCAGCAGACCCGCAGATGTACGTGCCCTACGCGCAGGATGCGAACTGGGGCAGTCTCTCATTCGTCATGCGGACGAGTGGTGAGCCGGCGTCGTTCGCGGGCGCGGTGCGTGAAGCAGTGCGCTCGGTCGACAAACGCGTCGCGACTTACAACCTGAAAACGATGAACGACGTGGTCTCGACTGCCGGGGCAGCGTGGCGCGTGCCGATGATGTTACTGACGGCGTTCGCGGGCGTGGCGATGTTGCTCGCAATGCTCGGGATCTACGGGATCACTTCTTACTACGTGACGCAACGCACACATGAGATCGGCGTGCGCATGGCGCTCGGCGCGCAGATCGTCGATGTGTTGAAGCTGGTGTTGCGACGCGCGATGTTACTGGCGGTGATTGGTGTGGGGATCGGTGTGGTGGGCGCGTTTGCGGTGACGCGTTATCTCACGTCGTTGCTGTTTGGCGTAAAGCCGTTCGACGCGCTCACGTTTGCGGCGGTTGCGCTCGGGTTGGTTGTGGTTGCGTTGCTGGCGGCAGTGCTGCCGGCGCGGCGGGCGACGAAAGTAGATCCGCTGGTGGCGCTCCGGTATGAGTAGTTTTAGTGCTCTTCGCTCCGGCCGCGCCTGCCGATTTATAGCGCGTGTCCGCTACGACTTTGCCGCGGATTGCAGCGCCTTTTGCGCTGGGGCTTCGTCGCCGAATTACAGACCCTGTCCACTACGGCTTAGCCGGGCATTTACAGCGCCTTTTGCGCTGGGGCTTCGTCGCCGAATTACAGCCCCTGTCCGCTACGGCTTGGCCGCGCATTTACAGCGCCTTTTGCGCTGGGGCTTCGTCGCCGAATTACAGCTCCTGTCCGCTACGGCTTGCCGGGCATTTACAGCGCCTTTTGCGCTGGGGCTTCGTCGCCGAATTACAGCCCCTGTCCGCTACGGCTTTGCCGGGCATTTACAGCGCCTTTTGCGCTGGGGCTTCGTCGCCGAATTACAGCTCCTGTCCGCTACGGCTTGCCGGGCATTTACAGCGCCTTTTGCGCTGGGGCTTCGTCGCCGAATTACAGCCCCTGTCCGCT
>JADMIO010647391.1_pt1 | contig 84025 bp, 63 predicted proteins | sample 8958161 | NCBI WGS metagenome assembly JADMIO01 (sample SAMN16585339, study PRJNA669376) | soil metagenome | isolation source: Crop rotation soil | place: USA: Cullars Rotation, Alabama | collected 2011 | reverse complement strand
ATTACAGAAATGCATGAGGCGGCTCGCATCGATCGTCAACTCGTCGGCCGCTCAGGACGTCAAGGCGACCCCGGCTCCTACCGCTACTTCCTTTCGTTGGAAGACGATCTGCTCTCAGAAGGTTTGGGCCCGCGCCGCGCCAAAAAACTAAGCCGAGTCGGTGCCGCAGCACAGCGAAGCCTGGCGCGCTACGAACGCCTTTTTCGTCGTGCGCAGAGGGCCGTCGAGCGTCGCAAGTTCCGTCGTCGCAAACAACTCTTGGCGTACGAAAAGCAGCGCAATCTCTCCGCGCGACCGTTGGGGCTCGACCCGCACTTAGACCTGCCGGGTTGATCACTCCTCGCAGTCGATCACCGACGAAATCGTCGAAGCCCGCCGTGCGGCACTTTTCTAGGGCTTCCAACACTGGACGCGGCCGGTACAGCCGACGATATTCAGGACTCCGACGATCCTCTTCCTACGGAGCCCGCCGTCATGGCCGAACAGCCTCACCCCGCCGATTTTTCCGTCACCCGGCGTTCGCTTTTTGCCGGAGCTTTGGGAGCCGCGGCCTTCGGCATGTCGGCGGCGGCACGCGGCGTCGCTCCCACCGAGGCGGCTGCGCCAGTGCAAACCACGCCCGCCAAACGTTACCCCTTCAAAAAATCGATCAACCTCTGGGCCTTCCCCTATCCGCAGAAGCTCACTCTCGAACAATGCCTTCGCTTGGCGAAAGACGCCGGGTTTGACGGGATTGAACTCAATTACGACCTCGACAACGATCTCTCGCCAAAGCACGGCGCCGAGCACTACGCAAAGATCCGCAAACTCTGCGACGAAATCGGTATCGCCGTCAGCGGCCTCTGCTCGTTTTTGTTTTGGCCGTATCCGCTTACCAGCAACGACGAAGCCAAGCGGGCTCGCGCCCTGGAACTCGCCGGCCTGATGGCCGAATGTGCCCACGAGCTGGGTACGGAGAATCTGCTCGTGGTGCCGGGCGCCGTTCACCTTCCCTGGCGCGACGATTACGAGCCGGTGCCCAACGACGTTTGCGATCGTCGGGCGCGCGAAGCCATCGCTCAATTATTGCCGCGGGCCGAGAAGTTGGGCGTCTCGCTCAACATCGAAAACATCTTCTTCAACGGCTACCTGATGACGCCGGGCGAGATGATCCAATTCGTCGACTCGTTCGGCAGCAGGCATGTGAAGGTCCATTTCGATACCGGCAACATCATGCTGTTTCAGTTTCCCGAACACTGGATCACGCAACTCGGCTCGCGGATCAAGAACGTGCATCTCAAGGAATTCACCAAGAAGGGAACCGATCACTCGCTGGAATCGTTCCGGCCGCTGTTGGACGGCACCACGAACTGGCCCGCCGTGCTCGAAGCCTTCACGACGACGGGCTACGACGGCTACCTGACCTTCGAATACTTCCACCCTTACGCCCATTGGCCCGAAGCCCTGGTCTACCAGACGGGCGATTCGCTCGACCGAATGCTGGGCCGAAAGTAGTTTCTCCAGATTGCCATTGGGACTTACGACGACCCCATTTTGACCGTGAAACGAAACGGTGTGCTTTAAGTCGTGTTTATGCAATGACTTATTTCGTTTCATCTCACGCCTTCACACACCATAAAATGACGTAAGTTGTGTGCCAATTGGTCAGATAATTCTTAACAATTTCAGGCAGAAATTTCGCCGGGAATGGACTCCCCTTTCGCCGTGCTGCCCGGGCCGAAAGATGCGGCAATTTGGTCGTTTACGAAGCTTTTCAAGTCGAGCATGCCTACCCTAATTGCAAGGCGGCAATCCAACGCGGTGAACTATGTCGGAGGCGGGTAGAACGTGAAGCATTTCTTATTGATCGTCGCAGGTGCGCTGGGTATCGCCGCAGCCGGTTTGCCGCTTGCATGGTTACACGCCGCGGACGAGAAGCCCAATCCGCTGGCCGATGCTCTCACCCAGGTGAAGTGCAACGAGCGTACATGGTCCGATTGTTACGTCTCTCTGGCGCTCGCCGCGGAGTTGGGAATTTCCGAGCGCGATCTCACGCGGAATTGGCCGGCTGGACGGGTGGAGGAGCTTCCAACGGCTGTTCGCGACGCCTTGCGCCAAGGAGCCGACGGCATCGAGGCCTGGGTGGCTTGCCTCGAAGACCATCGGCGCACCGGAGTCATCGAGAACGACCAATTCGACGTGTCGGAGCCCGACCAACTTCGTAAGTTGCCGGTGGGCGCGATCGCGTTGCGCGTCACGAACGCCTTGGTTCCCGCCGGCCAATTGAAGAATTTGCCCGGTGAGCCGCAGTTGCGCCGCGACGCCGCCAAGAAGGCGATGCTCGACTGGCAGCGCGAAGTGCACGGCCGCACCGCCGACGAACGACTTCGTCTTTGGTTCGAGCGCGGCGAACTGCCGCAGCGCACGATGTTGCTGCTGTCGGCGATCGAGGCTCGGTATGCGCCGGCCTATCCGCTGTTGGAGGAAGACTTTCTTAGGCGGGCAGCGCGGATCAACGGCGAACTGACCGACGCCGACAGAGAACTCATGGCGCTGCTCTCCGCCTATTTTCGACATCGGCTCGGCCATGCCGAGCAATTTCGTGATCGAGTGGAGCAACACTTCGCCCGGGCCATGATCCGTACCGAAGAGCGGTACGTCTTACAAACATGGCGTATGCTGACGAAGCATCCGTCGTTCGAGGCGACGATCGAAGCTTGGTCGGCCGGCAAAAGCTCGGCCGACGAGTTATCGGGATTGTTGGTTCATTCCATCCATCAACCGTCGAGCAATCGCTCACTGCAGGTCGAACCGACGTCGTTTCATGTTCCCGTCATGGCGGCGAATTTGCGCAGCTTGATCGCGGCGGCGCAGCGCGAGCCGCGTACAGAGCAGCGGCTCACGTTATTGGAATTGGCGGACGTCGCGGCGGCGATCTTGCAAAAGCTGATCGCCAATTCAGAGTCGGCGAAGAAGCGGCCGCTGGGCGCCGTTGATGCCCCGGAGTGGGGAAGCAGCGTCGCTCAACTTCGCGAACTCATGGCCGATTCGCGAGTCGCGCCGAGTATGGCGGGCCGGTTCGGCGTCACCGGTTTGGCGATACCTGCAGACGCAGCCGCGCGCGTCGTGTGGCGTCTTTGGGGGGAAGATCTGTATCAACCCAAGGCGCCGGGTGCAGGCCGCGACGATTGGCGGCTCCTCATGATTTCGTCGCCGACCGGCAATCGGAAGGCGTTGATCGTCGCCGCAGCGCAGCACGTCTTAGCGCAACCCAGCCCGACGCCATGTGAGACGTTTCCGCAAGAGCTTGCCAAAGCGACGGCAAACCGTTTGCAAGCCGGCGACGCCGCGGCGTGGCGGAAGCAAATCGACGAACTGACGTGGGAGCAAAAACTGATGCTTTGCGTCGACGCCGGGATCGACGACGAGTTCTCCATGCGCCTCCGGCCTCGGTTGTTGGCGCTGGTCGATTGGCAGGCTCCCGATGAGCAGACCAAGCCGGCGTCGTTCGACGCCCTTTGGCAAGCGAAGCTGGCGGGAAAGCAATTGGACGAAGCCGCTTGGGGAGAATTGCGCGAATGGTCGGCGGCCGAAGCCACGGCCGAACGCTATTGGTGGATCGTCGCGGAAAGTTCCATCGAGCGGCCGGGCTTGAGTCTGTACGTCTTTCCGACGCCGGCAAGCATGAAATATTCGGGGCCGGCCACGCTGCTGGCGACCCGCATCGACGGTACTCCGCCGCTGGGGTCGTACACCGAGAATTTCTACGTCTACAACGGCAAGCTCAAGCGGATCGAAACGTCGGAAGAATCGACCGGCATATCCACAACGCCGCGCAACACACAGTCGCCGCTGGAAGAATTTCTGACGGCTTCGCAGCGCCGTGACGGCGGCCCTCGATCGCTGATCAAGGCGTTCTCGGTTCATCTCGTCACTATGCCCGGTCGCCAATAGCCGTGCGGATCGGTTCCAGGAGAATTCTCGCCGTGCATCCCTTTGTGCGAATCGCCGTACCGGTTGTCTTGCCGTTCGTCCTGCTCAGTTCGGTATCGTCGGCCCTTGCCCAGTCGCCGTCGTCTGCACCATCGCAGCTCTACGTCGGCACTGCCGTCGTGAGCATTACGCCGGATGAGCCGGTGGCGCTTTCCGGGCAGATGCGCACACGGATTTCCACGCGCGTCGATAGCCCGCTCTCGGCGAACGTGCTCGCCTTGGAATCGCGGGCGGATAAACAGTCGCTCGATCAGGCAGTTTTCGTGGCTTGCGACCTCGTGGCGATTCGCGAAGGTTTATTGGACGAGGTTCGCGCGAAGCTCAAGGATCGGCTCACGGATTTTGATTCACGAAAACTCGTGTTGAGCGCAACACATACGCATACCGCGCCGGAGATGATCGAAGGACGGTACGATTTGCCTGAGTCGGGCGTGATGCGGCCTGATGCTTACAAGGCGTTCTTCGTCGAGCGCGTCGCCGGGGCGATCGAGCAGGCCTGGAATTCACGGAAGCCGGGGAGCGTCGGCTGGGGTCTGGGGCATGCCGTCGTCGGGCAGAACCGCTTGGCCGTTTCCCATGACGGCACCGCCAAGATGTACGGTGCGACCGCCGTGCCGACCTTCGCGCGTTTCGAAGGCTACGAGGATCACGGCGTCGAAGTGCTCTGCTGCTGGGACAAGGCCGGCAAACTTATCGCCACGGCGATCAATGTCGCCTGCCCGGCGCAGGAAGTGGAAGGCAAGAGCACGGTCGACGCCGATTTCTGGCACCCGATTCGCGAGACGCTCCGCAAGCGGCACGGCGCCGACTTGGCCGTGCTCGGCTGGACCGGCGCGGCGGGGGATCAATCGCCGCACCTCATGATTCGTAAAGCGGCGGAAGAGCGGATGCGAGCGCTGCGTAAGCTCGACCGACTGCAAGAAATCGCGCAGCGTGTGGTCGCCGCTTGGGACGAAGCCTACGCCGGCGCCGTTCAGGAAAAGCATGCTGACGCAAAGCTCGCGCACGCCGTGCTCGACCTTGATTTGCCGGTACGGCAGGTCACACAGGAAGAAGCATTGGCCGCCAAGACGAAGGTGGCGGAGTTGGAAAAACAGACCGGAACGCTCCGCATCCGGCAATGGCAGCAGGACGTCGTCGATCGGTTTGAGAAGCAAAAGCCGACGGACGTGTACGCGACGGAAGTGCATGTACTTCGGGTCGGTGATATTGCCGTCGCCACGAACCAATTCGAACTATACGACGACTACGGCATTCAAATGAAGGCGCGCAGCCCGGCGTTGCAAACCTTTGTGATTCAACTCGCCGGCCCAGGGACCTATTTGCCCACGGAACGCGGAGTGCAAGGAGGGGCTTACGGCGCCGTGCCGCAGAGCAACACGGTCGGCCCGGAAGGAGGCCGAGTTCTGGTGGAACAGACGCTGTCGGCCTTGGAGCGAATGTGGCCGAAGCCCGCCGTCAACGCCAAGCAGTAGGCCGGACCGACCAATTCCAACCGGCGCGCAACGACGCATGGGCCGCCGGTTCGGCTATAATGCGGGCATGAATACTTGTCATGCCTGCGATGACGTCGCGACGCGCGCCTGTACCATTTGCGGCAAGTTTTGCTGCGCCCGGCACATCTTCGGAGGCGATTCGCTCGCCAGGGTGACGTGTGGCGATTGTCGGGACAAGACCTCCAGGGCCCTGGGTATCGCGGGATTGCTCGCGTTGGCGGCGGTGGTGCTGGTCGTTGTGATTCAAACCGTGATCGGTCCGGCCATGAAGCGACGCCATGAAGAGCAACTAAAGCAGAACCCGCTGGTCCTCCCGCCCATTCGTGGACCTTCCGAGCCGAGGCCGGCGCCCGCTCCGGAGAAGTGACGTAGTCGGACAGCGAGAAGCGCAACAGGACCGATCCGAGCGGACCGGCTACGGCTTCGCTTGTTCCTTGAAGAACTTCACGATCACGGCTTCCGCGCCTTGAGGGAAGCCGTGACCACCGGGATGGATGTATGTGACGACCGGAGCGCCGATCTTCGAAGGATACTTGGTGCAGAACTCGCCCCAAGGCTCCCCTTCGCCGCATTGATTGAGTTCGCGCAGGGCCTTCATCATGGCGACTTGCCACTCGTATTTGACGAGCGTGTCGTTCTCGCCCGCGAGATGAAAGGCCGGCTTGGGCTTGAGCTTGTCGACCCCTTGGCGAGCGAACGCCGATGCCGTCGGCGCGACGGCGGCAAACACGTCGCCGCGCTCGGCCCAGAGTAGGTAGGTGAAGCCGCCGCCGTTGGAATGCCCGGTTGAGTAGATTCGCTTCTCGTCGACCTTGTAGTCCTTCTTCATGTCGGAGAGCATCGCGTCGAACAACTTGAGATCGCGATCTCCGTGATCGCCGGCCGTGTGTTGCCAGCCCGGCTTCTTCCCTTCCGGGTCGGTGAGCCGGCCGGGCGTGTTCAAGCCTTGCGGAGCGACGATGATCGCCTCGGGCCAGAGCGTGTGCAGGCCATAGCGGCGGACCATCGCCTGCATCGTGCCGCCGTGACCGTGGAATAGGAAAATCAACGGCGCCGGTTTTTCCTTGGCCGTTTCCGGTACGTACACCAGCGCCTCACGTGCGACGCCGTCGATCTGCCACTCGCGGCGAGCGGGCTCGGCCGCACCGGCATACGGCACGGTGCACATTGAGAGAAACAACGCGACGACGATCCACGGACGAATGCGACCGATCATGAATTATTTCTCCGGGCGGCGGTATTGTTCGCCGCGCTTGAGCAACTCGAACACTTGGCGATGGTAGGGGCTGAACTCGGGGTCGGGAATTCCGTTGGGCGGGCAGGCCGGCGAGCCGTAGCCGGTTTGGAACATATCGTGATGATAGGTCGGATAAGCACCGATCCGCCAGACATGGATGATTTGCACGATGTGGTCAAGCGGCGACGTTTCCCCTTTGGGGCCGCCGAAGTTGCTCGTGCCGTTGCGGGCGGGCTCGTCATCAACGACCGGCTTTTGAAACTTCTTCAGCAGGCTTTCCAACTCGGCGGGAGCCGCCTCCCAATGCCGGGCTTTTCCCTGCCTGATGGTATGCGGCGTGAGATAATCCAGGACGCGGTTCTCTTCGTCGCTGCCGAGCACTCCGGCATAGCCGGGGGAATTGGTGACCAATCGCTTGGGATCTAGCGACTTGATGAGCCGGACCAACGGCAGGACGCGGGCGTCGCTGTATTCATTCCAAATTTGGAAGGTGACGTTGCGGAACGGCTTCAGCTCGTTGGTGAGCGCGATCACCGCTTTCTCATCCGCGGGTTCCCCTAGACGGATATTCTCGCGCCGACTTTCTTGGCAAAAGAACACCAGCTCCACGCACATGCCGAGTCGGTCGGCGTCGGTGAGCAAATCCTTCAACGTCGCCAACGGCCGACTGCGAATCCCGCCCCCCGGCTCGTACATCGTGCTTTCCGGCGAGGCGTCGACGAACGCGCGCGAATTGTCCCATTGGCACCAGACGCGGAGCACGTTGACGCCGTAGCTTTGGAACTTCTTCAGCCACACGCTGCGTTCGGCGGAAGACGCGTTGAAGGTGGGATTGTACAGTGCGTTGAAGAAGCTGACGCCGCAATACGGAAACGGTTTGCCGTCGAGCCGGAACTTCGTGCCTTCGACGGTGAGCTCGCCGGCACCGACGACACTGGAACCGGCGACGAACACGATCAGCACGAGCAGGTGTTTCATAGCGTGACTCGTTTCCACGAGGGGTCGTTACATCATCGTGCGCAGCAGCCGTGCGGTGTCTTGAGCGGCGGTGCGGGGTTGCAAGGCCGTGACGGCGACGCCGGAGACGACCTTAGTGATGTTGTGATCGATGCTCCCGGCCTTGCCCCAAAGTTCGCCGAGCGGCGCAGTGATGTAAACCGAGAACGTGTGATGGCCGCTCCCGGGCCGCTCGCCGATGACATGCACAATGACCCGCGGGCCCGAGAGCCCGGCGAAGAGCGTTTCGCCGATGCGATATCCGGCCCGCACCCGCCCGGAAGTGAGCACGAGATGCTGCGGCGCCACGCGGAGGCCTTTGCCGGCGAGTTCGGCGTGCAATTGCTCGAGATAGGGCGCGAGGTGGCCGTCGTCCATGATCGCTAAGGCGTTGAGGCCGTCGGACACTACGATCTGAACGTCGTATCGGCCGGCGTACTCCTCTCGTAGCCGGAGCAGCCGAGCTTGCGAGGGCGCGTCGAGCCGTTCGCCGGTTTCCGGATGCAAAATGTATTGAGTGCGATCGACCGAACGCGTGGCGAGCGGCAAACGGTCGGGAACTTGGGCAATGAACTCCGGCGAAAGCTCGGTCCAGATACTCTGCTTGGCGTCGGCGTAAATGCGACGAGTTTCCTTCTCCAGAGTCGGCTCGAGTTGCCACGGCTTTTCCGCGTGCCCCGCGGCGAGAAATAGGCCGCGACTGCGGACGCCCGCGATCTGCTCTCGGGCCTCGGCAAGAATCGTCGCGTCGTCGCGCTCGTCCTGTTTGCGGCGACGATACTGCAAATAGACCCAGGCCGGGTCGCCGAAGTGTTCGGTCGGGCGACCTGCGGCATCGACTACCCCCAACTGCTGGAAAAATCGTTGCATCCGGTCGTTCACCTTCCGGCCGAACTTTTCTCGCAGCCGTACATGATCTTGAAAGCCGGTCGTCAGGTAGCCGAGCATCGGATCGATCTTCGTGGGCAACGCCATCAAGTACGCCGGATGCGCGGGCATGAGTCGCTCGAGGCACCAATCTAGGTCGTCGAGCGAGACGTCCATATGCAAGGTCGAGCAAACGTCGAGGCCGATCGTCAGCCCGTGCAGCTTTCCCATCACGATGTCTTCGAGGCAGCAACGGACCAGTTGCTCGCGCGAGCGAAACACTTCCGGCCCGATGAAGCCGGCGACGTCGTTCACGTGAATCCAGGGAGCGGGCGCGAGGCCTGCCCGCCGGCGCGCCGCGGCGGTTTCCGCCGTGAGCGCGCGGATGAAGCCGTACTTGCGCGACTCGTGCAGCAGCATGTCGTAGCCGTGCCCTTGGCCGTTGGTGAAGTCGGCGCCTTGGCCCGTCTCGAAATAGAAGCCGAAGCGACTCGTCCGCTCGCGAGCGTAGGCGACCATCTTCTCGATGCCGACGTCGAACACTGCGTTGGCCTTGTCGCTGCCGGCGAGGCTTTGAAACCACAGCTCGGTGCTGCCCGGCTCGGCGCGCTCGACCGCGGCCTGCACGTCGATATGCGATAGAACGCAATGCGGCATCGCGTCGTCGATGCCGAACGTCACCAGCAGATCCTTCAACGTCCGTTCCACGGCGGCGACGGACTTCGGCTCGCTCGACACCGGATTCGTGCCCAACAGCACGTCGCCGACGGCGTACGACCAGCCGTCGAGCACCTGCCAGCGAATGTCGTCGACATTGTCGGTCGGCGAGTTCGGCTGAATGCGGGCCCCTAAATAACCGCGTGCTCCGATTTGGCTGCCGGGCAAGGTATTGAATACCTTTGCGCCGACGGCGCAGAGCTCCTCGTTGGTCATCAGCTTGACCAGACAGGCGATCACATCGCTCGACCAACCGGTCATCCGGGCCTTGATCGCCGTTTCGTCTTGCTCCAACAAGAGCTTCTTCAATTCGCCAAGCGTGCTGCGAGAAAGTTCGCGGGCCGAGGCGTCGCGAGCGGCCAGCGACAATGTGTGCAGACGATCTTCGAGAACCGGATGCCGATCGATTTCGGCGGCTCGTGCGGCGGCCAGTAATGCTCGTGCGGCGGCTCGCGACGTTTCGTCGGCCGCGGCGACGCCGACGATCTGATCCCCTTCTTTGAATTCGTTGGCTGCGCCGAGGAGCTGCTTGTAAAGTTCGAGATCGAACCTGCCGCGAGTGCGCTGGATGTAAGCAAAGAGGTCTTCGCCGACGGCGAATTCGGAGATGCGTACGCCGCCGGTTCGCGAATCTGCTGTCGTTGCGGCGAGCGAGCGGCGGATTGTCGGCAGCCCCGCACCGACGACCGAAACGCCGGCTGTGAGTGCGGCAAGAAATTCTCGACGGCGGATCACTTCTGTCGGCTCCGCGAGAACAAGTTTCGACGGAACACGCGGCCACGGCTCGGCCGGCGACTACGTCAATCGTAATCTGTTTATGCGTGCGTTGCCGGCCCGACCTTGGGACGCAGGCCGGTTGCTATACTGGCGGCGATTCATGATTCGTTGTTAAAGGAAATTTAGGTGCATCGTAGGACTCGCGACCTCCGGTCGATTCGCTTCGTCTGCTTCTCGCTCGTAGCGGCGAGCGCCACCTGGGCATCGGCCGAAGAGCCTGCCATCGGCTCCTATCATTGGCCCAACGGCACGGTCGGCGTCGATGCCTTTGCCGTCTGGCTCGATCGGCCAGCCGTGTGGGGTTTGGATTTCGTGGGCAGCGAATCGTGGGACAATGTCGAGTGGCCCACTTGGTGGCTGGAACATTGGTCGAAATGGACGCACGCGAAGCCGGGCCGACGATTGATCCTTTCCATTCCGCTCTTGCCCGGTCCGGTCGACGGCACTGGACCGACGGAAGGAAAAATCGGCGTGCGCGAGGCCGTGTCGCTGGAGCAAGGTGCGGCCGGGGCATACAACGCGCACTTCGAGCAGCTCGCAAAGAATCTCGTCACCTACAAATTGACCGATGCAATTCTCCGTCCGGGTTGGGAATTCAACGGCAGTTGGTACGCTTGGCGCGCGAAAGGCAAAACGAAAGCCTTCGCCGAATATTGGCGGCAGATCGTCGCCACGATGCGTTCGGTACCCGGCGCGGAGAAGCTGAGGTTTTGTTGGAATCCCACCTTAGGGGATCAAGATTTTCCCGCGGACGAAGCTTGGCCGGGCGATGAGTATGTCGACTATGTCGGAGTCGACGTCTACGACGAAACGTGGAATGCGAACACGTACCCTTGGCCTGCCGACGCCGACGCACCGGAAATCGCCGCGCGTCGGCGCCGCGTCTGGGATGAGTGGATCATGCACAGCCCGCGAGGCTTGGTCTTTTGGAGCGACTTCGCGCGGAAGCACGGTAAGCCGCTGGCCGTACCTGAGTGGGGATTGAATCATCGCGACGACGGTCACGGCGGGCTCGACAACGTGCACTTCATCGAACAGATGCACGCATTTCTCAACGATCCGGCGAACAACGTCGCCTTCCACTGCTATTTCGACGTGAACGGTTCGATCGGGGGCAACCATCAACTCTCGCCGGGAGTCCCCGACTCCGGCAAGAAGGAGGGAACGGAGTTTCCCAATTCGGCCGCGAGGTTTCGGACGCTGTTCCGCGCGAAGCGGCAGTAGTCGTTCTATTTCCGTTCAACGATCCAAATATTGCGGAACCGGACAGGGTTGCCGTGGTTTTGCAAATGCAACGGGCCGGGGTCCGGACCTTCGGCCAAAGGGGCGGAGGTCGTCGTTTTCGGTAGTGTTACGTCCTTCTGGATCTCGACGTCGTTATGGCGCACCGTAATCCGGGCGTCTTCCGTTTTCTTCCCGGCCGCGTCGAAGCGGGCGGCGCGGAATTCGATGTCGTACGTTTGCCACGTCAACGGCGGCAGGCACATGTTGACGCTTGGCGGCCGAATTCCGTACAGCCCGCCGCATTCGTTGTCCTTGCCTGCAAGCCCGAATGAATCGAGCAGTTGCACCTCGTAGCGACTTTGCAGATAGCAGCCGCTGTTGCCGCGGCCCTGGCCCCGTGCGGCCGGCATGTACGGCAGACGGAACTCCAAGTGCAGCGAGCAGTCGCCGAACTTCGCCAGGCTGTCGGCGCCCTCCATCAACAGATGCTCGGGCGTGAGGCGGGCGTTCTTAAACGCCTTGCCGTCCTTGCCGTCGAATAGCACGACCGCGCCTTGGGGCGGAGCCTTTCCGAGCGTCGCGCTCGTACGCTGAACTTTCGTGATTTTGCCCAGCGGAGTTTCGCCCGGCGCGAAGAAAAATACTTGGCCGTCGCGCACGCGCCCTGAGCCCAGGGCATGCGTGAATTCGACGGCACCGTCCTTGAGTTTTCCTTCCGCTTCGTAGCGAACGTCGCCGTCCCAGCCGGCGCCGGGCAAGCCGCCTAAGTAAAACACGCCGCGAAATTCACTGTTGCCCAACGCCACGACTTGCACGCCGACTTCGGCCGGCGAGTTGTCGTAGAACATGCTCCCCGAGTATTCCCCTTGAAAGGCAAAATCGGCGTCTGTCGTTTGCGGATCGGTGTAGGACGCCGGCGGCGTGGGTTTCACGGGTTCGGAAGCCGATGCGTGCACCGCGAACGACAAGCCGACCAAGCCGGCGGCGACGATCTGAAAGAATCTCTGCATGAAGAAGGGGGCCTTGCGATGAATGCGCTCGAAACGAAGCGGAGCGAGCATGGCCAGATTTTGCGGGCGACGGCAACCGGATGCAACCGGCAAATGCCGCGTTGGTCGGGAATCTACCATGAAAGGGAATTGCATCCCGCCGCGCGGAGGTCACAATGACGGTTTTTCCGATTCGCCGCAGGTCTCCACGAAGGATGCGCGGTGCGCTTCATATACAAGCGGGAGCCAGGAATGAGTTTTTCTTCACGGAGGCGAGCGGTCGTCGCAGCGGCCTGCCGTGTGATCGGCCGAGCTGCCGCGGTAGCCGCCGTTTGCGCGGCGGCGCTTCTAAACGAAGCCCGCGCCGAAGTAAAGCTCGACGGCCTATTTAGCGACGGAGCGGTGCTCCAGCAAGGGACCGTCGTGCCGGTTTTCGGCACCGCCGACGAGGGAGACAGCGTCGTCGTCAAGTTGCAAGGACAAGAGGCGACCGCGACCGTCAAAGACGGACATTGGCGGGCCGAGTTGAAGCCGCTTGAGGCCGGTGGGCCGTTTCAGCTCGAGGTGCGGGGCACGGCGACGATTATCGAGAAGGTCTATGTCGGCGAAGTGTGGGTCTGCACCGGCCAGTCGAACATGCAATGGAATATCTACAATTCCAAGAATTCCAGTTCGGCGATCATCTCGCAAGCGAATCGCGGGCTGCATCTCTATACGGTGACGCGCGAGCCATCGGATGAGCCGCGCCAGACCAACGTCGCCACTTGGAACATGGCCGCCGCGGCGTCGGTTTCGAATTTTTCCGCAGTGGGCTACTACTTCGGCAGAGAAGTCCAAAAGCACTTTTCAGTGCCGGTAGGATTGATTAGCTGCAACCATTACATGTCGACCACCGCGGCCTGGGCCAATCGTGAGTCGCTCGAAGCCGACCCTGCTTTGAAGGCCGTAGTGGACGATGCGCTTCCCGGTAAGGGGGACGTGCGCAACCCCGGCGTGATGTTCAACGGCATGGTCGCACCGATCTCGCAGTTCGCGATTCGCGGCGTGATCTGCTACGAGGGAGAGAGCGATCTCGAACGGTGGGAGATCTACGACAAGCTGTTCGCGCAGCAAATTGCCGACTGGCGCAAAATCTGGAATCGGCCGGAACTGCCGTTCTTGTTCGTACAGCTTGCTCCGGCCAAGCCGCCTGCTTCGTATCGTGCCCCCACGGGAAGCAATAGTGCGCTATTGCGAGAAGCGCAGTTCAAAGTTTGGCAAAAGACGCCGAACACCGGCATGATCGTGATCACCGACTACGGCGACGCCTACACGATCAACCCGACCGAAAAGGAACCGGTTGGGAAGCGCCTGGCGATGGCCGCACGGGCCGTGGCGTATCAGGAAAAACTCGACTTCTCCGGCCCCATCTACAAAAGTCATAAGCGCGAAAAGAACCAGCTCATCGTGGAGTTCGACCACGTCGGAGGCGGGTTGGAAATGAAAGGCAAGGCGCTACAGGGATTCACGGTCGCCGGGGCCGACGGCATGTTCGTGCCCGCCGAAGCGCAGATCAAGGACAACACGGTGATCGTCAGCGCCGCGAGCGTCGAAGCTCCCGAGCACGTTCGCTACGCTTGGGCCGATGCGCCCGTCTGCAACTTGGCGAACAAAGAGGGATTGCCGGCTTGCCCTTTCCGCTCAGATATTCCGGTCGAAGAGCCGGCGAAGAAGTGATCTCCGGGGCGTCGAATCCCAACATCTCGTGCATTCGCGACGAGCCGGCATGACTCCCACCGTCGATAGCGGCCTGCGTGCCTTAGGCTGGGGAGCCCTCGTCAATCTGGTTTTGGCGGCGGTGAAGATCGCCGCCGGCGTGCTGGGAAATTCCTATGCGCTCATCGCCGACGGCATCGAATCCACGACCGACATCGTCAGCTCGTTGATCGTTTGGAGCGGACTGCGCATTTCGACAAAACCTGCCGATGAGCAGCATCCCTTCGGCCACGGGAAAGCGGAGTCGCTGGCCGCGGGCATCGCCGCATTGGGGTTGCTCGCGGCCGCCGCGATGATCGCCGTGCAAAGCATTCGTGAGATTCTCACACCGCATGCCATGCCTGAGTGGTTTACGTTGCCGGTGCTGTTGGTGGTCATCATCGCTAAAGAGTTGTTGTTTCGCTATGTGATCAACGTCGGCAGCGCGTTGGAGAGTACGTCGCTCAAGGTCGACGCCTGGCACCACCGCAGCGATGCGCTGACCTCCGCGGCGGTGTTGATCGGAGTGAGCATCAGCCTGGCAGGCGGGCCGCGTTATGCCGCCGCTGACGATTGGGCCGCGCTCGTGGCCTGCGGCGTCATTGCTTTCAACGGCGCGACGCTTTTGCGCACGGCCGTCGGCGAGATCATGGACGCCACGGTCCCGGCCGCGACGCAAACGGAGATTCGCCGCTTCGCCGGCGAGGTCGTCGGAGTTCGCCGCATCGAAAAAATGCGGGTTCGTAAGAGCGGCTTGGGGCTTTATATGGACATACATGTCGAAGTCGATGCGAACATGTCGGTTCGCGACGGTCACGAGGTCGCACGCAGGGTCAAAGCCCATTTGCTCGCGTCAGGCCTGGGAATCGTCGATGTTTTGGTGCATATCGAGCCTTGGGAAGGGGAAGCCGGCGGATAAGGCGTAACCCAGCGGCACGTGCGGCAAATACCCTGTGACCGGTGTCCGCCGAACGCATGAGAATCTGTTGATTTTTTACTGCCGGCGGACCATAATCCTAAATCGCGACGCAACTTGTGTGCGTTGCTCCCGCCTGAAGGCCGTCCCCCGGCCGCCGACAATCCGCTAGGGAGGATCCCGCATGAGCCGCCCCGCCCGTACGGCTTACGTTTCGTTCCGCGCGTTTTCTGGTACTTCCGCAGCTGTTGTCCTGGCATTTGCGTGTTTCCACGCAGCCACGGCGACGCTAGGTAACGCGCCGACGCAAACCACGCCGACCGTTTCGCCGACTCCCACGACTCCCGGCCCCTTGCTCGAGCTTTCGCTCGCGGCCGCCGGAGCCCCAGGTAAAGCGGCTCCCCTTCGTGGGCAAGACGTTCAATCGCAACTCATCGTCACCGGGAAGTTTGCCGGCGACGTTGAACGCGACCTGACTCGGGCCGTGAAGTTCTCAGCGAGCCCGGCGAACGTCGTGGCCGTCGATGCCACCGGCCTGGTTGTGCCGTTGGGAGACGGTAAAGCAACCGTCACCGCGACGGAAGCTTCCGGCAAGTCGGCGACGATCGAACTGACGGTCGAGCAGTATCAAAATGCCCCGCCGGTTAATTTCCCGAATCAGATCACGCCGATGTTCACGAAGTTCGGATGCAACGGCGGCGGCTGTCACGGCAAGTCGGGAGGTCAAAACGGATTCAAGCTTTCGCTGCTCGGTTTCGAGCCGACGGAAGACTTCGAACACCTCGTGAAGGAAGGACGCGGCCGCCGGCTTTCACCCGCCGCTCCCGATACGAGCCTGCTGCTCACGAAGGCGATCAATGCGGTGCCGCACGGCGGCGGTGCCCGCCTGGAACCAGATTCGCTGGAGTATCGTTTGCTACGCCGCTGGATCATGCAAGGCATGCCGTACGGCAGCGAAAAAGACCCGGTCGTCACACGTATTGAAGTCACTCCCGAACGTCGCACAATGACCCCGGGCGGCGAACAGCAAATCGTTGTCACGGCGTTCTACAGCGACGGTTCGACCGCCGACGTCACGCGGATGGCGCAATTCGACTCCAACGCCGCCGACATGGCGGAAGTTTCCCGCACCGGCTTGGTAAAGACCACGGATCTGACGGGGGACGCTGCGATCATGACTCGCTTCCAAGGCCTCGTGGCCGTGTTCCGCGCGACCGTACCGCTGGGAGCGAAGGTCGATCAATTGCCGCCGTCGGCGAACTTTATCGACGACCTTGTGTTCGCCAAGCTCAAGCGGCTCGGCATGCCTCCCTCCGCCGTGAGCGACGACGCGACGTTCCTGCGCCGCGCTTCGCTCGATATCGCCGGTCGACTGCCAACAATGGACGAGACGACGCAATTTCTGGCCGACAAAGATCCGGCCAAACGCGATCGGCTGATTGATCGCTTGGTCGACAGCGGCGACTACGCCGACTATTTTGCCAACAAGTGGAGCGCCATTCTCCGCAACCGACGGAAACAGCCGACCTACATGCGTGGCACCTACGGCTTCCATGCTTGGATTCGGGAAAGCCTGTACGAAAACAAGCCTTACGATCAGTTCGTTCGCGAAGTCCTCGGTGCGTCCGGTGAAATGAGCGACAACCCGCCCGTCGCCTGGTATCGCGAAGTGAAGGAAGTGGATCAGCAGGTCGAAGACACGGCCCAACTGTTCCTGGGGCTGCGAATTCAATGTGCCCGCTGCCATCACCATCCGTTCGAGGCGTGGAGCCAGCGCGACTACTATGGCTTCGCCGCCTTCTTCTCGCAAGTTGGCCGCAAGCCGGGCGTCGATGCGGATGAAGAACGTGTGTTCCATAAGCGGGGCAATGCCGCCGCCACCAATCCCAAGACCGGGGAAAGCCTCAAGCCCACGGCTTTAGGAGCCGCGCCGCTGGCGCTCGCACCCGAACGCGATCCGCGACAAGCGTTGGCCGATTGGATGGGAGAACCGACGAATCGTTTCTTCGCCCCGGCTTTGGTGAATCGCTACTGGAAGCACTTCTTCGGTCGCGGCATCGTCGATCCCGAAGACGACCTGCGGGTCACGAATCCGGCGACCAACCCGGAATTGCTCGACGCCTTGTCGCAGCATTTCATCAAGTCGAAATTCGACCTAAAGGAACTGGTGCGCACGATCTGTAAGAGCCGCACCTATCAACTGAGCGCCGAACCGAATCAGTACAACGCCAAGGACAAGCAGAACTTCTCGCGTTACTACCCCAAGCGCTTGAACGCGGAAGTGTTGCTCGACGCTTTGGATGCCGTGGCGGCCAGCAATACGAACTTCACCGGCCTTCCGGCAGGCACACGAGCCGTGCAGATTCCGGACAACGGCGTGAACTCGTACTTCCTCACCGTATTCGGCAAGCCTGAAGGGGCCAGCGCCTGTGAGTGCGAACGCTCCATGGACGCCAGCCTCGCGCAGAGCTTGCACCTGCTCAACTCGCAAGAGATCCAAGGGAAGCTCTCCTCGGGTACGTCACGCGCCGCCGTGTTGGCGAAAGACGCCCAACCGGTGAAGGAAAAGATTCGCAAACTGTATCTCACCGCGTTCTCCCGCGAGCCGGCCGCCGACGAACTCGCCACTGCCGAGGCTTACGTGAATCGCGCCGAAGAGAAATCGAAGCAGCAAGCCTACGAAGACATCCTTTGGGCGCTGCTGAATACGAAGGAATTCTTGTTCAACCACTAATCGATTTGGAGCGCGGGCGAGCCCCGCGCTCCCACCGATTGTTGCTCGCCGAATTGTTTGCCCCGCCCGTTCCTCCCGCCCTGAAAAATCTCATGCTGCGCCTTCGCATTTATTTGCCGCTTGCGCTGTTGGTTTGCGCCGTGAGCTCGGCCCGTGCGCAACTTCCCGCCGTCACGCTTTCCGCGCTGAATCCTAGCGGAGGCCAATCGGGAACCACGTTCGACGTCATGCTCACCGGCATCGCCGACGGCGAAGGAGTCGATCGGTTGCTCTTCTCGCATCCCGGCATCAAGGCCGTGGCGGCGATGCAGCCGTCGCCGTTGTTTCCCGGCAAGATGGAACCGACGGCGAATAAATTTTCCGTGACGATCGCCGCCGATGTGCCACCCGGTTTGTACGACGTTCGAGCGGCGGGCACCTTCGGCGTCTCCAATCCGCGCGCCTTCGCCGTGGACCAATGGAAGGAAATTGTCGAACCGGCCGGTAACCAAACCGCCGACAAGGCGGCGGCGATGGAAGTCGGCTCGGTGATGAACGCCGTCGCCGCGGCCAACGCCGAGGACTGGTTTCGCTTTTCGGCCAAGAAAGGTTCGCGCGTCATTATCGACGTGCTTGGCCAGCGGCTCGACTCCAAGATCGACGCCACGCTGGTCCTCTACGACGCCTCGCTCAAGGAACTAGCCCGCAATCGCGACGCCAACCGTCGCGATCCGTTGATCGATCTCATGGTTCCGGCCGACGGCGATTATCTGATCAAGGTCTATGATTTCACGTACGGCGGCGGCGTCGACTATGGTTACCGTCTCGCCGTGCATCAGGGGCCGTATGTCGATTTTGTCTTTCCGCCGGTCGTTCAAGCCGGCGTGAAAAACAAGATCACGGTTTACGGCCGCAATCTTCCCGGCGGCAAGCCTGCGGAAGGGGTCGCCGTGATGGGTCGGCAATTGGAAAAAATGGAATTCGAAGTGAATGTCCCGGCCGACGAACCGCTCGATCGCCGCGCGACACCGTCGCTCGTGCAGGCCTCGGAAGTCTTCATCGACGGACGAGAATTTCACCTGAAGACCTCGGCCGGTCGGTCGAATAGCGTGCTCTTGGGGTATGCCACCGAGCCGGTCGTCGTCGAACAAGAACCGAATGAAGGCACCGACAAGAATCAGGCGATCACCGTGCCGTGCGAGATTGTCGGGCAATTCGCCAAGCGGGGCGACCTCGACGCCTACGAATTCTCGGCCAAGAAGGGAGACTTGCTTTCGATCGAAGTCGTCTCCCAGCGAATGGGCTTCAAGGCCGATCCCGCGGTGCTGGTGCAACAAGGCAACACGTCCGCCGACGGCAAGGTCACCTGGGGCGACATCAAGGAACTGGACGACGAAGCGAAAAACGTCGGCGGCACGGTGATCGACGCCGCCACGAACGATCTCACCCATAATTTCACGGCGCCCATCGACGGCAAGTTCCGCGTCGTCGTGCGCGATCTTTACGGCGACTCGCGCAGCGATCCGCGTCTGATCTATCGGCTGATCGTTCGCAAGCCGCGCCCTGATTTCCGTTTGGCGGTATTCGCCAATGCTTATGCAGGCTTCAAAGACAACGGCAACGGCAACGCCTACAAGCCGATCGGCACGTTCCTTCGAGCCGGCGAAACGGGCATCGTAACGATCATGGCCGAGCGCCGCGACGGTTACACCGGGCCGATTCTCGTGCGCGCCGAAGGTTTGCCGGCCGGAGTCACCGCGCAAGAAACGGTCATTGCCGCAGGGCAAGACACCGCAGGCCTCTCGATCGACGTGGCGGAAAACGCCGCCGCTTGGTGCGGGGCCGTGAAGATCATGGGGCGCGCCCAGATCGACGGCAAGGAAATTTCCCACGCCGCCCGCTCGGTAGTCATCACCGCGCCGGGCGCACCAAAGAAAGCAGCCGGGGCCCGTATGGCCCAGGAAGTGACGCTTTGCATCGGCGGTGCAGAGAAGCTTCCTGTGACCGTGCAGCTCGGCGACGGGAAGCTGGTCGAACAAGTCAAAGGCACCAAGCTGGAATTGCCGATCAAGGTAACCCGTCGCGGCGACTTTAAGGACGCGCTGACGCTGACCGTGCTCGGTCTGCCGCCGAACGTCAAGGCCGGCAACATCACGATCGCCGCCAATGCCAAGGAAGGAAAAGTCGCGTTGGAATCCAGCAATGCGACCGCGCTGGGGGACTACAGTTTTTATCTGGCGACGCAGGTGAACGTGAATTACGTTCGAGATCAGGTGGGCGCCGACAAGGCCGCGAAGGCCAAGCAAGAAGTGGATAAGCTCGCCGGCGAAATGCGCGCAGCCGCCGACGCCGCGAAGAAGGCCGCCGCCGGTGCCGCGAAAGAAAAGAAGGCCGAAGCCGACAAGACCGCTGCCGAAGCGGAAGCGAAAGCCAAAGCGGCCGAAGCCGCGGCGAAGACCGCACAAACGCAGGCCGACGCCAAGAAGAAGGCAGCCGAAGTGAAGCAAATCAAAAACGTACCCTTGGTCTCGACGCATGCCGTCGTTCGCGTGGTCGAACCGCCGAAGCCCGAAGAAAAGAAACCTGCCGACAAGAAGCCGGAAGAAAAGAAACCGGAAGCCAAGAAGAAGTAGCGACGCCCTCCCGACCGTCTCCCGCCTTTAACGCCCGCCTATCGAGGTTCGATTTATGCAGCGTCTTTTTCCTTTTGCCGTCGCCGCGCTCGTCGCGATGTTCCCAGCTGCGCAGGTTCAGGCCGCCGATGCAAAGCCGACTCCGATCGCCGCCGTCACGCATGACGGTCCCGTCGATTTCGGCAAGGAAGTGCTGCCGATCTTGAAGAAGAATTGCACGGCTTGCCACAACGCTTCCAAGAAAGAAGGCAGCCTCGTGCTGGAATCGGCCGTGACGATTCTCAAGGGGGGCGATTCCGGCGCCGCCGTCGAAAAGGGGAAGGGGGCCGAAAGCCTGCTGGTGACCCGCGCCGCGGCCGCCGACGACGAACAAATGCCGCCGGCCGACAACAAGGTCGGGGCCAAGCGGCTTACCTCGCAAGAACTCGGCCTGATCAAGCTCTGGATCGACCAAGGCGCGGAAGGGAGCGCTGCGGCCGTTGAAACCATTCAATGGCAACCCCTACCGCCGGGCGTGCAGCCGATCTTCGCAGTTGCGTTGTCGGCCGACGGACAATACGCGGCCTGCGGACGAGCCAATCAGATTTTCATTTATCACGTGCCGACCGGCCGGATGCTCGGCCGCCTGACGGACCCCGCGCTCTTGAAGTCGGGAGTGTACAGCAAGCCCGGCGTCGCCGACCTGGATCTGATTCAATCGCTGGCGTTCAGCCCCGACGGCACGCTCCTAGCTTCCGGCGGCTTCCGCACGATCAAGCTGTGGCAACGTCCGGCAGTCGTCGCTGAACCGCTCTTCGGCGGTCCAACCGCGGCCGCACCGCAAACCCTGGTCGTTTCGGCCGATGGACGCTGGGCCGCCGCCGCCGTAGGTAACGACGTGCAGCTTTGGAACCTTGCCGACAAGAAGGCAGGCGCGAAGCTCACGGGCAACAAGGGCGTTGTTCGCGCCGTTGCGTTCTCCGCCGACGGCACGCAGCTCGTCACGGCCTCGCTCGACAAATCGGTTCGCGTTTGGAACGCCGCCGACGGCAAGCAACTGGCCCAAGCCGATGTGCCGGCCGAGCTTTTCTCGGCGACGTTTCTCGGCGACGGTTCGCAAGTCGCCGCAGGCGCGGCCGACGGCAAGATCCGCCTCTTTGGATTCAAAGCGGGCGATGCCAAGCTCGCCCCGGTGCGCGATTTTGCCGCCCCCGGCAAACGCGTCCAGGCGCTGGCCGTCTTGGCGGGCACCCCGACCCAAGTCGTTTCCGGTGACGAAGGGGGCAATGTCGTGATTTGGAACACGGCCGACGGCAAACAAGTGCGAGCCATGCAACGCACCGGCGGTGAAATATTCGCATTGGCCGTCCGACCCGACGGCCAGCGCATTGCGGCGGTCGGCGGCGACAAGACGCTTCGTGTTTGGAACACGGCCGACGGCAAGCAACTCGGCGAAGCCAAGGGAGACGTACGCGTGGCTCGCGAAGCGGCGGCATTGGATCGTGGAGTCGCGTTGGCGAAGAACATCGCGGCGTTGGAAAAGACCGCGGTGACCGAAGCCGAAAAGAACGCCAAGACCGAAGCCGACGGCGTCAAGAAGGCTGAAGAAACGAAAGTCGCCGCTGAAAAAACCTTGAAAGAAAAGACCGAAGCCGCGGCGAAGGCGACCGCTGAAAAGACCAAGGCTGAAGCGGAAGTAACCGCGACCACGGTCGCCAAGACCAAGGCCGAGGAAGCGAAAGCTGCCGCCGATAAGGCCCTAGCCGATGCCGACACTGCCGAGAAGGCCGCGCAGAAACAAGCGGCCGACGCTAAAGCCGCCGCCGCGAAAGACGCTAAGAACAAAGCTCTGGCCGACGCCAAGACCGCCGCCGATAAAGCGGTGACCACGGCCGCCGAAAAGACGAAGACCGCTCGCACGGCCGCGACCGCCGCGCAGCAGGCTCTTGGTGCGGCCAACGCAAAAGCCAATGCCGCCACTCAGGCGGTGCAGCGGACAACCAAGCCCGCCGAAGACGCCGAGAAGGCGAAGACCGAAGCCGCGAGCGCCGCGACCTCGTCCGTCCGTGCGGTGACCTCGGCGCAAGCCGCGGCTAAGAAATCGGCCGACGCCGTCCCGGTCGCTCAGCAGCGTCTCAAGGACGCCGAAGCCAAGCAAAAGGATCTAGAAACGAAGCTCGCCGCCGCGCAAAAGCGGGCGACTGATTCGCAGGCCGTGCTACGCTCGGTCGCCTACTCGGCCGACGGGCTCAACATCGCCGCCGGCGGCGACGACAAACTCGTGCAAACCTACAACGGCGACACGGGTACGCCGATCGAGGCCTACGCGGGCCAAGGCGACGCCGTCACGGCCGTGGCCTTCAGCGGCACACGCCTGCTTTCGGCCGCGGCCGACAAGACGATCAATGCACGTACGCTCGACGCGCCGTGGACGTGGGTCCGCACCATCGGCGACCCCGCGAGTCAGACGCTCGTCGATCGCGTCACCTCGCTCGACTTCAACCCCGACGGCAAGCTGCTCGCTTCCGGCGGCGGCGAACCGTCGCGCTCCGGCGAACTCAAAATCTGGAACCCGGCCGACGGTAAGCTGGTCCGCGAAGTTGCCGATGCGCATAGCGACGTCGTGCTCGGAGTTCGCTTCTCGCCGGACGGCACGCTGATCGCCTCTTGCGGCGCCGACAAATTCCTGAAGACGTTCCAAACGGCCGACGGCAAGTTCGTGCGCGGCTTCGAAGGCCACACGCATCACGTGCTCTCCGCAGCTTGGTCCGCCGACGGTAAGACGCTTGCCAGCGCCGGCGCCGATTCCGTCGTGAAGCTTTGGGAAGTCACCACCGGCGAGCAAAAGCGCACCGTGACCGGCTTCACGAAGGAAGTCACTTCGCTCACGTTCGCCGGCGTCGGTCCGACGGTCATCGCAGCTTCGGGCGACAAGAGCGTCAAGTTGCTCAACGCTGACAACGGGCAAACGCAAAAGACCTACGCCGGTCCGACCGACTTTGTATACGGCTGCGCCGTAACGGCCGACGGCAAGACGGTGATTGCCGGCGGACACGACGGGGTGCTCCGGGTCTGGAACGCCGACACGGCCGCCGAGACCGGCAAATTCGCGCCGCCGACCGACTCCGCCGACCAGCAAGCAAGCCGGTAATCGATCGCCGGCTTGCGGCGGCAACCCGCATTTGGGCCCAAAAATTGGGCTGAATCTCCGCGCCGCGAAACCTTCGCCGGGCCGCGGGGTTCTATGGTGCAGCAAGTTCTTACTGGGTTCGGTCGTCGGCGGACTCCCCGCGGCCGTGCCCGCAACGCACACTCCGTGAACAGAGGAAAAGTTATGTTGCGTCATTGGTTTCGTATGTCGTTGGCCGTGTTGATCGCCGTGTCGGTCGGTTCGTTTGCCTCCGCCGCCGATGAGAAGAAGCCGGCCGGCAAACCGGGCGAAGGCGGTCCTAACCGTGAAGAGATGATCAAGAAGTTCGACAAGAACGGCGACGGCAAGCTCGATCAACAAGAAATGCAAGCCGCTCGCACTGCGATGGGCGATCGCAAGCCGGGCGCTCCTGGCGCGGGCGGCCCCGGCGGTCGTCCCGGTCCGGAACAAATGAAGGAGATGATGAAGAAGTACGACAAGAACGGCGACGGCAAGCTCGACGACGCCGAGAAGAGCGCCGCACGAGAAGCCTTCGCAAAGATGCGCGGCCAAGGCGGCGCCCCCGGCAAGCCCGGAGCTCCCGGCAAGCCGGGTGAACGCAAGCCTGGCGCCGGCAAGCCGGGCGAAGGCGGTCCTGGTCGTGAAGCGATGTTGAAGCGGTTCGACAAGGACGGCGACGGCCAATTGAACGACGCTGAAAAGGCCGCAGCCAAGGAAGCCGCTCCGGGCGGCGCCCCGGGCCGGAAGCCGGGCCAAAAGAAGCCGGAATAACTTCGGCGCGTTGGATATTTGAATCAGGCGAACGGGGGCCTTGCGGCCCCCGTTTGTTTTTTGACGCGCGAGAAAAGCACGCGGTTACGATTCTCGCACATCCGCCGACACAGATGACCGGCTCGCTTTATCGCCCGCCCGTAATTTCCGGCAGGGCTTCCACCGTCGAGCCGCTAGGAGCATCGACGCCGAGCAGCTTCGCCATCGTCGGGCCTAAGTGGGCCGGCGAGACCGTGCGTTGGTACGTGCCCGGCGCGATGCCCGCCCCGAACCACAACAGCGGCACGTGCGTGTCGTAGGTCCAAGGACTGCCGTGCGTGGCCGTCGTATCGCCTGCGATGTAATACGGCTTCAGCACGTACAGCACGTCGCCGCTACGGCGCTGATGGAACGAAAGCCGAATTCGCGCGAACAGTTCCGTGTCGTTGCCGCCGTCGGTCAGCTCATCGCGCGTGTAGGCCGCGTAAATCGCATCGTCCTTCAAGAGCGCGTCGCGCACGATTTGCTGCGCTTCACTGAACCGCGGCCCGGCCAGCTCCGGTAGGTCGGCGTCGAGGTAGGCCATGTTGCTGTCCAGATGCCGAATGAATTTCTTCTTGTCGGCCGGCGTGCCGAGCCGGCTGCTGAGCGTCGTTTCGAGCGTGCTGCGAAGCGTCTCAAAATGCTCCGTCGGCACGCGTCGACCGGGCAAGTGCATCGCCACGGCGTGCTCAGGCACGGGCGCTACGCCGTGATCGGATGACAACGCCAGCGTCCAATTGCCCGCACCGACCAACCCATCCAGGAATCGTGCGAAAGTTCCCAACATCCGATCGGTGCGGTACGTCATATCCTGAACTTCTAGGCTATACGGTCCGAAGGCATGGCCGATGTAGTCGTTGCTGGAAAGGTTGACGCAGAGCAGGTCCGGGATTTCATCCATCCCCAGTCGCTCTTCGGCCGCCACCATCCCGGCGATCGTCAGCGTCATTTCGCTGCCGCAAGGAGTCGTCGGCATCGATTTTAGAAAGTTCTTGTCGTCGGCCGCCGGCAACGTGCGCGGAAACGAGCGGCCGATTCCCGCCACGTTCTTCTCGAAAGGGGAGTTGTCCGGGTAATACAAGTCGTACATGTTTTCGTCGAGCAACAACGCCCATTCGCGGCCGGCGTATTGTTTGGCTCGTCCGGTCTCGTTGTAGGCTCGCAAGTAGTCGGGTAGCGCTTCGCGATAATAAGTACTGGTCACCCACATTCCCGAGTCGGCGTCGAACCAGTAGGAGGCGTCGGCCATGTGGCCGGCCATCAGGATCGAGGCGCGATCCTTGAGCGCCACGCCGAACACCTTGCTCTTGCCGTTGGTCGCCAGCTTCATTTGGTCGCCCAACGTGCCGATTTCCAGGTTCTTGGGCGACATCGCCTTATCGCCCGGCGCGCCGACCTGCCGGACGCCGACGTCGGCCACGCAGTACATCGTCTTGCCGGTCGTACGATCGAACCAATCGTTGTCGATGATGCCCGTCGTGCTCGGATAGGCCCCGCTGCAGAGCACGCTGTGTCCGGGTCCGGTAATCGTGAACGCGTGAGCATGGTGGCATTCGGCGAACGTCGCGCCGCGCTCGCGAACGGCGTTGAAAAAGCCGTCGGCGGCGAACCCTTTGCGCATCCGCTCGAGGTACTCGGCCGGGAATTGATCGATGCTCACGACCACGACGAGCCGCGGCTTGGCAGGTTCGGCGGCACCGAGATCGAGGGCGGAAAACAAGGCCAAGAGCAAGATCGCCGCGACGAAAGTGCCGCCCGAATTCAGCGTGTGAAACGATGCCGACTTCATAACAAGACTCTCCCGGCAAGTAGCGAATACCATACTTTAGGCAGCAGCATGCCCTGCCGCAACCTGCGAGCCTGCGCACATGTGTGCGGCGCTACTTGCATCCGTCGCGCCGCCCGCTATGCTCCGGACTTCGCATTTTCCGCGAGCGCCCCGTCATGCACGACTCCTCCGCCACGCCGCCGACTTCGTCCGATTCGCCGTCGACGAAGCTGCGCTGGTATCAGGGGATTTCGAGCTATCAATGGCTCGTGCTCGTGATCGCCTGCGCGGGCTGGATCTTCGACGTCTACGAAGGGCAGGTCTACAACACGACGCGCGACGACATGCTCAACGAGCTGATCGTCGCCGATTCGCCCGCCGCCAAGGACGCACTGAAGAAGCAATTAGGCGATGTGTTTCTCGGCATCTTCCTCGCCGGCGGCATGGTCGGCGGCTTGCTCTTCGGCATGCTCGGTGATCGCTGGGGCCGCAAGCCGACAATGATCGTCACCATCTTGATGTACTCGATTTTCTCCGGCCTGACCTACTTCGCACAGGACCTCTGGCAAGTCGGCATCCTGCGGTTTCTCGTCTCCATGGGAATCGGCGGCGAGTGGGCCGTCGCGGCCGCGATGGTTTCGGAAGTGTTTCCCGTGCATGCCCGTGCGCAGGCTTCGAGCATCTTCCACGCCAGCAGCACGCTCGGCACCTGGCTGGCCGGCATCGTGGCGATACTCGTCGGATCGCAGTGGCGGTATGCGTATCTCGTCGGCGTGCTGCCCGCCCTGCTAATTCTTTGGGTTCGCGCGAGTATCAAAGAGCCGGAGGCGCTCGTGCAGGCCCATGCCGCGGAAGCTCGTGTTCGCAAAGGAAGCCTGGCTGATTTGTTCCGCGACGTCCGCTGGCGCGGCCGGGCGATTGCCGGCGTATTACTCGCGGCCGTCGGCCTCGCGACGTTCTGGGCCGTCACCGTGGCAGGGCAGGACTTGGCCCGCTTTGTCGCCGAGCGCGAAGGGGTTGCGACGCCGGAGGCGAAGCAGGAAGCCAAGTTCGCCTATAGCATCGTGCAAGCCACCGGAGGAGGCATCGGCCTGATCGCCTTTGGTCCGCTCTGCCAATGGCTCGGCCGGCGGCGGGCGTTTATCGCTGCCCATCTGGCAGGCTTGGTCATCGTGCCGATCACCTGCTTCGTACCGCAAACTTACATGCAACTTCTGTTCTTTTTGCCTTTCTACGGCGCGCTTACGATGAGCATGCACGCTGGCTACGCCGTGTACTTTCCCGAATTGTTCCCGGTGCAACTCCGTGCGCTGGGAGCCAGCGTCTGTTTCAACGGCGGGCGGATCGTCTCGGCCGTGATGGTGCCGCTGGCCGGTTACGTAAAAGGAATTCCCGGCTTGGCGTTGCCGACGGCGCTCACGTTGCTATCGCTGACCTATCTGCTGGGCTTCATCGTGATCGCTTACTTGCCCGAAACCAAAGATCAGCCGTTGCCGGAGGCGTGAGTTATGAAACTCTTCATCGATACCGCCGACGTCGCCCAGATCCGCGAGGCGGTCTCTTGGGGCATCGTCGACGGCGTGACGACCAATCCCACGCACGTCGCCAAGACCGGGCGGAAGCCGGCCGAAGTTTATCGCGAAATCTGCGAACTGGTGCACGGCCCGGTGAGCTTGGAAACCGTTTCGCTCAAGGCGGAAGAAATCGTCGAGGAAGGGCGCAAGCTCGCGGCCATTCACAAAAACGTCGTCGTCAAAGTGCCGATCATTCGCGAGGGCCTGAAGGCCGTGAAGGAGCTCTCGGCCGCGGGCATTCCAACGAACGTCACGGTCACGTTCTCACCGCTGCAGGCTCTGTTGGCCGCCAAGTGCGGCGCCACGTACATCAGCCCGTTTGTCGGCCGGCTCGATGCCGTCGGGCACGACGGAATGGAAGTCGTCCGCCAGATTCGCGAGATCTACGACAACTATGATTTCGACACGCAAATCCTCACCGCCGCCGTCCGCCACCCGCTGCACGTGCTTCAGGCGGCGCTGGCCGGCAGCGACTGCTGCACGATGGCTTACGACGTGCTCGAGCAGCTTTACAATCATCCACTGACCGATCTCGGCGTGGAAACATTCTTGAAAGACTGGGCAAAAGTACCGAAAAACTAAGATCATATAATTCTGCAATGCATCATCTCTCCAATCTCACGACCGATCGCCCCACGTTCGTCACGCATCTCGAGTGCGGCCTGAAGAACGATCGCTACGAAGCCGATCAGTTGCACGGCCTCTCCAAAGCGGGGCGGCCGCTTTTGGTTCGCTACGATTTGCAAGCTGCGGCCCGCGCCGTCTCGAAAGACGACCTCAAGCAACGCCCCGCCGATTTCTGGCGCTATCGCGAGTTCTTGCCGCTCCGCAAAACGGCGAACATCGTCAGCCTGGGCGAGGTGCTCACGCCGCTCATTTCCTGCCCGCGGCTGAAGACCGGCGGCGGCGAACTCTTCATCAAAGACGAAGGCCGACTCCCGACTGGTTCGTTCAAAGCTCGCGGGCTCTGCGTGGCCGTGTCGATGGCGAAGGAACTCGGCGTCACGCGCGTGGCCATTCCGACCAACGGCAATGCCGGCGCGGCGCTCGCCGCCTACGGACGTCGGGCCGGCATGGAGGTGTTCGTCTTCTGCCCGGCCGACACGCCGGAGGTGAACGTCCGCGAAATCGCCGCCCAAGGGGCGAAGGTGTGGCGCGTCAACGGCCTGATCAACGACTGCGGCCGCATCGTCGGCCAAGGCAAGGAAGCGATGAACTGGTTCGACTTCTCCACGCTCAAGGAGCCGTATCGAATCGAAGGCAAGAAGACGATGGGCCTGGAACTGGCCGAACAATTTGATTGGTCCGTGCCCGACGTCATTCTCTATCCGACCGGTGGCGGCACGGGACTGATCGGCATGTGGAAGGCGTTTGCGGAGCTGCAAGCGATCGGCTGGCTCACCGGCAAGCTCCCGCGCATGGTCGCCGTGCAAGCGACCGGCTGCGCGCCGATCGTCCGCGCCTACGAGCAGGGGAGCGAGTTCGCGGAGCTGTTCCCCAACGCCCGCACCGTCGCCTCCGGCATCCGCGTACCGGTGGCCGTGGGCGACTTCTTGATGCTCCGCGCCGTGCGCGAGTCGAACGGTTTTGCCGTGGCCGTGGAGGACGACGCCATCCTCGCGGCCCGCGACGAGGTCGCCGAGCGCGAAGGCTTTCTGATGTGCCCGGAAGGGGCCGCCACATATGCCGCGTACAAGCAAGAGATCACGACCGGGCGGATCAAGCCGAGCGAGTCGTGCGTGCTGTTCAATTGCGCGAGCGGCCTGAAATACGAGCTGCCGCCCGCCGACGCGACGCTTGATTGCACCAAGCCGGTGAACTACGCGGAACTCGTGCGATGAGCGACATCGTCGTCAGTGAGAACGTCAGCGGCCCGGCGATGGACGTGCTGCGCCGCGAGTGCGACGTGCTTTGGGACGCCGACCTTTGGAAATCGGCCGACAAGCTCAAGGCCGCGCTCGCGCAAGCTAAAGCCCTGGTGGTTCGCAATCAAACGAAAGTCACCGCCGACGTGATCGCTTCGGCACCCAAGCTGCAGATCATCGCCCGCGCCGGCGTGGGGGTCGACAATATCGACGTCGCCGCGGCTTCGGCGGCCGGCGTCGTCGTCAGCTACACGCCCGCCGCCAATGCCGTGAGCGTGGCCGAGCTGGCTCTCGGGCTCATGCTTGCCCTAGCTCGCAACATTCCCCAGGCCCATGCCGACACGCAAGCCGGCGGCTGGAATCGCATCCGTTACATGGGTACCGAACTGGCCGGCAAGACGCTTGGCGTCGTCGGCTTCGGCCGCATCGGACAGATGACCGCCGAGCGAGCCCGAGCGTTCGGCATGAAGATCATTGCGGCCGACGCTGTTCTCAGGCCCGACGCTCCCGCGCTCACCCGGCTCGATACGCGGCTCGTCGCACTCGACGAACTCTTGAGCACGGCCGACGTCGTCACGATCCATGTGCCGCTGACGCCGGAAACCAACCAGATGTTCGGCGCGGCACAGTTGGCGAGAATGAAGTCGTCGGCCGTGCTGATCAACACTTCGCGCGGAGAAGTCGTGGAAGAAGCGGCTTTGCTCGCGGCGCTGGAATCCAAGCAAATCGCCGGGGCGGCGCTCGATGTCCGCCGAACCGAGCCGCCGGGCCCGACTCCCTTCGACAAGCTCACCAATGTCGTCCTGCTGCCGCATCTAGGGGCTTTTACCTACGAGGCCCAGGAGCGGGTGATCGACGCTCTTTGTCGCGACGTGCAGCTAGTGCTCGCCGGCGGCGCGGCCGTGGAGTACTTTAACTTCGAGCGACCGAGGAACCGTACCTGAGCCATTGGTACTTGCGTCAATCGACGGCACAACGTGAAACGAAATGAAACGAAATAAGTTGAATTGCCGCAAGGAGTTATGCGTTTTGACGAAAAAAACGAGTCCGAAACCTTACAGCGTAAGTCCCAATCGATTGATTCCATTTCAAACTAGGTAAGGCCCATGAGCATCGACACCAAACTTGCCGAACTTGGCCTCGCTTTGCCGACCCCGCCGAAGCCCGTGGCCGCCTATATCCCCTGCGTTCGCACCGGCAATCTGGTTGTCGTCAGCGGCCAGCTTCCGTTCGCCGCCGGCCAACTTCTGGCGACCGGTCGGGTACCGTCGAAGGTCGATCTGGAGCAGGCCCAGGAATGTGCCCGGCAGTGCGTGCTCAACGGCTTGGCGATTCTCAAGGCGGAACTCAACGGCGAGTGGGAACGCTTGGCTCGTGTCGTGCGGATCGGCGTGTTCGTACAAAGCGACGACGGCTATGCCGACCAGCCGCAAGTGGCCAACGGCGCCAGCCAACTCTTGGTCGATCTGCTGGGCGAAGCCGGCCGGCACGCGCGAGCGGCCGTGGGCGTGAACGCGCTGCCGCTCAACGCGCCCGTGGAAGTGGAATTTACCTTTGAAGTTTCGGAGCGCAACTAACATGACCGACGTTCGAACTTTTGGCGCCGTCGGCGACGGCAAGGCCGATGATACCGCTGCGATTGAACACGCCCTCAACGACGGCGAGGGAACGCTCGATTTTCCACGCGGCGATTATTTGGTCACGCGGACGATTGTCGTCGACTTGGACAAAGTCGGCTTCACGAGCTTCGAAGGGCACGGCGTCGCTCGCATCGTCATGGCCGGCAAAGGCCCGGCGTTCAAATTCGTCGGTACGCATCTTACGGGCAACGCCGGACCGGAATCGTTCGACCCGAAAGTTTGGCGCAACCAGCGGATGCCGCTCGTCGACGGTCTGGAATTCATCGGCGCGCATGCCGAGGCCGACGCAGTCGAAGTGGAAGGGACGATGCAGTTCACGATCACTCGCTCGCGCATTTCCCAGTGCCGCCACGGCATCCGACTCGTGAACCGCAATCGCAACATCCTCGTGAGCGATTGCCACATTTATGACAACACCGGCATCGGCATCTTTTACGATAACCTTTCGCTGCATCAATCGAACATCGTCGGTTCGCACATCAGCTATTGCGGCGGCGGGGGCATTGTCTGCCGGGGCGGCGACGTGCGGAACATCCACATCGGCACGTGCGACATCGAATCGAACCACGACCCCAAAGGCCCGCCGACGGCGAACATCCTCATCGATTGCAGCGGCCACACCAACGGCACGGCCGAAGTGTCGATCACCGGCTGCACGATCCAGCACAACTCCAAGAGCCCGGGCTCGGCCAACATTCGGATTCTCGGCCGGGGCGACGAGGGAAAGACCGGCAAGGCCCAGTGGGGGCACGTCACGATCACGGGCAACATCTTTTCGGACGTCGCCTGCAACGTGCACTTGGCCGGCTGCCGCGACGTCACGCTGACCGGCAACACGTTTTGGATGGGCTATGAGCACAATCTGCTGGTCGAGGACTGCACGGCGATCGTGTTGGGCTCCAACGCTTTCGACCGCAACCCGGCCTACGACTACGGCAACTCCACGACGACCGTGAACGCGCTGGTGTTCCGTAACAGCCGCGACTGTACGCTCACCGGCTTGCATGTGCAGGGCGTTCATAAAGCGGCGGCCGCCATTGCCATCGAAAAGTCCGACCGCTTCAACATCACCGGCTGCACGATCCTCGACAACGACAACGTCGGGCTGCTCTTGAGCGACGTGAAACGGAGCCGCGTCAGCGATTGCCTGATCCGCGACGACCGCGAAGGGGCTAAGAGCCTTTCGATGGTTTGCGGCGGCGGCGAGGACAACACGATCGTGAACAACACCTTCGGCCGCCCGGCGACGATCGAAGGAAACAAGGGAGGCAAGACGGAAGGGAACGTCGAGCCGAAGGCGTGAAGTCGGCGTTTTTCAGTGTAATCATCACGCTCCGCGTGATGAATTGCCTCACGCGGAGCGTGAGGCCTACACTCGATTTGCCGCCGCCGGCCGTGACGCGATAGAATACGGCAAGCGGCCGGCGGGCTACCGGTCGAATTCAAGGAGGCGGCGAAGATGCGCGGCACGGCAATCTTCTTCTCGACGATGATTTCGGCGGCAAGTCTGCTTTTTGCGGCTTCCGTCGGCGCTCAAGAATATCCCGGCTTTGTGCCGGGCTTCGACGCTTCGCATCCGCTCATCACCACGGCTCCCGGCACTTCCGTGCAACTGCCGACCTTCAGCTTCTTCACGATCTCGACGACGGTGAACGTGCCCGACTCGGGCGGCGCCTTCATGGGCGGCATCAATAGCGCCGGCTCCGCCTCGCGGACCAACGGCGGACCCGGCTTCTCGAACCGCGCCGGCGGTTCGGGCCTCAACGGCGGCGGCGTTTCCGTCACGGCGCAGATTCACGATTTGCGCGAGATGGATCGGCAACTCTTGGCCGAAGCCGCGGCGGAGCGCAAGTATCAAGCCGCGCAACTCTGGGCCGCGCGCGTCGAACGCGCAAAAGTAAGCACCGCCGGCCGGCCGACGATCAGCGTCGCCGAAGCCCGCCAGGCGCGGGCGACGGGCAACATTCGCTAGGCGCTTCGCGGCGCTTTCGCTGCGTCTTGCGGTCGATTACCATAGCGGCTCCCGCCTGTCCTCATCCCGCCGGAGTTCCCGTCATGGTTCGCCTGCTCTCTTCGTTGGCCTGTTGCGCCCTCATCGTAGGTCTCTCCTGCACGGAAGCGGCCGCTCAGTCGCCGACAGCCGGGTCGCCGACTTCCGCGCCGAAGCCGCCTCCAGCGGTGCAGGTTGAGCCGCTGCCCCATCATCAGGCTCGGTTTCTGGCCGGCGAGCGCGAGCTGACGCGTTACCATTACGATCCGGCCGATCGCCGGTCGTTCTTGTATCCCTTGACCGGCCCGAGCGGACTTTCGCTCTCGCGCATGGGGCACCCGCACGATCCGGTTTCGCATAGCCATCACAACTCGGCCTGGGTCGCGCACCATGTGGTCGACGGAGTGAACTTCTGGGGGGACGCCGGCAAGAACCTGGGCCGCGTCGTCACGCAACGAATCGAGCAAATCGGCGACTCCGACGACAATGCTTGGCTCATCGCCGTGAACCATTGGATCGCCGACGACACCAAGGAAGTCTTGCTGGAAGAACGCCGACGGATCGAAGTGTTGCCGTCGCCCGACGACCAATTCCTGACGCTGCTCGATTTGGAGTTCACCGCGCCGAAGCGGAGCGTGACGGTCGACAAATCGACGTTTGGTCTGGTCGCGGTGCGGATGCGGAAGAGTATCGGCGTCAACGACGGCGGCGGCCGCATTCTGAATTCCGCCGGGGCCGTCAACGAGAAAGGGACCGACGGCACCAACGGCGTGTTCTGGAAGCCGGCCAAATGGTGCGATTACAGCGGACCCGTGACGCGCGAAGCGTCGGAAGGGGTCACGATTTTCGATCATCCGAAAAACCACAATTTCCCGACCGAGTTCCACGTTCGCGACGACGGCTGGATGGGAACATGCCTCACGTACGATGGCCCGCTGACCATCGAGCCGGGCAAGAAGCTCAAGCTCCGCTACGGCCTCTACGTGCATGGCGGCGCGCCCGACGTTTCGCAGCTCGATGCGGCCTGGGAGCAGTTCGCCAAGATGCCCGTGCCGGAGACGCTGGAAAAACCGAAGCCGGTGAAGAAGTGACGGACGGTCTTTACCACAGAGGCTCAGAGACACAGAGATGAATGAGGAGTTGGAAGAATCGGTGTGGACTGGGCGCAGCTGTGATATCGCGCCGCGCGCCCATTCCTCCATCCTAAATCTTCTTTTGCTTCTTCCTCTTCTCTGCGCCTCTGTATCTCTGTGGTTCGTCCCTGAACTCGCGGCCGAAGATTGGCCGCGGTGGCGCGGGCCGCGCGGCGACGGCACTTGGCAAGCGCCGCCGTTGCCCGAGAAGTGGCCCGCCGACGGCCTCAAGCAAGCGTGGCGGCAACCGCTCGGCGGCGGCTATGCGGGCGTGAGCGTCGCCGAGGGACGCGTCGTCACGATGGATCGGCAGAAGGAGCCGCGCGAAGTCGAACGGGTCGTCTGCTTCGACGCTGAATCGGGCCGCTCGCTGTGGACGCATTCTTACGACGTCGCGTACGGCAATCTCGACTACGGCACCGGACCGCGGGCCGCGCCGACGATCGACGCAGGGCGCGTCTACACGCTCGGCGCGGTCGGCCATGTTTGCTGCCTGGAATTGACGACCGGCCGATTGTTGTGGACCGTCGATACCGTGAAACGCGACGGTGCGAAGCTGCCAGAATGGGGCTTCGCGGCCTCGCCCGTCGTTTGGAAGAATTCGCTGATCATCCATGTCGGCGCCCAGCCTGGAGGTTGTTATCAGGCGCTGGAGATCACCACCGGGCGCGAGCTCTGGCGCAGCGGCGACGACCCGGCCGGCTATGCGACGCCCCCGGTGATCGACTCTCCGTCGGGTCCGCAATTGCTTGGTTGGACGCCGGAGCACATCGTCGGCCTGAATCCCGACACAGGCAAGATTCTCTGGGAGATTCCTTACAAAGTGACTTACGGCGTATCGATCGCCACGCCCATCTATCACGACGGGCTGGTGTTTGTCGCCGGCTACTGGGAGGGCTCGAAAGCGGTGCGGCTCGGCAAAGCGCCAAGCGAAGCCGCGCTCGCGTGGGAAGACAAGAAAGAACTCCGCGGGATAATGTCGCAGCCGCTCTACCGCGACGGGCTCGTCTACTTGCTCGACAAGCAATTCGGCATCACGTGTTTCGAGCTGGCCACCGGCAAGAAACTGTGGGACGACGAAAACACGCTCACGCCGCGGGGCCGCAATCCGCAAGCCTCGCTCGTTTGGCTCGGCGATACCGACCGCGTAATCGCGCTCAACTCGGAAGGGGAACTCGTGCTGGCCCGCTTCACACGCGCAGGCTACCAAGAGCAATCGCGAACCAAAATCATCGGCCCCACCTGGGCCCATCCGGCCTACGCGGGCACACGCGTGTATGCCCGCGACGACGAGCAGATCGTGTGCGTCGAATTGCCGGTCGTGAAACCGTAGAACTCTTATCAGAACCGACGGAGGGTGCGACTCCCGCCGAGCCGCGTGATAACGACTCGCGTTCCGTTTAGTTCTCCCCATCCGGCCGTGGGTAATCGATCTGGATCGACACCCGCCGTTTCGCTTCCGGGCCGGCCAGTCGCCCCACGAGATGCAGTCCGAGGTCGATGGCCGACGTGACGCCGCGCGCCGTGACCACGTCGCCGGCATCGACGACGCGTTCCCGGCGCACTTCGCGACAGTACGGTTCCAACTCCTTAAAGGCGCTCGGGTGGGTTGTCGCAGGCTTGCCCGCAAGGCAACCCGCGGCTCCCAGCAGCAGGGCTCCCGTACAAACCGATACCTTGAGCGGAACGTCCCGAGCCGATCGAATCCAATCGAGGAAGTTCGAGTCGTGCACGAGCGCACGCGTGCCGAACCCGCCGGGCACGACCAACAGATCAAATCCGGCCAGAGGCTCGCCGACGACGTCGGGCAGGAACCGCAGTCCGCGGTCGTCCGTCACCGGCCCGTTCAAAGCGCTGACGGTCCACTCGAAGCCGCTTAGCAAGCCCATCGTCTTCAGTCTGCCCAAAGAATCGTAGACGCCTACGAAGTCGAGCGCGGTCATGTGGTCGAAAATGACAAACGCCGCCCGCATGGTTTCACCTCCGCGTCATAAACCCTGGGGATTTGCCGGCAGCCACGAGGCGAACTCCGCCGAGAGACGCCGTAACAGTGCTGCGTCGAAGGAGAACCCGTCCGCTCCTCCATCATAAGGAATGAAAACGGAGTCCGTCGCCTCGGAAACAAATGCGATGAGCGACTCTCGGGCGTCGGCAATCGCCGTCAGCAGCGTGCGGAAGGCCTCGGCATCCCAAGTCGTGTGTGCCATCCACGAATCCCAAACATCCTCTTCGCTCTCGACAACTTGGTGAATCGGCGTCCACTCCAACTCCGGCATCAGCTCCGCATTTCGCGGGAAGCCGGTGAAACAAGACTGGATCATCAAGCACGGAGCGCTCTCGCCAAGCAGGGCCGAACGAAATCGCGAGTAGCGGTCGAAGACAATCTGCCGCTCCGCCTCGTCCTCCGGATACCGCTTGGACTCGGGTAGCGAATGAATGCGCATCCAACATTCTGGGAATGCCGCTCGCATCAGGTGCGCCAGCGGAAACGTCTGAGAAAACGGATGCTGAAACCAACGGCTGGACATAGCGGGCTAACGTTGAACGTTGCCTACACGGCAGCAGGGGAAACGTGGAATTGAAAACCCGAGTATAAGCCGCCGTATCGGATGCAGCGACTACCTGCGGCGACCCGGCCCGCAGGACGCACGGATTGTGAACCGGAGCGCTACGACCGGATTCTCTGAGGCGCCTGATTAGGCTTTCTCGATCCGTGCGGATCCCGGCGCGATGCGCCGGACAACTCGGGCCACGCGTCCCCGGTTCCAGCGCTGCGTGATCATGGGATAGAAATGAACCAAGATGGTGATGACCGCAAAAGCGAGCCCGACCTTCACGTGACCAGTGACCGCGTATCCGACCGCCAGGGCTAGTGTGATGACGCCCCCGATCAGATGCGCACCTTCGGCAAAGTTCATCAGCCGGAGCAAGTTTTCGAGATTCGATTTGCGGGCCGTCATCTTCATGGCCGGATTGAGCCAGGCAAACGGAGTCTTCCGCAAAAACCAGCGGAACGCTTCCACGCCGACGTAGCGATAAACCCGACCTTCACGTTCCCAATTTGCAAAACGAAATCGCCAAGGATTCATCCCCAGCAAGAACTTGTGAGCGGCGAGTCCGACAAAGCCGCCGACCACCCAAGACAACGAGAGAGCGAAAGTGACCGGATGCCCGTCGATATCGGGTACCGCGACCACCATCCCGACCATACAAAGCAGCGATAAGGTCCACGCGACCAGCACCCATCTTGAGTACGCCTTCGGATCGATTGACGTCAGCCATGCGTTCATGTGTGTTTGGAGCCTGCGGTTTCAAAACTTGTCTGTGTGACGGTTCCGGCCGGCCGGCCGGGTCTGGAGTGTACTCACGAAGGCCCGGAAACCCACGGCTTCCCTTCGGTCCAGCCACGGCCGGCACAGGCAATTTTTTTAACCGGATTCTAGCCGCCGCTTCCTCGCACGAAGCGAATGCTGTTGCCGTCTGCATCTTCCACATACATCTCGCGATTCCCCCAGGTCTGGTCCGTCGGTTCGAGGTCGATCGGCACGCCCTGCTTGCGAAACTCCGCGTACAGGGCGTCGACGTCATCGACCAGGAAATTGACCACGCCGCCGGCAACGCCGTCGCCGGGGAAGGACGACACGTGCAGCACGACTCCGTCACGGATCAGGCCCATGTAGCAGGGGTCGGCTCGCGACTCGTCGGGACGATAGGCGAACTTCTGCTGGAATCCGAGCCCGGTGCAGTAGAACTGCTCCGCGGCCGTCGAACTCGACACGTGAAGGACGGGGATCGCTAACTTCAGCATTCAGTACCTTGTAGGTGGTGAGATGATGGGCGTCACGGCTGCCGCCATTGGTCGGCGTCGATGGGTCGGCGGCAGCGTGCCGCGATTGTATCAGACAGTTTCGCGCCCCATGTCTCCCGCGGGTATTCGTTCGGCCGGACGAAATCTTGGGCCTGGGCGCAAAAAAAACAGACCGCCGTTTCCAGCGGCCCTGACAAGCGGTGTTTCGCTCGGCCGACTAGGGAGCTTTGAACTTTGCCAGCCCGGTGAGGTTTCTTACGGACACGACAAGGTAGTATTCCTCGCCCGGCTGGAGGCCTTGCGTAATCAGGTAATCCGAATAATCCGACACCGTCGGCTTGTCTTTCGGAAGCAACGTGGTGTGGGAGGCGACTCCGATGTGCAACAGAGCCGCGTCCGCTCGTTGCCGGTCCACCTGCACCCCGCTCTTATCAAGAACGGCGTAGCGATACTCGACGGACTCGAACGACTCATCCGCCGTCCCGCGTGGGTCGAACCGGAATTGGATGACCCCCTTCTCGGTGACCTCGACTCGGAACACTGCGTCCAGGTTCGGCGGCGACGTTACCGTCTGACCTTGGGCCGGCGCAGGCGCCGATCGCAGGCCGACTGCGGCCAACACCAGGACGCCTGCGAGTCGGGCCGATGACGACATGGTTTGCATGGCAGATCTCCTGGGACGATGGTTTCCATTTCCATCATTAGAGGAACCCAGGGGACCAAAAGTTCCCGCCTTCCGCCGGAGCACTTAACCCCGGCTCAACCACTTGGTCATTTCTTCCAACATCGTTTGTGTGCTTTCATCGCCGCATCGTCGGAGCACATCGGCTAATATCTCGACCGTTGCGCGATCCATGTGCCAGGTCAATAAATGGTGCGGGTCGACTACAAAGCCTCCCACGCCTGATCGCTTTCCTGCCAATTGAACTAATTCCTTGGCATCGTTCTCATCGAGGCCCGGCACATCGATGGACCAGTATGGAAAGCCGACGTCACGGTGTTTCATAATACGACCTGACGAGAACAACACTGACATCCGCCGAACGATTAAGCTCCGTCGCTCGCCCGACAGTCGAAAAAGGATGAACTGGATTGTAGCAAAACTGAAGGCTTGACCGGCGGGCGGTTCGTCCTTCGAGATCGACAAGCCGTTTCGTTCGGTCGGAATCAGTCCTGAGCGGCGCTGCGACCACGAGTAGTTCCACGCACGGAACATCCACAAGGGCCGGGTTTTGCCGAAGCAAAACCCAGCCACTCGGCCCGTCCTTTTCATTTCATCCTTTACGACAACGGTTTACGTCGTCGTTGAATGTTGTCCAGCATTTCCTCTTGCCGTTTCTGGCTTTTCGCAACCTCTGCAGCTGCGGCGGTCGCCTGCTTGGTTTGCCGCCTGAGGATTTCCGCCTGCTCCCCAGTTGCACGGCGAGTCAGTTCGGTTTGCTCCCGCGTGGCGACGAGGAGGTCGTCGAGCGACGCATGGACGTTGTCCGATAATTCACTCAAGGAAGAGGAAATCGCATCTCCGACCCCATAGATCGCCGACGCAAGCGTGCCGAACCCTTCCACGAGGATCTGGTTTGTCTTCCGTTGCTCATAGATCGTGGCGAACTGAAAGTCCGTCTGCGCCTGGCGAACCACGGCCGTCAGGCGCCGAGTTGTTGGGCCGTGGTCCGGCAACTCGTGCGTTGGTATGGAGAAGGGTGTGACCCCAAAACTTGCATCCGCGGCATGTTTTTCATATTCAATCGCCATGCGATTGATTTGCGAAATCCCATGTTGGTAACACGCCAAGTTTTGGATCGCATTCTGAACGTCGTCCCAAAACGGTGCGAAGGCTCTCTCCGAAAAGTCTCTCTCAGCTCTGTCGAGCCATCCCTCTGCGTTAGCAACGAGGGCAGGGAGGCCGCTATGGACATTGCGTGACGTCGACGACAAATGCGCCAAACGGGCTACCTCCGCCTCCCGACGGGCCTGCTCCTCTGCCTCGGCGGCCTTCCGGCAGTTTTGCTCCTCCTTCAATTCCGAAACGTAGCCGTTCACGGCGCCGACCAAGACGGAGATTAAGTTGATGACGGCTCCAACCCCAAAACCGGCACTCCAATTCCCAGTCGCGAGGCCGACGATAACGCAACCTCCGCCACCGAGCACGATTCCTGCGAGATAGCCTTTCACCGCCCCAACGAAGGCACAACGTATAAGTTTCATGGTGGGCATGGGATTGTCCCTCGCTTCAGGCCGCTAACAGGTGCTCGACCACTGAATTGCGGCAAAACTTTGCCGCGAATTCGCGGTCGAGTACGGAACAATGCCTGTAGATATATCACGCCCCGCGACGACTTGCGAATCTTCGTGCGGTGGCGGGTGGCTGGTGTTTTGCTTCAGCAAAACCCGGCGGGCGGTTCATGCTTCGAGATCGACGGGCCGTTTCGTTCAGTTGGAATCAGTCCTAAGCGGCGCTGGGACCACTAGTCGGCTGCTTTCTGCCGTAGATTGGATTCCGAATTGAGTTCGTGCGCAAAGGAATCAAATGCGATTGCATTCTCCCATACTTCGTCGTGGTACGCGTGCATCACGGAGCTGCAATAGTTCATGAGCGAGGCGTACCTCGCTGTGCCTTGCGTTTCATCCATTTCGCGGCTCAGCGTGTCCTTGATCTCGGGCATTCTCAGAACCCGCATACAAAACGGAACAAGCATCCAAGGTGATTTGCGTTTCCCCAGTACGAGTTCTTCAAAGCAGCGAACAAAGACATGTCGTTCCGCCGGATGATGCTCGACTAATTTGCAGATTGCCAAATACGTCGGCTCGACCGTCCGATTGGAATCGATAGGATCTTCATTGTCATCGTTGAGGATGCGCCACGCTTCTGCGTCGAGCTCATTGGCGGCATCAACGAGTGTCCAGAACTGTGTTGCGACGTCCATGCGGAGATTCTGAATTTGCAAATCGAACTGAACGAGCCGCCTCATAGGTGTTCGACCGTCGAATTGCGGTGAAACACTACCGCAAATTTGCGGGCGACCATGGGAAAGTCCAAGTCGCTGCATTCTATCAAGAAACGAGTTAGGCAAAATCAGCCGCTCTGGTTTCCTTACTCTGCCGTAGTCGTAGGATGGGTCGAACGTAGTGAGGCCCATGCTGAGGAATTTCAGACCGCATCGAGTTGTTAGGCGACCGGCGGTTGACCTTTGGGGCCGTTGCCAAAGGTCCCCCAGCCATCTACGACGCCGTCGAACGGAGCGGCGATTTTGGCAAGCTCTATTTGAACGGCAATTAGACCTTCGTACGTCGCAAGCATTCGAGTCGAACATTCGCATGTCCAGGGGAGCCTACATTCCGAACTGTCGTAAACTTTGGCATGGTAACCGAGCTTACGTGCGGCGTCGGCCAGTTCGTGTGCTGACTGCTCGGTGGGAACGGCGACTTGAAAGTCGATATACATCGGTCTTGATAAATCAGAACCGTCCTCCACGACATTGCGAAGAGCCATTCCGTCTGCATCATCGGGAAACGAACTATCCACAGGGCCTTTTCCCGCACCTTTACGGTCGAGTAGAAATCCATCCAAGTCGCTGCATTCTATCAGGAAACGAGTTGCGCAAAATCGGCGGGCGTGAATTCCTTACTCCGCCGCAGTCGTAGGATGGGTCGAACGTAGTGAGGCCCATGCCGATGAATTTCCAACCGCATGGGCCTCGCGTTGCTCGACCCATCCTACGGGGCTTCATCATATGCCGCCAAGTCGATGCTCCGTGCGCATGGGTGATGCGGGAGCCCGGGGCGTTACGAAAAAGTTCTGCTACTTGCCAAACGTCGGCGGAGGCACCATCGTGTGTGGGGACTTGGTTGGGGATTGCGTACTTGTTGAATCGCTTTTGGAGATACACCATGCTTCGCTCGTTCGCTCTGTGTTGCCTTGCGCTCTTGATCGCGCCGGGGGCGTTTGCCGCTGACGATTACAAGCTTGGGCCGGATTCCGAACGGCATGATGGAGTGCCGCAGGGGAAGATTACGCAGCACCAGTGGAAGACGAGCAAGGTGTTTCCCGGTACGGAGCGCGACTATTGGGTGTATGTGCCCGCTCAGTACGATGCGACCAAGCCGGCTTGCGTGATGGTGTTTCAAGACGGCGCGAACTACCTGAAGGAAGACGGCCAGTTCCGAGTGCCGGTCGTGTTCGACAACTTGATCCATCAAGGGCGGATGCCGGTGACCGTGGGTGTGTTCATCAATCCGGGCGTCGTGCCTTCCGGCGATCCGAAGACACCGCCGGCGCGGAATCGGAGCTTTGAATACGACTCGCTGAGCGATCTCTATGTGCGGATGTTGCTCGAAGAAATTCTGCCGGAGGTCGGTAAGTCGTACCAATTGGCTGACGATCCGGAATGCCGGGCGATTTGCGGCATCAGCTCCGGCGGCATCTGTGCGTTTACCGCGGCTTGGCAACGGCCCGACGCGTTTCGCAAGGTGCTGAGCCATGTCGGCAGCTTTGCGAACATTCGGGGCGGCCACAACTACGAGGCCCTGATTCGCAAGACGGAGCCGAAGCCGATTCGCGTGTTCCTCCAGGACGGCTCGGGGGACCTCGACAACGAGCACGGCAATTGGCCGCTGGCGAATCAACAGATGGCCTCGGCGTTGAAGTTCAAAGGCTACGATTACCAATTCGTGTTCGGCGACGGCGGCCACAACGGCAAGCAGGGGGGCGCGATCTTGCCGGAATCGCTCGAATGGCTCTGGCGCCCCTATCCCGGCGTTAAGTGAGAATGTCATGGCGATCTTAGATCAATTTCGTCTCGACGGGCGGCGTGCGCTGGTGACCGGCGGCACGCGGGGGCTTGGTTTGGAAATGGCCCGAGGGTTGGCGGAAGCCGGGGCCGAGGTGGTCGTCGTCGGCCGCGATCCGGAGCATTTGCAAGCAGCCGTGGCGGAGATTTCTGCGGCGGGAGGCAAGGTGCAGCCGCTGCAGGCCGACTTGGCATCGGGCGAGGAAGCGGAGCGGATGTGCGCCGAGGCGCTGGCCCGGTTTGGGCAGATCGATATCGCGGTGAACAACGTCGGCGGGCGGCGGATCAATTTTCCCACGGAGGAAATGCCGCTGGACGAGTGGCGGCGGATCGTCGAGCTGAATCTGACGCAGGCGTTCGTCTGTACGAAGATTCTCGGCGGCGCGATGCTCACGCGGAAGCGCGGGCGGGTGATCAACGTGGCTTCGATTTCCGGCTTCGTGGCGGGCAAGCCGATGCGCGGCCGCTCGTATGAAACCTCGAAGGCGGCGCTGGCGATGTTCACGAAAGCCGTGGCCGCGGATTGGGCTCCGCACGGCGTGACGGTGAACGCGATTGCGCCCGGCACGTTTCTCACCGACGCGAATCGCCGCTGGTTCGGCCAGAAGCCGGAGCTGAAAACGGAGATCGAGGCGACCGTGCCGATGGGCCGGCTCGGCGAGCCGCACGAGATTGCAGGCTTGGCCGTGTACCTGGCGAGCGACGCTTCGAGCTACATGACCGGGTCGGTGATTGTGGTGGACGGCGGCCGGCTGCTGTGGTGAGGACGGGGCTGAGTTGAGAACGACGCCGGGTTTTTTGTAGTGGCGCGCTAGTCGGTGGATTCGATGCGAGCGCCGCCCCGATTGGGGGCCGCCGTGGTGAACTCGTAGCGGTCGGCGCCGGGCCAGGATCGGCAGTCGGCCGTGAATTGTGCGGCTGCGCCGGCCGAAGGATGCAGCGTGAACAACGTCGGGCCCCAGGACGATTGCCCGACGCCGACGACCCCCATGGCTCGCACGCGAGAGACGATCGCCGCCAGTTCCTCCGTGGCGTAGATGCCCGCCTGATGGCTCTTGAAGCATTGGCCGGCAGCGACGCCGAAACGATAGACGGCGTCCGCGAAGCCGGCGAAATCGGCATTGCGGGCCGCAGGGACGAGGTCGGAATGTGCGATGCCGGAGAGTTCGTCGGTGAGGGGGCGAGGCACCGGGGGCATTTTCTCGAACGCGACGCGCTCCGATTCGCCGGAAAGACCTTCTTGCTCGCGTGGGCAAATCAGCACGATACGCCACTTCTGCGGCAGATCGACCTGCGCGGTCAACGGCGACACGGTTTCATGGGGCAACTTGCCGGCCTCGACGATCAGGCCGCCGTGCAGGAAGCCGTGTAAGCCGACGGCCGAACGTTTCGCACGGCCCGTGAGGGCCGCGAGTTGCCCAGCATCGAGCGGCGGCAGGTGCAATATGTGCCGTGCCAGCGCGACGACGCTCAGCGCCGTTTGTGTGCCGCTGCCGAGGCCGGTATGGGAGCGGGGACCGTCGATGGTGTAGCCGATGTCGGTCGGCAGCGCGCGGCCCCAATCGGTTGCTTGGACGGCTTCGACGGCCGCCTGCAACCGATCGGCGTTGCGGCCGACGAACCCGGGCGGTCGGCCGCGGTCGGCGGAGATGGTCACATTCGGTCGATCGATCATTACACCGACGCCGCCGAATTGGCGCAGCGCCGGCACGCCGAAAGAGAACATGCCGAAGTGCAGACGGCAGGGGGCCGTGATCGTGAACGCCGGGCTACCCATGGTGCGCCTCGTCGCCGGGCGCCGCTTGGGCGTAATGCTCGCGGACGTAATCTTCGAGAAACGCGAAGGCCCGCTGCTCGGCCGCGCCGCCGGTTTTGTCGACGAGCGGGCGGAGCGCCGCGAGCTGCTTTTCAATATCGCAGCGCGGAATCAGATGCAGTCGCGTTGCAAGGATGGCGGCTTCGACGACGGCGTGTTTGGCACGATTGAGCCCGAAAAAGGGGCGCTGCTCCAATCGGTAGGTGGTTCGACACGTGATCACGGTCCGCTCCTCGCGATCGTCGAGATTCTCGACGCGCAAGGCGAACCAGCGGCAGGCATCGGTCAGAACGAAGCCGGCGACGCCGTCGACCTTGCGGACCGCCGGCGCATCGACGAGCTTGCCGACCGCGGCTCGGGCCAGCAGCTCGACGTCGTCGGTCACGTGAAACACGCCCGTGCCGGTGCGCTTCAGATTGCGGTAGGTGGTCGAGGTTTGAAACGGTCGGAGCGTGAAGGTCTCGAGCGATTCGTCGACGCGCGGGCCCATCGGCGACACGTTCATCGTGCCGTCGGTGTTCTCGGTCGTCATGAGTCCTTCGAGAATCAAGCTTCGATCCGCAATCAAAATGTGATCGGCACGTCGGGCCGGCTTTGTTCCACTGCGGGAGGCGTGCGTTCCTCATCGAGCGTGGGGAGCGCGGGCGGCGGAGTGAGGCCCGCCATTGTCAGGAAATTGGCCAGCAATCGGTAGCCCCCTTCCGTGAGCACCGATTCGGGATGGAACTGCACGCCGAACACCGGCAACGTCGCGTGCTCCAGGGCCATGACGACGCCGTCGTCGCTCACGGCCGTCGTTCGCAGGCATGCCGGCAGCGTGGCGACTTCGGCGCAAAGCGAATGGTAACGGGCCACGCGTAGCGGGGACGGAAGCTCGGCAAAGAGCCGCCGGCCGTCGTGGCGAACGAGCGCGGTGCGGCCGTGTACGGGCGTCGGCGAGCGAACGGTGCGACCGCCGAAAGCCTCGGCGACGGCTTGATGGCCGAGGCAAATGCCCAACATCGGCACTTCGCCGCTAAGCCGGCGAACGACTTCGAGCGAGCAACCGGCTTGCTGCGGCGCACATGGCCCCGGCGAAAGGATGATCGCGCACGGCCGGAGGCGGCGGATTTCATCGACGCTCAACGCGTCGTTCCGCACGACGCGCGTATCGCTGCCGAGCCGGCGCACGTAGCGCGCCAGGTTGTGCACGAAACTATCGTAGTTGTCGATGAGCAGGATCATTTGCGTTACGGCCGCAGCGCTCGCAAGAGCCCTTCCGCTTTGTGCCAGGTTTCTTCGTATTCGGTTTTGGGATCGCTCGCGGCCGTGATACCGCCGCCGACCGCGGCTTGCCACCAGCCGCGGCCTGCCGTAATCGTACGAATCAGAATGTTCGAGTCCATCGTGCCGTCGAACCCAATGTAGGCCAGGCTGCCGCAATAGGGGCCGCGCGCCGTCGGTTCGAGTTCTGCGATGATCTCCATGGCGCGAATCTTCGGCGCTCCGGTAATCGAGCCGCCGGGAAAGGATGCAGCCAGCGCGTCGAGAGCGCCCAGGCCCGGCCGCAAAGTTCCTTGCACGGCCGAAACCAAATGCTGCACGAATTCGTAGCTCTCGACCGTGCAAAGCTGCGGCACGAAGACGCTGTCGTCGGTGCAGACGCGCGAGAGATCGTTGCGCAAGAGATCGACGATCATCACATTCTCGGCGCGATCCTTTTCGCTTTCCACTAGATCAGCGGCCGAGTACATGTCGACTTCGGGGAGCGACGTTCGAAAGCGGGTTCCTTTGATCGGCCGCGTTTCGACCTGGCGATTTTCCACCCGCAAGAAGCGTTCAGGTGAGGCGGCGGCGATCTGAAACTCGCCGAGATCAAAGTAGCCGGCGAATGTCGCGGGATTGCGCCTTCGTAGGCGCAAATAGAGATCAACCGCGTCGTCGTATGCCGGAAAAAGCAGCCTCTGAGCGAGGTTCACCTGGAAGATGTCGCCGGCGCAAACGTACTCCACGGCAGTGCGGATCGCATTTAGGTATCCTGGCGCGTCGAAGTTGCTCGTCAGTCCGGCCATACCGCGGACGGGGAACTGCGGCACAAGATCGGCGGCTGAAATGGGGCGCGGTGCGGACTGCGGCGTTGGTCGAATAGTCGGCGCGGGTGCGGCGAGCAATTCGTGGAACTCCTTCAGCCGAGATGCCGCGCGCCTGTTGCGAGCGGCGGCGTCTTGCTCGGGAAACCCTTGCGAAATGAGCCAAGCTCGATTGGTCTCGTGGTCCCAAGCCAGCACGACGTCGTACAAACCGTAGGCCAGGGCCGGGGCGGAGAATTCATCCATCCGCGGCTGCGGAAGCTGTTCGAGTTGCCGACCCAGGTCGTAGCCGAACATCGCCGCCGCTCCGCCTTGAAACGCCGGCAACTCCGCGTGCCGAGCTGCTGCGAAACCCGCCAAACGCCGACGCAACTGCCCTAGCGCATCGCGATCGTCGAGCTGCGCCGTGACGAACTCGAACGGGTCGGCCGCAAGGAACGAATAGCGGCCCAACTTTCGCTCGCGGCGAGCGCTATCGAAGAAGACGCAATGCGGCCGCCCCGCGAAACGGAGAAAAGCCGCCTCGCAATCGGGAGGGGGCGAGAGTTCTTCCACGAGCGGCAATGCAGGGAGCGTCATTCGTCGGACCCTTGCGTCGATTCGCCCGCTTGAGCTCGGCGGCGCTTCCGCTCGCGGTGGCTTTCTTCCTCGCGCGTGAGAAAGCCCCAATTCAAGGCCTGGTCCTGGCGATAATCTTTGCCGAGCGTCAGGGCCGTGAGGGCTTTGGCCATTTCGAAGCCCAAGTAGAACGCGTGGCCTGGGTCGAGGTTCTTCGGTCGCCGCGCCAGCAGATCTTCGAACAAATCGAACGGATCGGCGCCGTGCAAATGCAGGCCGGCCGCGACGATGTGCAGTTCGCTCCCCTCGGCGAAAATGCGATAGTTGTCGTCGCGGATTTCGTGCTGCAACCGGCTGAGCCCTTCCTCGCCGTAAGAAAAGAGTCGCGAGTCGCGGAGCATGACGAGCCTGTCGTCGATCCGTTTCGGTAGATTGTGCGTGGCGACGGCATAGCGCACGAGCCGCCTTGCGATATCGCACTCTTTCACGCAGGTGCGTGCCCAATTGATTACCTGCGTCGTCAGCACGCTGCGGATACCAAGCTCCTCACAGATGCCCAGCAGCAGCACGTTGATCGGCGCACTATCGGCGTCGGTCAGCTCCGTGAGGTTGCCGATGCCCATGAGCATTTCGGCGTCGGGGTAACGGCGGCGAATCTCCAAATAGCGGCCGACGCTTTGTGCGAAGCCGAAGCCGATCGGCTCCAAGATTGGGTCGATGCGCAAAGGAATCCTCGCGGCCGCGACGTATTCGATCGTCGCATCGAGCCCGGCCAGTGTTCGCGGGTCGTCCGGCACCACGACGACTTCGCAGCCCCAATCCTTCGCCGCCTCGCGATTCTGCGAATTGACGCTCAGCACCAGTTCCGCACCAGCCTTCGCCGCTGCGGCGATCTCGACGGGATTCATGCTGTCGATCGACACACGCAACCCTTCGCCGCGCAGCATTCGCACGACTTCGCCGACCTCCGACCAAACGCCGCCCGGATCGCAACCGACGTCGATCAGGTCGGCGCCGTCGGCTTTCATGGCTCGGGCTTGGGCGAGAATGTCGGCGTGCGAAAGGCGCGGAGCGTGATTGATCTCCGCCAGAATCTCAATGTCGTATTTGCCGTACTCGTCAGCCGCCGGCACTTTGCGACCGAAATAAGCGGGCAATTCACGCAAATCTTTCGGGCCGCGCTCGACCGGCTTGCCGCAGGCGGCCGCAATCGGCGCGAGATCCCCCGCGCAGTAGCCGGGCACGACGACACGCGTCGCTGCATCCACACGTGCGACTCGCTTGGCAATCCACTCCGGCGTCATCAGCGCCGCGACGGTAATGTGCAGCACGTCGATCGTGTAGTCGAACCCGACCGCGGGGGCCAACGTCTCAAGTACCTTTCGCAGCGAAAACTCCGCGAGCCGGCCGGTGACAAATTGAATATGCTCGCGCGTCATGATGGACCTTCGCGAGCCTTACTTGGAGGAAGCGGGGCGCGCGGGGTACGGTTCGCCGCGCCGCAAGCCGCCGTTCACCGGGAGGATTTGCCCCGTGATGAAGTCGGCCGCCGGCGAGGCCAGAAACCGCACGGCGCGAGCCACGTCGTCGGGCGAGCCCCAACGCTCGCGGAGCGATTCAGCGACGGCCCGCCGCTGCCAATACTCCGAAGCGTCGTCGCCCCACTCCGTTTTGATCCAGCCCGGCGCGACGCAATTCACCCGCACCGCCGGCGCGAGCGAATGGGCGAGGCTCCGCGTGAACGCCATTACGGCCCCTTTGACGGCCGCGAACATTTCGCCGCTGTCGCCGGCCATTCCGGTTTCCGCCTGGTCCCAGCCGATGTTGACGATCGCGCCCCGCCCTCGATTCATCATCCTGCGTCCGACGTCGCGGGACAGCCGCATCGTCCCGGCGACGTCCACTTGCCAAAGCGCCGCCAGTTTCTCGTCGAACGACCAGCCGGCCGGCGTGCCGGTGAGCACGTCGACGCCCGCATTGTTCACCCAAATATCAACCCCGCCGCGCCATTGCCAGGCGGCGGCGACCAGCTCCGTGCAAGCTTGCGAGTCGGCAAGGTCGGCGATTTGGACGGATACGGGTACGCCCAGATTCGTGAGTTCCGCGGCCACGGCGTCGGCGCCCGACCGATTCGAACGGCCGTGAACGAGCACGGCCGCGCCGGCCGCGGCCAGTTCCCGCGCGATCGCCCCGCCGATTCCGCCGGACGAACCGGTCACGACGGCCGTGAGGCCCGACAATTCGTTCTGGGGGGCTGCCGACATGGGGACGTATAATTGCGAGGAAGATTCCGGCCGAAACAGGTCGATAAGTTGGTTGTAGTTGCCGCGGGCACCGGCGGCAAGCGGAGCCCCGCGGCAAGCGGGTCGGAGGCGCGAGCAAAGCGTATGACGCAAGCCTGGGTAGAGCGATTCAGTTCGGCGGCGGTGGCGTTTCGCGGCTACAACCTCACCAATCTCGGTAAGACTCCCCAGTTGCTCGCGCATCCGGCTTACGGGCCGATCGTCGAGCGCCACTTGCGGCTCGCCAATACGATCTACTGCGAAGCAACCGGCAAGCAGTTCGACTTGGTCCAGCGCGTGCGCGAGCGCCGCGAAAGCACGCTCGACACCTTCGCCGAAGATATCGCGCTGATCATCGGCGCCGAGATGGCGCAGTTGGAACTGCTCGAGCAGTTCTTCGGGGTCGAATACCGCGCGGCTCGGCTGGCCGTCGGCTACAGCTTGGGCGAGATCACGGCGCTGGTGGCCGGCGGCACGTTCGTCGTCGAACAAGTGTTGCCGCCGCTGGTGACGCTGGCCGGCGATTGCGCCGATCTCGCGCGCGGCGCGGCCATGGGAATTCTCTTCTCTCGCGGGCCCGAGCTGAGCGTCGAAGCGGTGCAGCATCTCTGCTTGGAGATCAACCAAGAGAATCGCGGCGTGATCGCCGTTTCGTCGTATCTCTCGCCGAACACCATGCTCTTGATCGGCCAGGACGACACGCTGTCCCGATTCAAGGATCGCATGGGCCCGACGATCGGCTCGCGCGTGAATTTGCGGAAGACCGACGGCGCTTGGCCGCCGCTGCACACGCCGATTCTCTGGGAACGCTGCATCCCGAATCGCGCCGGCCGGGCGATGCACTTGCTCGGCGGCGGCATGAAAGCACCGCATCCCACCGTGATCTCGCTCGTCACCGGCAAGGCCAGCTACAACGGCTACAACGCTCGGCAGACGATCGTCGATTGGCTCGAGCAGCCGCAGCGACTCTGGGACGGCGTTTGTGAACTCTTGGCATGCGGCGCGGAGACGATAGTGCACGTCGGGCCCGATCCGAACTTGATCCCCGCGACGTTCAAACGGCTGAGCGAAAATGTGCAGGGGCAAACCAAGGGGAACGATCTCAACAGTTGGGGCAAGCAGGCCGTATCGCTGATCGCCCGCCGGGCTTGGTTGGCGCCGGTGTTATCGACCCGCGTCGGCCTGCTGCGAGCCCCATTCATCAACCACATCATCCTGGAAGATTGGCTGCTGGAGCAGGATGTGCGCTAAGGGCGATTGGCGAAGTCGAGGCAAACGGGCTGTCGTCGTAAGTCCTTTAGATACTTACGCTGTAAGGTTCGGGACCCGTTTTTCAGACGAAAACGCATAACTCCTTACGGCAAATCAACTTATTTCGTTGCATTGCGTTGCACGTTGTGCCGTCGATTGACGCAAGTCGAAGCACAAATCTTGTGCCAAAACCGAGCCGATTTTGGAGCGATTTCCGAGCCGCCTATTTCGCCAAAGCCACGGTCAGCGCTTGGTCCAAATCGGCCCGCAAATCGTCGAAATCTTCCAGGCCGACGGAGAGCCGGATCAACCCGTCGGTGATGCCGTGCTTGAGCCGATCGGCCTTGTCGTAACTGGCGTGCGACATGCTCGCCGGCTGCTCAATGAGCGACTCAACCGCCCCCAAACTCACGGCCAACTGAAACAGCTTGGTCGACTCGCAGAGCTTTTTCGTCTGCTCGAAATTTCCGGTCGATTCGAAGGAGAGCATCGCCCCGAAGCCTCCTTGCATCTGGCGGGCCGCAATCGTGTGGCCCGGATGTGTCGGCAAACCGGGGTAGAAGACGCGGCTCACGCGCTGATCGCCGGCGAGAAACTCGGCCAGCTTTTGCGCCGTGCGCGATTGTTCGCGCACGCGCAGATCGAGCGTCTTCATGCCGCGCGAGCCGAGGAACGCTTCGAGCGGTCCCATCACGGCTCCCGTGGCGTTCTGCGTGTAGTACAAACGCTTGAGCAACTCCGGGTCGCGCACCACCAGCGCTCCGCCGAGCATGTCGCTATGGCCGCCGAGATACTTGGTCGCGGAGTGCATCACGATATCCACGCCCAGTTCCAGCGGCCGCGTTAGTGCCGGCGTGGCGAAGGTGCTGTCGATGCCTACGAGCGCACCATGCTTGTGCCCCAGTTCGGCGCAGGCCTTGATATCGGTGATCGTCATCAACGGATTGCCGGGGCTTTCCAGCCAGAGGAGCTTCGTCTGCTTCGTGAATGCCCGCTCGACCGCCGCTAGGTCCGTGGTATTCACGAGCGTGGTGGTGATGCCGGCCCGCGTGCAGATTTTGTGCAGCAGTCGGTACGTGCCGCCGTAAATATCGGCCCCGGCCAAGATGTGATCGCCCGATTCCAGCAGCATGGTCACGCAATGCGTCGCCGCCATGCCGGAGGAAAACGCCAACGCACCGCAGCCCGATTCCAGCGACGCCAGCGTCGTTTCAAAGGCTTTGCGGGTCGGATTGCCGCTGCGCGAATAGTCGAACTCGCGCCATTCGCCGGCATGGTGTTGCACGAACGTGCTGGCCAAGTGCAACGGCGGCACGACGGCGCCGGTCGTCGCATCGTTCTCTTGGCCTACGTGCACGGCGCGAGTTCGAAAGCGCCAGTGGTTCGCGTCGCCGGTCATGCCGATCTCCTGAGTTCTTAGTGTCGATCTCGTACTAGTGTCGGCCTCACGCTCCGCGTGAGGGCTTTCATCACGCGGAGCGTGATGAGTACACTGGGTCCATGGTAAGATAACGCACTCGCTTGGATTCCGTTTCGCCGTTCGTCCGGGAATTTGCTCGTGCCGCTGTTTTTTTTCATTCTGATCGCCGCGCTGGTCATCTTCCTCATCATACAAGGAGCGAAGCAAGCCAAGAAACGGCAGGCCGATCTGGTGGCTTGGGCCGAGGCCCGGCAATTTCAGTTTTCGCCCGATCACGACCGGACGTTCGACGACCGTTTCGCGGAGTTTTCTTCCCTGCGTCAAGGAAGAAATCGCTACGCCTACAACATCAGCGACGGCGAGTATCGCGGCCGATTCCTGACCGCGTTCGATTACCATTACGAGACGGAATCGACCGATTCCAAAGGGAACACAGAAACCACGCATCACCACTTTTCGGCCGTCGTGATCGAGGCGGGCGTGCCGCTCAAGCCGCTCTCGATTCGCCCCGAAGGCTTCTTCGACAAGATCGGCGAGTTTCTCGGTTTTGACGATATCGATTTCGAATCGGCGGAGTTCAGCCGCACTTTTTATGTGAAATCGCCCGATCGGCGCTGGGCCTTCGACGTGCTGCACCAGCGGACCATGGAAATGTTGCTCGAAGCGCCCCGGTTTACCATCGAGTTCCAGCCGGGCCGGGTTTTGATTTGGCGCGGTGGAGTTCTGGCTGCGGACGACTTTCAAGCGGCGCTCGACGTGGTGACCCATCTGCTCGATCTGATTCCTGCCGCCGTGCTCGAAGACCTTCGCGAGGGCCGATAATGGAACCGGGCCTGATCCTGCTTATCGCAATTCCGCTGGTGATCCTCTTGTGGGTCGTGGCGATGTACAACAGCCTCGTCCGGCACGGCAACTTCTGCCGCGACGCTTGGTCGGATATCGATACCGAATTGAAACGCCGCTACGACCTGATTCCCAACCTCGTGGAGGTAGTGAAGGGCTATGCCTCGCACGAGCGGCAATTGCTCGAGCGTGTGACGGAAGCACGCAACGCCGCCGCCGCCAACCACGGCAGCCCCGATTCCCAAGCTCGCGACGAAAACCATTTAGTCGGCCAAGTGCGGCAAATGCTGGCCGTGGCGGAAGGGTATCCTGAGTTGAAAGCCGATCGCCAGTTTCTGGAGCTGCAAACCGAACTGGTCAACACGGAAGACCGCATTCAACGCGCCCGGCGGTTCTACAACGCCAACGTGCGCGACCTGAACACGCGGATCGAAGTCGTGCCGTCGAATCTGATCGCCAATGCGTTCGGCTTCAAACAGCGCGAATACTTCGAGATCGACGACGCGGTTCAACGCCAGAACCCGGGCGTGAAGATCTAAAGAACCTTCTCCCGCCGGGAGAAGGTGCCCGAAGGGCGGATGAGGGCCGGGTTGCGTTACGTTGGGTGCCCGATCGTAGTTGGCGCGGCGGCTGAAATTCAGATTTCGAATTGCGCGGCGCACAATCACAGACACCGTCAACCTTCACGCAGCGCGACCCTCATCCGGCCTGACGGCCACCTTCTCCCGAAGGGAGAAGGGTTACACATACGGCGGCGGGCCGTTGATCCACTGGCGTGTGACGTAGCGGAGAAACATCCGCGGCGCGAGACGGCTGAACCACCAAAACAGCCTGATTTTGCGGGAAACGATGACGACGAAGAACCGTCGTTTCGCCGCGGCTTTGAGGGCGTCCCCGGCGATTTCGTCGGCCGTGAGCGGCGAATGCTCCATCGAGAGCTTCGAGAAATCGTGCTCGAATTGCGTGGTCATGCGTGCCCGTTTCATCAGGCCGCTTTGAAAGAAGCCGGCGATGAGCACGGTGACGCCGACGTCGAACTTGGCCATCTCCACGCGGAGCGCTTCGGAAAGCTTTACGACTCCCGCCTTGGCGGAGCAATAGGCGGCCATGCAGGGCAACGATAACTGGCTGGCGATCGACGAGACGTTGATCACTTGCCCGCGGCCGGGGTTCTGCTTGAGCCAATCGACCATCGTGTGGCAACTGAAAACGACCGACATCAAGTTGGTTTCGATGAGCCAGCGCCAATCGTCCAAAGGAAAGAGGCCGACCTGACCTGAGCCGCCCACGCCGGCGTTGTTGACCAATAGATCGAGCCGGGGCCATTGGGCGCGAAGCCGATCGTGCAACTCCTGCCATGCGCCGGCCTGGCGAACGTCCATCAGTTCACAATGGGCTTCGCCGCCGGCCGCTTGCACCAAGGCAAGCGTTTCCTGATTGCCCGCTTCGTCGATGTCGACCAGCGCGATGCGGGCCCCTTCGCGAGCCAATTGCAAGGCAAAGGCCCGACCGAGTCCGTCGGCCGAACCGGTAACGATGGCGTAACGTCGAGCGTCGAACATGGGCAAAAACCCCGCAAAAAGACGCCATCCGCACGGCTCCAGCAACCCTGCGGAAGGCGGCCCCATGTTAGCCGTGCGGGCCGGTAGCCGCTATAGCCGGTCCGTCCCGGACCGGTCTGCATTCAACGGACACAAAGACCGGTCCGAGACGGACCGGCTATGCAGCCACGGCCATACAGGCAGCGATTTACTACTTAGCGCTCGCCCCGTTGAGCAACTGAACCAGCGCGGCGGTGATCTTCGTGGATGCTTCCGGTTCGAGATAGCTCCAGCCGCAGCGCCACGTTTCGTATCCCCCTAATTTGTGTTGCTCGGGCGTCGGTAAGTAGCCGTTGTAGCCGTTGGCGAGGCCGACGACGAACGTCGGCTTCTGCTTGCTCGCGGCTTTGATGTCGAGCCCGATCTGCACGAACGGCTCGCAGGGAATCGAAGCAATCGCCAACTCGCCGATTCGCAGAACCTGCAATTTCAAGCTCTTCTCCGCGGGCCACGCGGCCATCTTGAGCGTGTCGCGGGCGTAAACATCGCGCACGAGGTTCGCGGGTTTGCCGTCGGTGGTTTCCAGCGTCTTACGTGCCGCGGCGACGTCGTCAGTCGACGGCTTGCGAACGCCGAGCGTGAGTTCGGTTTCGACAGATTTTAGGCTGACACCGCTACGGAACTGCATCTTGCGATAGGCTTCCACCGCGGCCTCGGCAGTGCGGCCGGCAACGATGCGGATTTGCTCAAACGGCGGTTGCCGCGGCGCGGGATTACGGACGTTGATGTTGTTGATGTCGCCGCTGGTGCCGTTGGCCAGGATGCCGACGAAGTTGGGGTTATCCTTGGCTCCTTCCAATCGCTCGCCAAGTTGCTTGGCGAACTCCCCGAAATAGTCGGCCGACAAACTATCGGCCGGAATCCCGCCGACGTAGTGCAACGCGTAGACGGCGTACACGGCCAGCGGTTTGCCGTCCGTGGTCGTCGCGGCGAGCACCATCACTTCGGGATCGGTCGGTCCGGCGGGTTCGATGAGCCCGGGATTTCCCGAGCCGGGATTGGTTTTCACCTGGTCGGTCGTCGCACCGTGCGGTGTCGGCGGTACGGTGCCGGGCTTCATTTTCCAGCGCCGATTGTGGACTTCGCTCGGAAGCAAAGCCGTGCCGAAGCCGACCTTGGCGGGCTGCAATCGCTGGGCGGCTTGCACGACCGCCTCCGCCAGCCGAGCCGTGAGATACTCGACATAGGCCGGATTGGCCGCGCAACTTCCAAGGTCCATGGCCGTCACGGCGGTATGCGTATGCGTGGCCGACATCAGCATGTGATCGACGGCAATTCCCGAGGGGGCCGATGCCCGGCGCTTGGCTTCGTCGAACGTCTCGCGCGAGATGAGGCAACAATCGGCGGTGAGCAGAGCAATACGCGTGGTGCCGTCGTCGAGCACGAGGCAGCGAGCGTTCAATGGATCATGGACCAGCGTGGCTTGGCGATCGGCAAAGCTGCCGGTCATGGAAACGGGCAGCCGTGTCGGCGTGATTTCCACGACGGCGGCCCCGGCTTTGAGCACTGTTTCCGCGGCAGAAACGCGATTTGTGCCGCAAAGGGCCGCGACGATCAACGGGCAAGACAACGCAACGATGCGGACGACGCACGGCATGGCGATGACTCCGAAGTAAGGCAAGATCGACGTGGCCCATCGTAGCCGGTTCGAGGTTGATGTTGGAGCATCCCGCGCCGATAATTCCCTCACATGGACGTTTCTAGATGAGGCATTTGATGCGAATCATCCCCCTGGTCTTGCTCTGTTGCGCCGTTTCGAACGCAAACGCCGATGACCGCATATCGGTTATCAGGACGGCGGTGAATAAGGCTCACGCCGCGTTGGTGGTTGTGAGCGTTCGCGCCGACGGTGAGACGCCGTTGAAGCCCAGATTCGTTGCGGGCGTCGTCGTCGACGGCGCCGGTTTGGTGATCGCACCGCTGCAGGAGATTCCTTCACACGCCGAGTTCGAAATTATTACGGCCGATGCGACCAAGCTACCTGCAACGTTGGCGGCACAGGACCCTGCCTGCGGTCTGGCGATACTCCGATTCAACACTAAAAAGAATCTCGCGGAGACGGTGATGGTCGACGACGGCACGGTCGCCGTCGGAGATGAGCTGTTTGCGTTGAGCTACGTCCCGCTTGGCGATGAACCGGTGTTGAACGTCCAGGTGGGACTGGTCAGCCTAGTCAAGGCGCCGGCCGACGATCGCCGGCCGATCATACTCATCGACGGCGCCGTTGGCCCCGGCTTTGCGCCCAGCATTGTCGTCGATCAACAAGGGCGGCTGGTCGGTGTGCTCGCGACCAACCATGTTCAAGGAATTGCCGTACTTTGTTCGACGCTGCAACCGCTCATCGAGCAGGCACGTAATTGCACGGCGGAAGCGAGCGGTCGGGCGGAGATTTCGCCTCGTTTTTTTCCAAAATGTCCGTGCCGTTCTCGATGCCGAAGGGCTCTATACGCCGGGAACCATTGCAGGGAGAAGGCTTATGAATATTCGCCTCTACGTTGCCGTAGGCTTGGTTTTCGTGGGAGTCTCGGGCTTTACGGCGGCTGATCCCGAGGAAAATCGAAGTTCGGCGAAGTCCGTGGCCGGGCTAATTCGTACGGTCCAGAGCGGCCCTTGGTCGGCGGCTGCTACTTGGGAAGGGGGCCGCGTTCCCGCAAATGGTGCCCGCGTGCAAGTGCGCGAGGGGCATGCGGTCGTCTACGACGTGACGTCCGCCGAGCCGATTCGCATGATCCATGTGGCCGGCACGTTGACCTTCGCCCCCGACCGCGACACGCGGCTGGACGTTGGGCTCATCAAGATCCAGCCCGGCGACGACGCGAGCGAGAACGGCTTCGATTGCGATATGCACTTGCCGGAAAAGCCGATGGACGGACCGCGCGCGGCGCTTTTGGTGGGGACGCCCGAGCGGCCGATCGCCGCCGAGCACACGGCCCTGATTCGGCTGATCGAGTGTGCCGACGTGGATAAGAACTCCTGGCCCGCGATCGTCTGTTGCGGCGGCCGGATGGATTTTCACGGAGCGCCGCTGGCGCGCACGTGGGTCAAGCTGGGGGCCACGGCGGCGCGGGAAGCTACGACCATCGCGCTTGCCGAGCCGGTGCCGGGATGGCGAGCGGGCGATCGCGTGATTCTGACGGCGACGAAGCAAATGCGTTCCGGTCGCTACAAGCTCGACGGCCGGGAGACCGAAGAGCGGACGATTAAGGCCGTCGACGGGACGACGCTGACGCTCGACGCGCCGCTGGAGTACGAACATTTCGCCGAAGGGGATTATCGCGGCGAGGTCGCTAACTTGAGCCGCAACGTCGTCGTCGAATCGGCCGAACCTGTCAAAGCCCGTGGGCACACGATGTACCATCGCGGTTCGGCCGGCGGCATCAGTTACGCGGAATTTCGGCACTTAGGCAAGGAAGGGGTGCTCGGCCGGTACAGCCTGCATTTTCATATGGTGTCCGACACCATGCGAGGCAGTTCCGTCATTGGGGCCTCGATCTGGGATAGCGGCAATCGCTGGCTGACGATCCACGGCACGAACTACCTGGTGGTCCGCGATTGCGTCGGCTATCGCAGCCTGGGGCACGGCTTCTTCCTCGAAGACGGCACGGAAGCATTCAATGTGCTTGATCGAAACTTGGCGGTGCAGGCAGCCCGCGCGAAGCCGCTGCCGGGGCAGATGTTGCCGTTCGACAAGAACGACGGCGCCGGCTTTTGGTGGGCGAATAACTTGAATACGTTCACCCACAACGTCTCCTGCGAGAACGAGGAATACGGCTATCGCTTTGAAGCGCGTAAGACGGGGCGCTTCGATTCGAATCTGGAAGTGTTGCAGCCGGACGGCGAGCGAAAGCGCGTAGACATTCGGACGCTCCCCTTCGTGCGATTCGACGACAACGAAGCCCACGGCGACGGACTGTATGGATTCAACCTTGGCGAAGGAGTCGATAAGGTCGGGCCCGACTACCGGCATCCGCTGGTGATTCGCAACATGAAGATCTGGGGGACACACTACGCATTTCGCGGGCAATCGCCTTGCGTATTGCTGGAAAACATGAAGATCCACAAATGCGGCTACGGCATCTACCACCCGCATTTCGACCGCCATGTGTACCGAAATCTTTTGATCAGCGAGACGCCCCTGGAGCCCATCAGCGCAAGCCATGCCGACAACAGTCGGCAAGACGGCGTGCTCACGGTCGACGGCTTGGTGTTGGCCAATTTCAAAATGCCGGGCAAAGGAATGCCGATCAAACTCACGCATTACAACGACACAGGTCTCGCTGAATCGCACTTTCGCAATATCAAGCTCGACGGCTGGGTTAACACAAACGGCCTGGTGAACATGGTCGGCGGCAAATGGGCCCATCCGCCGACTCCCAAGGGAGTGCCGACCTATCTGCACGACTACTTCGGGCCCGGGCGGCATGCGAAAGTGGTGAGCCGAATCGCCGAGGACTTGTTGAACGACGGCAATAAATATCGCGAAATGCCCCCTTTGACCGGGGAAGAATCGCGCGTTGCGGAAGTGCGGGACATTGAATTCCCGACGCTACTCGAGCCGACCGACGATCGGCCGCCGACGACGGTGATCACCTCCTCGCTACGCCGAGCCGACGACACGCTGGTAGTCCGCGGCACAACGACGGACGACGGCACGGTGAAACGCGTGCTGGTGAACGATCGCGAGGCGAAGGCAACGGCTGCGAATTTCGCCGAGTGGGAAATCGAGTTGCCTGCTGCAGTTTCGTCGACGGAGAAGCCCGCACCCATGCAACTTCGCGCCGCCGCGGAAGACGCGGTAGGCAACGCCGAAAAGAATCCGCACATTCTCACAGTGTGGTAATTGGCTGGGGCGGTAATTTGCCGGGCGGTAATTCGCCGGCTCGGAACGATGTGTTGCGCAATAAAAACGCCTCGAACCTTATCAAGGGTTCGAGGCGTGAGAAGCGGCCACACTTTTCAAACGGGTTTCGAAGCGGCGTTTGCGGCGAAAAGGGCGGTCGCCGCGCGGCCAGGCACGAAACACCAGTGACTTACTTGACCATGTCCTTCAGCGTCTTCAGAGCGACGACCTTCACCTTGCTCGAGGCGGGCTTCGCCGGAATGTCGCGGAATTCGCCCGGCTTGAACGGGTTCGGAACGTTCTTCTGAGCGGCGCGAGCGGGAACCTTCTTCTTGGTGACCTTGAGCAGGCCGCCGGGGAGCTTGAAGACGCCGGCACCCTTGGTGATGTTCTTCTTGATTTCCGAAGCAAGAGCTTCGAACACGGCCACGACCTGCTTCTTGGTCAGACCGGTGGCTGTCGCCAAATTGTTCAGAACTTCACTCTGGGTCGGGGCCTTCGCGCTGGACTTCGCCATGACTTGGTGTCCTCCTTGGAATGGAACTGAGCGGGGATGTGGATTGTGTCCGTCCGTTTTTTAAGCGGGACGGGGAAGATTTATAACTTCGCAGCAGAAAAATCAATGCAAAATTCCGAGAAAAACGGCACTTTCCAGAAATAGAGTTGAAAAAACCTCGGAAAAACACCGGGTGTCGCGAGGCCTCGCCCCTGTGCGGAGGCGCGATTGCGCCAAGCGCGCATCGGGTCATTAATCGATTTTGCGGGCAGGTTGCGACCGTCATCACCCGAAGCTTCGACAAGTTTTTCGCCGTCGCCGCAGCCGGCCTAAGCCGATTTGCTTGTCGGTAGTTTTTGTAAGGTGTAAGATATTGAGTTATCAGCGGTTAGATCGTTTTCGACCGTTGTCCTTGGGCGTCTGCCGGCGGCATCTGCAGGGCAGGCGTGCGGGGAGGGGCGCATTAAGGAGCGGGGGCAGGGAAGTTTGAACTGTCGCGATGCTTGCGCAAATCGTGGGAACGCGGCAGCGTCGCCACGCGACCAAGTTCCGGCGGCCGATTTCTCGCCTACCGACGGCGCGCTCGATTCGCCGCTTACGGAGGAGGCTTTTTCCATGAGGCCCAGGTTGGAACGACGCGCAACGCGAACGTCGGGGCTGTTGTTGATGGGTTGGCTGGCGCTGGGCATAGCGCGCCTCCCGGCGGAAGAACCTCCCGCAAAACCGGCGGAAGCGAAGCCGCAAGCGGCGGCGCCGGCCGATGCGAAACCGGGCGATGCGAAGCCGGCCGAAGCTCCCGACGTCAAGCCGCTGGCCCAGCCGAAGCCGGTGCCCGTCAAGCAACCGGCCGCTCCCGCGCAGGTACAGATTCAAGTCAACGGCGCGGCCGGCGGCAACGTCATCATTCAGGGCAACGTTCAGGTCCAAGGCAACGTCATTATCAACAACGGAGCTCCGATCGCGATCAACGGCAACGCCTTTGCCGTGAGCGCCGACGGAACGGAAGCTGCCGAAGAGAGCGTGTTCCGCGATCCGCCCCGCGAATTGCAAATGCGATTCAGCCGGAGCGAAACGCTAATTCAAGAAAAACGTTATGCGGAAGCGGTGGAGCAACTCGGCGGAATTCTCGAAGAAGCCGAGGACTATTCCCACAACTTCGATCCCAAGGCCGGATCGACGCGCCGCAGCTTGAAGGGAGAAGCGCAACGCCGCATCGGCGCGCTGCCTGCGGAGGGTCGCGAAGCTTATGAACTTCAGTACGGCGCGAAAGCCAAGCAGCTACTCGATCGCAGCCTCACTTCGGGCGACGAAACCGGATTGGCGGAAGTTTCGCGACGTTACTTCCACACGGTCGCCGGCTATCAGGCGACCTATCTCTTGGGAATGCAGCATCTCGATCACGATCGCCCGTTGGCCGCGGCCCTCTGCCTGCGGCGGCTGAAAGAAGTACCCACGATCGCCGGTGATTACGAGCCGGAGTTGTCGCTCAAGCTCGCCGCTAGTTGGGCGCGTGCCGGTGTGAGTGAATCGGCCGTCGCGGTTCTTGAAGACGCCAAGGCTCGCTACCCCAGTGCGGAGTTTTCCATTGCCGGTACCTCGGGCCGCTGGTACGGCGGTGGCGAACAGCCGCAAGCCTGGCTTGCATCTCGACTGATTGGGCGCGGGGAAAAGATCGAACACGACGCCCGACTCGCCCAGTGGGCCGTTTTCCGGGGCGATGCATCGCGCAACGCCGTCGGCGCAGGCGGCAGCCCGCTATTGAATCGCCGCTGGGCCGTGCCGTTTGCCAATCATCCCGATCTGGAAAAGCTGATCGAGCATCTGCGAAAAAGCTACGCCGATTCCGAAGCCTCGATATTGCCCGCCACGCATCCGCTGGCCGTCAACGACACGGTCCTCATGCGCACGTTGACGGGCCTGACGGCCGTCGACTTCCGCACGGGTAAGCGTGTATGGCGCGGTGCGGACGATGAATTTGCCGAGGAGCTCCTTTCGCGCGATTCGCCGCTGGCACGCACCCGCCAGGATCAAGAGCCGAATCAGTTGATGATGCTAGTCGACGAGCGGCTCTGGCGCGACGCCTCCTACGGCACGTTCTCGAGCGACGGCTTCGCGGCGTATTGCGTCGAAACTGCCAGCAATCTGCAGCAAGACAATCGCGTTCATCGCAACGTCATTCTGGCCGGCGGTCGCCGAATTGTTTCGGGCATGCCGGGGATGAGCTTCTCGAATCGGCTGGCCGCTTATGAGTTGGCAACCGAAGGAAAGCTCCTCTGGGAAATCGGCGGCACCGCGAGCGACGTCGATCCGGCGCTGGTCGACACCTTCTTCCTTGGGCCGCCGTTGCCGTTGGGCGACCGGCTGTATGTGCTCGGCGAGACCAAAGGAGAAATTCGCCTATTGGTGCTCGATGCAAAAACCGGCAAGCTCGATTGGGCTCAGCAACTCGCGATGGCCGGGCCCGACGCGAACATCGACCTCCGTCACACGTGCGGCTTGTCCCCGTCGTATTCCGACGGCGTGCTGGTATGTCCGACGTCGCTGGGAGCCGTGGTTGCGGTGGATTTGAACGATCGTTCGCTCTTGTGGGGCTTCCAGTACCCGCGGCAAGCCAATACTTACAACCGGGGTTTCATGGCGTGGCAAGTTCAAGGCCGGGCCAACTCGGAAGAAGTAAATCGGTGGCAAGATGCCACGATTGCTCTGGCCGACGGTCGAGCATTCATCGCACCGCCGGAGGCCGACAAATTTTACTGCGTCAATCTGCTCGACGGCAAACTGCTCTGGAAGCAAGAGCGCGGCCAAGGTCTGTATGTGGCTTGCGTTACCGACGGCGTCGCTTTGGTCGTGGCCGGCAACGAGGTGCGAGCCTACGACGCGGTGACCGGCAAATCGAAATGGGAAAGTGGGCGTCTGCCGCTTCCCGATGGCTCCCGGCCCAGCGGCCGCGGTTTTTTCAACGGCAAGAACTACTTTCTGCCCCTCTCTTCGGCTGAAGTCGCGGCGATCGACGTCGAAGCCGGCCGATTCATCGCTCGGAGCCGCTCGCGCTCGGGGAACATTCCCGGCAATCTGATTTGCTACCGCGGCGCCGTGATTTCACAAGGCACCGGAGGATTGGAATGCTTCTTCCAATTGGAAGATCTGCGTCGTGAAGTGAAGAACAAGCTCACGGCCAAGCCGGGTGATCCGGCGGCATTGGCCTCGAGCGGCGAACTGTTGCTCGATGAAGGTAAAATTGCGGAAGCGGTGGAAACGCTGCGGCAGTCGTACCGCAAGCAGGCCGATCCGCGCACGCGCAATTTGTTCGTCGATGCGCTGTTGGAAGGGCTTAGCTCCGGCGTCGCGATGTCCACGGCCGATCTGAGCGATTTGGAAGAACTGGCTCTCGGCACGGAACGCGGTGAGCTTTATCTCCGGCAGCGGGCGTTGGCCCATGAGAAGTCGGGCGAGTGGAAGCAAGCCCTCGAGCAATATCTTCGCCTGATCGACGGTACGAATCTCGGTGACGAGCCGATCCGCACGGGGGGCAATACCGTCTCCATTCGTCGTGAGCTTTGGATTCGATCCCGCTTCGACGCCTTAAGCAAGGCCGGCGGTGCGGAAACCGCCAAAGCGCTCGAACAGGAGATTGAGGCTCGTCGCTCGGCGGCCCTCACCTCGCGCGATCCCGTCGTCATGCGCCGCTTCTTGGAGTATTTCGGCGATCATCCCGCCTCCGATGCCTTGCGTTTCGAGCTGGCGGACATGCTCGACGAGTCGTGCCGGCTTGAGGCGGAAAATCTCCTGCGCGGCGTGGCTCGCAGCGCCGACGGCGCTCTAGCCGCCAAGGCGGCGCTGAAACTGGCCGAATTCCTCGTGACGACGCGGCCCGAAGAAGCCGCGGCATTTTTGGAATCGTGGAAGACGGAACGTGCCGTGGCTCAAGGAGCCGTCGGTGCCGCGGAACAGAAGCTCATTGCGGCGCTCTTGGAAAAGCCTGAGGTGCGCGAAGCAAATAAGCCGCACGTCTGGCCGGTCGGCAAAGTCAACGCGGCGGAAGTTCCCAACCGAACCGGCGGCTTGTCGTTCCGGCCGTTCCCGTTGGAATTTCGCGGCGAACGCGGCCCCTATTTCCGCAACATCTCGATTGAAATGGACCAGCCGCAGCAGGCCTTGCTCGGCTTGGACCAGTACGGTGTGGAGCGTTGGCGCGTTTCGCTGAGCGAGCCGAGCCGTCGTGGCGTAAATCAATACAACCCGATCGTCAGCCACCTCCGGGCCGACGGCCACTTGCTCGTCGTTTCGCTGGGGCACGAAATTGTCGCAGTCGATACGCTCGGCAACGGTTCGAAGGGGGCCGGCAAGGTTTTGTGGCGGCACGACCTCACTGAATCTTTGCCGGGTGTGAACGCCAATATCGTTCCGCAAGTCCATTTGCGCAACGTGCAGATGAATTGGGGCGTGCAACGCTTCTTCGCACAAACGCCCGACGGCAACCCCATCGGTATGACGGGGCCTGCTACTTTGCGTTATGTCTCGTTCATGAAGCGGCGGGCGCTGTATGTCGTCGAGCCGTTGACCGGCAAGACGCTCTGGATTCGCCACGATGTCGACCCGGGCAGCGAAATCTATGGCGACGATGAGTACCTGTTCGTCTCGCCTCCGAATAACGAACGCACTCTCGTACTCCGGGCCTCCGACGGTGAACAAGTCAAGATCGTGAAACTGCCGAAGTCGGAAGAGCGCGTCATGGCGTTCGGCCGCAAGCTCCTCTCATGGAGCTACGATGGAAATGGAAAAAAGGCGCATCTCACGATGCATGATATGTTCGCGGAATCGACGCTTTGGACCCAGGCGCATTCCTCCAACGCGCGACTTTGGCCCATTTCGGCGGACGAAGTGGGCGTGATGGACAAAAAAGGTGAATTTCGCGTCGTCGCCGTCGCCGACGGCAATGTCTTGTTGCAAGACCGAGTAATGGCCGAGCCGGACCTTTCAGAAGCCTATGTATTCCGCTCGGGCGACACCTACCTGCTGTTGACGAACAACCCCCACAAAGCGCGCGACGGGATCAACGTGCAGCCGGTGCAAGGGGGCTACAACAATCCGTTGATCAACGGGAATTTGTACGGCTATGACGCGAAGACCAAGAAGCAGCTTTACAAGACGCGGATCGACGGCCACGGCCTGACGCTTTACCAACCCGACGCCGTGCCGATGCTCGTGTTTGCTTCGCAAATTTACGAAACGCCGCGCAACGGGCAAATGCGCTCGCCGCAAGGCGTGCTGCTTTGCATCGACAAACGGAACGGCCGAACGCTCTACGACAAGCGGCTTACGGCGCCGATCAACATGGTCGATGTGACCGGCGAGCCGGAGAAGAACGCCGTGCTGTTGCGAACGATGCGCAATACGCTTCGCTTCACATTCACCGATGAGCCTGTCGAAGGTCCCTCGAAGCCTCCGCAACCGACGGACAACGGCGCACGCAGCAAGGACGGGGCCGCGGGTGACCTAGGCAAAGCCGTGGTCGGCGGGGTCGAAGAACTTGGTAAGGCAATCCGCGAGGCGAAAGCGGAAGCTGAGCGGCAACAGAACGGAGCCAAGCCCGTGCCCAAGGCGACCGCTACCGGAACTGCGGCGCCCGCACCCAAACCTGGAAAAAAGGAGTAGCAATATGCGAAACTTTCGAAGCGTTTCCACGGCCGCCGTCGCGGTTGTGTTGTTTGTGCTGAGCCTCGGGGGAACCAGAGTTTCTGCGGCCGATGCCGCGGTGAAGATTGACGAAACTAAGCTTGATCGGACCGTCGAAAAGGGACTGGAGTGGCTCGCTGCTCGGCAATCGACACAAGGGCATTGGACCGCGAACGAGGGAAATTATCCCACGGCGATGACCGCGCTTGCCGGCATGGCCTTTCTTTGTGAAGGCTCGACGACGACTCAAGGTAAGTACGCCAAGAATATCCGCTTGGCCGTTGATTACCTGGTGCACCGCAGCCGGAAGAACGGCCTCATCGGCGATCCGAATTCCGACGACCGTTACACCTACGGCCACGGCTATTCGATGATGTTTCTCTCACAAGTGCTCGGCGAAGAAGAAGACGCCGAACGCCGGGAAGAACTGATCGAAGTTCTCACGCGAGCCGTGGTCTTCACGGGCGAAGCACAGACCGATGCCGGCGGTTGGGGCTACGTGAGCGCGAAAGACGGCAGCAATTTCGACGAAGGCTCCACGACGATCACCCAGGTGCAGGGCTTGCGCGGTTGCCGAAACGCCGGCGTTCCCGTGCCCGACAAGATCATCGACAAGGCCGTGGCTTACATTCGCAAGTGCACGTTGCCCGACGGCGGCGTGCAATACAGTTCACAAGGGGGCGGCGGTCGGCCCGCGATCACCGCAGCGGCGATCGCCTGCTTATTCAACGCCGGCGAATACGACAGCGAGTACGTACCCAAGCTGTTGGACTACTGCAAGAAAAATCTCAGCAATATTCAAAACGAAGGCTTCGGCCATTGGCACTACGCCCATTACTACTATGCCCAGGTCTGCTATCGCGAGGGTGATAAGATCTGGGACGGTTATCGCGAGAAGATCTTCGCGCGCATTCTCAATGAAGCGGCGCCAGACGGATCTTGGACGCAAGGTTACATCGGCGCCGTCTACACGACTGCGGTGAACCTGACTATTCTGCAATTAGAACAAAACGCGCTCCCTATTTATCAACGCTGAAGTAACCCCGTAAATCAGTCACCGCGGAACCGAAAGGCGGCAGATTCATGAGCAATGACAACTCCGGACCCGAACTGGTGCTCGACGATGCGGCGATCGCCGCGGTCGCACGCTTGGGCGAAGCCCGCAAGCGCATCGTCGATCAACTTTCGTCGGTCATCGTCGGCCAGTCGAACGTCATTGAAGAATTGCTGATCTCAATCTTCAGCCGCGGCCATTGCTTGCTGGAAGGAGTGCCCGGCCTCGCCAAGACTTTGATGGTAAGTACGTTGGCTCGCACGATGAATCTGACTTTCAGCCGCATTCAATTCACGCCCGACTTGATGCCCGCCGACATCACCGGCACCGACATCATCGAGCAGAATCAATCGACCGGACAGCGCGAGTTCCGCTTCTTGGAAGGCCCGTTGTTCGCCAATGTGGTGCTGGCCGACGAAATCAATCGTACGCCGCCTAAAACGCAGGCCGCCTTGCTGGAATCGATGCAGGAAAAGCAAGTCACCGTCGGCCGCGTGCGGCACAAGCTGCCCGACCCGTTCTTCGTGCTGGCGACGCAAAACCCCATCGAGCAGGAAGGCACCTATCCGCTTCCCGAAGCGCAACAGGACCGCTTCATGTTCAAGGTGTACGTGCAGTACCCGAGCTTTCAGGAAGAGTTCGAGATCGCCAAGCGCACGACGAGCGGAAATCCTGCGCCGGTGCAAGCGGTGCTCAGCGGCGAAGAGATTTTGCTGTTGCAGCAGATCGTGCGCGACGTACCGATCACGGATCACCTTGTGCGCTACTGCCTGGCGTTGGTCCGACAGACTCGCCCGAACGAAGCGGAAACGCCGTCGTTCGTGCGCGAGCAGCTCTCCTGGGGCGCGGGTCCTCGCGCCGTGCAAAACTTGATTCTCGGCGCCAAAGCCCGGGCTTTGCTCAACGGCCGAACCTACGTGAGCGAAGACGATCTGCAAGCGCTGGCCAAGCCCGTCTTGCGGCATCGCCTGGTCGTGAACTTCGCTGCGGAAAGCGAAGGCGTCACGGCCGATCACGTCGTACAGCGATTGTTGGAAGTTACCCCATCGAAAGAGGATGAACTAACTCGAGATGCCCGCTTCCAAAAGATTTTTGCATCCTGAAGCGATTCAACGCATCTCGCGTTTGGATCTTCGGGCCCGGCACATCGTCGAGGGATTTCTCTCGGGCGCGCATCGCAGTCCGTACTTTGGTCAATCGATCGAGTTCTTGCAGCACCGCGAATACACGACCGGCGACGATTTGCGCCGCGTCGATTGGAAGGTATGGGCCAAGCAAGACCGGTACTACGTCAAGCAGTACGAAGAAGAAACGAACCTGCGGGCGACCCTCTGCGTCGATGTTTCGGCGGGCATGCAATACGGCTCCGGGCCGTTGAATAAGTACGAGTACGCTTCGACGGTGGCCGTGAGCTTGGCCTACCTGTTGCTGCGGCAGCAAGACGCCGTGGGGTGCATGTCGTTTGACGAGAAAGTGCGCCGCACCGTGCCGATTCGCAGCCGGATGAATCATTTGCAATCGGTCATCGGTGCGCTCGACGCCAGCGCGCCGAAGGACAAGACCGACATGCTCAAGGTACTCACGGACGTGGCCCAAGAAACGCCGCGGCGGGGAATGGTTGCGATCATCAGCGACCTGTTCACCGATCGGCAAGGTCTGATCAAAGGCTTGCGTCTGCTTCGCCAACGCGGCCACGACGTCATGGTGTTCCACATCATGGACGACGAGGAACTTGATTTCACTTTTACCGGCCCCACTCGCTTTGAAGGCTTGGAATTGCCGCAGCACCTGAACTGCAATCCGCGGGCGCTGCGCAAAGGCTATTTGGAAGCGATGCACGCGTTCTTGGATGAAGTGCGCCGCGGCTGCGCCCAAAACGCCTGCGACTACGCCTTGATTCGCACCAGCCAACCGCTCGACGCCGCTCTGGCCGCCTACCTCAGCAGCCGTCTCGGAATGCACCACCGCAACTGATCCCTACCGACTGTTCGTAATGCCGACCTTCCTCAATACACCGCTGCTCTGGGGCCTCCTCGTCGTGGCCGCGCCGGTGATCATTCACTTGATCAACCTGCTGCGGCATCGGCGCGTGAAGTGGGCGGCGATGGAGTTTTTACTCGCGGGCCAGCGGAAGCACAGCAGTTGGATTCGGCTCAAGGAATTGCTGTTGTTGTTGTTGCGGATGGCGGCCGTCGCGGCCGTGGTTTTGATCGTCGCTCGTCCCCGGCTCGACGGCGGCGTAGGCAAGCGCCTCGGCGACGTTACGACGCATCACATCGTCATCTTGGACGACAGCTTCTCAACGAGCGACCGGTTTGCCGACCGCAACGTGTTTGACGCGGCCAAGGCGGCCGTGGAGCGCATCGCATTGCAGGCTCTCGACGAATCATCGGCCCAAACATTTACGCTGCTCCGGACGTCACAGGCTTCGGCTTCCGGCGGTGCAGCGAAGCCCGACTTGCTCGACGAACTGGTGAATGCCGGGTTCGTGTTCAAAGACAAGCCCGATCGCAAGCTCAACATGGTGCTGGCGGGGCTGGAGCCGTCCGATTCGGCCGCGGGACCGGAAGCTGCGCTCAAAGCGCTTTCGACGATGCTGAAGTCGGGCGAGGGGGAGGATCGGATTCTCTACATCGTGTCCGATTTCCGCGCGAAGGATTGGCGCAATTCAAGCGAACTTCGCAACTTGCTGGCGTCGCAGGAAAAGAAGACTTCGAATATTTACTTGGTGCAATGCGCCGACGACGACCGCCCGAATCTGACGATGACGTCGTTGCAGCCGACCTCCGGTACGATCACGGCCGGCGTGCAATTTGAGATGCAGGTCGAAGTGCGGAATTTCGGCGCGGTTGCCGTGGAAAAGCCCGCGGTCGAAATTCGGAGCGACGGCGACACGGGCGGCACGATCTTCCTGGAAAGCATTCCGCCGGGCAAATCACAAGTCGGCAAGTTCTTCGTGTCGTTTCCCGATCCGGGTGAGCATTTGATTGCGGTGAGCTTGGAGAACGATTCGGTCGCCGCGGACAACCGCCGCTATTGCGTCGTGAATCTTCCCGCGAAGATGCCGGTGCTGGTTGTGAACGGCGAACCCGATTCCACCCTTGCAGCCGACGTCGCCTGGGCCTTGGCTCCCGCGGGACCGATCACCAGCGGCTTGGCGCCGCAAATCCAAATCCCCACGTTCCTGAACGACGCCGAGAACAATCCGCTCGGCGGCTACTGGGGCGTCTATTTAGCCGGCGTCAAGGAACTCGATGCCGCGGCCGTGCGCAATTTGGAAGCCTATGCCGAAGCAGGCGGCGGTGTTTGTTTTGTTGTCGGCGGTAAGACTTCGGCCGAATTTTTCAACAACAATCTCTACCGCGACGGTAAGGGGATATTCCCCGTACCGTTGGATTCGGAAAAGCCGCTCTTTCGTGATCGTGAGGCCAAAGCGTTCGACATTGTCGGCTCGCAGCATCCGGTGTTCAAGCGCTTCGCCGACGAGCGCAACACCTTTCTCCGCGACGTGACGATTCAGCGGTACTTTGGGGTGCTGGGAACCTGGGAGGAGAAACACGCTCCGGGCGAAACGATCGTGATCGCGAAGCTTCGCAACGGCGCGCCGCTCGTCGTGGAAAAGCAATTCGGCAAAGGTCGCGTGGTGGCGCTGCTGACGACGCCCGTTCCCCCGTGGAGCGATTGGAAGAAGAATGCCAGCTTCGTCATTACGATGCTGGAAACACAGTCGTATGTGGCCCGGCGCGACCAGCGAGCCGACGACCACCGTTATGTCGGCACGCCGCTTTCGATCCCGCTCGATCCCAAGATTTATCAGGCGGAAGCGCTCGTGCTGCCGCCGCACGCTTCGGAGGGGAACGCCCTGAAGGTGCAGGCTGTGCCCGGCGACGGCGACTTAAAGCTTGATTTCAACGGCACCAACCAGGCTGGGTTCTATCGCATCGAGTTGACGAAGCTGGATAAGACGTCGGAGCTGCGGCACGCGGCTCGCAACGTCGATCCAGCCGAAGGGGAACTGGTCCGCGTCGCCGAGACGGAACTGAACGAAAAGCTCAGCGGCGTGCGGTTTCATTTCCGTAAGGCCGATCGCATTCAGCCGGGCGATAGCGATGCGTCTGCTTCGATGCTCAGCAGCGTGATTCTTTATGCACTGATTGGACTACTGCTCGGGGAGCAAGCGCTGGCGTATTCCTGCAGCTACCACCCGCCGCGAAAGGAGCAGGCTGTATGATCGCCGCTTCTTTTGCGCCGCTGCTGGCGGAGGCCGCCGTTCGAACGACGTTTCAATTCGGTCGCATTCGTGCGCCGGAAGATTGGCTCCTGCCGATCGCCGCTACGGCGCTCGTGCTGGCCTACGTCTGGTGGATGTATCGCCGCGACGCCCGCGATCTGCGATTGCCTATCGCCGCGATTTTGGTCGTCCTGCGTACGCTCGCGTTTTTGGCGTTGCTGGTCGTATGGCTTCGCCCGCAATGGCGCAAGGAGGAGGACGTCGTTACTCCGTCGCGCGTCATCGCCCTGGTCGATACCAGCCTGAGCATGGCCGAATCGGCGACCGAAGGAACGCCCGACAGAGCGGCTTCCAGCGGCTCTGATTCCGCTCCCGCCGCCACCGGTATTCCGGCCGGCTCGCGCGCGGCGGAAGCTCTACGAGTTCTGGAATCGCCCCAATGGAATGCCCTCCGCAAGACGCATGAGATTCACGTGATCGGATTCGGCGGTCCGCAAATTCGGCCGCTCGCCGTATTGCCCAAGCTCGACGAGGCTGCGGCAGCCGAGGAACAAGCCCCCGCCAAGGTAGCTCCAGCGAGTCCCAAAGCGCCCGATACTCCCGCGTTTGCGAAGTTGATCGAACCCAGCGACGGCGAAACGCGCATGGGCGAGGCACTTACGCAGGCCCTGTTCCAGCAACGAGCTGCGCCGGTTTCAGGTTTTGTGATCTTCGGCGACGGCGGCCAGAACACCGGGGCCGATCCCGTGGAGGCGCTCGCTCGCGCCCAGGCGGATCGCTTGCCGATTCCTCCGCTGTTTCCGATCGGGTTGGGTTCCTCGGCGCCCAACAAGAACGTGCGCGTGCAAGATCTGGCTTACCCGGCGCGAACGTACCCGAACGACGAATTCACGGTGAAGGCCTACGTGCAGTCGCAGGGCATGGAAGGGCGCACGGTCACCGTCGGACTCACTTGGCGCGAAGTCTCGGCATCGGGTGAAGCCATTCCGACGGTGCCGCCTTTGGGCGAACAATCACAGCAAGTGACGTTGCCCGCCGACGGCAAACCCGTCGGAGTTGAATTCAATCTCAAGCCGACGAAGGTCGGCCGCACGACGGTGCAGATCGCGCTCCGGAATCCTCCCGCCGACGACCACAACCGTAATGACAACGCGCTCGACGCCGACGTCGAAATCACCGAACGTCGCAATCGAATTCTGTTGTTCGCTTCGGGCGCGTCTCGCGAATACCAATTCCTCCGCAATCAGTTGCAGCGCATTCTCCGCAGCGACGGCTCGAAGGACAAGGAATTCATCGTCGACGTGTATTTGCAAACCGGCAGCGACGGCATCTCGCAAGACTCCAGCGAGATTCTTCCCGACTTTCCGGACACCGCGGCGCAGTTCCAACAATACGATTGTATCATCGCCTTCGATCCCGATTGGCGTCGGCTCGCGCCGGAGCAACTTACGCTGGTGAAGAATTGGGTTGAGAATGAGGCCGGCGGGATGATCCTCATCGCCGGTCGCATCTATACCGACGTCACCGCTCGCGACCCGAACCTTGCGGCCGTGCGCAGTTTGTATCCGGTGGAGTTCGGTCGATTGTTCACGGCCGCCGGCGACGCGTTCTCGGGTAGTTCGGAGGCGTGGCCGTTGAGCTTCACGGCCGAAGGTTCCAAGGCCGAGTTCCTCCGACTCGGCGACACCGAATCGGACGCGATCTCGGCGTGGGACAAGTTCTCGGGGTTCTACGATTACTATCCCGTCAAAGGGGTGAAGGACAAATCGGTCGTGTTGGTCGGCTTGCAAGACCCGCGCGCCGGAGGCAAAGTCGGCGACGACGACGGCCGTCCCTATCTCGTGGTCGATCGAGCGGTTGGAGCCGGCCGAGTGTTGTACATCGGCGGCGGTGAATTCTGGCGGCTTCGAGCGAAGAATTCAGCCTATTTCACCCGCTTGTATACGCAGATGGTCCGACACGTAGCCCAGGCCCGCCTGCTCCGCGATTCAAAGCGCGGCGTGGTGATGGTCGATCACGACAACGGCCGCTACGTGTTGAACGACGTCGTCGAGATCCGCGCCCGCCTGATGGATTTGCAGGCCCGTCCGCTGAAGGGCGAAGAAGTTCCGTTGCAGGTGGTCGCCCCCGATCGCTCGGCGTTTACCGTCAAGCTCAAAGCCGATCCGTCGCTGGCGGGTAACTTCCGCGGCGTGTTCCCGGCTCGACAGGTTGGCTCGTATCGGCTCGACGTACTGTTGCCCGACGGCGATCGCGATTTGCCGCCGCGCCGGCTGCAGGTTCGTGTTCCCAACAAGGAAAGCGACGACGTTCGGTTGAACGTCGCTTTGCTCGAACGCTTGGCAAAGCAGACTCAGGGACGGTTTTACGAAGGTACCGGCGGCCTGTTTGCGACGTCGGCCGGCGCCGTGCCGCTGCCGACGCTCTTGGCCGACAAGACTCGCACGACTCCACGACTGGCGCGGCCCGTTTCGTTATGGGACAACGAGTGGACGCTCGCGATTATTTGTTCGTTGCTCTGTTTGGAATGGCTGATTCGTCGTGTAGTGAAATTGGCCTGACGATTTTCGAGATTCAGTTGCGGTTTCGATGGCGACACAACCCTTAACGACGCCGAAGCCCGAACGCGACGATTCGTTGCGCGCCGTGCGTGGTACGTTGCGCGAAGTTCGCGGGCGGATCCGCTCGTACGTCGCCGCGGAAGGTCTCGCCGCGACCTTGGCCGCGGTGGGGGCCTCGTTTTGGGCCGCGCTGGCGCTCGATTGGATCTTCGAGCCGAGCGCGCCGGTGCGTGCCGTGCTCGTATGGGGCTTTGCGGCGATCGTCGCGATTGTGTTCTATCGCAAGTTTCTCCGTCGCTATTTCGCCCGATTGTCCGACGGCAACTTGGCATTGCTCCTGGAACGTCGGTACAAATCGCTCCGTGAATCAGTTCTCACGTCGATCGAACTCGACCCCGACGCCTTGTCCGGCGCTTCGCGGACCATGCTCGACGCGACGCGGCGCGAAGCGCGTCGCCGCTTGGCCGAAGTGCAGCTCGCGGAGCTTTTCGAGAAGCGTCCTCGACAGATAGCCTTAGCCGGCGCCGCCTTGCTGACCGTGTCCATCCTCGGTTTTGCGATGTTTGCTCCGGCGGCGATGCGGTTCGGCATCGATCGGCTGCTCGGACGCACCGACGAACTTTGGCCGCGGAAGACGCATTTGGTCGTCGAAGGCTTCACCAACGGCGAGCGGGTCGTGGCTCGCGGCTCCGATCTCGACCTGGTTGTGAAGGCCGATACGAACAAGGAAATTCCCACGCGCGTCACCCTCTACTACGAATCTGAGGACGGCGCCGTTGAAGACGAAGTGGAAATGGATCGCGAAGGGGTCGCCGAAGCGGGCGTGCAACCCTACCAACTCTACAAGACGCCGCTCCGCGGCCTGACTTCCTCGCTTGTGCTCGATATCCGCGGTAACGACGCTCGCCTCCGCGATCTGAAAATTCGCGTCGTCGAGCGGCCGCGCATTTCCATGGACTTGGTCTGCAAGTATCCCGCATATACCGGCCGAGCCGACGGCGTGCTCTATCAAGTCAGCGGAATCGTGCCGCTTCCGCAAGGGACGATCGTCACGGTCGAGGCCCACGCGGATAAAGCTTTGCGTCGCGTAGCCGCTAAGGTGCCCGACGGCGCCGGCGGGCTCAAGCCGCAAGAAATCGTACTTCCCGACTCGGGCGATGAAGCCCAGCGCCGCTTCAGCGTGAATCTCGGCAGGCTCGATGCCGACGCGGCCGCCACGTTCCAACTGTTCGACACCGACGGCATCGACAATACCGAATTGCTCACTTTGCAGGCCGTGCCCGACGCTTCTCCGACGTTTCAAAATCTGGCGCGCAAAGGAGTTGACACTTCCGTGACCGCGCAGGCTCGCTTGCCGTTTGTCGGCAAAGTGGCCGACGACTACGGCATCTCGCGGCTCTGGTTTGAATACTCGGGCGAACTCGATTCGCCGGGAATCCGGCAGTTTGCCGCCGCTCCCAAGGGAGCGCGTGAAATTACGGTCGACGAAGCGTTAGAAGTGGCCGACTTGGCGCCCGGCCTTTCGAGCGAACCGCTGACGCCGGGGAAGACATTCTCCGTCGTTCCGCGTGCCCAGGACAATCGCGAATTGGCGACGGCCTCCGGCGGCAATGTCACGACCGGCGATCCCTTCAGTTTCACCATCGTGAGCGACGTCGATTTGCTCCGGTTGTTGGAAGGGCGCGAGATCATGCTCCGGGAGCAATTCAAAGCGCTCGTTGAAAAAGTCACGCGCGACCGCGATGCTTTGGTTTCGGTCGGTGCGCCGGAAAGCGCCTCGACTCCCGAAGCGGAAGAACCGGCCGCCGGCGAATTGCGGCGCGATCGCAGCTCCGTGATCGTGGATCAAGTCCGCGCACATACGAAGGAAAACAAGGCGGAAACACTGGTCGTCGCCGGAGGGTTCGCGGCGATCGTCGAGGAAATCATCAACAATCGCGTGGCCGACGGCGAGCAATTGCAGCGCCGCCTGGCCGACGATATCGCCGCGCCGCTCAAGCACATCGGCGAGCGCCGCTTCGTCGAGTACGAAGCAAAGTTGACGGCGCTGAAGCTGGTCGTGGATGCGCAGACGAAGGATCCGGCCGTGATCGACGCTCGGCGTCGTGAGGCCCAGCGGGAAGCGGATGCGATTCTGGTCGAAATGAACGTCGTCTTGAACAAGATGCAGCAGTTGGAATCGTTTAAAGAAGCGGTCGACTTATTGCGGGCGATCATCGCTTCGCAAAAAGAGGTTGGTGAGAAAACCAACGCGCAGCGTCAAAACAAAGCGCGACTCTTAGGAGATTGAGCTATGCAGGCAATTCGATCATTTCGCGGCTTGACTCGACTCGCCGTCTGCGTTGCGGTATTCGGCGCGATGTCTGGCATCGGCGCGGCGGCCGATCCTGCACCTCCCGCGTCGACGAAGCCCGAGGCCGCTCCGAAAGCCGCCAATGATCCCGAGACGTTGGCGGCCGATCAGCGCCGCATCGCCGATAAGTTCAAGCGTTTCGAGCAGGTCATCAAGCTGTTGGCCCAATTCTCCGACGAAGCCGATCAGGACCAGGCCCGCCTGCTCCGGCAGGTGTTTGCCGAAAGCCAATCGCGCGCCCTCGATGGTAAATTCGATGAACTCGTGAAACGGATTCAAGATAAGCAATATGCCGTCGCCTCGGGCGATCAAGAAAAGCTGACGGAGCAACTCGAAGAGTTGCTGGCGATGTTGCTCTCCGCCGAGCGCGACAAGCAGCTGAAGAGCGAACAGGCCCGCATCAAAGACTTCATCAAGCAGATCAAGCAGATGATCACCAAGCAGATGGAGTTGGAGGGGCGTACGGCCGAAGGCGACCTCAAGGGAGCGATGCCCGAGCAAGGTAAGCTCGCTGAAAACGCGGGTGAGCTTGCCCGCAAAATGGCTCAGGGCGACGCCAAGTCGAAGCCCGGTTCCCAGGCGAAGCCGCAATCGGGCGACGCGAAGCAAGGAGAACCCAAGTCGGGCGATTCAAAACAAGGCGACTCGAAACAAGGCGACTCGAAACAGGGTGACCCGAAGCAAGGCGATCCCAAACAAGGTGAGCCCAAGCAGGGCGACACGAAAAAGGGAGATCCCAAGCAAGGAGATCCGAAAAACGGGGATTCCAAGCAAGGGAATTCCAAGCCAGGTGAACCGAAGGGGGGCGACCCCAAGCAAGGCCAAGAAGGTCAAAAGGGACAGCCGAGTCAGCAAGGCCAACCGGGTCAACAAGGGCAATCCGGCAAGCCTCAGCAAGGCCAACAGGGGCAGCAAGGGCAGCCCGGCCAACAAGGTCAACCTGGTGATTCCGGCGAGCAGTCACAAATGCAATCGCCGCAAAAGCGAGTGGAAGAAGCTCAGCGTCGCATGGAAGAGGCTCGCAAGCGTTTGGAAGAAGCTAAACGCGAAGGCGCGATGAAAGAGCAAGAGGAAGCCATTCGCGAATTGGAGCAGGCCAAAGCCGAGTTGGAGGAAATTCTGCGTCAGTTGCGCGAGGAAGAACTGGCGCGACTGTTGGAAATGCTCGAACGTCGCTTCACGGAAATGCTTCGCATGCAGGAAGCCGTCTATCGCGATACTCAAGGTCTCCATGCCGTACCGGTCGCATCACGCGGTAAGGGCGAAGAAATCGAATCGGGCCGATTGAGCCGCGAAGAAGGGTTGATTTTGGTCGAGGCCGACAAGGCCTTGAATGTGCTCAAAGAGGAAGGCAGCGCCGTCGCATTTCCTCGCACAGTTGAGCAAATGCGGGACGACATCGCCCAGATCGTCGAACTGCTGGCCGCCACGAAGGTCGACGAACTCACGCTCGCGGTCGAGGAAGACGTCATCGCCGCGCTCAAGGAAATGATCGAAGCTTTGCAGAAAGCCAAAAAGGACTTGAAGGACAAAAAACCTCCTAAGCCGGGCGAAGGGGGCCAGCAAGATCAACCGCTAATCGATCGCATTGCGGAATTGAAGATGATTCGGTCGCTGCAACTTCGAGTAAATCGCCGCACGAAGCTGATCAATGAAGCGGTCGACGTCGCCAACGACCCGACCGCACTGGAAATGCTGAAGAAACTGGCCGCGACCGAGTTGGACGTGTATCGAATCACGCGCGACATCGTATTGGGGAAAAACCAATGAACTCCTCCCTGCGACGCTACGTTTTCGCCGTATCGTTTGCCGCCGCGGTTGTGGTCGTCGTACCGGTGCAAGCCGCCAACGACAGTCCTTCCGCCCCTGCGGGCGACCAAGTGAAACGCCTCGGCCGTGCAACGCAAGCCGAGGTACGAACGAAGATTTTGCACGCACTGGCTCCGGCCCTAGCCGCCGATCCCTCGTTGCAAAAGGCCGTGACGGCTGTCTGGGACGACCCTCGAGCGGCCGAAAGCGACCTGCTCGAACGCATCGCCCGCACCGCCGCGCTGACCGATGATCGGGCCGCGGAGTTGGTCCGTATTTGCTCGGGCCCCACGGAGCCGTGGCTGGTCGACCAGCAATTCTGGCTTTTCGATCCGGGCCGCGACCCCTGGCTACGCGATCAACTCCGGCTTTACTTCGGTCGTTGGCTCGCCCAACGGAAGATGTACGACCAAACCTTATGGGCTCTCGCGGGGCTTGAGCCTGCCGACGTCGTCGATCCGGCGTCGCTGCTCTTCTATGAAGGCGCCGCTTATCATCACCAACTTCGCAAAGCGCCGGGCTTGCGCGCCATCGATCAACTCCTGAACGATGTCCGCGATTGTCCTTATCGCTTTCAAGTCGTCGCCGGTTTGATGCGCGAAGATTTGAAGAAGCTCGAAGACGAGTCGCTCGACCATATTGCGCGACGCATGGAAGACATTCGCCGGCGGCTCGACGAAGGGAATGCCGACCGACGCACGCGACGCATTGAAGACGGCGTGGTCGCCTCGCTCGACAAGATGATCGAGCAATTGGAGAAGCAGCAGCAACAACAGCAAGGAAGCGGCGGCTCGCAGTCGGGCACTCCGATGCAAGACAGCCGAATTGCGAAGCAGCGCGGTCCCGGCCAGACCGATCGCAAGGACATCGGGCACAAATCGGAGTGGGGCGACCTTCCTCCGGAAACGCGCGAACAGATTAAGCAGCAAATCGGCCGCGATCTTCCTGCCCATTACTACGACTTGATTCAGCAGTACTTCAACACTCCGCAAGCCGCGGAAAAGCGCTAGCGGGCCGAACGATCGGAAGCACGACTTTGGAATTGAGACGGAAGGCATGATCTACAGCTTGATCACCATCGCACTGCTCGGGGCGCAGCCGGAGTTCGACGTCGCCCTGGCCGACGGTAAGCGGATTCGCGGCGAGTTGGAATCGCTAACGGCGGAGACGCTCGTTCTCAAAACGGCCGGCGAGCGTCGTACGTTGTCGACCGCGCAACTCGTCGGCCTTGTGCCCGCCCATGCCTCGCAGTCGTACGTCGATACCGCCGCCGTCTGGATTCAACTGCTCGACGGCACGAACCTCGCGGCCGTGTCTTATACGGTCGCGGGCGGCAAAGCGACCGTTTCCTTCGGTTCCGAATTGTCGCTGCAGGCTCCGACCGCGGTGATTCGCGCGGTGCGCTTCAAAGAGCAGCCGGAAGCCGTGGCGGCGCAGTGGCGAGCTATTTTGAATCAAACTCCCAAGGCGGACTTGATCGTCATCCGCGAAGAGAATGCCGTCGACTATCTCGAAGGAGTCTTCGGCGACGTGACGCCCGAGACGGTGACGTTCGAACTCGACGGCGAAAAAATCCCGGTCAAACGTCCGAAAGTGGAGGGGCTCGTCTACTTTCATCCTAAGGCGTCTGCGCTCGCCCCCGCGTTTTGCGTCGTTACCGATCGAGCCGGTTCCGTGATTCAAGCGGCTTCCGCTTCGCTCAAGGACGGCAAGCTGCGAATCAAGACTCCGGCCGACGTCGAAGTAACGTTGCCGTTGGAACGAATCAACGCCGTGGACTACCCGGCCCACTATCTTTCGGATCTCAAACCGGAGCAGGTCGTCTACACGCCCCTGGTGCGCGAGCCGCGCGCGGTCGCCGATCGCGTCGCCCAGCGTTACGGTCCGCGTTTCGATCGTTCGCTTGAAGCCGGTCCGCTCAAGCTCGGCGGGCGCGATTATGTGAAAGGCATCGCGTTGCACAGCCGCTCCGAAGTCACGTTTCTGTTGTCGGAGCCGTTTCTCAAGTTCACGGCGGTCGCCGGCATCGACGATCGCGTCCGTCCGCACGGCAATGCGCAGCTCGTCATTCGCGGCGACGACCGCGTGTTGTTCGACAAGAACCTGACGGGTGATGATGCTCCGTTGCCGATTGCGCTCGACGTCACCGGCGTGACGCGGCTCAAGATCACGGTGGACTTCGGTGCCGATGGCATCGACGCCGGCGACTATCTCGATCTATGCGATCCAAGGCTCTTCAAATGAAATATACGTGCGGACTCATCCTGATTTGCTGCCTCGCGGTGACCGTGCCGGCGCGCGCGGTCGACGTTGATCCGCAGGTCCTGGCTGCGGAAGCGGCCCGCGTTGCGGTAATGGCCGAGGCCCGTTCGAAGACCGTCGCCATTTTTCCGCCGGAAGGCAACGGCGGTGGTTCTGGCGTGCTGATCTCCGCCGACGGCTACGCCCTGAGCAATTTCCACGTCGTCAAAGGCTCGGAAAAGTTCATGAAGTGCGGGCTTTCCGACGGTCGCTCCTATGACGCCGTCGTCGTCGGCATCGATCCGGTCGGCGACGTGGCGCTCATCAAGATTTTCGGCCGCGACGATTTTCCCCATGCCGAGCTTGGCGACAGCGACGCCGTGCGCGTCGGCGATTGGGTCTTTGCTTCGGGAAATCCGTTCTTGCTGGCCCACGATTTCAAGCCCACGGTCACCTACGGCATCGTCTCCGGCGTGCATCGCTATCAGTATCCGGCAGGCACGCTCCTGGAATACGCCGATTGCATTCAGACCGACGCCGCGATCAACCCCGGCAACTCCGGTGGACCGCTTTTCGATTCGCAGGGCAAGCTTATCGGCATCAACGGTCGCGGCTCGTTCGAAAAGCGCGGCCGAGTCAATGTCGGCGTCGGTTATGCCATCTCGATCAACCAGATCAAGCATTTCCTGGGCTGCTTGAAGAGCGGACGCATCGTCGATCATGCCACGCTCGGGGCGCGGGTCGCTTCCGACGAGGACGGCCGCGTGATCGTTTCCGACGTACTTGAAGACAGCGACGCCTGGCGGCGCGGCTTGCGCATCGGCGATGAAATCGTCAACTTCGGCGGCCGACAAGTTCGCACGGTGAACGCGTTCAAAAACGTGCTTGGGATCTTCCCACAAGGTTATCGCGTGCCGTTGACGTTCCGCACCAAGGGCGAAACGCACCATACGTTCGTTCGCCTGCCGGGCGTGCACAACCTGGAAGAACTTATTGAAAAGACGCAGGGTAAGCCCGAGCCGGAGAAGGGGCTTCCTCCCGGTCCGCCGAAGCCTCCGGAAGAACCCGGCCCTGATCCCAAGTCGCCCGAGGAAGGGAAGCCGAAGAAGATCGAAATTCCTCTGCCTGGCGGCCCGGGCAAGCCGAAGTTCAAAATTCCCTTCGGTTCCGGTGAAGAGGAAACCAAGACCAAGACTCCGGAAGTCGTCGAAAAGAGTTTCGCCGAAAAGCGCGGCTACTCCAACTTCCATTTCAATCAACTCGAGCGCACCCGCGTTTGGAACGCCTTGCAAGCGCGTCTGCAATTGCAAGGGCACACGACACCCTGGGAGATCGAAGGGGAGCAACTCGCCGGCGGCGCTGCTTCGACGCCCACGAAGCTCACGATGACGCTCAACGACGCCATGGTTGAATACCGTTTGCCGACCGGCGCCGCGACGTTGCCGCTCGGCGGTTCTCTTGTCGGTGCGTTGGAGCCCGAAGGTTCCGGCGGATTGTTGGCGGCACTGGCTCTCTGGCGGCGTCTGTTGGTCTTAGGTCCCGAGAAGTTCGGCGACGTTCACTATGAAGGCGCTTTCCCGCTGCCCGACTCGCCGGAATTGTGCGACGTGTTGGTCGGCCGCTACGGCGGCGTCGCTTGTCGGTTTTTCATCCATCCCCAGCGGGGCGAATTGGTTTGTCTAGAGGCTTCGCTCGACGACGGTGCCGATCCCTGCGAACTCTATTTCAGCGACTATCGCGAAAATCAGGGCCGCTGGCTGCCGCGGCGAATCGAAGTCCGCCGCGGTGAAGCGGTCTATGCCGCCTTGCTTCCCACCGTGTGGCGGCTCGGTACGAAGGAGACTCCATGATCGTTCGTCCGTTACTCTACTTATTTGCCTGGGTGATCGCCTGCTCGGCGGCCGCCGTAGCGCCCGTTCATGCCGCAGGCTTGGACGACGTCATTCGCCAAGCGCAGCCGAAGATCGTGAAAATTCACGGTGCCGGCGGCTATCGTGGTTTGGAGCCGTATCAAAGCGGATTTCTGTTCTCCGCCGAAGGCCACATCCTCACGGTTTGGAGCTACGTGCTCGATACCGATTACATCACCGTCACGCTCAACGACGGCCGCAAGTTTGAGGAGGCGAAGCTCGTCGCCGCCGATCCACGCCTGGAGTTGGCGGTCCTGAAGATCGAAGCGACCGAACTGCCGCATTTCAATCTCGCCGAAGCAGCGACCGCCGAGCCCGGCACGCGCGTGTTGGCTTTCAGCAATCTCTACGGCGTCGCCGTCGGAGATGAGCAGGCCAGCGTATTGCACGGCATCATCAGCATCGTCACCCGTCTCAACGCCCGCCGCGGCGTGTTTGCCACCCCTTACGACGGTCCGGCTTACGTCGTCGACGCCATGACGAACAACCCCGGCGCCGCCGGAGGCGCGCTCATCGATTATCACGGTCGGCTTTTGGGCATGCTCGGCAAGGAGTTGCGGCACTCTCAATCCAACATCTGGCTCAACTTCGCGATTCCCGCCGCCGAGCTGCGCGAGACGGCCGAAGCGATCCGCGCCGGCAAATACGTGCGTAAACCGCCGGAAGAGCGCGTGAACAAGCCTACCGATCCGCACTCGCTCGATCTGCTTGGCCTAACGCTCGTTCCTGACGTCTTGCTGCGCACGCCTCCGTACGTCGACGCCGTTGCGGCCGGTTCCCCTGCCGCGGCGGCAGGCCTGCAAATCGACGATCTGTTCCTGTTTGTCAACGACCATATCACCCAATCGTGCGAAGCGGTCCGCAACGAACTTGATTTCATCCACCGCGTCGATCCCGTGAAGGTGACTTTGCTCCGCGGCCAAGAACTCATCGAAGTCACGCTTCGGGCTCCGTCGCGTAGTACGCCCGCCGCTGCGGAGAAGTCGCCATGATCCGTCGTCCGCATCAAATATTTACAACGCTCGCTCTGCTCGCCGTCGCGCTGGGTACGCTTGCCGGCGCGCGTGCGGACGACATCGCGAAAACGCCCCCCGATCTCGCGCTGCGCGAAGAGACTGCGTTTCGTTCGGCCGCCGCCGCCGTCGGCCCGTCGGTCGTCGCCATCGAAACCATCGGCGGGCTCGACATGCTCGGCGAAACGCTGGTCGGTACCGGTCCCAGCAGCGGGCTGATCGTCGGCGACGACGGCTACATCATCTCCAGCACTTTCAATTTCGCCCATAAGCCGGCCTCGATCATCGTCAGCATGGCCGACGGCCGCCGTCTACCCGCGAAGCTCGTCGCCCGCGATCATGTGCGCAAGCTTGTGCTGCTCAAGGTGGAAGGGGCGGGCAAACTGCCGGTGCCCGCGTTCGCTCCGCAGGCCGACGCCGTCGTCGGCGTTTGGTCGATCGCGCTCGGGCGGACGTTCGAAGCCGATCGGCCGAACGTTTCCGTGGGGGTCATCAGCGCCGTGAACCGCATCTGGGGCAAGGCTCTGCAGACCGACGCCAAGATTTCTCCCGTCAATTACGGCGGTCCGCTCGTTGACGTTCGCGGCCGTGTGATGGGGGTGCTCGTCCCGCTCTCGCCTCAGCACAATGAAGATGAGTCCGGAGTCGAATGGTACGATTCGGGCATCGGCTTTGCCGTGCCCATGCAGCATATCGAGCGTATTCTGCCGCGGCTCAAAGCCGGCGAAGACCTCAAGGCGGGCTTGCTCGGCATTCGCTTTCGCGGGCCGAACGTCTACGCCGACCCGCCGCTCTTGGCTCACGCTCGCGCGAATTCGCCGGCCTACAAAGCCGGCCTGCGCAAGGGAGACCAAATCAAAGCGGTGGAGGGGAAGCCGGTCGAGTTGCAAGTGCAAGTGATGGAGGCGGTGCAAAGCCGCTACGCCGGCGACACGTTGCACTTCACGATCGCCCGCGGCGAAAAGGAAACGTTCGAAGCCGAACTGAAGCTGGTCGATCACCTCGATCCATACAAGCGGCCGTTCCTCGGCTTCTTGCCGGAGCGCGTAAAAGCGGCCGATGCGCCGGGCGTAGGCGTGCGCTACATGTTTGAAAAATCTCCCGCCGCAGAAAAAGGGCTCAAGGTCGGCGACCGCGTTACGGCCGTCGGCGCGCGGCAGGTCGCTACGCGCGAGGAGCTTTTGCTGGCCTTTCCAGCACAGTGGGATCCGAAGCTTGGAATTCACGTGACTTGAAGTCGCGG
>JADMIO011319500.1_pt1 | contig 84038 bp, 95 predicted proteins | sample 8958161 | NCBI WGS metagenome assembly JADMIO01 (sample SAMN16585339, study PRJNA669376) | soil metagenome | isolation source: Crop rotation soil | place: USA: Cullars Rotation, Alabama | collected 2011 | reverse complement strand
CCGCGACTTCAAGTCACGTGAATTCCAAGCTTCGGATCCCACTGTGCTGGAAAGCCTTCATGCTGAAGAACGTCCGCGAGAAAGATCTGAAGCTCTTCCTGGATATGGCGAAGGCACCCGTTCCGGCCGGTCCCGAAGCCGTGGGCCTCGAAGTGGTGACGCCGGCCTTCATGATCTCTGAATTGCGCCGTGCCTTCGAGATCGGTTTCCTACTGTTCATCCCCTTCCTGATCATCGACCTCGTCGTCGCTTCGATTCTCATGGCCGTCGGCATGATGATGGTGCCGCCAGCAACCGTGGCGTTGCCGTTCAAGCTGATCTTCTTCGTCCTCGTCGACGGTTGGACCCTGGTGGCGGGCTCGTTGGTGCAGAGCTACGGGACCTGACGCACCGCCTGTGCTCGTGAACGCGCATGAAAAAGGGCGCCCGAGAGCGCCCTTCCGTGTCGTCAGATGCCGGTTCGAGCGCTCAGCGCTCCAGGTAGCTCTTCAGGGTCGAGATGCGATTGCCGACGAGGCGCACGGCACGCTTCAGGCGATCTTCCGACACACCGAGACGCGTGGCCATCGCGCTGCGCTGCTGCGTGTCGAAGATGTCGAGGTGGGTCTTTCCGGTGTTGGTATCGAGCGGTTCCGTGAGCATGGGAAGGCCTCTGCTGTGCCGGGCTGGAACGTAAGCCGCACGGGTGATTGGGATTGGAGGCAGAACGTCGTCCAGGCGCGTTTGTTGCGCCCAAACCAGCAGAATTCGGCGAATCGCTTCAGGCTTTTACGCCGCATGGCCGGTGGGTCGCTGGTCGGCGCTCAGCCGGGCGGAGTCGCACTCGCCAGGGCGTCGGCCCGCGCATCCGTCTCGCGCTTGCCGGGTGCGGGCACGGCACTCTCGGGATAGCGCTTGCGGTATTCCGAGAGGAACGCCTGAAGTGTCTCGGCACTCGTGGCCTTCTGTGCGATCTCGCGGAAGCCCGCGGTGCGGACGGCGTTGGCCTGGGCGAGGAGGGCGAAGGTGCGGGCGTCCACGCTCTCGGCCATGGGCCCCGCGAATTTGGCGCGCAGGCGCTCGAGACCGAGGGTCTCGCCGGCGAGTCCGTAGGCGATCGCCGCGCGCAGGATATCCGTGCGGGCGGCGTCGTCTAGGGCCACGCGGCGGCGCCAGGCATCGCCGACCAGCGCCTCGTGCGCCTCCCCGGCTTCGCGCCAGCGCCGGCCGGTCCACAGGATGTCCGCCCTGAGACGGTCGGCATCCGGCCCCGTCTCGCCCGCGATGGTCTCAAGAGCGAGGTCGGTGCGGGACAGATCAGACAGGGCCCGCGCCCGTAGCAGCGCCCGCGCCCGGCGCAGATCCTCGGGGAGTTCCGGGAGATAGGTGGCGTCCAAGGTCTGCAGGGCCTGCAGCGGCTTCTCGTCCATGAGCCGGATGGCGGCCAGCCGCGCCGCCGTGCCTGCACGGCTGGGCCCGGTGAGGCGATGGTCGACCTGATGCTGCAGCAACTCGCCCGCAGAATCGAGGAGGTCCAGCTCCACGAGGCGATCCGACAGCCGGCGGACGATCTCGTCGCCGCGGCGGCCCAGCGGAGCGAACTCCTTGAAGTCGAAATACAGCGCCAGCGCCTCGACCCCGGACAGCTTTGAGCTCCGCTCGCCGAGGTAGAGATCCTCGAAGAGGGCCTGGGCCATGTCGTGCACCTCGCGCACCAACGGCGAATCCGTGCCGATGGAATCGGCGCGGCGGGCCGTCATCATCGCTTGGCGCCAGCGTCCTGCTTCGACGTAGAGCTTGGCCAGGGCCGAGAAGGTCCGAGGCTCGAGGTCGCCGCCGTGCCAGGACAGCGCCAGCAACTCCAGGCGCTCAATGGAATCCGCCACCGTGATCTTGCCGGCCGCGTGTCCCAGCACGGTGGCTCTCAGGCGAGCCGCGGCGGCCACCCCCGCCTCTCCGCTCTCGCTGAGACGCTGATAGGCATCGAGGGCGGCCACGGTCTGGCCAGTGACCTCGTCGATCCGGGCGCGCAGCAAGGCCAGACGTTCCTGGGTCGGGCGGTCCGCCGCGCGCGCGGCTGCAACGATCTGGCGGTTGGCCCCATCCCAGTCTCCGGTCTCGACCGCAGCCTCGGCGGCCGCGGTCCGCAGGAGGGCCTGGAGATCGTCGGGGTACCGGTCGAGCACGCTCGCGGTGGCCCGGAACGAGGTATCCGCGGCGCTCCAGCGGCCTTCAAGGGCTTCGAGATAGCCCTGCCACAGCCGCGCCTCGGGATCGTTCCTCAGGATCTCGACGGCCAGACCCGAGCGCATGTCGAACGTGCGCCCGATCAGGGCGTTTCCAATCACGGTGAGCATGGGGATGTCGCGCTGGCCGGCCAGGACGGGATCGTCGCCGAAGGCGGTCTTGAGCACACCGAGGCCTTCCAGGGAGAGCCGATTGGCGAGCATCGTGCGCGCCAGGACCATCCGGAGCGGTCCACGCGCGGCGCGCGGGGCCTCCGCGGCCGCCTGAAGCTGGTCGCGGATCAACTCACGGGTGTCGCCGCGCTGCGAGGCCTCCCAGGGGCCCCGGTCCACGGCGAGGTCGCTGAGGGTCGCCAGGGGCGCATCGGCGGGCCGCGCGACGCCAGAGACAGCCATGCCGCTTTCTCGACTGATCGCGACCCCGTCGAGGTCCGGCCGCACGAGGAGGTCGTCCGCCTGCGCCAGGACTGCGACCCCCTGCCGGCTCGGTAGCAACTCGAAGTCGACGAAGACCTGACGCTTCGGAATCCCTGCTGGTTTCGGACCCCGGCCCGTAACCACGGCGATGCGCTCCCCGTCGAGGCTGAGCCAGGAGGAGACCCCCGGGTTCGGAAGGCGCACGCCGACACTGATCCGCCCGGCCGCATCCGTGACACGAATCGCCGAGAGAGCGTCGCTCGCCGACAGGTTCTCGCCGGCCACCAATTCCCACCCGGTCGGAGCCCCGGCAGGGCCAATGGGCACGAGGTCCAGCAGCCGGTCGCGCGGAACGGGAAAGCGAAGGGTCACGATCCGACCGGTTCGCGTCGGCGAACCGAGTGGGGCGAGCATGGGATCGCCGGTCGGGACGACGACCGGCTCCGTGGTCTCAAAGATCAGATTGGCGATGCCCGCGCGCTCGAACAAGGCGGCGGGCGGCAGGGTCTGGAATGGGAACGCGAGGCCTGGTCCACTCGGGCGCTGAACCACTGCGGGGGGGGGCGTTGCTGGCGTAGATCCGGACGTCTCCGCGGTCTGCCCCGGCGACCGCTGCGGTGCCTTCTCGGGTTTGGCCTCCGCTGCCCTGCCCCCCGTTGTGTTCGTCTCGGCCGTTTTGGCCTCACCGACGGGCTCAGCGCCCTCCCCCGCCTTTGCAGCCTGCACGGTGGGCTTTGTCTTTTCGGCGGCCTTACGGACCACGTCGATCGTTGCACCGTCCTCGTCGCTGAAGCTTCGGATCTCGTAGCCGTCTGCGGGGGTGACGAGCAGGCGGGCGCCGGTCTCGTCCCCCTCGACCGACAAGCTCTCGATGGACGGTTTCAAGCGCCCCCGGGTGGCGAGTTCGTCGATCCGCCAAGCCCCCGGAATCATCAGGCGTGTGGCCGGGCCGACGGCCTCGAAGCGCGGTACGGCAGACGCCGGTGCACGCAGGCTCAGGCGGGTGAGCGTCGGAAGGTGAGCCAGTTCGAGGCGAAGGGTCCTTGGCTCGGCAGGAGGGCGTGCCGCCCGCAGGGCCGCCTCGGCGGCCTGGGTCCGCCGGAACAGGTCAGCCACGACCTCCGGCGGTAGGGCCGGCGGCAGACCGCTCCAGTCCTGCGGCAGAAGATCGATGAAGACCTTCTCTCCTGCCTCCTGGACGTTCACGCGGTAGGGGCGTTGCAGCGCAAGCCGTAGGCCCAAGCCGTCGGGATCGCGCCGCACGGCTGAGACGAAGTCCGGCATCTCGGCGGCGACCCGCTCAGGGCCGGCGCTCGCTTTCTCCGAGAAACCGAGGACGAGCACGGACCCGGATGTCCGCGCTTTGACCGAAACCGGGCCATCGAAAGTCAGCACAAGCCGACCGTAGCGTTCGATCTGCGCGCCCTTGATCGCCGTGAGGCGTGCGGCGGTGGCGTCCGTCCCCCCGCAGAGGGTCGCGGCCACGATCGAGATCGCGGCGAGGCCGGCCCGAAGCCGGCGCCGTCGTGTCGCGATACCGGCATCGAGAGCCATCGCAGGATACGCCAAACCCATGGGGCGAAGCGACTCGCAGCCGAGCCGATCCGCCTTACGCCGCACTATCCGGTCACTCTCGCCCGTCGAGGCTAACGGGCGCTTAAGACGCAGTGCCGCTTTGTCCGGACCGCTAACGTTTGACGATCAGACCCGGGATCGTCCGGCCGGTCTCGCCGAAATTCTCGGCGGCACGGGTGCAATTGGCGGAAATGTCCTTGGTGTAGATCTCCGTATAGGCCCGGCTGCGCAGGTTCAGGTCACCCTGGGCAAGATCGTCGGGCGCGACACCGAGCCCGGCGACGACGGCATTCAGGCGCTCGGTGTTCGGCTTGAGGTCGCGGCAGTAGGTCTCCACGAAGGCCAGCAGGCCGGAAAGCTTGGCCGCGCTGTTCTTCTGGCGCTCCGCCTTGGCCTCGGCGGCCGTCGGCGGGGGGCCGGGCGGCTTCTCGGGGGGTACTTCCTCCTGGGCCAGCGCCGGGGCTGCCAGGACTCCGGCCACCATCAGGGTCATCAGGCTTCGGGGCAGCAGGGCCGATCTGTTCATGGGCAAGCTCCTCGGGTTCGGCTCCGCCGTGGTCCGCCTCAGCTCGTCAGCGCGATGGCGCGGGCCAGAGCGTTGGCAAACCCTTCGAGGGGCACCGTGATGGTCACGGGCTCCTTGGCCTCCGGCTTCGTCGCGGAGACCAGCAGGTTCTTGGCGGTCTTCATCGTGTCGGTCGCCAGGGTGGGAAGGCTGATGGGCACGAGGCATCCCTCCTGGCTGCAGGACAGATAGGGCGCGCCCTTGCCGAGCACGGCCTCGTCGAGCTTGAACGAAATGCCGGGCTCGATGGCGAGGCCGAGCGGCATCAGAATGAAGCCCTGCGCGCGCCCATCGTTCGGCGGCCGAATCTCCAACGCGAATTCGCGCCGACCCTTGGCCCCCTGGGCCTGCATGATCGCGCATTCGGCCTTAGCGTTGGCATCGGCCTTCGCGCAGGTCACGGTCCAGTCGCCATAGACCTCGCTAAGGGAGCTTGCCCCGGTCGGCCAGCTCAACGCGGCGGTCGGAGGCGTGGAGGTGGCGGCCGGGGTCGCCGCGGGCTTTGCCGCAGCCGGCTTCGGCGGGGCTGCCTTGCGCGGTTTCGGCTTGGCCGGCGCCTCGGTGGCGGCCGGAGCGTCGGCGTCCTGCGCAGCGGCGGGGGCCGCGACGGTCAGGGCCAAGCTCAGGGCGGCGAGGATTCGGATCAGGCTGATGGACGGCACGTGCTTGGCTCCCCGAACCCGCGCGGTGGGGATTTCATCCGCTCGGGATGCCTGCCCCTAGTCGTGCGCGGACGAACGCGCAATGGAGGCCCGGACAACCCAGTGGATGACCGTCCGCAAACGTCAGGGAGGTCAGCGCCTGGGCGGGGGCGTCGGTGCGTCGATCGCCGGGAGTTCGTTCGGACCGAGACCGGCCGCGACCGTGGCCGCCGGGCCACCGCCCTGCCCGCGCGCCCGGTTAGCCAGGGCCACGGTGAGCTTCTCCGCAGGCTCCGACTGCATCAGCGCCAGCACCTCGGCCATCTTGCGCGGATTCATCGCCAGGACGATGGGCACGAGGACGTCCAGGTTCAGCCGGTCGAACACCCGCGCGGCGTCCTTTGGCTTCATCGTCTCGTACATCGTGACGATGTTCTTCAGCGCGGCCCGCTCGGTTTCGGCCCGCTGCGCGCTGCCCCCCTCGGCCTTGTCCTCACCCTGCTTCAGCGTATCGACGCCCTCCTCCAGCTTGCGCTCTGCGGTACCGATCAGCTGCTCGCGGAGATCGAGCGCCTCGCTGCGCTGCTTGAGGGTATCGCGGCGGGCGGAGAGGCGCTCGAGGATGGCGCGCTCGGACGCCGGCATCGGCTCCGGTGGCGGCGGTGGACGCGGCACCGGCTTCTCGGGTTCCGGAGCCGGCTTCTCGGGTTCCTTCGGCGTCACCGAGCCGGTGGTGGACGGGTCGGAGGGTTCGTAATTGGTGCGGGCCCTGGCGAGGACGCGCGCGAACTCCGGCATCGTTGCCCCCGGCTGCGGCTTCGATTCCTCCACCGCGATGGCCGCGACCTTCAGCACCAGGAGCCCGGCCGCCGCCACGGTCACGGCATCGATCAGGCGCAGTTTCAGCGGCCGCGTCTCGCGGAACCGGACAAGGCTGCCGGACCGCTTCCCGGGAGGCGGCTTCGTCACGCGGCCTTGCTCCGCAGGCGGCCGAGGGCGCGCTCGGACATGGCGAGGGCGGCGGCGGCGGCGACTCCGAGGCGCTCACCGTTGGGACTCGACGGTGCGGCCGGTGCGATGCGGACGGGCGGGACCACGCGCTCGAGGTCGCGCGGCGCGGCCAGGGGAGCCGGAGCGGACGTGCGCGCGACCTCGCGGGTCGGGGCGGCCTGGGCCACGATGGAGGCAATACGGGCGATCACCGTCTCGCCCGCCTCCACGTGGGCTGCGAGGTCGGTGGCGTAGCGTTCGGCGGTGCCCAGGCGGTCTGCCAGGGTGCGGTCGCATTCATCGAGGGTGGCGCGCAGGCCGACGATCGCCCGCTCGGCGGTGGAGCTCGCCATCACGAGATCGCCGATGGTCTGGCGCAGGGCCGCCTCGTCGGCCTTGAGCTTGGTGATGCGGCCGCTGAGGCGCATCGAGGAGACGATGCTGGCGACCAGCAGGACGGCGACGAGGCCATCGGCCAGGAGGGTGACGAGGAGGCTCATGGCTGGTCGCGTCACCCGTCGTTGCGGTTGTTCATGGAGGCCTCGAAGGCCTGGAGCGTGGTGCGCGACCGGCGCAGGGGCCGGGTGAGCTGCACCGCGATGTTGTCGTCGATCCGGCCGATCCGGCCCTGGGTGAGGGCCCAGTCGCCGCAGCGGACCGCGATCAGGTCCGAGGGCTTGGTGTCGAACATCAGCGTATCGCCGACCTTGAGCGACAGCACCTTCTTCAGGGGCAGCATCATCTCGTGCAGCACCGCCTCCATGGTCGCGTCGGCCTGCCAGATCTCCGTGGCGAGGTGACTTTCCCAGACGTGGTCGCGGCCGAGCTTCTCGCCCATGAAGCTCTGCATGAGCAGTTCACGGATCGGCTCGATCGTGGCGTAGGGGAACAGGATCTGTAGCAGGCCTCCGCGCCCGTCCATGTCGAGCTTGAGGCTGATCAGGATGGCGGCGTTGGCAGGTCGGGTGATGGTGGCGAAGCGCGGGTTGGTCTCGATCCGGTCGATGGCGAAGCGCACCGGCGAGAGCGGCTGGAACGAGAGTTCGAGGTCCGTGAGGATGATCTCCACCAGGCGCCGCACGAGCTGCATCTCGATCGTCGTGAAGGGACGGCCGTCGAGGCGGGTCGAGGAGCCACCGCGCTTGCCGCCGAGAAGCAGGTCGAGGGTCGAGTAGGCGAGATTGGATTCCACCGTGACGAGGCCGGAATTCTCCCAGGCATCGGCCCGGAAGACACCGAGCAGGGTCGGCAGCGGGATCGCGTTCAGGTAGTCGCCGAAGCGCACCGAGGTGATGTTGTCGAGGGTCACCTCGACGTTGTCCTGGAAGAAGTTGCGCAGGCTGGTCGACAACAACCGGATCATCCGGTCGAAGACGATTTCCAGCATCGGCAGGCGTTCGTACTGAACGACGCCCGAGTCGACGATGGCGCGGACGCCGCCGGCCCCGGAGGCCGAGAGCTCGCGCAGAGAGAAGCCGAGGACGCCGTCGATCTCGTCCTGGTTCAGGATGCGGTCGTTGCCGGCGAGCTCGGGGAGATTGTCGGTCTCCCCGTCCTCGATCATCGTCGCCCATTCGGCGGCGACGTCGCTCGCATGGGTGGTGGTGCCCTGCTCGGCGAGGGCCGCGCCCCACTCGTCGGCGAGCGAGGCTTCGCCCCCCTCGCCGTTCTGGGCGATGAGTGCGGCGGCCCAGTCGTCCTCGTCGATCTCGTCTTCCGGTCCGGCCATCAGACTCTCGTCACCTGCGAATTCTCAAAACATTTCGGGATGGGGCGGCAGCCTATTGGATCACCACGTCCTTGAAGAGGACCGCCTCGGCCCGGGCCGGGTGGATGGCGACGTTGACCCGGCGCAGCAGTTCCTCGCGCAGGCGGTAGATGCCGGCCGATCCGGAGAGGTCGCTCGCGCGCAGTTCGCGCAGGTAAACTTGGAAGGTGTCCTCGATGCGCGGCATCAGCGGCTTCACCTCGCCCTCGACCTTGGCGTCCTTGAGCTCGATCGCGACCTTGATCTTGGCGAAACGCGTCCGGTCCTGGCCCGGCTCGCTGGCCAGATTGACCATCATCTCGCGGACGTCGAGGAAGACGACCGGCTTCTTCACCTCGGCGACCGCTTCGCCGTGGCCGTCGCCCGACTTCTTCTTCAGGAACACGAAACCGCCACCACCCGCCAGCGCCAACACCACGGCGCCGATGATGATGAGCTTCTTCTTGCCGCCTTTCGGGGCTTCGCCCTCGGCCCCCTCCTCACCCTCGGCGGCGGCCTTCTTCGGCTTCTTGGCCATCGGTGGACCTCGGGACTGCGCAGTGGGGTGAGCGGCACGCGCTCGACGGCATCGACACCCCCGGACGTCGACCCTCGCAAAGGTATCGGGCGAACAAGGTTAACGCGTCGTTAAGGCGGCAAAAGCTGCCGGGTCGGACTTGCCGCGCGGCCGGACGCGGCAATCGCTGCCTTCCCCTCTCGGTTCAATCAAATCACTGAATAAAAGAAGGAAATCGCGATCATCAGAACTGGCACGGCCCATGCGGATGGTAGTCCATCGTCGCTCGTCGGGGCTGAGAGTGTCATGCAGAACGCATTGTTCGTGGGGGTTTCGAGCCAGGTCGCGCTTCAGCGCGAGCTGGACGTCATCGCCAACAACATGGCCAACATCTCCACCAACGGCTTCAAGGGGCGCAACAGCCGCTTCCAGGAATACCTGATGCCGGTGGCGAGCGCGGATTCGTTTCAGAAGCCGGACCGCCGCGTCTCTTACGTGATCGACCAGGGCACTGCCCTGGACCTTGCCCAGGGGCCGATCGAACAGACCGGCAATCCCCTTCACGTCGCGGTGCGCGGCGAGGCCTTCCTGGTGGTGCGCACCCCGAACGGCGACCGCTACACCCGCAACGGCGCCTTCGAGACCGATGCGCAGGGCACCCTGGTGACCAGCGACGGTTACCCGGTGCAGGGCGAAGCGGGTCCGATCCAGATCGGCCAGCAGGAGACCGGCGTATCGATCGGCCCGGACGGTACGGTCTCGACCAACCTCGGCATCCGCGGTCGCGTCCGCCTCGTCACCTTCGCCAATCCCCAGGCCCTGACCAACGAGGGGGCGAATCTCTACGCCTCCGCCGCGCAGCCCCAGGCGGCCGGCCTCGCCGGCCGGGTGGAGGCCGGCGCCCTGGAGCGCTCCAACGTGAAGCCCGTCATCGAGATGACGCGGCTCATGGACGTGAACCGCACCTACACCATGGTCTCGGGCGTGATCTCGCGCCTCGACGATCTGCGCGGCACGGCGATCCGCCGTCTCGCCGACGTCGCGTAAGGATCTCCGCAGATGCGCGCCCTCTACGCTGCCGCCACCGGCATGGCGGCCCAGGAACTCAACGTCCAGGTCATCTCGAACAACATCGCGAACCTGCGCACCACCGGCTACAAGCGCCAGCAGCCGCATTTCCAGGATCTGCTCTACCAGAACCTGCGCCGGGCGGGCTCCTCGACCTCCGACCAGAACACCCAGCTACCCGCGGGCCTCGCCATCGGCTCGGGTGTGAAGACGACGTCGACCGCCCGGGTGATGTCGCAGGGGACGCTGACGAGCACCGAGAAGGAATACGACGTTGCCATCCGTGGCGAGGGCCTGTTCCGGGTGACGCTGCCGGACGGGCGCACGGCCTACACCCGCGACGGCTCGTTCGACCTCTCCGCTCAGGGGCAGCTCGTCACCCGCGACGGCTACCTCGTCGATCCCGGCGTGACGGTACCGAACAACGCGACGTCGGTGACGATCAGCGCCCAGGGAGCTGTCCAAGCGACCGTCCCGGGACAGACCGCGCCGCAGGCCCTGGGCCAGTTCCAGCTCGCCCGCTTCGTCAACAAGGTCGGCCTCGAATCGATCGGCGACAACCTGTTCATCGAGACCGCCGGGTCCGGCCCGGCGATCAACGGCCTGCCGGGTTCGGAAGGGTTCGGCAACCTGCAGCAGAGCTATCTCGAGGAGGCGAACGTCAACGCCGTCACCGAGATCTCGTCGCTGATTGCGGCGCAGCGTGCCTACGAGATGAACTCGAAGGTGGTGACCGCCGCCGACCAGATGCTCTCGACCACCTCCCAGATGTTCCGCAGCTGATCGAGGTCCTGACCATGCATGCCCTCAGACAGATCGCCCCGCGCCGTTCGACCCAGGTCTCGACGCTGAGCGTCGCCATCGTCGGACGCACCCTCCTGGCGGTCCTGGCCTTCTCCGTCCTCACCTTCCAGGTCCTGGCCCAGGAGGCCCGCGTCCCCGCCCAGGAGGCCCGCCCCGCCGGCGCGACCCTGCGCCTGCGCGGCGACGTCACCGCCCGCGGCGACGTGCTCACTCTCGGCGACCTCATCGAGGGGGCCGCGCCGGAATCGGCGCAGCGTCCGCTGTTCCGGGCGCCGGCTCTCGGCGCCACCGGCACGATCCAGGCGCGCCGCATCGCCGACGCGGTGGCCGGTCTCGGGCTCGGCCCGGTGGAGACCGGCGGCCGGGTCCAGGTCTCGGTCCAGCGCGCCGCCCGCCGGGTGACCCAGCCGGAGATCGAGGCCGCCCTGAAGCGTGCCCTGGAATCCGGCTACGGCGTCGATCCGCGCAATCTCGCCATCCGCCTGGACGGCGAGGCTCCGACGCTCCTGGCGCCCCTGGACCTGAACGGACAGGCCGTCGCCCTCGACCTCAGTTACGATCCGCGCTCGCGCCGGATCGCCGGCCTGATCACCCTGGGTGAGCGTCAGGCATCCCTCCGGGTGTCGGGTCAGGTCATGGAGATCCGGGAGGTTGCCGTCCTGGGACGCAGCCTCAATCGCGGCGAGACAATCAACGCGGCCGATCTCACCCTCGAGCGCCGTCCTCGCGAGGCGACGCCGTCGGATGCGCAGGGATCTCTCGGGGATCTCGCCGGACAGGTGGCGCAGCGCAGCCTCAGCGCCGGTGCGATCCTGCGCTCGGGCGACCTTGCGCCGCCCGACCTCGTGGCCCGGGGCGAGGCCGTGACCATCCTGTTCGACTCTCCCGGGCTCAATCTCTCCCTCCGGGGACTAGCCAACGAGGCCGGCCGCCTCGGTGCCATCATCACGGTCACCAACCCGGTCTCGAAGAAGATCCTGTCCGCCACCGTGACCGGACCCGGCCGCGTCTCCGTCGGTCCCGCGCCCCTGGTGCGCCAAGCCAGCGCCGCCCTCGACGGTTCCGCGCTTCAGCGCTGAGCCCCTCCGTCCGCGCCCCCTCTCGGTTTGCCAAAGGTTCGGTCCCGATGACCTACCGCGTCTCCCCCGCCCTCGCCGTCGCACTGCTCTGCACGACCCTCGGCGCCTGCAACACCGCGGACCGTCTGTCTCAGATCGGTGCGACGCCGGCCCTCTCGGCCATCGAGGACCCGACCGCCCAGGCCGGCTACAGGCCGGTGCGCCTGCCGATGCCGGAGGTCCAGCCCGTCTCCTACGCTCCGAACTCCCTGTGGCGGACGGGCTCGCGCGCCTTCTTCAAGGACCAGCGGGCCGCCCGGATCGGCGATCTCGTCACCGTGAAGGTCAACGTCACCGACAAGGCGAACCTGAACAACGAGACCAAGCGGTCGCGCTCGAACGCCGAAGGTTTCGGCCTGCCCAACGCCTTCGGTCTCGAGACCAGCAAGGGGGTGGCGGCGGCCGGGATCAGCCCCGACAAGCTCATCAACGCCACTTCGACGACCTCGAGCGACGGTGCCGGTTCGGTTCAGCGCAACGAGACCGTGACCACCAGCGTCGCGGCCATCGTCACGCAGGTCCTGCCCAACGGGAACCTCGTGGTGGAGGGCAAGCAGGAGATCCGCATCAACTTCGAGGTCCGTGAACTCATCGTCGCGGGCGTGGTCCGGCCCGAGGACATCGAATCGGACAACACCATCGATTCGAGCAAGATCGCCCAGGCCCGGATCGCCTATGGCGGACGCGGCCAGATCACCGATGTGCAGCAGCCGCGCTACGGCCAGCAGCTGGTCGACGTGCTGCTGCCCTTCTGAGGCGCGTCGGGGCCATTCGTCCCTCTGGGCGCGCAGGTCGTTGAATCGCGATCCACCCGCGACCGGGCCTCTCAGTCGTCCCGGTAGACGCGCTCGCGGCGCTCGTGGCGTTCCTGCGCTTCGAGCGACAGCGTTGCGATGGGGCGAGCATCCAGGCGCTTCAGCGAGATCGGCTCGCCGGTCTCCTCACAATAGCCGTAGGAGCCGTCCTCGAGCCGCGCCAGGGCGGCGTCGATCTTGCCGGTGAGCTTGCGCTGCCGATCCCGCGCCCGCAGCTCGATGGCCCGGTCCGTCTCGGAGGAGGCACGATCCGCCAAGTCGGGATGATTTTCGTTCTCGGTCTGGAGTGCGACCAGCGTATCCTGGGCCTCACGCAGAATATCAGACTTCCAGCCGAGGAGTTTGCGACGGAAATATTCCCGTTGCCGATCATTCATGAACGGCTCGCTCTCACTCGGTACGTACCCGTCCTCAATCGTGACCTTCGCCATTCGCGCCTCTTGCAGCCGGTCCGCGGCGATCATTTTGCGTGGCTATAATGCAGGGTGCAGGCCACGACAACGCATCGTGATCCCACGCACCGCAATCCTCTCGGATGTTTTGCGCGCTGCGGCAAACACGCAACGGCTGCAACGGCGCCACCAGGGGATGTGCGCCGCAACAGAGGTCTGGCTTTGTCACCCAGAAGCTGTCCTGCGTTAAAATGCAGGTCGGTGTCGCGAAGGGTCAGGAAAGGATCTCCGACCAGGAGCAGGTTGGAGTGGTCAGAGGGAGAACACGGAAAATCCTGTCCTGCCGGGTTCGTAGGGCGTCCGCACAAAGGCCTTGCAGACCTCTATTGTTCTGAAACGCAAGGCAATATCTTTAAGAAATCGATAACTTTCCGTCTGATGACGCTATTTTTAGCCTCAGAGATTGCGAATAAGGAGGGAGATTAAAGGACAATTTGAGGGGAACTGGTTTCGATGCATGCGGTTCTCCCGGTGCGATGCTGGCGGGACGCTTCAGGTTTTTCGGCCCTGACTCCGCTTGTGATCGCGCTTCTTTCCATCATCGGAAGTTCGGAGATCGCCCCATGGCAGCCAAGGCCAAGACCCTGCACGACGCGTTCTACGAGACTCTCAAGGACGTCTACTACGCCGAGAAGCAATCCGTGCGAGCCCTGAAGAAGTCGGCGAAGGCGGCTGAGCACGCGGAGCTTCGCAGCGCGTTCGAGACCCACGCGGAGGAAAGTGCCGAGCAGGTGGAGCGCCTCCAGCAGGTTTTCGAGATCATCGGCAAGCCGGCCCGCGCCAAGACCTGCGAGGCGATGCAGGGCATCACCTCCGAGATGGAGGAGGATCTCGAGGATTTCGGCGATAGCCCGGCGGCCGATGCGGTGCTGGCCGCGTGTGCCCAGGCCGTCGAGCATTACGAGATCGCCCGCTACGGCACCCTGAAGACCTGGGCACGGCAGCTCGGCTACGAAGATGCCGCGAAGCTTCTCGAACAGACCCTTGAGGAGGAGAAGAAGACCGACGCCCTGCTGAGTCAGATCGCCGAGCAGATCAATACCGAGGGCAGCGAGGGCGCCGCCGAATCGGACCAGGCGCCGCGGACCAAGAAGACGAAGGCCTGACATCGGCCCCCGCCCCCGCGCCTCAAGCGGCGCGGGCGGCGGACAGCTTGGCGAGTTCCACCGCGGCCCGCAGCTCGATCTCGGCGATCAATCCGTCGAGACGGGGGTCGCCGCTGGTGCCGCTGCGCTCCGATAGCCGAGCTGCGATGGCCTGCAGGTCACGCGTTGAGACCCGGCCCATGATCAGGGAGGCCTTCAGCCGGTCAAGCCCATCGAGCAGGTCATTGCCGCGCTGGGCGGACCGGCGTCGGCGCTCCTCGGGTGTGTCGGTGTTGCTCTGCAGCGTGAGGATTGCGTCGAGGCCGGCGAGCGATGTCGCCGCGGTGGTGCCCGGCCCACCGGTGCTCGTCGCGGGCCCGGCGACAGAGAAGGCGGGCGCGCTCTCGCTCCGGCGCGGTGCCGCGCTCGGGCCGGTGCTGGCAGTGACGAAGCGGGTATCGACGCGCATGAGGTGAGACCGATCGGGGCGGTGGTCCGCCCGGCAGCGACAGAATCCGGCAGCCTTGGTTAACCGGTCGTAAATGACCCGGCAGAACGTGCCGGGTCGGCATGAAGCGTCCGAGAAATCCGATCGGACGCTGCGGATATCCTCGAAGAAATCGTTCAAAAACAAGGCGTTAGTGAAAACGTTCAATTGGCATGGTCCTGGCAGACTGGACAGGACCTTCCCGTCGCAAAGTGCGCTATGACCGACACTCCGAACGGCCCCACCCGAATCCGGCACCTCGCCCTCTGCATCCTGGCAGGGTGGGCAATGCTGGTCGGCCAAGCGGTCCCCGCCCTCGCCCTGTCGCGGGTCAAGGACCTCGCCAGCGTGGAGGGCGTGCGCCAGAACCAGCTCGTCGGCTACGGCATCGTGGTCGGGCTCAACGGCACCGGCGACACGCTGAACAACATCCCGTTCACGAAGCAGTCCCTCCAGGCGATGCTGGAACGTCTCGGCGTCAACACCCGTGGGGCGACCATGCGCACGCAGAATCTCGCGGCCGTGATGGTCACCGCGAGCCTACCGCCCTTCGCCACCCAGGGGAATCGCATCGACATCACCGTCTCCTCCCTGGGCGACGCCAAGTCCCTCCAGGGCGGTACGCTCCTGGTCACGCCGCTGCTGGGTGCCGACGGCGAGGTCTACGCCCTCGCGCAGGGGTCGGTGGCGATCGCGGGCTTCTCGGCCGAGGGCGACGCCGCCAAGATCACCCGCGGCGTTCCCACGAACGGGCGCGTGCCGAACGGCGCGATGATCGAGCGCGAGATGGCGTTCAAGATGAACGACATGCGCTCGCTGCGCCTGTCCCTGCGCAATCCCGACTTCACCACCTCGAAGCGCATCGCCGCCGCGATCAACGACTTCATGGGTGCCGATACCGCCGAGCCGACCGACCCGGCCACAGTGACACTGCAGATCCCCGCCCGCTACACCGGCAACATGATCCGGCTCGTCACCGAGATCGAGCAACTGAAGGTCGAGCCCGACCAGACCGCGCGGGTCGTCGTCGACGAGCGTTCGGGCATCATCGTGATGGGCCGCGACGTACGGGTCTCCACGGTGGCGATCGCGCAGGGCAACCTGACCGTGACCATCACCGAGCAGCCACAGGTGAGCCAGCCGGCCCCCCTCTCCAATGGCACCACCACGGTCGTTCCGCGCACCGGCGTCAAGGTCGATACCGGAGACGGCAACAAGCTCGCCCTGGTCAAGGAGGGCGTGACGCTGCGCGAACTCGTCGACGGCCTCAACGCCCTCGGCATCGGCCCTCGCGACCTCATCTCGATCCTGCAGGCGATCAAGGCCGCGGGCGCCCTCCAGGCCGATATCGAGGTGATGTGATGCCTCTCGCTGCCCTCTCCCACCTCCAGCCGGAGACCTGATCCCATGCTGTTCGCGCCCCTCGCCGCCAGCGCCGCCCTCGGGGTCGGCAAGGCCATCGTCGGCGACATCGCCAAGACCGTGCAGAGCGCGGTCGGTTCGAGCGCCGGGAGCGCCGCGAAGACGGCGGCCGAAGCCAAAGCCAAGAAGGCCTCGACCGACTTCGAATCGATGTTCCTGGAGCAGTCCCTCGACCGCCTGTCGCAATCCGAGGGCACCGACGGCCCCCTCGGCGAGAACGGTACCGGCGGCGGGGTCTACCGGTCGATGCTGACCAAGGAATATGCCGGCCAGATCGTGAAGAGCGGCGGCGTCGGCATCGCCGACCAGGTGTTCCGCGAGATGATGAAGATGCAGGAGGGTGCCGGTGCAAAGGTCAGCTGACGTCCCGGCACCCCGCGTGTCCGACCGCGCCGGGGCGACGGCCCTGGTCGCGGGGGTGATCGCGAGCCTTGAAGCGCTCGAAAGCGTGCTCGCCCGCGAGAGCGACCACATCCGGGTCGGCCGCCTGCGGGAAGGCCTCGCCGAGAACGAGCGCAAGTCGGCCTTGGCAGCATCCTATTTCCAGGGGCTCGAGGCCACGAAGGCCAACGCCATTGCCCTCGCGCGCTTCGCGCCGGAGGGGATCGCCACCCTCAAGACCGCCCATGCGCGCTTTACCCAGGCCCTCGAGACCAATCAGGCCGTGCTGGCGACGGCCCGATCCGTGTCGGAAAGCCTCGTGAAGACCCTGGCGGACGAGATCGGGCGAAGCCGTACGCCGACGGTCTATGGCCGCCCGTCCCAGGGCCCCTCCCCCTACGGCCGCAGCGGGGTCGCCCGAAGCCAGCCGCTGGTTCTTTCGCGCAGCCTCTGAACACCGGGTCCGCGAAAGCCTTATCGCGCGACGGGAAGCCTCGCCGCGCGGCGCGTCAGGGACGTCCGTGACCCATTCGGACGAAGGCCCGCACCGGCCCAAACTCGGATTCGCTGCGCGTGTCGATCGAGAGCTGCCCCGCCGTGACCGGCGCGGCGCCGTTGCTGCCGACATCGATGCCCCCCACGGCACGGCCGCTCAGGCGGATGCAGGTTGGTGAGCCGGGCACGCGCACGAAGCCGGCACCCTGCTTCGGGCAGGGCAGAAGTTTCTCCCCCTGAACTTGCGGCCGCAGGCGCTCCGCCGCGCCGGCTTCCGCCCGGAGGCCGGGCAAAATCAGCACCGCCATGGCCAGCACGGTCTGCATCCTGGGGGTCATGACCGGGCTCCCACATTCGCTCCGGCCCTGGAGTTAAGCCATCCCGGTCGCCGGACCAACTCGCCGATCCCCACCTCAGCTCAGATAGTTCACCAAGTTCAGCTTCGAGAGCATCGAGGTGACCTGGTAGCTCGCCTGGAGCTGCGTCTGCAGCTGCAGCAGCTGTGCGGTCACGTCCTCTGCCGAGATGTTCTCAACGCCGTCGAGCGAGCCCTGCAGGGCATTGCGGTTGGTCCGGTTTTCCGTCTTGGTGTCGGAGAGGGTACTGGCGGCCAGGCCGAGATCGCTGGCGATGCCCGGAACACCCCCCGTGGTGTTGTTCGAGACGAGCAGGGTGTTGGCGTGGTCGGCGAGCGCGCTGAAGCGCCGGGCCTCCGGCGTCCCGCTGACAGCCGTCGTCCCCGCATCGGCCGCGATCATGGCGAGACCGGCGAGCACCGTCCGGATCGGAGCCTCGTTCGCCTGCACGCCGATGTTCAGGACCCGGTTCGCCCCGATCTGCGCCGTGGCTGTGGCCCGCGGATCCGACGCGGTGTCGTCGCCCGTGTACCAGATCACGGTCTTGGTGCTGGCTGCCTCGGCGTAGCCGTTGCCGTCGGTGCTGATGCGCCGGGGCGCCAGGCCGGTGGATTGCGACCCGGCGAAGAAATCCTGTGCGGCTCGGGACGCCGAACTCGCCGCGAGGCTGGTGGAGGCCGCGCCCTTCAGGGCATTGGTAACGGCCTGCGAGAGACTTTTCGCGACAGCGTCTGGTCCGCCGGCAAGGGAGAATTCGGTGCTGGAGGTTGCGTCGGTATTGGCGCTGGCCGTCAGGGTCAGGGTCTGGGTGGTGCCATCGCGCATGGCAACGCTGACCGTCACGGTGTCGCCCGCGACGGGTGTTCCCGTGACGCCGAGAGTCAGCGATGCCGGCGTGCCGGATCCGAAATTCGCTTGCACGCCAAGATTGCTGGGGCCCTGGATGCTCGCGACCGGCTCGGCCGCGAAGCGCGTGTTGAGGTAGCTCTGCGCCTCCGCAGCCGTGGCGAAGACCGGCATGGTGTCGGTCGCACCCGCCGACGCGGAAGCCTTCGCGGTGAGATCGACGAAGCTCTGCGTCCCGTCCGGCTGATTGATCGCGATTCGAAGGCGATCGCCCTCGACCGGAGGCTTCGCCAGGGTGAACGTCACCGGCGGAACCGTTGCATTCGTGGTTTTACTCGCGGAGATCGCCGTCACGTTGGAACTCGTCGCCGAGAGCAGCCGAAAACCGAAATTGGCCCGCGTTTCGGTTCCGGCGGCCCCGGTCCCGTCCTCGCTGATCGTCACGGTGTTGGGCGGCGATCCGGTCACGGACGTGCTGACCCGGCCGGATCCGGCCGGCAGACCGAGGTCGGCATTCTTCTGCTCCGCGATCAAGGTCTTGAGGCCAGCAAGGTCCTTCGAGACGTCGCCGTTCAGGATCGTGTCGGTGGAGGCGACCGGTGGCGAATCGGTGGCGCGGCCACCGAAGATGTACTGTCCCGCGAGATCGACGTTCAGGGCATCCACCGCCGCGTCGAGACTGTTGCGCGCGACCTGCGGTGTGTTGGCGATCGTCGAGCTGTTGCTGGCGGTGAGCGAGCGCCGCATCCCGTCGCCGAGGGTGTTGATCTGCGTCACGCTCGCGTTGGCGAGGGTGACGCGGGTCGTCGCGTTCGTGATCACCGCATCGTAGCCGTCGAGGGCGCTGAGGGCCGCGTGCGCGCTCAGGCTGGTCGTCCGCCCCGTGCCGAGGCTGCCATAGGTCGTGCCGACCTTGCCGCTGGAGAGCTGGTTCGTCAGCGTATCGAGGCGGCTCTTCAGGCCAACGAGGTTGGCCGTGTTGCGGTCGCCCAGATAGGTGCTGGCATTGAACGGAGCGATGCTCATCGGGGCCTCGGAAGCAGTCGGGATTTCGGTGGGGCTTGGCGCATGGGGGCCCGGCCTCAGATCCGCAGGAGGGTGTCGAGGAGATCGCGGGCGGCGGTGAGCACCCGCGCGTTGGCGCTGTAGGCGGTCTGGAGCTGCACGAGCTTCGACATCTCCTCGTCGATGCTCACGCCGGAGACGGAGGCGACGCGGGACTGGGCGGTCGCCAGCGCAATGCTCTGCCCTTCGTCGAGATTCTGCGCGGAGGCGGCCCCCGCCCCCTGAGCGTCGATGATCCGCTGGGCGAAATCCTGGACGCTAGCAGTGTAGGGCGCGGCGACGCCGCCGATTCCACTGGCCGCCGCGAAGGTCCGGCTCGCCCCGGTCAGGGCCTGGTACAGGTACTGCGGCCGCGATGCATCCGACGCCAGGGTCTTGGGCGAGAGGGTTACGAGGTTGGCGGTGTTGCTGACCACAGCCTGATTCACGCTAATCCGCTGCGCGAAACCCGTGAGCTGCGAGCCACCGTCGAAGGAGCCAGTGTAGAGCGTGCCCTTCTTGTTTCCATCAACGAAGAGCGGGATCTGTGCGGTGCCGCTCTGGAGGTCGTCCGGGTCCTTCAGCTGCGTGACGCTCGCGCTGATGCCGAGAAGAGTCGGAGACCCGGCCGCTGGTTTGACAGAAATCCGAAGGCCGCCCGTGCCAGCGCTGGGTTGATTGGCGACGGTGAATTCTGAGCCGAGCGCGGTCTCCAGAGCGGCACGAAGATCGGTCGTCGTGCCCGTCAGGGGAATCATGGTGATCTGTTTTGCGGTCGGATCGGCCAAGTCGGATAAATCGATGGCTGGTGCAGTTGCGGAGCTGTAGGGGATCAGAACTCGGTTGTACGAGGCGCCGCTCGCGTCCTTGAGGCTTACCGTAATCGTATTTCCGGCCTTCAGTCCGGCGAGGTCGATATCCAATGCCCCCGTCGTCCCGTCGGTGGGCGGGGTGCCCACCGCGCTGCGATCCGACAGGGAGCGCGAGAGCCCAGCCGCCAGTTCATCGAGCTGGCGCTGCGCCTGCGGTAGGATCGAGTCGCGCAGCTCGATCCCGGCGGCGAGCGAGCCGGACCGAATCGCCTGGGTGGCGATCAGGTCGATCTTGGATCCGCCGGGGGTCGTCGCGGTGATCGTTCCGACCCCCCGGTTCGCCGCGTTATCGGTGTATTCCGAGTCGGGCGAGAGCGTGCCGCGGCCGTCGAAGCTCAGGATCGCCGCGGCACCGCGATCGACGAGGGTCATGCCCGACGTGGTGATGACCGAGACGGTGCCGTCCCGCTGGTCGACGGTCTGGATGTCCATGTAAGCGGATAGGCCGGTCACGGCCTGGTCGCGCTGGTCGAGCAGGCTGGCGCGGGCCCCCTCGTCGGTCGCGCCGGTGATCTGCGAGTTGAGTTTGGCGATCGAGGCGAGGTACGCGCTCGCCCTCGCCGTATCGCTGCCTAGTTGGCTCTCGGTCGCCGAGCGGAGGTCCTGGACGCCTTGCGCGATGGTGCCGATGCTGGAGGCGAGATTCGAGGCCTTCGTCACCACCGTGGCACGGGCCGGTGCCGAGGTCGGGTCGCTGGCGAGGGCCTGCAGCGACTGGGCGAAGTCGTTCATCACCCCATCGAGGGCCGTGGACGTGCCCGGGGTCCCGTAGAGCTGATCGAGCTGCGTCCGGACCGCCGAGAGGGAGCCGGTATAGGCGGCGCCCGACGTCTCCATGCGCAGTTGCCGCAGGGAGGCCGCGTCGAGGGCGCGCCCGATCGTGCCGACCGCCACCCCCGAATTGCCGACGCCCGTCGAGACGGTGTCGAGCGTGCGCTTCGTGTACCCGACCGTGCCGACATTCGCGATGTTCTGCGAGACGACCCCGATCGCGGCCTGGGTCGCCTTCAGCCCGGCGGAGGCGGTGTTAATGGCGTTGAAGCTCACGAAGCCCCTCCCCTCGGTGTCGGATCGCGTACGGTGTCAGGCGTCCTCAGCGGATGATATTGATCAACGCGGACATCATGTCCTGGGCGGTCGAGATAACCTTCGTATTGGCGGAATATGCCTGTTGGGTTACGATCATCTTAGAAAACTCGCTTGCAATGTCGGTATTCGACTGCTCCACATTGCTGCCGACGACGGTGGTTCCGTTCAGTCCGACGAGGGCCGTGCCGGACTCGAGGGTCTGCTGATAGGTGCCGTTCGAATTCGCCTTCAGGCCGTCCGAGTTGGTGAACTGCACCACCTTGATGTTTGCCAGGGCGATGGTGTTGCCATTGCTGTAGGTGCCGGAAACCTTGCCGTCGGTGGTGATGCTGAGGCCGGTGAGTGTCCCCGAGGTGTAGCCGTCCTGAGTCTGAGTGTTTGTCGTCACGGTGCCGCCTGCCGAGGTGTAGGCCGTCAGGCCGCCGCTGCCGTAATTGAGCTGAATGTTGCCCAGATTCACGTCGCCGACCGTGAGAGCGGGAATGGTTACCGCATTGGAGGCTGGCGAAATCAGCTGACCGCTGCTGTTGAACTGGAAATCCGTACCGGCATTGACCCAGGACGTTCCGGAATCCGACACGGTGCTCTTGTCGGCATAGTACAGATTCCAGACATCGTTGGTCGCCGGGGTCGCCCCGTTGGCCGCTGCGCCGTTCTGAACTTTCGCCCACCGCATCTGGATGCCGACTGGTCCACCGCTCGGCGTGTAGGCGGTGAGTGCCGGCCCAGCGATGCTGGTTGCAACGAATTTCTGTATGTCTGCCGGGCTGGAGATTTTGACCTGCGCGCCCGTCGAACTCGCTCTCCACGCGGAATCGCCGATGAGTTCCGAGTTCGGCTTGTTGGCGTCCGCCGCGGATGTCGCTGGCGTCTTGGGCAAGTTGGCCGAGTAGGTGATCGTTGTGGTGGCATGCGCCGGTATGATTGAATTCGAGACCTTAATCGGTCCTTCGCCGGTCGCTTGTCCGGTCAGCGGGTCGAGGCTGCTGCCCTTGAGATAGGCGCCCCCGCCGTTGACGAGGTACCCGTCCTTGTCCAGAGCGAAGTCGCCGCGTCGCGTATAGGAATCGCCGGTGGCGAAGTTCGACTGGCCGTTGGCGTCGCCGGACTTGGTGGCCACGGCGAAGAAGCCCTCCCCGTTCAACGCCATGTTCGTGCCGATGTCGGTGGCGTTCAGGTTGCCCTGCACCGTCGTGGTCTGGCGGGAATTCGCCGCGACCGATCCGGCGACCTGCCGGCTCGGCGTCTGCTGTTCGGCGATCAGGTCGACGAAGCTCGTATCGACCCGCTTGAATCCGGTCGTCTGCGAATTGGCGATGTTGCCCGAGATGTTGTCGAGCGAGAACGCCTGCGCCTTGAGGCCGGAGACGGCCGTCTGCATCGCGGTGAAGACATCCATGGCCGAAAACCTTGCGTCACGGTGGCAGTGCCGGCGCGTTCCCGCACGGCTCCAGCCTCATCGAGCAATCGGCATGCCATGGTCAAGTAGTTGATTCTCTTGCGATATCCGTGACCGGTGCCCGGCAGAAATCGTACTCTGCCCCGTCCGATCGGCAGCTTTTGCCGGGTCAACAGTCGCAGGCGCGGTCGTTTACGCGCCGTTATCGTCGTCTCGTCTAAGGTCGCCGGAACAAGGTGGTGGATCGAAATCATGAGAGCCAAACGGTCGACCCTCGTCCATCTGATCTACTTCTCGCGACTCAACCTCGCGGCGGACGCGGCGACGCGCACCCGGCAGATCGGCGAGATCACGCGGCAGGCGCAGAAGAAGAACGAATTTTCGGTGATCACCAGCTTCCTGCTGATCGAGCAGAACTTCGCTGCGCAGGTGATCGAGGGCGAGCGGACCTCGGTCAGCGAGACCTTTGCCCGGATCAGCAACGATTCGCGGCATCGTGACGTCCAGATCGTGGAATGGCGCGAGATCCTGAAGCGCGAGTTCGTGAATTCCTTCACCACGGGGATCCGGGGGCCGGTCAACGACGCGATCTTCCAGAAGGCCAACCTGCTCCCGATGTTCCAGCGCGGAACGCCGAAGGGCATCGCGATCCATGCCCTCGCGGCGACTCTCCAAGCGGAGTCGATGACGAAGCAGGGCATCGACCACCTTTTCGTTTGATGCTGCGGTTGCGTGGCGCGCCGTCGTCGCCCCGTCCTCAAACCCGTGAAATGTCATGAGCGATACGCCCTCGATCCTCATCGTCGATGACCAGGAGAAGTTGCTCAAGCTGGTCATCCTGCTGATGAACCGGCTCGGCTTCCCCGATGTCGAGGGTGTGACCGACGCGGTCACGGCCCTCGAGCGCATGCGGGAGCGGCGCTACGCGCTCGTCATCTCCGATCTTGACATGGAGCCGATGGACGGCCTCACGTTCCTGCGGGAGATCCGGGCGGACGACGCCCTGATGAACACGCCGTTCTTGCTGACCGAGGCTTCGTTCGACTTCGAGGACATCAACCTCGCCCACCAGGCCGGCGCCGACGCCTTCATCCTCAAGCCCTTCGACATGTCGGTGCTGAAGGCCAAGCTGAAGCAGGTCATCAACCGCAAGCCACGCCGGCGCGAGGCGCCGCTGGCCACCGAATCGGCCCTGAGTATCGACTTCCCGATGTTGGGAAAATTTTGATACTTGATTACTGAGGGTGTAATCTCTTTAGTGTGATGGCGAACACCTTGAAGCTTTTGAGACATAAGTCTGTCATTAAAAGTTATAAAAAATATGATTTATTGTATTAATCAATATTTTAACGTAAAAAGATTATTTTATGAATTAAAGGATATGTTGCGTTTAAATGTAGTGACTAATGGTGTTATTCCAGAGATTTAGGTTCGGCTATGGTGCTGAAAATATATTATCAGTGAGGTTATAATCGTGCGATGCTACTGAGATAACCTCGTGCGCTGCCGGAAACGTCTTTCGGAAGTGCCTGGTTCTGCAGCGGCTTAGTCGGAAATTGTCTCCGACAGGATGCGATGCAGCTGGAGCTTTTCGCTCCCACCGCGACGATCTCCGCGAGGGACTATGGAGCAGTGTGCGGACCTTGATTCAGAAGAGTTCGGGTCACATGCTTGGGGCGTTGAAATGCCTCCCGATCGTATCTTGGATCTCTCCTCGGGCGGTATGTAGGTGGGTGTGGTTCTCCGATGCGCCATCCGGTTCGTTCATACCGCATCGAGGACCATCGACACGGGCGCGACGCAACTCGGCGACGGCTGCCTCAATCGCTGCTATGCCGCTTGATGCCAACCACGGCTCATCGCCGAGCACTGCCCGTTGATCGTTCCACCGATAGAGTTCCGTTAAAAGGCCACGCTCCTCAAGCTCTCGGTTGGGAGCATCTCGAACGAGGAGATCGGCGTAGGCTTTCTTGTCGGCCTCTATTTGCGCTTCGACCTTAGCGCGCTCCTCAAACGCCTTCTTCCGAAGGGTTTTCGCCTCAACGAGTACGGCTTCAGCCCGCGCGATTTCCGCTTTATCGCGTTGAGCTGCCGTTGGTTGCCTCCGGACCCACGCCAGGACCTCGTGAGCTGCCGCCTTGAAGCCGGATGTCTGCCGTTCCCTCTCGGCATGGGCGATTTTCGCAGTAATGAGCTTGCTCTCCGCCTGTACCTCGGCAGCCGAAGCGAGGGTCAAGGTCGCACCGGCCTGACGAAGCTCAAGACCTCGGCTCTCAGGTCCGGACGGCCCTTTACGCAGTGTTTCGAGCGCTTTTTGGACCTTTGCTCTTTCGCGATCGATGTACCCCAGGGTGGTCCAGTATGCCTTGGCCGCAGTGTGATCAGCTTCTGCTTCGGTATGCGTCGGGATCCATCCCCGGGTGTTCCATCCAGAAATCTGGGAGGGGATGCGTCCGATCGCATAGGTTAGGACGAATGCGTCGAATGGTTCGGTCAGAGGCGTATGGACGCTTTCCTTATGCTCTGTTGAGGCGGTGGTATCTCCGACCCAGGTCTCCCCGTCATGCGATGTCGTCGATACCGCAGCAGGAACGTCGTTGAGCCGTTCAGCAACCGCTTCCACCGGTAAATCAAGAAGACGGGTTAGATACTCGATCGGGTGCTCTCCGGCATAGACGAACCATTTTCCGTCGTGCTCAAGCAAGAGGCGTAGGCCGGCTTCCGCCAGCGCTGCTTCAAACCCAAGCGCGGAATCGCTACCCTGCCACGCCGCGATCACCGCAGCGCGCAGGCGAGGCGCGGACAGACCCTGACGCGCAAGGCGGCCGCGGAGGACACTGCTCAGACCAGCGGATGGAAGCTCAGCCGGTCGGTCTTGCCGGACACGAGTGGCTAGCTCGACATCCCCTCGTTTTTCCAGGTACGTGGCAATCGCGTCCGTGTGCCGGCTCGCCGTTAGCGGCTCCCCGAATCTCGCCTCGAAGGTCGCGCGTGCTGCCTCCAGCCGCGGAAACAGATGGGAGCTGTTAAGACAACGCCCATTCGGACCGACATTGGCGACGAGCAGATGCCAGTGATAATCGGCGGCCCCTTCGCCGCGCGCCCGGGGTTTACCGGTGTGTGCGACGACGACATGTAAATGATCTTGAGCACCAAGGGCCTCCAGGGCGAGCGAGACTGCTGCATCGCATTGCTCTGCTCGCTGCTCATACGGTACCCCGGAGCGAGGGTTCAGGGTGAAGTGATAATATGCGATGCGCGCGGTCGTTGCGGCACGGAGTGCATCCATATCCGCCAATGTTTCTGCCAGGGTCTCTGCTACACTTCCGACGATCCGCTCGACTGTAACGCTCTGACCATCCGTCGTTAGTGCGAGATGGGCCACGAGATATCGTGTGTCTCGACGGCTACGGCCAGCGCCATAGCTCGTGATGATCATGACCGCCTCGGCTCGACGACGGCGACGATCAATTGACGGATCGCTCTGAGTTCGGTCAGCAACTGGTCGGCGATAGCTGCTTCCTTGTCCGGCCGCTTGGCCAGAGCTGCTGCCGCTTCCGCCATTGGTTGGAAGCCAAGAACGAGTTCCCGAAGCAGCGCGATACGCGTCCTGCGTCCAGACACTCTGCCCTTTGCACCTTGAGCATCGGCCAGAGCAGCCTCGCGTAGAAAGCTCGAAACTCCCATCCCTTCAGCGGCCCGCGTCAGTACGTCACACTCATCTGGGGTCAGCCTCACAGAGACGACCCGCACTCGTTTTCTGACCTCTGATTTGTTCATCTCCAACTCCCTTGCAGGGGCTTCGGCGGTATGACCGTGACATTGCTGGCACGCTCTCAGCCTTGGTCGTTTTGCTAGGTTGGAGACGGCCCCTGAAAATCGCAAAGTATGCATCGGACATCTTAGCCGATGAGGGAAAGTAGGTCCCTAAAGCGCGAACTAAGCCGATTGCCTCTTGCGACGCGGTCCATGAGCCTTCCGGAACCGAGGAGGCATTCCCTATGCGCGCCATATTCAACCGACCGACTTCATTGAACTGGTTCGACATCGAAACTCTGCCCAAATTCAGTTTCGAGGAGTGCCTTCGCCGCGAACTGGGTTGGGGTAGCCAGGATGCATGGGTCATTCACGGAAAGATCGAGGTTTGCTCGGCGTTCGTCGACCAGGTGACGAGAGCTCGCCTCTCCGTCGCAGGCCGTCCCAATGGCCGCGTCCTGAGCGTCACCCACCATGTTTGCGGATTGGCGAGGGCTCGCGCTCCTTACAGGTGCGTAGACTCGCTCGCCTGGGCCTACCAGAAGCTGAGAGAGGGCCAGTCCCAGTGGGGCAACGCCGTAGCTTTGGCAGTGATCAGATTCGTGGATGGATGCCTTTCCTTGACCCTGCTTCTGCTCCCGAGTGATGCAAGCCTTCACGCTCGGCTGCAATTCAACCCCACCGGCAAAAAGACGAGCCCTCGGACGGCCTCCTCCGGTAAGCCTAGGCAGAGGCGCGTGCCCCCCAGCCGAACCTCGATCATGACCCCTAAGCCGATAACCGTCTTTTCCGAGCCGAGCGTGTCCCTGATCGAAGCCCAGCAGTCCGTTTCTTCCATAGGACGCGACGTCGGCGCTGCAACTGGCCAGCAGCCTTCCAGCGAGCCGTCTCGGTCATTCGAGATCGGTGCTATTTTGGGCGACCCGAGCGTTAAGCCTGCAGATAGGCCTCTGCCATGGCGCCAGATGGTGCCCTCGTCCGCTCTTCCGCATGGTAGAATATTGCCTGATCAGCGGGGCATATCGGCGCCCATTCATCAATTGATTCGACATGCTGTCCCTCCACGTCGGTTCGGACGTGATCAGGGTTCCACGCGACCGCCTCACGAGGGCGATCAAACGATGTACGCGCATGGTCGCCTTCATCCCGGCCCCGGGTGGGGTAACCCGCTAGCGCCCGCTGCTTCCAAGGGCCCGCACCGGTGCGCCGCCGAGCTCGACCGTCGATCCGACTGTGTCACGCAGGCTGGATCCGACGTTCGAGAGATGCTCGCCGTAGGTCTCGCGGGGCTGGGGATCGATCAGGGCTACAGGAGCATCAGCGGCCAGGGCGGCTCCGGTGGCGACCGTGGACGCGGCGCCAGCGGCTGTGCTGACCAATCGCTCGCCAATGCCGATCTGCTCGTCCGTGATCGGCTGGCCATCCGCAAGGCGCTTGCCGAGGAGGGCAACGACCTCGCCGCCGGCGAACTGGCCGGGGCTGAGGGCGTCGCTCGATTTGATCGAGGTCAGGTTCAGGACGGCGACGTTCTCGCGCTCGCGCTCGGAGCGATAGGGCTCGGCATTCGGGTCGATGGCGCCCAGGCGCACGCTGTCGCCCCAGACGAGCCTGGAGACGGCCAGTGCCCAGTCGCCGCCGGAGACCATCAGCGTGAATCTTGGGCGATCCTTGCCCATGTCGTGGAAGGCGGCGCCGGCGAGATCCATGTCGACGTCGGGGGCGGCCAGGATGACGTTCCGGATCTTGGGAGCCACCCTGCAGTCGCGAATGGCCATCTCGCGCAGGTTCTCGAGGGTGCGCCAGTTGCCTATGGAGTGGGCCAGAATCGTCACCTCGCCGACGTTGGAATCCTTGGCGAGATCCCGCAGCAGCGTCTCGAGGGCGTTGCGCGAGAAGGTCGTGCTCTCCCGGTCGTAGCCGTAGGCGAGGACGGATCCGCGGGACGGCCACGTGAACAGCACCGGCGCGACCTCGCGCCGGGGTCGTGCACGATCTGGGCGAAGCGGAAGACGACGTCCTCGAACTTGTTGTTGAACCCGTGGACGAAGACGAGGACGTGGCGTTTCGCCGAGCCACGGACGGCACGTTGCGTCCAGGCCGGGATCTCGGCGCGTTCGATCGGATCGGCTCGCAGCGCGACGAAGTCGGTGGCGGGATTGCCGGGGACCGACTTCGGTCACTGGACCGAGTTCGGATGGCAGATGGCGGATGGCGTCGGGCGGGATCGAGACCGTCTAATCAGTGTAGGTCACCGCCTCACCGCGCTGGCCCAAAAACAGCATGCCACGCTCGGCCGCGGACCTACGGGTCGTGGCGACGACCATGTCGCCCCGCGAGGCGTCCGCAACCTGCTCAGCACCAACAACGCGCAGGAGAACGCCGGTGGGATGCCGGGCGCAGTCCGTCAGCAGCACGAGCGTCGTCACCGCGTCCATACCGCCAGCCGCCATACGCCCCACCCAAAGTCTCCGTACACCCGCCTCTCTACTCCGCTGACGGCTCGCGTTGGGAGGCGGCGAAGATTAGCGGAAGCGGATTGCCATCGGTATGTGATAGGGGTTTCAACCCGGCCAGCTGGCCCGGACGGGCTGATTGACGGCAAGACCCCCGGTGCCCGGCCGTGCCTCCACGCGCACGAGCGCGAGGCTCTCAGTACTCTCATCATGTTGTCCCGAAGGCTGCCGTTCACGGCGTGGTACGCTTCTACTTGTGCGATCTTGCCCACATCCCGTGCTATGATCACTGCGTATCGGTTTCCGTGCAGACCTTAAGCCGGGTCTTGAGGGCGTGAGGCTACGTCAAACTCTCGGCTCGTCTACGCGAGCGCGCCCAGAATTCAAACGCCGAGGCTGTTCTTAGAAACGTATGGCCCGCCCTGTGTGCAAGATGCGTTTTGGTGACGATGTGGTCTGCATCAACGTATCCAGTCTCAGGTTTGTGTCTTGACCAAGATGGATTTCTGCGCGCCATAGGGTCCCTATAAAGCTTGCAGCGTGCCGCTTTACATTTAAGACGTGATCACCACAGCGCCGATTTAACTATTATGCCACTGTCCGTGACCTCACGCAGACTGCTTCAACGCCGGCAGGAAACATCGATCGCGGTTGATGTGCAATTAGGCCGTCGCAAGTGCGTCTTGTTCGAAAGCTTGTTCTCAGCGCAGCAGAGCCCACACGATGCAGGTCAGCTTCGCAGCGAGTGCCCTATGACCACAACCGTTTCCCCGATCAATGTAGAGGTACGCGCCAGACGCAACTTGCAAATTCGAGGGTATGCGGTGGCCACGCAAATGTTTCGGCTTTGCTGTTGCCTGATTTAACTGCAATATACATTTGCTTGATTACTTACAGCGGCGCCACGTCATCCAGTCAAAGGCAAGCGCGATATCTGCGGGTTCAAGAGAAAAGGCACCGGAGCCATCTAGATTCGCAGCACCGATAAGGTAGCCAGTTTGGTGATCGAGGGCACCGTCAATGCCTGATTGTAGGAAGCCGAGTTCCTTTTGGTTGTCGCGGGCTGCCATCACAAGTGCTCCGGGACGGGAAAACATCGAGCTATGTAGACCAGAGCCGTACTCGCCTACGATGGTCTCTGCACACTGAAATAGCGCGACCTGCTCCGGTATGCTCAGTAGCTCCGGCGATACAACAACAATGCCATGTGAACTTGCCGTCTCTCTAAACAGCTGACGCTGGATTAATGTCCTATTATTGTGCGCAAAATTGTTTGCCGGGTGCGATATAAATATCTTTGTTCCCTTTCGGGGCACGCGAGTTCGCCCGATAGCTGCTTGGCGCATAGCGGCGCTAGCCTGCGCGAAGAGCGGAGACACCCGCGTTCCGAATCAGAGTGTGGAGGGAACAAGGAGCTCGTCGCAGTCAACGATCTCGCGAGTTCGATCATAGTAACGGCATTGCTTTGGCTCCACATCCAGAAGTGCAAGCCAAACCCGTGCGAAGTTGGGAATGTCGGAGGGCAGAAGATACGTCAGGCGGTTGATCTTGTAACCTGCCAATTGGAGGAGATAAATTTTGGGCAGGAAATCCACAATCCAGTGGCCGTACCCAAGGTGGCCAGGTCCAGCCAACAACACCGATTGCCCAGGAGCATGTCGCCGCGCAGCGCCAGCCTGCCAGGTGCGTGTATTCCGATGATGAGCGTTTAAGTAGTCGAGACTGATTTGCAAATCGCAACTGACATTGAATTGGCCGTTAGTGATAATCATGCCTTCGCCGAGCACTGAGGCGTTTCATAGATTATAGACCGACGTGCCGAGTACAATGTGTTGCGAGTAATAGAGACGGAGTAGGTCCGGGGTGACGGAACCTACCAGAAAGGCCGGCGGATCGAATCGATTCCGGTCCGCACGAGTCAACTCAACCATCCCGCCGCACCCGGCTTCAACGTTGCAACGCAGATTGATCACATCGTCATCAGATAGTAGGGCCAGCTTATCCATCAAATGTAGGCTCTTCTTCCCCTTCGTGAATTGGTACGCTGGCCGACAGGAGGCGGTCTCGCAGCTCTTACGATGTCTGGCTCATTCAGGTATGTGCAAGTCCTCTGATAATTTGCACGCCGTAAGAAGCACTTAGAAATAAGACGAGTAGATACTGATTGCCGCTAGCGAATGCGGATAGGGATTTGGATCGGCCTAGCTCCCGGTTAACCATAACCCGAAGAGAGGCATCGGCATCCGTGGGAAAGCGCAGCAGAGGGCTTTCCAGGATCCCCGCATTGCACCAGGTTGAACCCGGTCAGACTCTGCACGTGGCGTCCGCTTTGACGAGCGGCCGCCACCGGTGTTGACGCACCGAGCAGCGGCCTGACCACCGTCGTATCGTACAAGGATACCACCATGGCTACGAGCCCCTTTAGCGGCGTTACGCCGTTCGCGAAACCGTCCCCGCAGCAGAAGTTCGATCTTGCTGCCGATCCGGACCGGTCGCCCCTCCAGACCTGAAGCCCGAGAGCCCCACACCCGCCTCGATGCGGCCCGCGCTGACGCGGGAGCGTATCGTCGCGTGCGTACGTGATCGCGTGGCCGCCGCATCGCCCGATGCGGTGCGCCCGCAAAGCCCCCTCGCCCCTCTTCATCGACGCCTCGTGGAATGCCCGACCGGCGCGCCTTCGCACCCGGGCCCCACCGCACAACGCGCCGCTGTTCTTGCGGGCGGGTGCGTCCGCGCGTCTGCTTTCCTGGAGACGACCCTCTTGTCCTTCTTTCTCACCAACCCGTCCGCCGTGCACACCACCTGCCGCGTCGAACACCTCGACGGCGATCCTCTCGGTGTCCGCATGGTCACCAACCCCGGTTCGTCCGCCGTCGTGCTCGCCGCCCCCTGGCCCCGCCGCGACGCCCTCGTGGCCGGAGCCGGAAGCTTACGCATCGCTGCCTACATCCTTGCCGGCTCGGTCGAACTCGAGGGCACGAGTTGGGCCGTGTACAATGGCGAGACGATCAACCTCGGCCAGCGCCTGGCGTGTCACGGCCGCGATCCGTCCAAGGTCTTTGTCTCCAGTGTCTTTGTCCTGACCAGCCGCGATCCGCTGTTCGGCAAGGGGCATGTCATGGGCCTGCAATGGCTCATCGATGCGCGGATCGAGCGCACCGGGCGAGCGCACATCCTGCGCGGCGCGCGCCCGAGCCGCCCCGACCTCGATGCCGCGACCTGGACCGGCCTCGAGCGCCTGCTCGACGATGCCCGCCACGGGCTGGTGGCCCTGGGCTGCCGCCTGTTCGAGCCGATCCGGCCGGAGGCCACCGAACTGCGCGAGATCGAACGCCTCGCCGGCCCTGCCGGTGGAGACCCCACGAGCGGGCGAGACAAGGAGGCGGCTGGTTCGAATGCGTTCACCGAGCGAATGACGGGCTTGCGCGAGGGCGCCACCCTGGCCGGGCCGATCGAGCCGCGCCGGCTCTACCTCGTGCACCGCGACGTCTGGGCTCATGCCGTGGCCATCGACGGGAATGTCACGATCCGGGCCGGCTCTGAGATCCGCCGCAGCGGATACGCGACCATGCCCCAGGGCATCCAGCTCGATCGCGAGCGGCTGTTTGCCTCCGACATCGTGGTCGAGATCCCCGACACCGATCGTTGGCGCCTGACCCGCGACATCAACGTCTCCTCGCTCTCCTCGGCGGCAAAGTTCGTCACCGGCTCCCACGTCCACGCCGCGAGCTGGAAGCCGATGCCCTGATCGCGAACGGGCTGCAGCCGAGGATCGGCTGCAGCCCGCCGTCTCTGACGCGCTCGTCTTCCTGTCTCCCCGCGCTGCGCCTTCCTCCCCCCTTCCCACCCTGCCCGTTCGCATCGCTGCGCCGCGTCGGCGCCGATGCCCTCTCGAGGTCTGCCCGCATGAGCTCCGATCCTGTCACCCGCCCGCCGGCCGCTTCGTCCGTGTGCCCCCTGCCCGGCGTGCCCCTGACCTGGTGGCGCACCCTCCCGCCCGAAGCCCTCGATCCTGCCGCGCAGAAGCGCCTGCGCGCCGAGCTCCGCGCGGCGCCCGCCCTGCCGCTCCCCGGCTGGGAGGCGGCAATCCAGGCCGATGCGACCGCCGCGATCGGTGTCGCGATCCCGGTCCTGGCGGCGGGCCTGGCCTATCCCAACTGCCTCGACCGGGCGCTCTCGCCGGTGTTGCTCTGTGCCGTCCTCGGGGATCCGGCCTGCCGTGATCTCCTCGTGCATGCCCTGGGTCGTCGCGCCCGGCGCCGCGCTGATCTCGACGCCCTGCGTCTCGCCCATCGCTGGTGCCGCAGAGGGCATGAGGGCTCCTCGTCGATCATCGTACCCGGCCGCTGAGGAGGACAGCACCATGGCATTCTCCTCGACCGCCCCCCTGCCGCGCATCGACGCCGCGCCCGCCCGGCGGCTCATCCTGGCCGCGCTCCCGCGCCGCCTGCGCTTCTGCCTGGATGGCGACCTGCGGATCTCGGCCGCGCGTGAGGCGCTGAGCAACGAGATCACATCCCTCGTGCCCGAGGCCGCTGCCCTGGCCGCGACCTGGTGCGCCTCCGCCATAGCTGCGGGAGCCGATCCATGGTGCGATCCGGACCTCATCGCGGCCCGGAACGCCTTGGTGTCCCTCCTCGACTGGCATGCCGCCGCGGCCGATCTTTCCGCAGCACGGGCGCTCGCCGATCTTGTTATCTTAACCTCGTGCGGCGGCGCCGATGCGGCCGCGGCGGCGCGGCTCGCCTTGCCGCTCTGGCTCGAGGCTGAAACCCTGCCGGAGCTTTCCCTCCAGCTCTCGGCGATGGCCGAGGCGCAGACGAGGATCGGTCTGGGACGAGCGGCTCGCGGCGACGCGGACGCGGACGCAGACCGCGACATCCACGAGCAGGACGCGGAAGCGGTGCTGTTCGAAGCCTGGACCGGGGCGCTCGAGGGCGCGCTCCTGGCCTTGCGTGCGGCCGCCGCGTCCGTGGTCGCCGCCGCAGCCATTCTCAGTCGCGGCGCGACCAGCGAGGCGCTGACCTGCAGCCTGCTAGTGCGTGCGCTGACCTTTTTTGGGGAGCACCTGACCCAGCCGGTGGCGGACCAGGCGGGCGAGCGGGAGCGCCGGCGTCGCCGCGAAGCCGAGGCGGCCTTGGCCAAATCCGTGGCCGAACACCGTGAGACGTCGCGGGCCCTGAGCGCCTCGCGCGAGGTCGTGCCGACCCTGTCCGAAACTGCCGCGATCCCCGCGGGCCAGGTCCTCGTTGTGGCGGGCGTTCAGGAAACGGGGACCGACCGCGGTCGCAGCCTGACCAAGGGTTACGAAGCCATCATAGGCCGCCTCGTCCCGCTCGCGTCGGTGCCGGACCTGCGGGCGCTGCGCTCTGTCTTGCAGTTCGAGTTTCCCTATGCGGTCGAGACCATCGATCGCTTGCTCACCGATCTGGTCGGCCGCTCTCACCTCCTGTTCCGTCCGACCCTGCTCCTTGGGCCGCCCGGCGCCGGCAAGAGCCGGCTGGTCGCGCGCGTGGCTCATCATCTCGGCGTTGGGCTCTGGCGGGTCGACGCGACCCACGACAGCGGGGCGGCGATTGGCGGTCTGGACCGGCGCTGGGCCACCGCCGAGCCCGCGCATCCAGCCATGGCGATCGCGCGCTTTGGCATCGCCAATCCGCTTATTCTGGTCGATGAACTCGAGAAGGCTTCGACACGCCGTGATTACGGGCGGCTCTGGGACAGCCTCCTGCCGCTGTTGGAGCCCGAAACGGCCGCCGCCTATCCGGATCCTGCGTTCCAGACGGCAGTGAACCTCAGCCATGTGAGCTGGCTCGCCACGGCCAACAGCACCAGCCTTCTGCCGGGACCGTTGCTCGACCGATTCCGTGTGATCGAGATGCCGGGCCCGACCGCCGCTGACCTCGAGGCTCTGTTGCCATCGATCCTAGCCGGGATCGCCGCGCGCCGTGGGATCGATCCGCGTTTTCTGCCGGCGCTCGACAGCGCGGAGATCGCTATATCCCGTCGAGCATGGTCGGGCGGCTCGATTCGCCGCCTCACCCGCTTGGTAGAGACGATAGTCGCAGTGCGCGAGACTGTCGGTCCGCGGCACTGATCCAAGGTCTAGCCCGTCCCTTGCCACCAAGACCGAGCAGCAGAAAGAGTCCGGCCAAACTTCACCTGCAACGGGGGCTTGGATTGTTCTCGCCAGGGCCGAAGGGCAAGGCGATCTGGAGATGCCTCTTAGGCGGGGACGACCCGCCTGTAGAGGTGCCAGGTCGCGTGGCCGAGAATCGGCATCACCACCGCGAGGCCAACGAAGAGCGGCAACGATCCGAGGATGAGCAGGCCGGCGACGGTGAAGCCCCAGGCTGTGAGGGTCCGCGGATTGCGCCGGAAGGCGGCGAGCGAGGTTTCGATCGCGGTCAGCATATCGACGTCCCGGTCCACGAGCATCGGCACCGAGACCACGCTGAGCGCGAGGACCAAGAGGGAGAAGGCAAAGCCCACGAGATTGCCGATGACGATCAGGGCCCAGCCCCGCGGCGTCGTCAGTACGTCTTCTGCGAAGGCGAAGATGGACTCCGGTACACTCGTTCCGTAGAGCGCCCAATAGATCCCCTGCGCCGCCACCAGCCAGCAGGCGAAAACCGCCAGCAGCAGCACTCCGAGCCCAACAAGGGCGCTCGCTGCCGGCCGCGTCAGGTTGGCGAAGGCATAGGCCCAATCGGTGGACAGCCCTTGCTCGCGGCGACGGCTCAGCTCGTAGAGACCGATCGCCGCGAAGGGGCCGATCAGTGCGAATCCCGCCGCCAGGGGAAAGACCAGGGGGAGGATCTCGGTGCCGAAGGCGGCGGTGGCCAGAACGATGCCGACAATGGGGTAGATGAGCCCGATGAACAGGGCGTGGGTCGGCATCGCCAGGAAATCATCGACGCCGCGCCGCAGCGCCATCGTGAGGTCATGCCCGTCGATGGCATTCACCACCGGACGGTCCATGCTATGGCCGAAATCGTGAACCGGAAGGGTCGTCATGGCTCAAGCCCTCGCGCAGGGAGGATGCTCACGACTGCGTCGCCCGAGCCCGTCTTGACAAGACTAAAGTCCTTGCGAACACAATCCTGCCGCGCATGCCCGTGCGTGGTTGCACCGAGAGCGAATACCTTCGACGCTAATCCCTTTTGACGATCTTGTCTTCAGCCGCGTGGATATGCGGGCGAATATTTTGGGATAATGTCTGTTGCGGCGCGAAAACTTAGCGCTCGATGGCCTGCGTTAAGCTGCACGCTTCTGATAGTCCTTGATATCGCTGAAGCGCACGTCCGGAGCGCGCTCCTCTTCATAGCGCAAGGAAAAGGCCGTGGTGGCCATGAAGACCGGCGCCCCGTCGAGGTCGCTCGCCATGGCGGAGCCGTGGCTGCCAATGAATTTGTCGAGCTCGGGCTCCTTCTCGGCGGTGATCCAACGGCAGATCGAGAATCGGGTCGGCTCGTAGTCGATCGGCAGGCCGTACTCCGCCTGGAGACGTTCCTTCAGCACGTCGAGCTGCAGGGCACCCACGACGCCGACGATGGCCTGGGAGCCGTCGTGAGGGCGGAAAACCTGCACCACGCCCTCCTCGCCCATCTGCTGCAGGGCCTCCTTCAGCTTCTTGGCCTTCATGGCGTCGGTGAGCTTGATTCGGCGCAGGATCTCGGGCGCGAAGCTCGGCACGCCGCGGAACACGATCTCCTCGCCCTCGGTCAGGGTGTCGCCGATGCGCAGGGTGCCGTGGTTCGGAATGCCGACCACGTCACCCGCGAAGGCTTCGTCCGCGATCGCCCGGTCCTGAGCGAAGAAGAACTGCGGTGCGGAGAGCGACATCGGTTTGCCGGTGCGGACCAGCTTGGCCTTCATGCCCCGATTCAGGCGCCCTGAGCAGACTCGCATGAAGGCGATGCGGTCGCGGTGGTTCGGATCCATGTTCGCCTGGATTTTGAACACGAAGCCGGTCATCTTCGGCTCGGTGGGTTCCACGAGGCGCTTGTCGGCATCCTGGCCGCGCGGTGGCGGTGCGAAGCGGGCAAGCCCGTCGATGAGATCGCGCACGCCGAAATTGCGCAGGGCCGAACCGAAAAACACCGGCGTCAAGTGACCCTCGCGGAACGCTGCGAGGTCGAAGCGCTTCAGCCCGGTCTCGGCGAGCTCCGCCTCCTCGCGCCAGGTCGCGGCCTCACCATCCTCGGTCAGCAGCTGGTCGAAGAGCGGATCCGCGACGCCCGACACCGCCACGGTGCCGGCATCGTCGGCCGCGTCGAGGCGGCGCACCCGGCCGTTCCCGAGGTCGTAGGTGCCGGCAAAGCTCCGGCCGCGGCCGATTGGCCAGGTCACCGGTGCCACGTCGAGGGCCAGTACCTTCTCGATCTCGTCGAGGAGCTCGAAGGGATCGCGCGCCTCGCGGTCGAGCTTGTTGATGAAGGTGACGATGGGGATGTCGCGCAGGCGGCAGACCTCGAACAGCTTGCGGGTGCGCGCCTCGATGCCCTTGGCGGCATCGATCACCATCACCGCCGAATCGACCGCCGTCAGGGTGCGGTAGGTGTCCTCGGAGAAGTCCTCGTGCCCCGGGGTGTCGAGGAGGTTGAAGACGCAGTCGCCGTACTCGAAGGTCATCACCGAGGTGACGACGGAGATGCCGCGCTCCTTCTCGATGCCCATCCAGTCCGAGCGGGTCGACACACGGTTGCGCTTGGCCTTGACCTCGCCGGCGAGCTGGATCGCGCCGCCGAACAGCAGCAGCTTCTCGGTGAGCGTAGTCTTGCCGGCATCCGGGTGCGAGATGATCGCGAAGGTGCGGCGGCGGGCGACGGGGTCGGCCTTCGTTTCCAGCGGCTTGATCTCAGACTGCATCAGCATGGCGAGCAAAAATTTCCGGGTCCGCGCATGGCGGCACGATGTTCGTGACGAGAAGCGACGAAGGGGTGTTCTGTAGGCGTTTCGGGCGCAATGCGCAAAACTCAGCCGCGTCCGAGATAGGGCATGGCAGTGGCCATCACGGTGAGGAACGGGACGTTGGCCGAGAGCGGCAGGCCCGCCATGTAGACGACCGCGTCGGCCACGTGCCGGGCATCCATGACCGGCTCCGGGCGGATGCTGCCGTCCGCCTGCCGGGCGCCCTTGGCGATGCCCGCCGTCATCTCGGTTTCCGCATTGCCGACGTCGATCTGCCCACACGCGATGTCGTAGGGGCGTCCGTCCAGGGAGGTCGCCTTGGTCAGGCCGGTGATCGCATGCTTGGTGGCCGCGTAGGGTGCCGAATGCGGCCGCGGCGCCTGCGCGGCGATGGAGCCGTTGTTGATGATGCGCCCGCCCCGAGGATCCTGCTCCTTCATCATCCGGAAGGCACCTTGCGTGCACAGGAAGGCGCCGGTGAGGTTCACGTCGATCGAACGACGCCAATCGTCGAGGGTGACCGTGTCGATCGCCGCCCCTGGCGTGAACAACCCGGCATTGTTGAACAGGAGGTCGAGCCGCCCGAACCGCTCGGCGACGCGGGCGAACAATCGCGCCACGGAATCTGCGTCCGCCACATCCGTCTCCACGGCCTCGGCGGCGGCACCGGCCGCCCGCGCCAGTCCGGCCACTGCCTCCAGAGGGGCCACGCGCCGCCCGGCCAGGGCAAGATCATAGCCTGCTCCGGCTAGCGCCAGGGCCACGCTCCGCCCGATCCCCGACCCTGCCCCCGTCACCACCGCGATCCGCCTGCCCATGTCCTGCTCCCCATCGCGCCTCCAAGAGCCATAAGCGCCCCCTTCCCCTGTTGCCAGCACCCGACGCTGCGTCTAGACACACCTCCGCCGAGCGCGATGGGGCGTCGCCAAGTGGTAAGGCAGCGGTTTTTGGTACCGCCATTCCCAGGTTCGAATCCTGGCGCCCCAGCCAAACTTTCCTTGTGTTTCAGGGGAATGGCTACTCGGACTTCTCGGCCACACCAGAACAGACCGTGTTTTTGAGACGCACAAGAGTCGGCACATTCGGCCGAGGCGTGCGAATTGAGGCTGTGACCCTTTGGTCATAGCCACTCGGCTTCGCCCTCCCCTATCCCGTCGGGTCTCCATCAACCGCCGGATCCCATGCCAGCCTCATCGAAGCCCAAGCTCGTCCCCGCCGATCCAATGATCTGGCGCGCGGCCTTCCTGAACCTCCGGCCCAGCGTCGTTCCCTACCCAGGCTTCACGCTTCAGTCCTGGGGCGGCGCGCACGAGGCCTGCATCGAGTTCCTGGATCGGTGGGCGGATGATGCGGCCTTGCTCGGTTGGACGACGTTAAAGTGCTTCGGCGTGCACCCCGAGGTCGGCACGATCCGACCGGACTTCTCCGGCGCCATGGTGCTTAGCGGCGAAAAGGTCTCGGCCGTACTCACTGATCGGATGGCGTTCGAGCGGACCACCTACCGGCGCGACAAGCCCGGCCGGCCGAGCGGCGCGGTGCCGCTGTGGCTGTTCGGTCGGTAACGCGTCCCAGTGGTCCGTCCATATCGACCCGGTCCTCTGATAGGAGTGGACTGCATCAGCCGTCTGATGACCGCTGAAGGCCCGCTGCCAGCAGGCACCGACGAACGTATGGGTGGAAATCGCCGGCGATTGCGTCCGTCCAAATGTGGCGAGCGTGATGGTTGTCGAGTGTCACTCGAACTTCCCGCTCTTTAGGGAACAAGAAAAAACACGTATTAATACTGTGGACAGCGATACCATCTGGGCCATCATCGAAGATCGTTTCCGCCGTATGAACTATTGGCCCAACGTTGCACTCAATCCCCACCTCTTCAATCGCCTTCCTGCTCGCGGCATCCCTCATCAGCTCCCCTTTGTGAACTCTTCCGCCGGGCAGCCACATCTGCCCTTTGGCGGGAGCATCCATCCGTTCGACGAGCAAAATGCGCCCTTCCGAAACGATGGCGATGTCTACACAAGCGATTGGGACGTTTGAGAGAATTTGACGATACGTCTCAAATGGGATCCATTTCACGGGGTCACCTCGGAAAGGCCTTATCCATTCGATAATACAGAACTTACCTCGCAATCTAATCGACTAATGCTGCCTCAGGTTTCAGATGATTTGCGCAAATTGAGGCAAATTGTCCAGATTTTGATCTTTACCTTAACAGCGTGCATTATTGGCCTCTCGATCGTTTTCGGAAATCACCTCAAGAGCGGCGCAGTGCCGCTCCACGTTTACGGGCGGTGACCCGCCTGCCCTGCGTGCTATCCATCCCTCATGGCTGATACCCGCGCGACCACCGGCGAGCTCTACAAAGCGAAGGCCATCCTCGAGGCGGACGTAGTCGCCGCGGTCGATGCCTTTATGGCGGATCCGACCACCACGGCGTTCCTGTTCGGTGACGGCTACCGGATCGACCTCGCAGCCTCGGTGTCGGCCAGCACTTTTGCGACCCTCGTAGTGAAAGACGGTCACGCCACCGAGAACCTGAAGCGCGCGGCCGTGCGCACCGCTATCCTGCTGGCCCGACCGGATAAGCCCTGAGTGGGAGCGAGAGGCCGGAGTTTTCCGACTCCGAACGATGATCACTGGACGATCGACGTGGAGGCTCACCCGGACCGACTGGAGCGCTGGTACTGGGTCATTCGCCTAAACGGCGAGCGTATCACGAGCGGCGGGTGCTTCCGCAGCGCCCGTCGCGCTACGAAGTTGGCCGCCGGCAGCCTCCGAGTGCGGCAGGCTATGTACTACGGGGCGATTGAACGGGCCGACGAGATGAGCAAGCCATGATCACGGAGCGTGACGCGGGATACCTGCAGGCCCTGGCAGACGTGCAGTGCGAGGTCCGAAAGACGGTGCAGGATCCCACCACCTCACGTGATGGACGGCTAGAGCTGCTCGGCGTGCTGTCGTTCCTGTCCGAGCTCGTCGATGTGAAGGTGCGAGCCTATCACGACGATGCGTCGGTCAGAACAGACGCAGACGGCAGGTGGGAGCGCGAGCCCTGATGGATGCCACCCCGCCCTGGCGCGAGATTACCACCGACGACTACCATCCGCGCATCTTCCCTGCGACGACCGCCAGCGCCCCATGGATCGCTTCGAGCGATCGCGTCTACGAGCTCCTGTACGAGCAGCACGAGGGCCGGTGTCGCCTGCGCCTGATCCTGCGCGAGGCTGTAGACCTCAAGCGCAGCCCGAACGACAACGTGCTCTGGTACTGAGACTATGACGCCGGGCCGCCGGCCATTACCTGCATTGGGGAGATCCTGATCTTGGCAAAGGATGAGTGACGACGCCGGGTGCGCAAGAACGGGTATGAGAGGCGAAAGCTACCGCTGATTGACCCTCACGGCGAGATTATCGTCCTGATCAATTAAGATGGTCGGCGATATCTTTCGCGTAATCACTCCAGGATCGTAATGGCCGCGCTAGCGCCTCATTCGATAGCCGATGTAACAACTCTGGTTGCTCACTAAGGCGGATGAGCGCGTCCGAAATGGCCGTTTCGTCGCCCATGTCGACCATGAGTGTGCCTCCACCTGGCGCCACCTCGGCCATCGCTGAGCGGCAATGGCAAACGCAAGGGCGTCCAAGCCACAAGCTCTCTAGAACCGGCAGCCCGAACCCCTCCTCGCAGGATGGATACACACTCGCGTGATGTGCTGAGTACATCTCGGTTAACAATTGATCGTCTACGCGCCCTTGCAACTTCACGTAAGGCATTCGTGCAATGCACTCGTCGATTTCTTTATTGAGCTCTGAGTAGACATCTCGACGCCCAACTAATGTAATCTCAATCAGACAGTTGCTTCTCTCCCGGGCAAGTTTGATCGCTCGCAGCAGCCGCGGTAGGTTCTTACGTGGTTCCCATGTCGCAGTAGTCAGTAATCTCAGCGGATCGGTAGGTCGACGGACAGCAGGTCCAGTCATAACTCTTGGTATGCCACCGAACTGCCCTGGGAGCGGAACAACAACAATTTTAGGGGCTGGCATGCCCCTGTCTACCATGTATTCTCTAAAATGATCTGCAACAAGTTTTGTGGTAGTTATTACGAGGTCAGCGTTTGAAAACATGCTGAAGTAGCGTCGAAGCGCTACCTGTCCGCTTTTATCATAGAGGTGAGCCATTCTAATAGGAATGAGGTCGTGGACAATCGCGGCAGACCTCAGACCATAGGCTTTTCCAAGTTGGATAGGATCGAGGTCGTCATGCAGCAGACTCATCGGAATCTCCGGAACGAGAAGCCAAGTTGCTTCCCAGTTCCGATCCATTGCATTAGGTGGCCGAACCAATCGACGCAATGGATCCCAGCCGAGCTTTGTAACGTCAAACCCGCGTCTAATAAGGCCATCGAAAAGGCGCCGAGTTACCCGCTGAATACCCGTTTCAAAAGGTTGGCTGTCTGTTGTTTCGCTCCAGTATAAAATGCGAGGCATGCGCGGCGCATCGCCCCTACCGCTTTCGCTGGCAGAGGCGATGACTGCAGTCAAATTCTTTGTCAGGCGACTAACCTCGTCGACATAATGTTGTGTGAAGTAAAGGTATCCGGCTGAACCCATTGTGCCAGACTGGTACCAGTAAGGTCGATGCGTAATGTGACTTGGCCTCCAAACCCTTCCATCAAGGCGCGCGGCAGTCGTGCACGTCCTGCCGTCCATCGATGTCCAGGCGCTAAGCTATGAAAGCCAATGCATAGCAACGGATCGTCGATGGCAATGATTCGAGTTTGAGACGCCCCAACGCTCAGGGACATGCCCGCCAGGCAAATGCCAAGCGATCGCGTGTCCAAACTGTCACCAACATAAGCTGGAACACTGGTTGGACTCACCAGCCAAATATCTCTTGCGTCAGCAGGCAGCTCGAATGTAGCAGATAGACCTGCGCTGGTTGGCTGCAGCATCTGCCCGTCTACTTCAAGGATCACTTTTTCCCAAAACTTCGGCACTGTTAGCGTCCAGCCAAGTGTCTCGGCACGCCGACGCAATTGGGTTCGAACCACTTCGACAAGAGTACCTCCCCCATGGAATGGCCGGCAAAAATCGGCATGAGTTCGTAATGCTGCATCGCTGGGGTCGGGCAAGGCGGCAAGGTCAATTATCGAGCCTTCGCTGAAAAACGCACGGTTTCCCATATCAAGGTAGCTTTCAGCGGGCTGTCCTTCTGCAAGGATCAGATCGTGACTGTCTAGCTCGATGTGCCAATACGTAATTTCATCGACGTCTTCTTGAACAATGGTGCACCCGTTGACGAGAGCAGACGCGGGGATCAGCACTTCACCCAGTATGTCAAAGCCAATTGAATGCCCCGGCGAGACAAGAAGGTCGCGGGCGGGACGATTGTCGCCGAGCGCTCCAGCACGAATACGAACTGGCATTACAGCAGTAGGTTCAGCATGACGGCGACAGTTGACTAGTCGCGAGCCGATCCAACGTATTGGACGGTGAGCGCCTGAAGCAGTTACAGCGACGTCGCCGACCGTCAAGTTCTCTATTGCGACCTCTCCGCGAGTAGTACGGATCAAGGTACCTGTAGCGAAACATACAGGTGCAGCGTAGTCACCTAAAGCCCCGTTACCATCATCAGCAAAGGTCGTTCTTGTTTGACCAGCAGGGGGCGGGTTGCCATACAATTGAACATTCGAAAAGACATACCGATTGAGGCTGCCATCCTGATTTCCTGGGACGCCACTCCCTGTAAACAAAATCATATTGGGATTGTCTAGATTTGTCGCATTCAAGGTTTGGGACGTTGGCGCAGCCTCGCCGGGCAGCGTGTATGTTATAGTGACCGTACTGTTACTGTCCGTAACAGTACCGTTAACAGTCACAGGAAAATCGTAAGTGTCATCGATTCGAAAACTTTGAGTTGGGTTGGTCGGCACGCCACCATCGTCAGTGCCAAAGAAGCCCGCCTGGAAGACTGTATTGTTGAACGTGATAGGTAGCGCCATTCCCATTCCCAATTGTTATTATTTGGAGTTCATCGCGCAGCGTCCATGCCTGCCAGACGCCATTGCTCGACAACCAAGTTGGCCGAACTCGGGAGAATCGGCAATAAGTGCGTATCGGGAAAGATTACTTCAGTTGGGATAAATTCCACAGATTCGGGGCACCGTTGCCGATAAAACACAAATAATAAGCCATATTTATTTCTTAGGGATTTGTACTAGAATTTTCCATTACGTTCCGGCAACGTCAGCTGCCTATATTCCCGCTAACTATTGCCATTTTTGCCCAATCGCCGACTAAGGTTCAGCCAACCCGATTTTCCGAGGTCGGCATAAAGATGGTTCGGATCAAGGAGATTCCGGCGCCATCGAATATAAGAAAACCCGCCACAGCCGGAGCCGGGCGGGTAAAAGGCGGGCCGCTTCACGAGCGTGGGGCGCTGATTGTTCCGCGGCCGAGGTGAAGAGTGCGTCAGGTCCCTTGCGCAGGGCTGCCGAAGCGTACGATTTCGGACGGAAACCGCCACAGCAGAGATGAACCAGCGAAAGGCCTACTGCTCGCGCGGAGGCATCAGCAGCTTTTGCGCTTGGCCGTCGAAGAGATATTTCGGCCCGGGAGCAGGCGCATGCCGGTCCTTCTCCCAACCTTTCCGCCCTTCAGCCAAACCAAATTTCAAGAAGTGGGACAGGGGATTTAACCCGTTGTCCTTAACGTCCGGGTTCGCCGCAAGGTAACCGTCTCCGCTGAAGCCGGCGCTGGGATCGCGGCCCTCTTTCCATCCGTGCTGAAGGTAATGCTGCAGCGGCGTGCCGGGGAACTGCCCTATGTCTCGATACCAGTAGCGATAGTAGATCTCATCGAAGCCGGGCATCTGGGCCTCGGACGTTTCGGGGATCAGCTTCTGGATCAGGCGCGGCAGCTTCATGGCGGACTCTTAGCGCGGGGCGATCACGAACGACAGATGGTCGAACGAAGAAACCCGCCTCGGATTGCTCCGGGCGGGTGAGAAGGATCAGGGCAGCTTGGGTGGTGCAATCTGAACCCAGAAACGCAGACAACCTGCCGCGCCAGTGAGGCGGGCTGGCTCGCGAGGGTTGGCTTAGGCCACGACTTGCTAGATGCTGGCGCTCCTTGCCGCCCATCAAATCGATTTACTCCCGATGCACCCCGTTGGGATGAGCTGCGAGCAGTGACACAACGGAGAAACCATATGGCTACGGGTGTCGACAAATACACAACCATGCAAAAGACCTGGTATGAGCAGGCTGCATCACATTCGAAGTACGATGCGACTCAAAAGGTCGACGGGGTTGTTGGAAGTTACGAACAGCACAACAACTGGCCTGACTACGACAAATTTCTGCTCGGATTTATTGACGAGTCATGGAAAGAGAAGCTCGCAATCGATTTTGCCTGTGGTCCTGGGCGAAATATCGTCAAATACAGCCATCTTTTCAAGCGTCTTGATGGGGCGGATATTGCTCAGGCCAACCTGGATAATGCGAAAGTTAATCTCGAGTACCACGGTATTCCAACGCCTAACTTGTTCATGACGAACGGAAGCAACCTAGGGGACGCGCCGAGCAACACGTATGACTTGGTTTTCTCAACAATAGCCATGCAACATATCTGTGTGCATGAAGTACGGTTCTCTATCATGCGGGATATGTACCGCGTTCTTCGTAAGCTCGGCCGGATTTCAATCCAAATGGGATTTGGTGTTTCGGGCGGGAAAGCTGGCTACTTCGAGAATAACTATGACGCTATTTCGACGAATAGCGGATGCGATACAATGGTTGAAAACACTGATTTCGTTGAGAGCGACCTGCGCCAGATTGGGTTCACAAACTTTCGATATGACATCAGACCAACTGGACCAGGGGACTCGCACCCTCATTGGATTTTCTTTAGCGCACAGAAATAGTTTGTCTCAGTAGACTGATTGAGCCCGAGCACAAAAAGCCCCGCGCGGCGGATGCCGGCGGGGCTGATTTTAGTGTCGAGATATAAGGGGCTCAAATGGCCGATCATTCACAGCCGAATATTGAGCTTCGCAAAGAATTACTTGAAGAATATAAACTGCTTATAGCCCGATTTGATAATCTCGGGAATCAGGCGATGACAACTAAAGGCGCTGCCTTTGCTGCAATTGCGGCTGGGGCCGCAGCTTTATCGAGCACTAAAAGCTATGGTCTTATCACTATTATTATAGACATGGCGCTTGTCTGTCTGTGGGCGATCGAGAGTTATGTTCGCTTAAATCAATTTCAGAACCATCACAGAATATTGCTTTTAGAAAAGTTTTTTAGACGAGAGGTAGATAATCTGCATCCCATTCAAATTGCGGAGGCCTCTTGGGAATACCTCACCAAACATACGAAGATAGCCCATGGACCTTCCGAAGACTCCAAGCCAAAACAAAAACTAGTCGAACGTGCGACATTGTCTGGAATGCGGAAGTTTCCAGTATATATTCCATACTTTCCAGCAATTATCGTTTTTACATTATTTTATTGTTATATGGCTTTGCTTAAGTGATGATCATGCCTAGCGTCAGTCGGCCTGTCTGATTTACGCGGCTGTTCACCCGCAGTTGATGGATTAGAATGGCGTCCCCTCCACCATGAAGCGGATCACTGTCTCTTCGCGGGTCAGCGGCCAGACGTACTGATGCACGAGATTGCAGGAGTAGACCGGCGCGGCACGATAGGAGGCAAGGCCAGGCTCAAAGTAGCTCGGGACCTCCTCGACGAAGGTCACTACGTGATCGCCAAGGCCGCGCGGCGGGCGCTCGTAGTCGACATCGGTGAGCCACCGACGGTGGGTATGGGCATCGTAGAGGGCGCGATCGACATGTCCCTTGCAGTCCCGCGTGTACCGGATCGTTTGCCGGATGATCAGCTTGCCGCCGGGCTTCACGACCGGGGTCAGCACCTCCGTGCGGAGGACATCGACCGGGACGTGCCGATCCGCTGCCCAGTAGCAGATCAGCGCCGATGGGATGAGGATCGCCGAGCAGATGACGCCGAGGGCGACGAAGCCGAAGATGCGCAGGTTCATCCCTTGCCACCTCGCAGGATCTGAAAGAGGTCGATTCCGTTCTTGGCCGCAGTGACGACCAGACCGAATGCCGTCGCTGCCGTTACGAAGCACCAGGCGAGTACCTTCGCAGCCGTCCGCGAGGACGTGACGAACTCCACGGCGCCGTCGAGGCTCTTCAGCTCCCGTGGGTTCTTCTCCGCGATCCAGGCGACCGTCTTCGGATCCAAGTTCATGAGAGCCTGGAGCTTCAGAGCTTCGCCCTCGTCGATGGAACTCAGCAGCTTTCGGATGTGCTTGGGGAGCCGCATGACCTTGCGGTCGTCGTCCTCGTCGATGTCGTAGGCTTGCCGCACCACATTCTCACCCAGCCCACGAGTGGGCAGGGGCACGTGCTGGCGTAGCGCCTCGCCAACTCCGTCTGTTGCAGCTCGTCGACACACATGGTCGTCTTCCCTCGGCGGCCGACGCGACTGGCTCATGATCTCTCCGGAGCACCAAGCGGGCTGGCGCCTGCCTGGTGCTAGATGCGGGGCTTACTTCGTGACGATTGCGGCCTGAGCCGGGGCGAGGGTGTTTGCGGCCGTGGCGCCCTGCTCAAGGTGCAGAGTCCGGAAGACGAGCTCGGCCACGCCATCCGGGCCGCCGGCCGCCGCCACGACCTTCGCGGGGGCCGCATCAACGGCGCGCTGCACCGCCTTCGCGTACACGGCCGAGCCCACGGGAATGGTGAGCGCTTGGCCCTTCACCACACCCTCGGTGGCGTTCAGGGCGTAATCGGTGATGGCCTTGGTCATCTGCTCGAGGCGGGCCTGGGTCAGGAACAGGCGGGCCCAGGGTGCGATCTGGTAGACGGCCTTGCCGAGCAGGGCGACGAGGACCGGCAGTCGGACGGACGTGAGGGTCTGGCCGATGGCGACGATCCAGTCACCCCACGGCAGGACGACGGCCGTGACCGGCGCGGCTGCGACAACCTCGGCGGCGAAGGCAGGACTGGAGAAGGCATAGGAGAGCGCCAGTGCCGCGAAAACGATGCGCGTCATGGTGGATCTGTCGGTCAGGAAGGAAGGTGGTGCTCGGCGTGACCCGGCCGGCTCGGGATCTCGATGCGGACGCGGATCTGCGTCCTCACAGGAATGAAGGTTGACGAGCGGTGAGACGCGGAGTGATCTGCGTTGATCGTAGCGGTCCGTTGCCCCCAAGCTACGGTGCGATCCGGGCGGGCTGGGGGAAAACCGACCACCTTCTGGTCCGTCTTACTATGCCGCCTTACTGATGCTCGGCGCAGCGTTGTCGTTCGCCGTGGCCTTCCGGCTGTCGCCGTAGGTGTCGTCGATCCAGCGCAGGAACCGCATCAGCAGGTTCGGCTGGGCGGTGACGGCCGGGGCGACTGGGACGATGACCGGGGTCGGGATCGCGTCGTGCATCACCTCGATGACGGGCGCGGCCACACTGATGGGCTTGGCGATGGTGGTCGCCCGCGGCATCGCCTGAGCGTAGGCAGTGACGAACTGCTGGGCCTCGGCCTGCCGGCGCGTGATGATCGCCGCCGGCTTCTTCCACATCAGGATCGCATCATAGGCGCTGGCGGTGTCGCCCGCGTTGATGCGCTTCAGGAAGGTGGAGCTCGCGAAGGCTCCGGGACCGATGTTGTAGCAGATCGACACCAGGGCATCGAAGGCGTTCTGGCTGACCGCCACCTTCAGCCCCTGGCGCACAGCCGCCACGTACTTCTGCACATCGCGCTCGAAGATTGCATCGCACTTAGCCGAGGTGATGGTCAGGCCGGAGGTGACCAGCGGCGCGCCGGCCGCCGAAGTGTAGCCGATGCCGATGGTCCAGACCCCCACCGAATCCTTGTAGGCCTTCAGCCGCCGCCCCTCGCAAGCGATGAGCACGGCTTCGCCGATGGGCGAAAGGTCCATAGGTGGTCTCCAGAGCTTTCAGCTAGAGCATTTTCCACGATCCCTGAGTCGTTGCGGCCAGGTGAGCGTTGATCCCTGAAGGTTCGTCAGGGAGATCGCCATGGCCCGTGCCTACAGTCACGATCTGCGTGTTCGCGTCTTGGACGCGGTGGAAGCAGGTCTGTCCCGCCGGGCCGCGGCCCTGCGCTATCGGGTCGGCGTCGCTACGGTGATCCGCTGGGCCGCGCATGCGACGATGACAGGAGAGACGCGGGCTCAGCGTCAGGGCCGTCCACCCGGCTCCAAGCTCGACGTGCATGAAGCCTTTCTGCTCGCCCTCACCGAAGAGAAGGACGAACCGAAGGACCGCGCAGCGACATCACGCTGGCCGAGATGCAGGAACGCCTGCGTACCGAGCGCAGCGTCTCGGTCGGATTAGGCACGCTGTGGCGTTTCTTCGCCTGCCGCGCGGTGACGTGGAAAAAAAGTCAGCGCACGCAACCGAGCAGGATCGCCCCGACGTGGCCGCATCCCGTGAGGCGTGGTTTGCCGCGCAGCCCGACCTCGATCCTGAGCGCCTGATCTTTATCGATGAGACGGGTCTCTCCACCCGCATGGCGCGCCTGCGCGGTCGCTGTGCTCGCGGTCAGCGCCTGCGCTCGGGCATCCCGCATGGCCATTGGCTCACGACGACGTTCGTTGCGGGCTCGGCGCCTGTCGGGGATGAGCGCGCCCATGGTGCTCGACGGACCGATGACGCGGGAGTGGTTCTTAGGCTGACGTCGAGCAGGTACTCGCCCCAACCCTCAGGCCCGGCGATACTGTCATCCTCGACAACCTCCCCGCCCACAAGGGCACAGCGATCCAGGCCGCCATCGAGGCCAGCGGCGCACGGCTTCGCTTCCTGCCGCCGTACTCGCCCGACTTTAATCCGATTGAGATGGCCTTCGCCAAACTCAAGGCGCTACTGCGCAAAGCGGCCGAGCGCACGGTCGATCGGCTCTGGACTGTCGTCGGCGATCTGCTCGACGCCTTCACACCAACCGAGTGCGCAAACTACTTCGCTGCCGCCGGCTACGATCCGGAGTAAGTGGAAAACGCTCTAACTGTCCCGCCGCTGGCAGTGTCGCTCGGCGGTGGAAGGGGGCCAGCGATGGTCGGCGATAAGAGCTGGACGACCCACCGGACAAAGCATGTCCTGCAGGATCGTTGGATCAGCGTCAGGGCAGACGATTGCTCGACACCCAACGGAGCGACCATCTCACCCTACTACGTGCTCGAATTTCTCGACTTCGTGCACGTGTTTGCGACGGACGAGGACGATCGCGTTATCCTCGTCCAGCAATATCGGCATGGTCTTCAGGGTCTCAGCCTCGAGCTTCCTGGAGGCGTGATGGACCCCCACGACGTGGACGCCGTGGCAGTCGGTGCGCGCGAGCTCCAGGAAGAGACCGGGTACTTCGGCGGGGCGCTGACCCATCTCGCAACCCTCAGCGTCGATCCGGCCCGCTATGCTAACCGTCTGCACCTCATCCGGGCGACGGGCGTCATCGCTGGCGGGTCCAACCCGGAGCCAACCGAAGACATCGACGTGGTGCTCGTAACGCGTCAGGAAGCCAAGCGAATGGCCCTGTCCGGTGAGATCGCTAACGCATGCCACGTCGGTTTGATGCTGATGGCCCTCGCAGAGCCGTGAGGGTGATGCCGCAGATCGAACATGGATGGTTCGCATATTGCAGCGCAGCACGGGTTCCGCGCCGCGCGCTACACAGCGCGCCACACACAGCGAAGGATAGGCATGTCGAACAGCAGCACGCAGACGACGCCTTGGCTCACGGCAAGCGAACTCGCTCGGGTCTGCGGGACGACCGCGGAGAAGATTGAGGCTTTGGCGCGGAGCAATCACTGGCCGCGCATGCATGGCCCGTCTGGCGCAAAGTTTCCCTTGGACGTGGAAACGGTGCGCCGTGCACTCGCCGGACGTCCCAACACTGTCCACTGAAGCATACCCCTCCGCTGAGGGCACTCTGGGCCTCCAGTGCTGGTGGCCCAGGTCAGCGCCGCCGGGCTGGCCGAGCGCAGACCAGGAACGGAATCATCTCAGTGGCCACGGCCATGCAGACCGTGCGGTGACGAGCGGCCATGGCTGGAGAGGCCAGCGCGTAGAGGAGCGCGACGGCAAGCAGGGTGCGGGGCATGGCTGGCGTCCGGATTGTCGGCGATCAGGAGTTCGACCCGGCTAGAGTTCTGGCCCGCCGAACTTCGCCATGAACGCCTTGAGCTGCACGTAGAGCCCGTCGATCTGCGCCGGGCTGAGAGCCCTGCTGTAGCCGCCGACACATCCGGTAGGCCTCGACGGCACGTCGGCCCCAGCCGGCCGGTGATAGATCGCAGGTGTAGTCGGCCAGGACGTAGCCGCGACCGTCGACACCCTTGCCGGCGACGATGATGCCGATGTCGTTCCCGCCCTCGTCCTTCCCGCTGGAGCCGCTCGGATCGACGCCCACGACGACACGCGACATATCCGGCAGCGTGACAGGCTTGACCGCCGCGTCGATCATCGCCCGGGTCCACAGAGCCCCTGGCACATCGTCCAGGATCTCCGCCTCAAGCTCCTGACGGCCGAGGCGTGTGCCGCCGTACCGGTCCGTAATGCGCTTGAGGAACTTCGCCGCGAGGTTTGAGGCGTTGTCGAGGGTCCGGCCCGTTGTGAGGACCGTCAGCGGATCGGCTATCAGATCGCGAACTAGCGCGATGGGTTTGGGCGTCGTGGTGACGACCGCGCGTGGGTTATCGCCGAGGCGTAGGCCGAACTGCAGCTGGTCCCAGGTCTCCTGGGCGTAGCGCCATTTGGCGAGCTCATCGGCCCAGGCGAAGTCGAACTGAGGGCCACGAAGCTGGTTCGGCTCGGTGGCGTTGAACGGGGTCCCGACCGCGCCGTTCGGCCAAGACAGACGTCGCTTAGAGGGCTCGTAAACCGGCCGGTTCCAGGGGGGCGAGATGGAGAGAAGCCCGGATACGCCTTCAACCATCACGTCTCGAGCGTCGGCGGCCGTCTCGGTGATCAGGGCGATGCGCTTTGAGCGCCCGCTCTCAACCTCATGCCAAACGCACTCAGCGCCCGTTCTAGTCTTTCCCCAGCCGCGACCGGCCGAAATCAGCCAAGTCGACGACGCCATCCCGGCAGCCGTAAGCGGCGGCGGCTCAAGCTGATCGTCGCGGGCCCTCCAAGACCAGCGATACGCCAGTTGCGCCCGCTGCTGGAGGGTCAAGCCCTCAAGGAACTTCCGGCGCCGCGCTTCCGGTTGCGAGGCGAGCCAACTCGTCGTCAAGCGAGTCGGCAGCTGCTCTGAGATCGTCGATGGAGACATGCACTGCGACGTTCGTGTTGTCCTTGAACATACCCAGGTGCTTGCCGAGCTTCTCCAACGCGCTGAGCTTGTCGTTCAGCTTGAACTTGACCCGGCGCACGTCGCGGGCGTTCTCGCCACGGCCTTCCTTGAAATCTTCGACGGTCACCTCGCCAACCGCGGCGGCCTGATCACGGGTGATCTCGGAGAAGTCGAGGTGCGGGTCGCCGTCACCAATCCTCATGTAGTCGAGCATATTGGCAAAGCCGACCTTGGCGAGCTCCTCAACGATCCGTTCAACCGTAACGCCGGCACGCTCAGCACCGGCCGCCTGAAGCTCATCGACCCTGGCGCGGACCTTATCATTTCGGCTCAGGCGAGAGGCATTGCTGTCGTGGGCGCTGTACCCGGCATCAACGAATGCGGCCCCCGCACTCATGCCTTGAGCGAGAGCCTGAGCGAACCGCTCATGTCTTGAGTTCGAAAGGATGGGCATTGAGTGTTTCCGCTCAAGGGATGAACGTCAGGGCTCAAAACCTGAGTAGGTTCGATCTGCGGCGGGCATGGAAGAGCCTCCGGCGAGAAATCGCTGGCAGGCTTCTACAACCCGTTGGTCGAAAGGCTCGCAGCCTTCGCACTCTGAAGCCTATCGTCCAGGCAGCGCGCGCTCGACCTATCGGGTCCAGACCTGCCCGCTCCTTCTGCTGTTCGCACAACAACCGGGGGCTTGCTTGCTGCTGCAAAAGCGGATCGCGAGCGGAACGGGCTGGCTGCGGGGCCGGACTTGCTCCTTAATGCGAAGCCTTAGTATGCCAGATCGTTGAAGGAGAGCGAGACCCATGCCGGACTATGCGCGCATCTACGATACGATTTACGACGAGAACATGGGATACCGGAACTCTGCAGGCTCTCCGGGTGTGCGCCTTTGCATCGCGCAAGCCGCAACCGTGCGGCAGACAGGTCTACGTCACTTGGATTATGGGTGCGGAGCGGGCTTTGTCGTCGAGTTGATGCGCACCCTTTATTTCCGCAAAGAATCGTACGGCGTTGATATTAGCCCGCGCATGGTCGAGGCGGCTAACACCCGCATGGGCGCGCAGTGGACGTCTCTCGTAGAGAATGGCCGAGCACCATATGATGACGGTGAGTTTGATCTCGTTACAAGCTTCGACGTCTTAGAGCACCTCGACGCTCAAGACATCAAGCCGATGGCCGTCGAACTCATGCGCCTCGTTAAACCTGGCGGCAGATTGTTTTGCAACATCAGCCTGCGCCCGGCCGTCAGCTTTGACTATGAAGGCGACAACCTTCATCGAACCATTGAGGGGCCGGATTGGTGGGACAAAATCTTTGCTTTCGATGAGTACACTGTGTCGAAAGCGGATATGGAAATGACTGGCTGGAAAACAAAGTAAGTCTGGGGGCCAAAATCAGGCGCAGATCCTACATCCCAGTGATAGCCAGGTGATGGGTATGGGCAAGGAAAGCCCTGCGGCGTCTGACTGCCCAGGGCATATCTTTCCTCGGGTGAGAAGCGGCAGGGCCTACAACGGCCTCACATCCGTCCTCGCAGCCATCCGAGCGATTCCGCTTCGTTCGATGGCACGCGAAGGATAATAGGGCTGGGCTACCGGAGGTCAAGCACTCAATAGGACATGCCGATGATCAGGCCGCTTTGTGCACATCCGCAATCGGCAGGCTGACGTTGCAGGCCGAGCCCATGACGGTCAGCGAGATGACACCGACGGTGCCGCCCTCTGCCGTCCCTACGAAGCTGCCTGCAAATCCGCTGAAGACACCCGAGCCTGCGCGCACCTCATCGCCAGCCTGAAGGCCTGCCAGAGGGTTGAGGTTGGTGCGGCCTCCAAGCTCGTCTTCCCCCTGCTTCCGCATCCAGCGTAGACCCTCGGCGTTCATCCGCAGCGGTCCCGCCGTTGGTGAGCCGAGGATGCCGGAAAGGCTGTGGACGTTGCGCTGGTCAATGTCCCGTTCCCGTAGCGCTGCCATGGTCACATCGCAGAGTCCGCCGAGAACGCCGAGTAATAGGTACGAGCGCATGATGGGCCGCTGCTGTTCGCGCCGCGGCACCCGTAGGTTCGATCTAACGGCCCGCCTCCAAGTAAACTCGCACGGCACGTAGGCCAGGAACGGCGTCTCTCCGGCCCTAGCGCCGCCGAGCTCGATCCGTCTGACGCTTGCCGCCGCTGATCGCTCTCGGCTCGGCGCAGTCGTGCAGACATACCAGCGCACGGCCTTAGCCCAGAGGTTCGGCGTCTTGTTTCGGCGCTGCTCCGGGATCGGCTCATCCTCAGCGATGATGGCGTTGTGATGCAGGGTAACTTGGGCCTGGAAACGCTGGCCGTGGAGCTTTGCACCCATGGTGTGAATCCTCGATACGCAACGAGAGGATGGGGAGAAGGGCCGGCGGCAGCCGGCCGGATGGTCAGGCAGCTTCCGAGGACGCTGCGATCTCGGCTTCGATGGTGGCCCGGCGCTTAGCGAGGTCCTGCTCGGCCGCACTTCGCTCTTCCTCGGCCTTGCCGGCCGGCTCCGCGGTCTCACCGGGGCGGCTCATGCACACGTCCCGGGCCTTCCAGACGACATCAGCGTGCTGTTCCGCCGTCGGGCTGTCGTCAGCCTCTGCCTCAAGGACCCGCTGCAGCCGGATGATCTGCCCCCGCACAGCGCTCTCGACGCCGAGGACGATCTGCCGAAGTCGGTGCTCCTTCGGGGCGAAGTCGAGATCCCGGCGGTTGCCTCCGACCTCGCCGCGGCGCCAGCGCCGGAGTGCCTCCCGAACCGTCCAAGCCGGCAGGTCGTCAAGCGCATCCCGGTACGCCTCGATCTCACGATTGCGCAGGCTCGTGGCTGACTTATCGCTGGAGAAGCAGGTGCTGGCGGACGTCGCCGCGGGAAACTTGTAGCCCCGGAGCGACGCCGACAGGCAGGCGACGGCAATCGTGAGAAGTATGGACCCTCAGAGGGCCATGCCTGCCGAATTGTTAGCCAGCACCGGGGCACGCAACGCTACATACCGACCGTGCCGGCTGACAAGGATGTGCTGACCCGCGCTACCATCGCCATGGCGTCCGAGTACGGACGCTATGGCTACCGCCGCGTCACCGCATTGCGGCATGCGGAGGGCTGGCAGGTGGACAAAGACTAGGTTCAGCGGATCTGGTTCGTGGAGGGCTCAATGTCCGGCAAGAGCATCGGCCGCGAAGCCGGCTGAGATTAAACGATGGATCCTACGTATGGCTACGGAATCTCCATCACAACCACGTCTGGAGCTTCGACTTCGTGCAGGGTCAGACCCATGACGGGCGAAGCCTGAGCATCCTGACGCTCATCGACGAGCACATCTCGGGATCAAACATCGAGAGAAGGTGCTGCATCAACAGATTGCACTTTTTGAAGCTAGAAAGCTTGGGAAAATATCGTCTTGGTTGAACGTAAGAATTCCAGGGACTAAGGTCAAGTTCTCTGTTTTCAATGCATTGAGCGCCTCTGTCAATCGCTGATAGTTCATCGGCCAATTAATCTTGCAAAAATCATGGCCAGCGATGAGTGCCCCATCCTTGAGCTTCGGCATCCATTTTTTGAGGATATGCGCCGCAGCTCCAGTATGAGCATAGGCATCTATATAGATAAAATCGAGATGTGCGTCTGGGATCACACTAAGCGCTTCGTCGAAACTCTTCCGAAGTACGACCGAGCGCTCACCGTATTTTTGTAGCCGTTTACTTGCAGCATAAAACTCGGCGTCATCATGGTGGTCGCCCCAAGAATCTACGGAATAGAGTTTCTCGAAACTACCAGACATCAGCAGCGAATCGGAAAACGCAGCAGCCGCAACGCCGAGTTCAGCGCCAATAGCTCCGTTTGGTACCATATATCCGATCGCATGACGACCGAACGACGAGAGGAAATCGGCGCTGAATGATGGTCCACTCTGTCTGAGATGAGCCTTAATCTTATCGTGTATGCATTCCAGCGAGTCTTGCGAGTCTACTATGGTGGTGCGCTCGCTCAGTGAAGAAGCGTATTCCAATCTTGAAGAGCCAAATTTTTCTTCCACTTTAGCATGAATCAGGGCTTGCAAATCGCGAGGTGACGAGAAGACATCGTCCGGAACACAGTACGATTCATGTAGGTACTGAGCGACCTCCTCGCGTAACTCTACTGATGCACCTCCGTTAGATGTTAGTTCAGCCAATGTTTTGACAAATGAGCCGCCAAGCGCTCTGATGCGCTTTCCAAGTAAGAATGCTGACATCGCCACATTCGATGAAACGGTGAGGACTTCATCTACAAAAGGAAGGAAAATCTCTGACGTGTTTACGTCAATAGTAGGAGGCAAGCGAAGTAGTGCGGGATTCGAAAGCCAGATTTCAGAAAATTGATTGCCTACGACATGACCCTGAGGCGCAGGATGGAACGTGACTATAAGCCTGTCCGTCGACATTTCGCCGAGCGCGCGCAATATGATCTGCGCGGGACCCTGTGAGTGAGTTAAAGTCCCTTCCCACGTTAGCCAATCTTCGGGCTGAAGCGCCAGCATTGAAACGCTTCCCTCACACGCTGCCCGCTTGATTGCGTCTTGACAGGCATTGTATTGCTCATGTTTAGAGATCGCCGAATGATACTTTTCTAAGAATTTAGCTAGGTAAGCGCCGTCACTTTTGTTCGCTGCGCGTTTTTTGAGCGTTCGACGAAGATTTTTCGCCGAGCTGAAAGGTCCATCTGAGAGATGTCCGTCGAGGGACAGGAAGCGACTCAATGGGTAGGGAGCTCTTGGTAACGGGCCGAATTCGCAACTCAGCAAAGGGATAGAAATCTTATCGCAGCATTGGCGAACATAGCGGTTTTGTGTTGTCGTTACTGCAATGTCTGGATTAAATTCTTGGAAAGCTTGTAAGATCCGCTTCGAAAGCAAGCGGTTACCACCCTGCATTCTAAAAAGCGACAAATCTATTGGTTTAGGAGCCCGAAGTAAATCAGCAGCGTAGACATCAGTTCTAAAATCACAATCAGCAAGCGCATGTGTGCTGTTAATTGTGAACGCTGATGCGCTCGAAATTCTTATATTAGCCGTGCTAAGTTTGGAGAGAAACTCCAGCGATAATATAACATTTGATACGATACATATCTGCAAATGTGAAGAATGCCCGGACAAAGATCTGAGGATCGGCAGGATAAATTGTTCAACATGCCCTCCAAGAAAAGTGGCAGAACCACGAAACCACAGAGGTTCCAGATAAATCAGTATTCGCAAGAGTAACTATTCCTATTTACAGTTCGCTATGTGAAGGCGATGTCGCTGATCGGACTTTGGTGAGTTCAAGGTCGCTCAGATGCAGCTTCAATACTGTTTTCCGTCTATTCTAGGTAGATCCCGCCAGATTGAACCGTTGGACACAAATCAGCTGTTGATCGTTGGTCGCCAGTGGAAGCCAATCGCTCTCACGTGCAATTTTGTGCCGCGCCAAGATGTGTAGGCGTTGATCGTTGGTCAAGCGGTCAACCTACCGGCGGCGGATTTTTATCTCGCGTACTGCGCAACCATCATTAGTGTTTTCTGGCACTCTTGGTTGTGCGGCTGCACCTATCAACGCTTACTTGCAGGCATTAATATGAACGGACGGCCGTCTCCCAGGCGGTGGTGTAGCTGAGGGGTGGTCGTCGGCGATTGCCGGGTAGGGTCGGATTGCGACTGCCAACCCCAAACTCGAGAGCCCCCGATGACCGACGCGATGATGACGTTGCGCGGCTTCATGGAGAAGAGCGGTGATGCCGATTTGCTGCTTGAGGAGATCGGCTTTGCGGCCGAGCGCCTGATGGAGTTGGAGGTGAGCGGCCTGATCAGTACCGCTCACGGCGAGAAAAGCGCCGAGCGCCTGGTTCAGCGCAACGGCTACCGCCACCAGGGCTGGTAGACACGGGACGGCACGGTCGAACTGCGCATCCTCAAGCTACGCAAGGGCAGCTACTTTCCCGTTTCCTGGAGCCGCGCCGGATGGCCGAGAAGGCGCTCAAGGCCGTGATCACAGAGGCCTACATCCAGGGCGTCTCGACCCGCTCGGTCGACGATCTGATTCAGGCCATGGGCGGCACGGGCGTGTCGAAGAGCCAGGTCTCGCGTCTGTGTCAGGAGGTCGACGAACGGGTCGGCGCATTCCTCGACCGCTGATCGAGGGCGAGTGGTCCTATCTCTGGATCGACGCGACCTACGTGAAGGTTCGCCGGGACGGACGCATCGTCTCGGTGGCCGTCATCGTAGCAGTCGGCGTCAACAGCGACGGCCGGTTCGAGGTGCTCGGCATGAACGTGGGCCCGTCGGAAGCCGAGACGCATCGGACCGCGTTCCTTCGCAAGCTCGCCCGGCTTGGCCTGCGCGGCGACAAGCTTGTGATCTCGGAAGCCCACGAAGGCATCAAGGCCTCGGTGGCCAAGGTGATGAACGCGACCCGGCAACGCTGCCGGGTGGGGCTGTCAATAAACCCTCATCCTTGTTTGCCGAGGGGATGGCCGGCTGATTCACTGCCGAGGTGGTGGTCTGGAGGCCGGCATGCTGGGGCACAAGGAACGCGATCAGGGCGAGTTGTTCATCACCGGCTCGCTCCGGCAGTTGCTGCCCAACGATCACATTCTGGTCCGGGTCGACCGGGTGCTCGACCTGTCCTGGCTGCGGGCGAGGTTGCCGATCTGTACTGCCCTGACAATGGCCGGCCCGGGATCGATCCGGGAGCGGCGCTCCGCCTCATGCTGGCCGGCTTTCTGGTCGGCCTGGTGCATGACCGGCGCTTGATGCACGAGGCACAGGTCAATCTGGCGATGCCCTGGTTCGCGGGCTACGGCCTGCACGAGACGCTGCCCGATGATTCCTCGCTGACCCGCATCCGCCAACGCTGGGGCGCTGAGCGTTTCCAACGCAACTTCCAGCAGACGGTACGCGCTTCCATGGCGGCGCGGATTGCCACCGGCGAGGTGGTGCATGTCGATGCGTCGCTGATCCGGGCCGACGTGAGCTAGGACAGCTTGGCGAGCCGGCATGTCGACGCCGTGGCGACGGCCAATGACGACACCGCCGTGGTCGAAGCGCGGCGGGACACCAAGCAGACAGGCCGCTTCAAGAAGGTCTGCGCCACCGATCCCGATGCCTGCATGGCGACGTCGGCTCACAACCGTCGTCTCGAACCCTCCTATAAGCAACACGCCGTCGTCGACGACGTCCGAGGCGTGGTGCTCGATATCGAGGTCATCACGGGCGAGACGAACGAGGGACAGGTCATCCTGGAGTGTCTCGATGCGACGGTTGTCACCACCGGAACGGCCATCGTCACGACCACGGCGGACGCAGGCTATGCCTATGCCAAGGTCTACGGTGGCCTGGAGCGGCGTGGCATCGATGTCGTCATCCCAGCCAAGGCTGAACCGATCCGCAGTCCCGTACCGCTGCGCCGCTTCCGCTACGATGCCAGAAACGACATCGACAAATGCCCTCGCGGGCGCATCCTGCGCCCGACTCGGCTTGTCGTGCATGGACGCTTCTTCTACTCGAAGGCGCGGGACTGCAAACGATGCGACCTTGCCGCCCGGTGCCTGTCCAAGGGGCGCGTCAACAAGGCCGTCGTGATCAGCGAGGACTACCCGGCACTGTTGCGGGCGCGCCGACGACGCGAGCGCGGGTCGGAAGACGATAAGCGGCTCTACCGCCGCCATCGCTGGCGTTCCGAGGGCTTTCATGGCGAGGCCAAAACCTGGCACGGCCTCGCCCGAGCGGTTCGGCGCGGCTTGCAGAACATGCGCATCCAAGCTTTCCTGACGGCAGCAGCCGTGAACCTGAAGCGGCTCGCGGCCGCGCTTCTCCTGCTTTTTGCCCGGCTGTTGCGGCGCATAGACTTCTCGTCAGCGCAGCAGAGCAACGCCCCGTGCTTTTTGGTGGCTGGGCGCGATTCTCCGTCCGACCTCGACCTGACCCCATCTACGGCTGAGCCCAAAGGCGAGTTCTTCAACAGCCCCCGGGTCCACTTCATGAGGAACGTTCTCGCCCATGCGGGCCGCTCAGGTCGCCGGGGCGTCTCGGCCGTCATCGCCACTGCTTTCGCTCAGGACGACGCGGACGCCGCCAAGGTGCAATGGCGCAAGGTCGCTCATCAACGTCGGCCCAAGGTGCCCAAGCTCATCGCCCTGATGGACACGGCCGAACCTGACATGCTGGCCTACATGTGCTTCTCGGCCGCCCATCCGATCAAGCTCCACTCCACGGACCCCTGGAGCGCCTGAACGGCGAGATCAAACGCCGGATCGAGATCGTGGGTTATCTTCTCCAACGAGGCGGCCATCACGCGCCTCGTCGGCGCGATCCTGCTCGAACAAAACGACGAATGGGCCGTCCGGCGCTCCCGCTACATCACCCTGGAAAGCATCGCCCCGATCGGCGATGATCCCCCTCGTCAGCCTGCCCGCACTGGCGGCGTGATCTTCCCGGCCCCAGCTGTCAATCGTGGTGGCCTTCAGCGAGCTACACCACGCCAAGGGACACGACCTGGCATCCACCCTCTTTCAGGGTCCAGGATGCCCAAAAACTTGCGCTCAGCGCGTACCAGTTTGCCGGGTCAGGATCATCCAGGCAGGCTCTTGCGCGCAAACTCGGCGTGAGCGGTGCGCGTTCAAATGGGGGATTCCTGGGAAAGTGTCAGACACTCTCCCAACACCCACGGTGTCCGTCGCTTACCCAACAACTTAGCTGTTCAGCCAATTATGATAAATGTCTTAGTTCGCTGGCATCCGCCTTGTCCGAGCGGCGCTCTATGATTGCTACATTCCCAGAGAAAATCGGCGATAGATGACGCAGGACCTTTGGTTTGGTAAGCCCCTTCCCGCGCGGACTATGAGTCCTCTACGCTGTCCACCGTCGCCGGTGCTGATCGCGTCGTCAAACGGCTATTCGCAATCTCGTCCAATTGGCGGCCTATGCCGCGATCAGCGCACATAGCGGGACCCAACACATGCTGCTGCCAACATCGTCAAAGCCGACCAAGCGAAGTGACCTTGAGGTCTATGCGAATGTCATCCACGCTTTGATTCTCCGTGACATGCGTACCCGCTTTGGTGGCTCGTATTGGGGCTACGTAGTCGTGGTTCTTTGGCCAGTTGCGCACATCTTCGCTATGGTCACAATAATGTTGTTCCGGGGAATGCCGTCTCCAATGGGAAATAATCCTATTTTGTTTGTTGCGACAGGCGCCGTTCCCGCCCTCGTATTTCAGTATACGTCGCGTGAGTCCATGAAAGCAATAATTGTTCATAAACCACTAACCTATTACCCTCAAGTAAAAATATTTGACATCATTCTAGCAAGATTTATTGTGGAGAGCGTAAAAGGTTTCCAGGGATTGATAATAATAGTAGGGATACTGCTTGCTCTCGACGTTGACCCCGTTCCTGAAGATGCGATTATGGCTGTCAGTGGCTACTGCATGGCGCTCCTCCTTGGACTTGGTATGGGCGCGGTAAATATTGGTATCATGTCGTTCTTCCCTGGATGGTTCTGGGGATATCTTGTTGCTACGATTATTTTTTATATAACATCTGGGGTTTTTTTCTTGCCTCACCTGCTGCCGAACGAATTGTATGAACTGATGAAGTGGAACCCGGTGGTGCAACTCATTGAATGGATTCGTCTCGCCTATAATCCTGCCTTGGGCGTAACGATCGATTATTTCTATGTTGTAGCTTGGGGCTTTGGTTCTCTTTGTGTAGGCTTATTGATGGAAAGAACGATAGTTCGCCGATTCTCCTGAGCGTGGCCTTGAGCCGATCTGCTGGCTTTGGACAGGGCTGATTGCGAGGATCAGCCAGGACCAAGGAACTAAACATGAAGCGAGGTCAGAAGACTGGTGCGGAGCAGTTGGTGCTGAAGCTGCGCCAGATCGAGGTTCAGACAGCTCAGGGCAAGAGTTTGTCCCTGGCCGGCAAGGAGGCAGAGATCTCTAAGTAAAGATACGAAGGATGAGTCCCAATGCTAAAAGATTTACAACTCAATTTTAGGAGGCAAAGACCGTAATCAAGATCTGGCAAAACACCTAAATCGCGTTCGGACGCATACGTCATTGGGCCTCAGACTACCTGAGCCTGTCAACATCCCAGATTTGGCCTTCCAGTCATCTATGGCCGCCATTATGCAGTAGCCTTCCAATTGGCTTGGCTCAAGTCATTGATCAGGTCAGGCCGTCGCTCGCCTCACAGATAAGCTGTTCAGCTCAATATGATATCGGGTTTAAGCTCGACTTTGGCCATTCATGGGGCGTGGCAGGGGGCATAGGCGCAGAGCGCGGGCAAATGGAAGCGGGGTTCTGTTCGAGTGCGTCGGTGCGGTGATGTTGCCAAAATCCGCTCGCGCAAGATCGCATAACGCACGGCGGACAAAGCACCGGCAAAGGTCGGGCGCGGTTTGGGGTACCCTGCGGCGGCTGCGGCGCGTCGCCGTTGGCGAGCCGAGAAGCGTGCGGCCAGCGGTGTGACCATCGAGAACAGGGCGAGCAGGCGGGGCGTGGTACGGGCGATGGCCGTGTCGGACCACTGCCGCTGAGTCTCGACGCTAAGATGGGCGCGCGCTTCCTGGAAGGTGACTTCGAAGGTCCAGCGCCGCACGAACACCCTACGGTCTGCGCGGGCCCGCGCGTCGGATCAGTGCAGAGCAGGGCCTGGGGTGGGAAGCGCGCCTCGGGGTCGCGGATGAGCACGAGAGCGGATCGGTACGACGGGCAAGCCACCATGCCGCCACACCGCGGTGTTCGAGGCGATCTCGATCGTGCGCTCGCCTGCCCCGTACCAGCCGGGCACGACGACCACGTGCCAGCGCGTGTCCTTGGCCGCAAGGATCGCGGCGAGCGACGGCAGCCGCGCGCCTTTGGTCTGCGGACGTCCGATCGTGCCAGGCGGCCGCGGCGGGGCGGGATCGTAAAGTGCTGCGTCAAGCCGCAGGCGGGTGCTCGCCGTGACGCGGGCGCGGCGCATCGCGTCGAGGAACAGCAAGGCCGAGAAGCCGCTGTCGCCCACCACGATGAGGTCGCGCCCGGGCAACCATCGGCGGGCCTGGAGGGCGAATTAGCGTCCGAGGTCGAGCAACGGCTTGTGCCGACGACCTCGTTCGCGACAGGCGCGCTCTGACGGCACCAGCGTGGTCAGGAACGGCAACGCCCGGACGCGCCCTGCCCATGGGATAGAGGTCAGCAGCATCAGGCTCATCCAGCGTAGTCCGCTCGCCTTGACGAAATGGCTGTCGGAGGAGTGAACTGGATCACGGTCGATGCCCTTGGCCGCAATCCGCTTGCTGCGGCGGCGCTCGATTGTATCGTCCAGTCCCAGGACTACGGCGCCGCGTTGCGCGAATGCGTCAACGAGGAGCCCAGCAGGATGCGGCTGCGCGCGCGGACACCACGCCGCCCGGTCGAGGATGCGGTGGACGTTCACGAACTGCCGCACCTGCGCACGGCCCACGATGCGCAGGACGCTCGTCACCGTGCGCCGCACCGGCGCGAGGATCGCGCCGACCAGCCGGATCTGGGCGTGTCGCCACGAGCGGTGGACAATCAGCGGCGTGAACGCCAAGATCAGTCCGGCGAAGTGGGCAGGTAGGGGCAGCATGGCAGCGTCTCTTGGCAAGGACGCCAGCAGCCTATCCCTTACGCCCGCTACGTCACCTCCGCCCACTCGGCACGCCGCAAATGGCCAAAGTCGAGCTTAGATCGTCTAACGAAACCGGGTTTGGCACGTTGGTTGGGCATGGCCAAGCCCCTCGTGTCCGACGATCTCTGGGCAGTTATCGCGCCGCTTCTGCCGCCCGCTCGACCACGCCCAAGGGTGGCTGCCCACCGATCCCTGATCGCGCTGCACCCACCGGCATTCTGTTCGTGCTGCGCACCCAGTTGCCCTGGGGGTACCTGCCCTAGGAGATGAGCTGCAACTCGGGCCTGTTGCGCGGGCGGCGCCTGCGCGACTGGCAGGCGGCGGGAGACAGGCCAGCGCCAGTTGACGGACGCACCATAAGCGACGCTAGAGCCGTTTCATTTCAGGTTGGCTCGTAGGCATCGTATTCGGCAGCGGCGAGGTAGTTTCGGCACTCATCCGGTCGGACGGCGGCGAACGCGTTCTCGATGGCGGTGGTTAGGTCGGCGGCGGTCCGTGCTGCAGCCGTTCGGAGGAGAGCTTTGACCTTGGCAAAGACCTGCTCGATCGGATTGAAGTCCGGACTGTAGGGCGGGAGGTAGAGAACCCGCGCGCCGACTGCCTCGATGGCCTCGCGCACCCCGGCGACCTTATGGGCGTTCAGGTTGTCGAGGATGACGGTGTCACCGGGCTTGAGGACCGGAGCCAGGGTGTCGGTGACGTAGGCCCGGAAGCGCAGACCATTCGTGGCTCCATCGAAGACGGTTCTGGCGATCAATCCCGTGGCGCGCAGGGCGGCGGTGATGGTGGTGGTCTTGTAGTGCCCGTGAGGTACGGCGATCCGGCAGCGCTGACCGCACGGAGCACGGCCATACCGGCGGACCATCTTCGTCGTGGCGGCCGTCTCGTCGAGGAAGACCAGGCGATCCGGATCGAGATCGGGTTGACGCTCGAACCAGTCCTCGCGCGCGGCCTTCACATCCGGCCGCTCCTGCTCGGCCGCGTGGACAGCCCCTTTTTACGGGTGATCCCATGCCGGGCGAAGAAGCGTGACAGGCTGCTCGTGCTGGCGCGGACGCCCCGTTCCGAGAGCCTGTCGCTCAGTTCCCGCAGGAAGGAGAGCGGGTGCTCTTCGTGGATCCGAAGGATCAGGGCCGCCTGCGCTTCCAGGCGCTGCGAGTTGCCGTCGCCGCCCATGGGCCTGGGCGCGATCCGCCCGTCCTGCCGAAAGCGCTCGTGCCAACGGATCGCGCTGGCTGCCCCGACCCCAAAGCGTTTGGCAGCCTGACGCCGCGATGCACCCGCTTCAATCGCGGCGACCACACGCTCGCGCAGATCGACCGACAGGGCTGAAGGCATGGCAATCCTCCCTCACAAACCCATCCAGTGAATCACACGCCAGCCAGATCGCCTACCCCAAGCGATTCAACCCGCCAGGGCACAGCTCTAGAGCTGTCTCCGTTTAGGTAGGGTCATAAGCGTCGTATCCGGCGGCGGTGATGTGGTTACGGCATTCGGCTGGTGTGAAGGCTGCGATGGCCCGCGCAATGGCCGCCCAAAGGTCTGGGACGGTTCGGGCACGGCGGTACGCAGCAGCGCCTTGAGGTTTGAGAAGGCCTGCTCGACCGGATTGAAGTCGGGCGAGTAGGCCGGGGGGTAGAGGAGCCGCGCGCCGGCCGCCTCGATGGCTTCACGCACGCCGATGACCTTATGAGATTGCAGGTTGTCGAGGATGACGGTGTCATCTGGCTTCAGCACCGGGACCAGGGTTTCGGTGACGTAGGCGCGGAAGCGCGTCCCGTTGGTAGCCCCGTCGAACAGGGGGGGGCAACCAAGCCGCGAGTGCGCAAGGCGGCGGTGACGGTGGTGGTCTTGTAGTGGCCCTTGGGCACGAGGAGTCGGCAGCGTTCGCCGCGTGGGGTTCGGCCGTGAGTGCGGGCCATGTTCGTGGCGGTCGCCGTCTCGTCGATGAACACGACGGCATCGGGGTCGAGGTCGAGTTGGCTCTCGAACCACGCCTCCCGTATGGCTCTCACGTCCGGACGCTCCTGCTCGGCCGCGTAGACTGCCCCTTTTTACGGGTGATCCGATGCCTGGCGAAGAACCGCCACGACCCGCTGACGCTCGTGCGGACGCCCCGCTCGGCCAGGCGGTCGCGCAACTCTCGCAGGAAGGCCTGTGGCTGCTCCCGGTCGATTCGAAGGATCCGCTCGGCGTGCGCTTCGATGGCCGGCGCAGGCCGCTCGCCACACAAGGGCCGGGTGCGATCACGCCCTCCGCCTGAGAGCGTTCGTGCCCGCGTATGGCGCTCGATGGGCCGACCCCGAAGCGCCTAGCCGCCTGTCGGCGCGAGGCTCCCGCCTCGATCGCCGCAATCACGCGTTCTCGCAGATCCACCCCTGTCGGCTCGCTGTACCTGCGTACCGATGGCGGACCAACCAGCACTTTCTACGTTAAGACCAGCGGAGCCGGGAACACCGGCTGGACTGCCAAATAGGAGCACTCCCGTGAAAATCGCTCTGGCAACCGTCCACTCGACCCTGGATGGCACCGAACTACGTCTGGATCATCAGACGCCGATGACGCTTCGGCATGCCATTCGAACCGCCCTAGAGGCTCAACCCGTCGAGACTGGCCGGACCGGTGAGCGGCAGGCGCGGCCACCAACCATGAAGGAGGTGATGGACCGACTTGAGATCGCGACCAAGCTGCATGAGGCGAGAGATGAAATCGACCTGACGGACGCCGAGGTGTCTCTGGTCCAGGAAGCAGCGCTTGTCGCCTACACGATGCCGGTCGCGATGGCCTTTGTGCGCGCACTCGCGACGTAAAGCATCGCACTCACGGTGCTAATTGCCTCCGCTGAGTTGCGCGCCTACTCATGCCCTTCCGCTGCGGCAGGCGGCCGCAATACAGGACGACCGGATAGGGAAAGCATCGAAGATGTATGTGAGGCACGAGCTTACGGAACGTGACGTAGACACGTTGCGTGACAACAAAATCCATTCGGCGATGGATGGGGCAACTAGGTTATCTGTAGGAGACAATGTCGCTTTTCGTGCTGATTGTGTCTGCGAGCCATACAGCTGCATGCTCAATGGAACGGAAATCTACAACATCGGGTCGTTTTCTTATAGCTGGTCTCCTCTTCCAGCAGATGCAAGATTGGGGCGGTATTGCTCTGTATCTTGGGATCTTAGAGTTCTTGCCGGAAACCATCCGACGGACTTCGTTTCCACATCTTCATTTTCGACTGACCCTTCGTTCGCGATCTATGCAGATGCCCTTCGAGACGCCGGGATCCCTGATTTCCCTCGATACCAAGCACAGCAGACTCGACCGGGGCGGAACGACTTTCCCGTCATCGGCAATGATGTCTGGATCGGACAGAGTGTCGTTCTGGCGCGTGGGATCACGCTCGGCGATGGATGCGTCGTTGCGGCTGGATCAGTCGTAACCCGGTCTGTTCCGCCATATGCAATTGTTGGAGGAAACCCGGCACAACTGATCCGCATGCAATTTCCTGATCCACTTACCGAACGATTGCTGGCTTCCAAGTGGTGGCGATACAGCTTCGTAGATTTCCGATAATTACCGTATAACAAGCCAGACGAATTCATCGATGCATTGGAAAGTCGCATCTCAGCAGGCGTCGGGTCGCCAATGCCGGACGCCTATCCTACACTAAAAAGCTTATTTGGTTTAGATTGAAGTCGAGGCGGAGCGTCACGACCAACGTGCCGCTGAAGGACAGCTGTTATAGCCCATTTGACCTGTCCTGCGCTGTCAATTCCCAAGGATCCGGACGCTCCATGTCTCGCGCCCTGTTAGCCCTCGCGCTTCTCTGCGCGATGGCTTCTCCAACCCTGGCTGCCCGTCACCGCACGGTCTGCGTGGCTGTCGCCATCGAGTGTATCTCGTCCCTCGTCTGCGTTCGTCCGGCCCGGCGGCGCTGATCCCCTGCATCTCGGAGACACCTCATGGACCTCTCGCCCATCGGCGGAGGTGTGGCAGTCGCTGCCATAGCCCGTGCATTGCCGCGCGGCCTTAGCTCCCACCGCCTATTTGTTTATGATTGATACTTCGTTCGTTACTACATCATCAATTGCAAGAAGGCTCGCGGATTGTTGTTGCGCGATTGCAGCAAGTCCAGCGATCAGGTCATTGGTAGATGATGAGTCAAATACAAAGGTCAAAGATCTTCCCATTGTCATAAGGTTGACCAAAACATTCGGCTCTTCTTGCCTCACCCAGTTCACATGCCCGATTGGAACTGAATTATTGTTATTTGACATAGCACGACTCATCACGATTGAGCTTATAGAACAAATAAGGTGTCGTCTGCCTGCTGCTCAGCCTTTGGGCCGCTCAGGACCCCGGAAGGCTCTGATTGTCTGGATCCGCCCATCTTCGGCGAATGAGAACAGGTCCAGCACATAAAGCTCGTTCGCGCCGTTGATCGTAATCACGATGTCGGCAGCCGCGTTCGGCTCAGTGACCAGGACATTGCGCACAGTAATGTGCAGTGCCGCGCCTGACACAATTTTCCCGGTGGCGGCGAGGACCTCGTCCCGGCCCGAGGCAGACACGTCCCAATCCACCAGGGTCACGTCGTCGGTCAGAGTGCGACCGAGACCATCAAGATCCTTGGCGTTGAACGCCGCCATGTAGGCGGCGATCGTTTCACGACACTGTTCGTCGAAATCACCTGCCATTGTCGCCCTCGCATCCTCACCGGGGTTCGGCGGACACGACTTCTATCTGATTTCTCCACCTCCTCACACCGCGAGACCCATCATGGATCTGAGCCCCATTGGCGAAGCCGTGCTCATCGCCCGAGAGGGGCGGCGTCTGAAGGCCTACCGGGATTCGCTCGGGGTCTGGACCATCGGCATAGGCCACACCTTGGCGGCCGGTGCGCCGCTGGTGACTACGGGTCTCACCATCACCTTGGCTCAGTGCGACGCGATCTTTGAGCGCGACGTGCAGAGCTACGTGGCGGCCGTGCGCCAGGGGCTGAAGGTGGCGGTGTCGCAGAACGCCTTCGATGCCCTGGTGTCGATCTGCTACAACATGGGGCCCGGCGCCTTCGCGGGCTCGACCTTCCTCAAGCGCATCAACGCGGGTAACATGGCCGGCGCCTACGATACGATCCTGGAGCCGTTGCCGGTCATGTTGGGTCGAAGGCATCGTATCCGGCGGCGGCGACGTAGTTTCGGCATTCGTGCGGGCGGAAGGCCTTGAAGGCTTCTCGGATGGCGGCCCAGAGGTTTGGCACAGTGCGCGCGGCGGCCGTTCGCAGGAGCGCCTTCAGCTTGGCAAAGGCTTGCTCGATCGGGTTGAAGTCCGGGCTGTAGGCCGGGAGGTAGAGCAGACGCGCGCCGGCCGCCTCGATGGCCTTCCGCACGCCGGCCACCTTGTGGACGTTCAGGTTGTCGAGAATGACCGTGTCGCCGCACTTCAGCACCGGGACCTGTTTGATCCCAGGGTTTGATGGGGCACTCTTCACGCCGGAGTGGAGGGATGCGCTATGGGCCAGGTTCTTCACGGCAGCGCCACAACGACGGAGGCGATCCGTCGAGCGATCCAGCATAGTCAAGCGAGCCTGAGGGCGCTCTCGAAGCGCTACGGGATCAACCCCAAGACGGTTGCCAAGTGGAAGAAGCGGACCTTGGTCGCCGACCAGCGCACGGGGCCGAAAGATCCTCGCTCGACGGTGCTGTCACCCGAGGATGAGGCGGTGGTGGTCGCCTTTCGTCGTCACACGCTCCTGCCCCTCGACGACTGCCTCTACGCGCTCCAGGCCACGATCCCACACCTGACCCGCTCGTCGCTGCATCGTTGCTTGCAGCGCCACGGGATCAGCCGATTGCCCGAGGTCGACGGCGACAAGCCCAAGCGGTCGCGCTTCAAGACCTATCCGCTCGGCTACTTCCACATCGATCTGGCTGAGGTCCACACGGCCGAAGGGCGGCTCTACCTGCTCGTCGCCATCGACCGTACGACCAAGTTCGCCTTCGTCGAGTTGCACGAGAAGGCGACCCGCCGGGTCGCAGGCGACTTCCTCCGGCATCTCATCGAGGCGGTGCCCTACAAGGTGCACACGGTGCTCACCGACAACGGCACCCACTTCACGACACCCGGCAACGTTGCCTCGGCCGCCTCCATCATCAAGGAGGCGATTGCCGCCGGCGAGACCTTCCGAGCCCACAGCTTCGAGTCCGCCTGCGCTCGAAACGATATCGACCATCGCCTGACCAAGCCGCGCCACCCCTGGACGAATGGGCAGGTCGAGCGAATGAACCGCACAATCAAGGACGCGACGGTCAAGCGCTACCACTATGACAGCCACGAGCAGCTCCGTGCCCATCTGGCCGACTTCGTCAGCGCCTACAACTTTGGCCGGCGCCTGAAGACCCTGCGGGGTCTCACACCCTACGAGGCCATCTGCAAAGCATGGTCCGTCGAGCCCAGTCGCTTCAGGGCAAACCCGCTCCACCAAATGCCGGCACCAAACATCTAGAGGGTGTTATGAACTGGCCGCGAGTTGAGCGGCTTGTTTGAGCATGAGGCAGACGAAGGCGACGATGTGGAGATCTGCGAGCGTACTGGGATAGCGCTCGTAGTCCTTGACGAGGCGTCGGAAGCGGGTCGCCCAGGCGAAGGAGCGCTCTACCGCCCAGCGCCGCGGCAGCAGCACGAAGCCGCGCTTGGCCTCGGGCAGTCTGACGACCTCCAGTTCGATGCCGTGCTCGCGGGCGGACTTGGCCGGTTTCTCACCGGTGTACCCCTGGTCGACGTAGGCCAGGTCGATGCTGTCGCCGGTGGCGGCCTGCACGGCCTCGGCCAGACGCCCGACCTGGGCGCGATCGTCGGCGTCGGCGGGCGTGACGTGCAGGGCCAGGAGGTGGCCGAACGTATCGACGGCCAGGTGGACTTTCGAGCCCTTCTTGCGCTTGGCGCCATCGTAGCCGGCCCGCTCGCCGCTCTCGGGCGTCGAACGCAAGGTCCGACTGTCGAGGATCGCCGCGCTGGGCTCAGGCGAACGTCCGGAGGCCAGACGCAGCAGCGCGCGGAGGTCGTCAGCCAGTTGCTCGAAGCAGCCGGCCGCCAGCCAACGCTGGGCCTGCTGATAGACGGCTTCCCAGGGTGGCAGGTCATTGGGCATCCACCGCCACGGTGCGCCTGTCTTCACGACGTAGCGCAGGCCGTTGAACACCTCGCGCAAGCTATGCTCGCGCTGTCTCGCATCCTCGCGCAGCAGCGTCAGGTAAGGGGCGACCAGCGCCCACTCATCATCGGAGACATCGGATGGGTAGGATCTGCGCGAAGAGGTCATGCCCCTTCATCTGGAATCCTCGAACAACGGGTCCATAACAGCCTCTAGCACTGACAACGCGTCAGAGCTTCTTTAGACCGATCCATGATCTGCGGCCTCAAACTTTTTTATCTTAAGTTCCGAGATGGATCTAAATGGCACTCGATTATAGGTAATTTAAGCGTTTTTAAATTTGCCGAGTCAATCAATGATTGAAGCACGTCCTCAGGCTTTTCCGAAGCCTTGATCATTTCGATCAATTGATCAGTGCTTCCGTAATCCCATGCGGATTTCATGATCTCCGATCTTGCAATCGAAAATTGATCGTTTATGAATGAATTTTGTGCGTCTTCTCGAGTATGTATTGTGCGATACATATCGTTGTCTTTACGGAGCCAGTCTTTGATGTTCGATCCTAGTTTTATATACAAGTCTGGTCTTGTATGCACGATCAAATCGTACCCTCCTATATTGCAAATCATGTCTATAGCAATTTTTGACATGTAATATTGGTAAAAGCAGTTTTTTGCTGGAGAAAGTGATTTTGATAGACGAAGTTCGTTTAGTTCTGGATGGATCTTCAAAATATTCGGCATATCCAAGATAATTGTTGATTTTATGTATTCGGGGGCAATTTCGGTGAGGGAGCGTAGAGCTTCGGGCGTCCGCCAAGTAGCTAGATAAACAGTCAAATCAACTGGTTCGGCATCCAATTGCATCATTAAGTCTGTAATGCTATTATGGACGTGTTTGGCATCGGGCCGTATCGGGCCGCGAAAAAGAACAGCCGCTTTTGGGCGGGGGTGAAAGGGCATATTTACCTCAGATGCAAGTTGTTGCTGTTATATTTCACTAAAGTGTCGCTTCGTTTCCGCAGAGATCATCTACAGAGGCGACATTCAGGCTTTCGCGGGCAAGCACTCTTTGATCGGTATTGCAAATGTTGATCTGAATAAATTCTGAAACTCCGGCGATCATGAACTTTAGGCTGCCGCAAACGTAAGACTCTGCTATCTAAGGTGAAGCGGCACTTGTCCCTGATAACACCATCCAATATAATCTGCTTTGCCAAAGTAGTCTACCCATGCCGGCGATTTTTGCCTTGCGTACATAGCCCGACTTGTGGCTGACGAGCTATGTGAATTTACCGAACTATCCAAACTTGATTAGTGCAGACTTGGGGCATCGAACCGTCAAGGGCATATTAGGTCGATCTTAGTTGTAGTGACACCTCCGTTATGCATCCGCTCACTGGTATCGGACGGTGACAGTAAAAACAAGGACTTTGGACGGACATTGAAGATCTCGTCCGATTAAGTGCCCAGCGTGATGCATGCCAATAACTATGCCCAGATGCATTGGATTAGATAGCTCCAGCTGATCCAGGCAATGAGGCATCGGGGGAACGATAGTTGCGTCCAGGGGACTGCCGCAGATGCGCATCTGCGATCTGGATACGAGTTAGAGCAGGGGGAAAACGAGAGTTTGAAGGGCCGAGCAGACATGGATGCTCTCTTACCAAAAGACCTCTAGACGGTGATCTCACCACTCCTGCCGCTTGAACGGAAGAAACTGAAGGACGGTCGTCCGCGTGCCTCGGATTGCTCCGCGCTGGCCGGCATTATCTTGGTCCTGCACATAGGAATGGAGTGGAAGCACGTGCCCCAGAAGGCCCTTGGCCGCAGCAGCAAGACGAGCTGGCGGCGGTTCGGTGAGTGGCAGGCGGCGGGTGTGTGAGCGAACCTACATCGCGTGCTGCTGGAACAGCTTTAGGACGCGAACCCCTTGAACTGGTCAGGGGCCTTGCTCGACAGTGCCAGCGTGCCAGCCAAAAGGGGGCGCGGTGACCGGTCTGAACCCAGCCGACCGCTGCAACGCTGGCACCAAGCGTCACCTTGTCGTAGACGCCCATGGGACACCACTTGGCGTGGTCTCGGCGGGGGCCAAACTGCCACGAAAGCCGCGTGCTGGCAGTATCCCTCGACGCAGTACCGGGCCTCCGAACAGGCCGCCGCGGTCGTCCGCGCCAGAAGCCGGACAAATTGCACGTCGACAAAGCCTTCGATCACCGCCGCTGCCGGCACGAATGCTGGGCGCGGAGCATCACCCCGCGCATCGCCCGCCGCGGCGTCGAGAGCGGCCACCACCTCGGACGACATCGTTGGATGGTCGAGCGTACCCTGCCACATGGCATGAATCGATACCTCGCGGAGGACCCCCCTTCAGGAGCTTAGGAAGGACCACTGTTCAGAGAGCAGGTCATTTTTATCTGGAGGTTCCCGCACCTGCCGCAGCGGTCAGGGCTCGCCTGGGCAGGAGGGTACGCCCTCAAAGGCAAGGAGGCTTACGCTTGAACAAATGAGCCGAATGCCATATGCGGGACGCTGGCTGGGGCATTATGGTACCATTGATGCTAACTATCGTTATTCCAATGGCTGGGCGCGGCAGTCGTTTTGCTTCGGTGGGCTACAGCGATCCGAAGCCCCTGATAGAAGTTTGTGGCAAACCGATGATCAAAGTGGTCATCGACAACCTACGCCCGAGCCGCTTGCATCGTTTTGTCTTCATCTGCCAGCGCGAGCACGTGGTAACCTATCAGCTTGAAGAAAAGCTTGCCAATTGGGCGCCCGGATGTGCTGTTGTCCAAATCGATACCGTAACGGAGGGCGCAGCCTGCACGGTGCTGCTCGCACGAGATTATATTGGTGAGGGGCCGTTAATGATCGCGAATAGTGATCAGTATATAGATGCCCCCATTGATGATTATCTCGTTAAAGGAGATGATGAGCAAACCGATGGACTCATCATGACGATGAAAGCAGATGATCCGAAATGGTCGTTTGTAGATTTCAACTCCGAAGGATGGGTGACACGTGTTGTCGAAAAAGAGGTAATTTCCGATGAGGCTACGGTTGGAATTTACAACTTCACCCGTGGTACGGATTTTCTGACCGCTGCTGACCGAATGATCGCCGCCGACAAGCGCGTAAACGGCGAGTTCTACGTCGCTCCAGTCTACGAGGAGCTCATCGAGAGTGGCGCACATATTGCCACCATGAACATCGGAAAGGAGGGCGCGGGCATGTACGGTCTCGGGACGCCTGAAGACCTAACCTTGTTCCTGTCGCTGCCAGTTGCTGAAAAGTTGATTGAGGCGTGAAGATCATTAGCCATCGGGGTTGGTGGCGCAACCCGACCGAAAAAAACACATTGCTTGCTTTCCGCCAAACCATTGCGGGCGGCTATGGTACCGAGACGGATGTGCGTGACTACCTCGGCAGGCTGGTCGTCTCGCACGATCCGGTGCATGACGATACAACCCCTTGGGATGATCTGTTAGCACTGTTTGATAGAAGCGGCCTTCCTTTAGCCGTAAACGTGAAGGCTGACGGGCTTGCACCTCTTTTGATTGATGCCTTCGCTACTAGAGAAATCTCGTGGTTCGCCTTTGATATGTCGGGGCCAGAGACTGTTCGTTATGCGCGTGCGGGTTTGCCGTTCTACACGCGTCACAGCGATATCGAGACAAGTCCAATCCTCTATTCTGAGGCGACAGGGGTTTGGCTTGACGCTTTTCAGAGCGAATGGTTCGACCGTCGGGTGATTGAGCGGCATCGAGATGCAGGCAAGTCCGTATGCATAGTGTCGCCCGAGTTGCACGGACGAGAACATCGGCGTCTATGGGAAGCGCTATACGGGCTGGTGGGCGATATCACTCTTTGTACCGACTTGCCGGAAGAGGCGGAGCGGGCTTTCGGATCATGATCAAAGCCGTAATTTTTGATATGGACGGCGTCTTAATTGACGCCAAGGACTGGCACTATGAGGCGTTAAACCGCGCGCTCGGCTTGTTCGGAATGGAGATTAATCGCACGGATCACCTAACCACCTTCGATGGACTTCCGACCCGTCGGAAGCTCGAAATGCTCACCGTGACAGAAAACCTGCCGGTGCAACTCCACAGTTTCCTGAACGAGTTGAAGCAATTATATACCCTAGAGTTAGTGAGCACTCGCTGTCGCCCCACGTTTGCGCACGAGTTTGCGTTAGCTAAACTAAAAGCCCGTGGCATGCTGCTCGCGGTTGCGTCGAACTCTGTACGAGCTTCCGTAACTTCGATGATGGATCGGGCTAACCTCACGGACCAGTTGGACTTGATGCTCTCTAACGAGGACGTCACGAAATCAAAGCCGGATCCCGAGATTTATCGTACGGCTATGGAACGCCTGGGCGTAAGCCCCAGGGAAGCTCTGATAGTCGAGGATAACGAACACGGCATCAAGGCTGCACGAGCGTCCGGAGCGCATTTGCTTATCGTGAAGACTCCAGCGGATGTCACTATTCAGAATATTGATCGGCGTATTGCCGAGATCGAAGCCGAGGTATCATGAACATCCTGATCCTTGCCGCTGGGGAAACAATAAACGACGAGGCGGAGCCTTATCCAATCTGGCTATCCGAGATCGATGGTCAAATCATGCTGGAGCGCCAGATGAACGCGCTCGCTCACTTGAACCCTAATCGGTTCGTTGTTTGTATCCGTACTGAAGATAACGACTCGCATCACGTCGACGGGATCCTTGGAATGATTTCGCCGAACGCGAAAGTCCTTGGTATCAAGCGCCCCACTGCCGGCGCGGCCTGTACTGCGCTACTAGCCATAGGGCAACTCGACCTCGATCAAGAGTTGATCATTGTAAGTGCGACCGACCAGCACAATGTCGATTTTGTTGACATAGTAGAACGATTTCGGAAGAGTGGCGCTGATGGTGGAGTATTAACATTTGAATCGCTTCATCCGCGCTACTCCTACGTTCGTCTGGATGAGAACGATCAAATAGTTGAAGTTGCTGAAAAGCGTCCGATCAGTCGAAACGCGAGTGCTGGCTTCTACTGGCTTCGAAATGCGGGCGAGTTCTTCATGGCCCTCAAATCCATGCTACTAAAGGGCTCCCAGGTCAAAGGCCGTTACTACGTGGCACCTGCGTTGAATGAGCTGATTTTGCAACAAAAAGTCATTAGAACGATCAGATTGGAAAAAGATGCCTACATCCCAGTGAAGTCCAAGCGACAGCTCGATCACTACGAAAACCTTGCAGAAGAAGGTAGTCTGTAATGAGGCATCATCGGATTGACGAGATGGTGAAGGGCTGGTTCGTGGGAGATTTTCTGCCGGCTGCCTATCGAAGTGAGGCTGTGGAAGTGGGTTTAAAAATTTACTCTGCTGGAGATCGTGAAGACAAGCATTACCACAAGGTTGCTACCGAATTGACGGTGATTGTGTCTGGTGAGGTCCGCATGCTCGGGCATACTTGGAAATCTGGCGATATCATCACGATTGAACCCGGCGAAGCAACCGATTTCGAGGCCCTGACTGATACCACTACACTTGTTGTCAAGGTTCCGTCAGTGGCAGGTGACAAATATCTATCGGCTGCCGAACCTGAATAATCCTATTGAAGTACGTTCATCTCAGCTTTGTTTATGATGGACTGTTTGCTGAGCCGAGCTAGGTAGTTAGCATTCAGGCTAGAGCATATGCATCGTAACCTGCGGCAGTGCGATTGATCGAGCTCTTATTGGTTTTGAAGCACATGAAGGTCTCTTAGCTGGTGCGTATCTGCAAAGGCTTCACGGGGTGGATACCTGACTTCATGTGGTCGAGGTGCGGCGCTACGAACTGAGCGGCGCGCAGTGGGAGCAGATTGCCCCGCGAAGCAGCGCGTGTGTTGAGCCACCTGCATCACGTGTTGCTGGAGCGTGTGCACACGGACAGACAGATCGACTGGAGCTGGGCTTGCCCGGACAGCGCATCTGTCGCAGCGAAAACGTATGGCCTGCCCCGTCCGCAAGTGGCTTAGGACCCGCTGATCTGAGCAGTCTGCATAAACGTATCCGGCCTTCCGGCATCGCCGTTGGCCTGACCCTGACCCAGCAAACTGGTCCGCGCTGAGCGCAAGTTTTTCGGGCATCCTGAACCCTGAAGGAGGGTGGATGCCATGCCTCGCAAACGCTTCACGAATGAACAGATCGCCTTCGCCCTGCGGCAGGCGGAGAACGGCGCCTCGGTGGACGAAGTTTGCCGGAAGATGGGCGTATCTGAGCCGACCTTTTATCGCTGGAAGAAGCAGTTCGTCGGCATGGGCGTGCCGGAGATCCGACGGCTCAAGCAGCTGGAGGACGAGAATGGTAAGCTCAAGCGGCTGGTCGCCGACCTGACGCTGGACCGCTCCATGCTGCAGGACGTCCTCAAACGAAAGTGGTGAGGCCCGCCGTTCGCCGTGAAGTCGCCGGTCACTTGCAGGTGGCCTACGACATCAGTGAGCGTCGGGCCTGCCAGGCCACCGGCTTCGGCCGTTCGTCCCAGCGTTACAGGAAGCGAGCCGACCCGCAGGTCGCTCTGCGGATGCGGTTGAAGGAGCTGGCCGCCGCACGGGTCCGCTACGGCTACCGGCGGCTGCACATCTTGCTGCGACGGGAGGGCTGGGAGGTGAACCACAAGCGCACCTACCGGATCTACCGAGACGAGGGGCTATCGATCCGGCCCAAGCTGCCCAAGCGCAAGCGAGCCTGGCGCTACCGTCAGGGGCGACCGGCGATCGGTGGGCCCAACGAGGTCTGGGCTATGGACTTCATGTCCGACCGCATCTTCGACGGACGTCCGTTCCGGATCTTGACCGTTGTCGATTGCCACACGCGAGAGGCGCTCTCACTCACACCGAGAGCCAACTTCCGCGCCTACCAAGTGACCGAGGCGCTCGACGCCTTGGTCAAGCTGAGGGGACGGCCCAAGAGCCTGCGGGTGGATAATGGACCGGAGTTCGCCGGGCGCATGCTTGACCAGTGGGCCTACCTGAACGGGGTCGAGATCGACTTCTCCCGACCGGGCAAGCCCACCGACAACGCCTACGTCGAGTCGTTCAACGGCCGCCTACGAGCGGAATGCCTGAACGCCTCTTGGTTCCTGTCTCTGGCCGATGCCCGTGAGCGCATCGAGGAATGGAGATGCCACTACAACGAAGATCGACCCCACACGGCCCTGGGCGGCTTGACGCCCCGAGCCTTCGCCAACCAAGCTGTCACAGCCCGAGAACTTGCATAGGCCGTGGACCACAAACGGGGTCAACTCCAGGCCAAGATGGAGATCCGCGCGTTCTGGTACTCATAAAGGGGGCGGCGTCGAGCGCCATTTTACGCCAGAGGCTTCCCGAACACCGATCGACTGTCAGGCCATCTTCCTCTCGCCGCTCGTAGACATGGTGAGGCCGACGAAGGCTTCGCCGACCAAGCTCGGTTCAGGCAGCCACCGCCGCCGGCTCATAGACGCGTTCGTGGTGCAGCAGCGCCCAGACGGTCCGAGCCATTTTAGCCGCCAGCGCAACGACGGCGGTGTTGGCGTGCGCCCGCGCCAGCAGGCCCGGGAGCCATTGGCCGATCCGCGTATCGCTTTTGCGAAAGGTCGGCATCGCCGCCCGTGAACCCTGGATCAGCATCTTGCGCAGGTACTTGCTGCCGCGCTTGGTAATGCCGACGAGTTTGGGTCGTCCGCCAGTCGTGACTTGCCGCGGCACGACGCCGAGCCAAGCCGTCAAATCACGCCCGCGGGCGAAAGGTGGCCACGTCACCGATTGCCGCAACCAGCGCTGTCGCGTTGAGTGCACCGATGCCCGGGATGGTGGTGAGCCGGCGAGCACTCTCGTCGGTCCGGGCCTGTTCGGCGAACTCGCCATCGAGCGCGGCGATGCGTTCGTCGAGGGACTTCCAACGTTCCCGCACGTCGGCCACGAGGCTGCGCATTCGTGGCGTGATGTCCGCGGCGGTGTCGGGATCGAGCAGGGTGTTCAGGCTGGCGGCAAGCTTGGCACGTCCTTGTGGGACGATGTGGCCACGCTCCAGCAGAATGGCTTGGATCTGGTTCATCAAGGCCGTGCGTTCGCCCACGAGCTGGTCGCGCACCCGGTGCAGAGTCTGCATGTCGAGCTGCGCTTCCGACTTCAGCGCGACGAACCGCATAGTCGGACGCGTCGCAGCCTCTGCGATCGCCTCGGCGTCACGGTCGTCGTTCTTCTCTCGCCTTGACGTAGGGGCGCACGTATTCCGGCGACATCAGCCGGATGGTGTGGCCTTGAGCGGCGAGCGCCCGGCCCATGTGATGCGCTCCACAGCACGCCTCCATGGCGATGCTGCAAGGTGGAAGCATCGCGCCAAAGGTCATCACCGTCTCGCGTCGCAGAACGACCCGACCGGTCGCATCTTGCCCCACCAAGCTGCAGCTGTTCTTGCCCAGATCGATCCCGAGTATCGCAATGGCCATCGGTCCGCTCCATCCCTCGTGTGAGCCACACTACAAACCTAGCAGTGAAGCCTGGTGAAGGGCGGGCCATCCATAAAGGGGGGCCGGCCGCCGGCCCGAACCCAACGGACCGGGGCAAGTCGAGCACGAAGCGCCACCTCATCACTGACGCGCGTGGCACCCCCGCTGGGCTTCTGCCTAAGCGGGGCCAACCGGCACGACAGCAGCATTATGGCGGCTACGCTCGATGCCATCCCGTCCCTGCGGAGTGGTCGACGCGGGCGACCGCGGCACCGTCCAGACAAGCTGCACGCCGTTTAAGCCTACGATGCCAGACCGCGCCGGCACGAATTCCGGGCGCGCGGGATGGTGCCGCGCATCGCTCGTCGTGGTGTCGAGAGCAGCGAGAGGCTTGGTCGCCACCGTTGGGTGGTCGAGCGTACCCACGCCTGGTTCAACCGTTTCCGCCGCCTGCCCGTCCGCTACAAGCGACGCACCGACATTTACGCGGCCAGCCTCATCACCCTCAATCAGATCAAACGGTTCTGTTAGGTGCTTTAAGCTCGACTTTGGCCATTCATGGGGCGTGGCAGGGGGCATAGGCGCAGAGCGCGGGCAAATGGAAGCGGGGTTCTGTTCGAGTGCGTCGGTGCGGTGATGTTGCCAAAATCCGCTCGCGCAAGATCGCATAACGCACGGCGGACAAAGCACCGGCAAAGGTCGGGCGCGGTTTGGGGTACCCTGCGGCGGCTGCGGCGCGTCGCCGTTGGCGAGCCGAGAAGCGTGCGGCCAGCGGTGTGACCATCGAGAACAGGGCGAGCAGGCGGGGCGTGGTACGGGCGATGGCCGTGTCGGACCACTGCCGCTGAGTCTCGACGCTAAGATGGGCGCGCGCTTCCTGGAAGGTGACTTCGAAGGTCCAGCGCCGCACGAACACCCTACGGTCTGCGCGGGCCCGCGCGTCGGATCAGTGCAGAGCAGGGCCTGGGGTGGGAAGCGCGCCTCGGGGTCGCGGATGAGCACGAGAGCGGATCGGTACGACGGGCAAGCCACCATGCCGCCACACCGCGGTGTTCGAGGCGATCTCGATCGTGCGCTCGCCTGCCCCGTACCAGCCGGGCACGACGACCACGTGCCAGCGCGTGTCCTTGGCCGCAAGGATCGCGGCGAGCGACGGCAGCCGCGCGCCTTTGGTCTGCGGACGTCCGATCGTGCCAGGCGGCCGCGGCGGGGCGGGATCGTAAAGTGCTGCGTCAAGCCGCAGGCGGGTGCTCGCCGTGACGCGGGCGCGGCGCATCGCGTCGAGGAACAGCAAGGCCGAGAAGCCGCTGTCGCCCACCACGATGAGGTCGCGCCCGGGCAACCATCGGCGGGCCTGGAGGGCGAATTAGCGTCCGAGGTCGAGCAACGGCTTGTGCCGACGACCTCGTTCGCGACAGGCGCGCTCTGACGGCACCAGCGTGGTCAGGAACGGCAACGCCCGGACGCGCCCTGCCCATGGGATAGAGGTCAGCAGCATCAGGCTCATCCAGCGTAGTCCGCTCGCCTTGACGAAATGGCTGTCGGAGGAGTGAACTGGATCACGGTCGATGCCCTTGGCCGCAATCCGCTTGCTGCGGCGGCGCTCGATTGTATCGTCCAGTCCCAGGACTACGGCGCCGCGTTGCGCGAATGCGTCAACGAGGAGCCCAGCAGGATGCGGCTGCGCGCGCGGACACCACGCCGCCCGGTCGAGGATGCGGTGGACGTTCACGAACTGCCGCACCTGCGCACGGCCCACGATGCGCAGGACGCTCGTCACCGTGCGCCGCACCGGCGCGAGGATCGCGCCGACCAGCCGGATCTGGGCGTGTCGCCACGAGCGGTGGACAATCAGCGGCGTGAACGCCAAGATCAGTCCGGCGAAGTGGGCAGGTAGGGGCAGCATGGCAGCGTCTCTTGGCAAGGACGCCAGCAGCCTATCCCTTACGCCCGCTACGTCACCTCCGCCCACTCGGCACGCCGCAAATGGCCAAAGTCGAGCTTAGAGAGGCGGTTAGATCAGAGCTGCGCAGCGATACATCCTAAAAACGCTGCCACGGGATGCGCTTGAAGGTGCCCGCAGCGGTGCAGCCGTAGAAGTAGGTAGCATCCATGAGGGTCTGCCCAGGATTGCAAGGTCGTGCGGTGGCGTTCGGCGGAGTGCGGAACGGAATCGAAGGCGCAACCGTCTCTGTTGCGAGGGTGTAGGGCATTGCAACCCCTATCATCAGGTTTCCGCTGTAGGCTGACGGGACGTTTCTGCCCCCGCTGTTGACCTCGCGAACGCCGTAGGTCGCTCCGTTGATGGTGTTGCCCGAAATCGCTAAGTAGCCTGTCTGGGTTCCCGGGGTGTAACCCGTCAGGAAAATGCCTGTCGGCGCGCCGACCACTACGTTGCCCGTGACGGCGCCGACCTCCGACTCGACGATCTGGATACCGGCGGTGGTAGAGCCCAAAATCGTGTTGCCCGCGATCGTGAAGCGCCCGCCGCCGCTTGCGGTCTGCGAGCCCTGCTTTGCTCCGGCACTTTCGACCGAGATGCCCACATCCGCACCCGTGATCGTGTTGTGGGTGATGGTGAAGTCGTGGGAGGTTTCTGGGGTGTCGCCATAACGAGCCACCCGGATGGCCTGACCGACTTCTGCGCCTCCCACGGTGTTGTTCGACACGTCCCAGTTCGAGCACCGGTCCATGACGATGATGGGAGCTGCGTTCCCGGCAGGTCCAGTGACGACGTTGTGGTGAAACCGCATGTTCCGGCCGCCGATTGTACAGACGAGAGCACTGTCGCCGGTGCTGCCAGAGAAGTTGGACCCTCGGACCTCGACATTGTAGGCTCCATTGCTGAATGCAAGGTTGTCACCCGACGTCCTGCGGATCGTTGTATTGTCGACGAGATAGTCGTTGCCGCCAAATACGATGATGCCCGGGGCAGGAATGTCGAGCGTGGTCCCGTACCCGAAGTCCTGGATCGTCACGTTGCGGATGACGACATTCTTCGCATTCTGAAATGCGATGTGGAGGATGCGATTGCACGGAGCGGGGCACGGAAGCGAAGACGCTCCTGCGCCCTGGAAGGTGATGCCGTCGATCAGGATGTCCGACACGTTGTTGAACAGGATGGCCCGGCCCGCCCCGCCGACAGAGGCACTCACGCTCATCGCAGGGTCGAGGTAGAAGACCGTGCCGCCCTTGCTCACCCAACGGGTCTTGCTCGGCGGGGTCATGAACGACTTGATGCGGCACGTCGCGCTGGACGGGAAAACCACGTCGCGTCCACCGAGCGCGACGGCAGCGTTTGTGGCGGCCATGATCGCCGCGGACTGATCGGTGCCGGTGGCGTCATCGCACGTGACCCCGAAATCGACGGCCTGGATGACGTCGGTGGCGCGATCGGCCATGGAGCGGCAGGCCGAGGCACCGGCTGCCTTCGAGCACAATCCTGAGATGATCCCGGTCGAATCCGTACCGGTTAGGTTGATGGCTGGGGCCTGAACGGGGCCGAAGCTCTGCGCGGAATGCTCGCCGCGATCGAACGCCTGCGTCGGCAGGCTTCCGTATGCGAGCAGGGCGGCCGTGAGCGAGGCACGAAGGAAACATATCATGTGATCAGGCCTTCGGAGAGATATGGGCTTGGGGAGTACGGTTGGCGTCGTTGACGCGGAACAGGTCACCCAAGTCGGGATGTTAGCCGGTTCGGCGGGGGGCAACGGAAGATCCTCGAAGTGGAGCGTGAAATTGCCGATGAAGGGCATCTCTCATTCGACGAATACGGCCGTGGCGTGGCGCCACACCGTGATGCCGTTTGATAGACGAAGCCCGCGCCTCAAGTTTGAGCCAAGCTCTGGGCCGGGGCTGGCTTCAGCGTCGGATTGGCTTCCATGCCAGCAATGGAACCCTCTGCGTCGCCCGCCAGACCGAATTTTGAACGACCTCCCAAAGGTTCGGGTAGAAGGTGCCGAGCAGTATCGACGCCTTCAGGCTGTGTATGACGACGCCAGTTGGAAGCGAGATAGAACCTTGAGGATCTGCGCGCCGTTCGCGGACGGTACTCACTCGTACGACTCAAACCCAGTTCAGACGTTTGCTACTTCGCAGTCCCCGTCCCTGAGGCACAACAATTTTTGCGGACGTAGCCTTGCCAGCCATCTGCTTCGGGTAGGCAACCGAGGGAGCGCAGTCCAGAAGGTGCCTTTAAGAGGTGACCTCAATGCATGTACGGAGACGAGGTTGCCTCCGCTTTGGTCGAACGCCTTGCGATCGATGGAGTATGATAAACGAGTTTGAACCATGCCGCCTAGCATCGTGCGATCCACACCGCTAAGAGACTGGGCTACGAAACCAATCTCCGCTCCCAGTATTGAAAGAAGCATCGATGAGCCTAATTTCCTATGCCCAAAATGGGGAGGACGTCATCCTTTGGCGTGCGCTTCAAGATGTAAAAAATGGATTTTATATTGATATTGGCGCGTACGATCCAACGGAGCATTCTGTAACCCGAGCGTTTTATGATGCCGGATGGAGCGGAATTAATATTGAGCCGGTACAACAGTATCATGCTAAATTCGTTATAGACAGGCCTCGCGATGTAAACCTGAATATAGCTGTCGGCCGAAACTCCGGATTGTTATCTTTCACAACAATTCCTGGAACAGGGTTGTCGACCATTATAGATAGTGTTGCGGAACGAGCGATCGAATCCGGCTGGAAACACCGTAAGGTCACTGTGCCGGTTCTCACGTGCGACGGCGTTTTTGACTTCGCGGGAGAGCGTGACGTTCACTTTCTAAAAGTCGATGTTGAAGGCGCGGAAAAGGAAGTTTTTTCTGCCCTGGATCTGTCGCGGCACCGCCCCTTTCCAGCACATTGGGATCCTAAGCTTAGAATTCCACGTGGACAAGTTGTCGCG
>JADMIO010806427.1_pt1 | contig 84046 bp, 76 predicted proteins | sample 8958161 | NCBI WGS metagenome assembly JADMIO01 (sample SAMN16585339, study PRJNA669376) | soil metagenome | isolation source: Crop rotation soil | place: USA: Cullars Rotation, Alabama | collected 2011 | reverse complement strand
CGCGACAACTTGTCCACGTGGAATTCTAAGCTTAGGATCCCAATGTGCTGGAAAGCTCCGCAGGATGCGGTGCAGGCAACGAAGCGGCGCTATCGCGGCGAAACGCTCATCCTCGAGACAACGTTTCAGACTGCTACCGGCGCGGTCACGCTGATTGACTTCATGCCGCCGCGAGGCGCGGCGTCGGACATCGTCCGCATCGTTCGCGGTGATAGCGGCACTGTTCCCATGCGCATGGAGCTGGTGCTGCGATTCAGCTCCGGCTCGAACGTGCCGTGGGTACGCCGACTCGAAGACGGTACGGTGCTGGCCGTCGCCGGCCCCGACATGGCGACGTTGCGCACGCCCATTGAGACACACGGTAAAGATTTCACCACGGTGGCGGAATTTGACGTCGACGAAGGGGATGCGGTGCCCTTCGTGCTCACGTACGACGCGTCTCATCACGATGTTCCCGCGGCCATCGCTGTGGAGGAATCGCTTTCCCACACCGAGGAATACTGGGCGGAGTGGTCCTCGCAGAACACGAACGACGGCAAGTATCGCGAGCTCGTGCAACGCTCGTTGATCACGCTCAAGGCGCTCACGTTCGTTCCCACAGGTGGAATCGTCGCCGCGCCGACGACATCGTTACCCGAAAGAATCGGCGGAGCCCGCAACTGGGACTACCGCTACTGCTGGATCCGCGACGCGACCTTCACGCTGCTGGCACTCATCAACAACGGCTACACCGATGAGGCACGCGCGTGGCACTCGTGGCTGCTCCGCTCGGTCGCTGGATCGCCGCGCGACATGCAAATCATGTACAGCATCACGGGACAGCGGCGTCTGCTCGAATGGGAAGCCGGCTGGCTACCCGGCTACGAGCGTTCCCGCCCCGTTCGCATCGGCAACGCTGCGCACGCGCAACTTCAACTCGATGTGTACGGCGAGCTGATGGACACCTTCCATCAGGCCCGCAAGGCGAAGGTGGAGCTCGACGAGGCGACGTGGGCGCTGGAGTGCGCACTGCTCGAGCACTTGGCGGAGAACTGGGATCGTCCTGACGCCGGCCTCTGGGAAGCACGCGGCCTCGGCGAGCACTACGTATTCTCGAAGGTGATGTGCTGGGTGGCGTTCGATCGAGGCATCAAGAGCGCGCGGCAGTTCGCGCTCGATGGCGCCGTCGACAAATGGTGCGCGGTTCGGGAGAAGATTCGCGCAGATATCCTCTCGCGCGGGTTCGATTCCGAGAACAACACCTTCGTGGCCGCCTACGGGCAGCCCTTCCTCGATGCGAGCCTCGCATTGCTGCCGACCCTCGGTTTCATCGAGCCGGACGACCCACGCATGCGGGGCACGATCGCGGCGATCGAACGTCATCTGATGCGCGACGGTTTCGTGCTCAGGCACGATCCGCGCGAAAAACGGGCCGGCGAGCTGGAGCCGATCGAAGGTGCCTTTCTGGCTTGCACCCTGTGGCTGGCCGACGCGCATATCCTGATGGGGCAGGTCGAGCACGCACGGCACCTGTTCGAGCGCGTCGTCGGCGTGGCGAACGACGTCGGCCTGCTCGCCGAGCAGTACGATTCGATCAATCGCCGCCAGACCGGCAACTTCCCGCAGGCGCTGACGCATATCGCGCTGATCAACACGGCGGCGAACATCCATAACGCGTCGCAGCCCGCAAAACAGCCCACGGTTCAGCGCTCCAAATAGCTGCGCTGTCCGGGGAATACGCGCCTCATGTAGTATCCGCGCTCCGGCGTAGGTCTCTCGCAGGTCTCTGGGGCGAATCGTGGCGGTAACCGTGTTGAGGCTGGGCTCCCCGAGAGCGCGCGGCGAAGGCGTGCGGCTCGGTACGGTGCGGCGCCCGCCGCGCGGCGTGCCGAAATCCGAGTTCGCCAAGCGGAATTTCTACGACGTGTGGCTGCCGACGCTGTCGCCAAGCCAGCCGCTCGTGTCCCTTGCGCTGAAGGCGAAGGACGAACGGGACTGGAAGAGCTTCGAACGAAAGTTTCGCGCCGAGATGCGCAAACCCGAAGCGGCCCACACCCTTGACGCGCTCGCCGCCCTGTCCCGGCAGACTCACTTCTCGCTCGGCTGTTATTGCGAGAACGAAGCGCGCTGCCATCGCTCGATCCTGAAGAAACTGCTCGCGGAACGCGGAGCGGAGATTGCCTGAACACCCATGAAGATCGTCACCTACAACATCAACGGCATCGGCGCCCGGTTGCAGAACCTGCTCAAGTGGCTGAACCAGACCTCACCGGACGTGGTGTGCCTGCAGGAGCTGAAGGCGCCTCACGAGAACTTTCCGATCGACGCGATCCGCGACGCCGGCTATCAGGTCATCTGGCACGGGCAGAAGAGCTGGAACGGCGTGGCCATCCTGTCGAAGGGCCCGACGCCGGTGGAAGTGCGTCGCGTCCTGCCGGGCGATCCGGAAGATGTGCACAGCCGCTACATCGAGGCGACGCTGGGCGATGTGCTGCTCGCGTGCTTGTACCTGCCGAATGGCAACCCGGCGCCGGGGCCGAAGTTCGACTACAAGCTGGGTTGGATGGAGCGCCTGATCAAGCACGGCGCGGAGTTGATCCAGGCCGATCGGCCGGTGGTGCTCGCCGGCGACTTCAACGTGATCCCGACACCGAACGACGTCTACAAACCGGAGCGCTGGGTCAACGATGCGCTGTTTCGTACGGAGACGCGCGAAGCGTTCGGCCGGCTCATGAGCCAGGGATGGACGGACGCGGTCCGCACGATCCATCCCACTGAGACGATCTACACCTTCTGGGACTTCTTCCGTAACGCGTACGAGCGCAACGCGGGCATCCGCATAGATCACCTGCTGCTCAACCCGGTCGCGGCGAGGAAACTGAAGAGCGCCGGCGTGGAGCGGGACGTGCGCGGCTGGGAGAAACCGAGCGACCACGCGCCGACCTGGATCGAGATCGATCCCTAGCGGCGCGGAGCGAGGCATGCCGTGACATCGGAGCAGGAGCGCTGGATCGGTCGCCGGCTCGGGGCGTACGAGGTCGTCGCGCTCATCGGTTCCGGCGGCATGGGCGAGGTGTATCGCGCGCGGCGCATCGATGCGCAGTACGAGAAAGAAGTCGCGATAAAGCTCGTGCCGTCGGGGTTGCCGGCAAGCTTCATCCTGAAGCGACTTCGTGCCGAGCGGCAGATCCTCGCGCGACTCGATCATCCGCACATCGCGCAGCTCATTGACGGCGGCGCAACCGAGGAAGGATTTCCTTACCTCGTCATGGACCTGGTCGAGGGCATTCCCCTCGATCGCTATTGCGAAACGCACGAGCTGCCTGTCAGCAAACGCCTGCAGCTGTTCCGTGATGTCTGCTCGGCGGTAAGCCATGCGCACCAGCACCTGATCGTTCATCGCGATCTCAAGCCGGCAAACATCCTCGTTACCGCCGATGGCACGGTGAAGCTGCTGGATTTCGGGATCGCGAAATTGCTGCAGCCGGATTTCGGCAACACCAGTCCGGCGCAAACGCTTACCAGCGTGAACACGCTGACGCTGGAGTTCTCGAGCCCAGAGCAGGTGCTCGGCAAGACGATCACGACCGCGAGCGACGTTTACTCGCTCGGAGTGATTCTCTACGTCCTGCTGACACGGCGACTCCCTTACCTTACGCGCGTCGTCCCGCTGCACGAGGCGATCCGCGAGATCTGCGAAGTCGAGCCTCCGAGACCGAGCGTCGCGCTCCCGCAAACCCGGCGCCGGCCGGGCGAGAAGCTGGACGCCGATCTCGATGCGATCACGCTGCGCGCCCTGCGCAAGGAACCGGAGAAACGATACCGCTCGGCGGACGAGCTTTCTGAGGATGTGCGTCGCTATCTGCGCGGCCTGCCAGTAAGTGCGCGCGGCGGCCAGCTCGCGTATCGCGCCGGCAAGTTCGTGAGACGTCGCAAGCTCTGGATCGTCGCGGCCGGTGTGTTCGCGATGATGCTGACCGGTGGGATCGTTTCGTCTCTCCAGCAAGCGCATATCGCCGAAGAGCAGCGAGCGCGCGCGGAACGTCACGTTGACACCGTGCGCGGATTCGCCGAGCTATCGATGTTTCAGCTTCACGATGCCATCAAGGATCTGCCCGGATCGACGGCGGCGCGCGAGCTTCTCGTGAGCACGGCACAGCAGTATCTGGGCACGCTCGCGACGGAGGCGCACCGGAGCCGCGTGCTTCAGCATGATATTGCTGTGGCGTACGCCAAAGTCGCGGACATTCAGGGCAAAGCATACAACGCGAATACCGGCCAGCCCAAAGAAGCCATCGCGAGTTACCAAAGGTCGATCGAGCTGCTGGAGCCGCTCGTCGCAGCGGATCCGACGGACTCCGTGCAGCGCGCTTCGCTCGCGCAGAGCTATCTTCAGCAGAGCCGCCTGCTGCTGCTGGCCGGGGAAACGAAGAAGGCCGTCGCTGGATCGCAGCGAGCGACCGACATCTTGGAAGCACTCGCACGCGCCAGGCCGGACGCAGAGTCCCGCGCCACGCTGGGGGACGGTGTCCGCATTCACGCGATGAACCTCACGCTGTCGAACAGCGCGAAGGAAGCGCTCCCGCACGCCCAACGCGCCATCACACTTCTCGAGAGCGCGCGACAGCAGTCTGACGACATGACGATCGAGTTCCGGCTCGGGCTCGCCTACTCCACTGCGGGCGATCTCATCATGCTGGGAAACCGCGCGCCCGAAGCGCGGATTAAATCGCGGGATCTCTATCTCAAGTCCCTCGCGATCGATGAGGACCTGGTTGCACGAACGGAAGGACGCAACACCAATTACATTCGCGCGGTTCTCGGGGATCGCGTGAACCTGTGCGCCAACTTCGCCGACGGCGGCGAGTTCCCGCCGGCCGTCGAGCAATGCCGGGCGGCGCAGAAGCTGATGGAAACGCTGCGTGTCGACAACAAGAACGCACAGAACCGCGTGGATGGGGCCTCCCTGTCGTGGAATCTCGCGTATGCCCTGCTCGGAGCGAAGCAGTGGAGCGAGGCAGAGACGGTGCTCAAAGAGAACGTCGCCACGCTGCAAGACATCGTGACCCAGATGGACACGCTGCAGGTTCAATATCTGCTTGCGGCCAGCGAACAGGGTATCGGTGCCATTCACGCCGACCGTGCCGACCGCGCAGCGCGCGGAAGCGCAGCCCAGCTGCGCAGCCTGCGAACGGCGAAAGAGTGGTACGCGAAAGCGGTGCCGAAGTTCGAGACGGTCACCGCGCGGCTCACCCTGGAGTACCCGGATCGCCAACCGATGGATGACGCGATCGCGGGCCTGAAGAAGAGCACGGAGGCGCTCGCACACCTCGAGGGCTCATCGGCACCATGAAGCAAGCCACGACCGTATTGAGGATCGGCGCGACGCGACGCGGGCTGACCGAGATCACCGGCGAAATCGCGAAGTGGATGACCGGCCAGTCCTGCAAGACCGGGTTGCTGACGGTGTTCTGCAGGCATACTTCCGCATCGCTGCTGATCAACGAAAACGCCGCGCCCCAGGTTCGCACGGACCTGGAGCGCTTCTTCGATACGCTGGCGCCGGAGGATCCGTCGCGTTATGCCCACGACGACGAGGGCCCGGACGACATGCCCGCCCACCTGCGCACGGCCCTCACCCAGGTGCAGCTCTCGATCCCGGTCATCGAAGGACGCATGGCGCTGGGCACGTGGCAGGGCGTATACCTTTTCGAACATCGACGACGGCCCCATACACGGGAGGTCGTCCTGCATCTCCTTTACGATTGAGGCTCCATGCAACTGGGTTTTGAGCACACGTACGCCGCCCTCCCGGAGCGGTTTTACAGCGCCGTCGCGCCGACGGCCGTCATCGATCCAAAGCTCGTGATCTTCAACCGGCCGCTGGCGGCCGAGCTGGGGCTCGACGCGGAGGCCGTGGAACGCGAGGCCGCGGCGTTTTTCTCGGGCAACCGGCTGCCGGACGATGCGAAGCCGATCGCCATGGCGTATGCGGGCCATCAGTTCGGCAACTTCGTGCCGCGCCTCGGTGATGGGCGCGCGATCCTGCTGGGCGAGCTGCGCGACCGTAACGGCGTGCTACGGGACGTGCAGCTGAAGGGCTCGGGCCTCACCCCCTATTCCCGAACGGCGGATGGCCGTGCCGCCATCGGGCCGATGCTCCGCGAATATCTGATCAGCGAGGCGATGCACGCCTTGCGGATCCCGACCACACGCTCGCTCGCGGTGGTCACAACCGGCGAACGCGTGCGTCGCGAGGATGCTCTGCCCGGCGCTGTGCTCACCCGCGTGGCGGCGAGTCACGTGCGTGTCGGCACGTTCGAATATTTTGCCGCGCGCCGCGATGTCGAGGGCGTGCGCGACCTGCTCAACTACGTGATCGCACGGCATTACCCTGAGTTGCGCGACTCAGAGGTGCCGGCGCTGGCCTTGCTGAAGGCGGTTTCAGAGCGGCAGGCCGCGCTGATCTCTCAGTGGATGCTCGTGGCTTTCATCCACGGCGTCATGAACACGGACAACATGACGATCTCGGGCGAGACGATCGACTACGGGCCGTGCGCGTTCATGGAGCAGTACAACCCGCGCACGGTGTTCAGCTCGATCGATCACAACGGGCGGTATGCATACTCGAACCAGCCGGCGATCGCGCAGTGGAACCTGGCGCGATTGGCGGACGCGCTGATTCCCCTGATCGATGCGGATACCGACAAGGCGGTTCAGCTTGCGACCGAAGTCATTCAGTCGTTCATGGAAACGTTCGACGCGCATTTTCTCGATGGGATGCGCAAGAAGATCGGGCTCGCGTCTGCGGAAGATGGCGACGCGACGCTGATTCGAGGGCTTCTATCGCTCATGCACGGAGCGGCAGCGGATTTCACGCTTACGTTCCGCAAGCTTTGTGCTTCGGCGGAAACCGCTGACGGTGACGACGCCTTTCGGCAGCTTTTCTCCGGCGCAGCAGGTGTCGATGAGTGGCTGCGCAATTGGCGCGCTCGCTTGGCACGTGATCCGCAACCGGCGGCGGAGCGCGCTGCGAACATGCGGCGGGTGAATCCCGCATACATTCCGCGCAATCATCGTGTGGAAGCGGCGCTTACTGCGGCGTCGGAGCGCGGGGACTTCGAACCGTTTCGGCGGTTGCTGGCGGTGGTGCAGAATCCGTTCGAGGAGCAGCCGGGGGCGGATGGGTTTGAGTTGCCAGCGCAGCCGGAGGAGCGGGTGTTCAATACGTTTTGTGGGACTTGACGGGCTGTCCGGAATGGAAGCCCTCAATCGCCGGGCGGCTGGGAGGGCGCTTCTGCATCCGGTCAAAAACGACATTCCGTCACGACGGCATCCCGTCACGACCGCGTCCTGATCAAGCCAGATGCTTTTCCAGCAGCAGCTCGGCCACGTCTCTCGCGTTATCGATGCCCGCTTTGCCCGCATCCATCTGCGCTGATATCGCCGCGCCGTCGTACAGAAGCAGGAGTTTGTCCGCGAGCAATTGCGGCTCGCGCGCGTCCGCTTCTTTCGCAAGTTCGATGAACAACGAGCGCAACCACTCGCGGGACTCGTCGCAAACGACCTTGCCGGCGCTGCCCGGCTTCACTTCCGCACTGGCGCGAACGAACGGGCACCCGCGATAGCTCTTCGCGCGGAACGCTTCACCCTGGATGTCGAAGACGCCGAGCATCTTCTCGCGCGGAGTCTCGAATCGCTTCAGGCCTTCGGTAATGCGCGTGCGGCGCGATTCATGACGCGCGTTGAGGTAGGAGCGGATCAGCTCCTCCTTGCTGCCGAAGCAGTCGTAGAGCGAAGCCTTGGCCACGCCCGCGCGCTCGATGATGCGGTCGATGCCGACCGTATTGATGCCCTCGCCGTAGAACAGCTCTTCCGCGGCTGCGAGGAGCCGTTCGCGGGCGGACCGCTTCTCTGGATTCGCTTGCTGGGTGCTCATGCTTGCATCCTACCAGACAGGTCTGTATGGTACGCAACCAGACAGACCTGTCTGGTCTAGAAAAGTTCGGAGCGCAGCGTCATGAGCAGGGTCGGTTACTCCTTAGAAGACAATAAGTTAGCCGCGCCCAGCGACGCCGCTCAGTTGCGGCTGGCGCCCCCGAGCTTGGCAGCGGTGCCCCGGGAGACACCGTTCGCGGAGCCCTCGGATGCCGGCATCGGCCTCGGCGCCAAAGCAGCGACGCTTGCGCGCACTGCCCCAACAAACCCCACCGACCTCCAGGCCGCGCCCCTCGCGCCGTCTCGCCGCCGACTTTCACCCACGGCGGCCTTCTATCTCCAGGCTTCGATCACGGTCGCATTTCTCGCCGGCTCCAGCGCGCCGAGCCCGCTCTATCCGGTCTATCAGGCAGCGTGGGGGTTCTCGTCGCTCGCGATCACGGTGATCTTCGGCGTGTACGCGTTCGCGGTGCTCGTCGCCCTGCTCATCGCGGGCCGAATTTCGGACCATATCGGCCGAAGGCCCGTGCTGCTTGCCGCCACCGCCGCCCAGGCGATCACGATGATCGTCTTCGCCACTGCTGACGGCCTCACCAACCTGCTCGTCGCACGCGTACTTCAGGGTCTCTCGGCCGGTGCGGCCGTCGCCGCTGTCGGCGCGGGCTTGCTCGACATACATCGTTCACGCGGCACGATCGCAAATTCGATCGTCGCCCCGATGGGCACTGCGGCGGGCGGCCTGATCGCGGGCATCTTCGTGCAGTATCTGCCAGCGCCCACACACCTCGTCTATCTCGCGCTCGGCGCGGTGTTCATTCTCCAGGGCATCGGCGTGTACTTCATGAGCGAAACGCTGCCGCCGCGTCCCGGTGCGCTGGCCTCACTCAAGCCGCAGATCAGCGTTCCCGTCCACGTTCGCAAAGCGTTCATCCTTGCGCTGCCAGCTCTCATTGCGACATGGGCGTTCGCCGGCTTCTACGCAGCGCTGGCTCCTTCGCTGGTCAGAGCGGTCTTTGGATTCGGATCCTCACTGCCTGCCGGACTCGTGCTCTTCGCAATGGCGGGAAGCGCCAGCCTCGCGGTGCTCCTGCTCCGCAATCACGAAGCGAAGACCGTCGCCTTGTACGGCGCGATGGCGCTGCTCATCGGCATGTCGATCACGGTGACCGCGCTCACGTCGTCTTCCGCGCCCATCTTCTACTTCGGCGCAGTGGTCGCTGGGATTGGCTTCGGCGCAGGCTTCCAAGGCGCCGTACGCAGTGTCATCACGTTAGCGAAGCCCGATGAACGTGCGGGTGTGCTCTCCGTGATCTTCGTCGTGTCGTACATCGCAATGGGTTTGCCCGCGATCATCGCGGGCCTCTTCATCGGCTCCCACGGTGACCTGCGATTCACAACGGAGCAGTTCGCTGCGGTTGTCATGGTGCTTGCAGGCCTCGCGCTGCTGGCCGCGCTCAGAAAGAGCGCCGCGCATCACCCTGCAAAACCAGCGCAGCAGTCGTAACTCTCGATCTTCAGTCGGCTAGAATCGTGCGGCATGGACGCCGCCGAAGCCGAAGACCTGTGCGACCAGCTGGCCGAGCTCGCCAGCAAGGGCCCGCGCAAGGACGCGCAAGCGCTCGTCCAGGCCCGCTCGATCCTGCGAAGGATCACGCAAACTCCGCAAGCCTCCGCATACGTTCGCGAACGCGCGACTGATGTCGATCGCGCGTTAGCGGGCTGGTTCGACGCCGAAGAACAACATCGCGCCCTGCTGAAGGGCTACAGCAGCGACATCTACGCGCTGATCGATCAGATGCATAGCGCGCTACGCGAAGCGCTCCGCTTCAGCAAGCGCTAGCAACTATCGCGTCGAGACTCCGCCGGCATCTCGTCCGTCCTGGCCGCAAGACTCGTACCGGCGCACGTCACGCTCGCCACGTCCAGGTTCATGCACGCCGGGCACGGGATCTGCGACCGCAAGCCGCAGCCTCGTGCTCAACGTTTCCTGAAAGGCAACAAAAAGGAATTGCGATGAATCGTTACTTCGCGAGCGGCGCTCTCATGCTCGGCACCGCACTGTGTGTTCCCTCACTCACGCACGCCGCAGGATTCTCATTGCTCGAACAGACCGGCAGCGGCATCGGCGATTCATACGCGGGCGCCGCCGCTTCGGCGGACGACGCGAGCGTCATGTTCTTCAATCCCGCTGGACTGGCGCTGCTCAATTCGCCGCAGGTTACCGTCGCCGCTCACGCCATCGATCTCGGGACCAAATTTCACGACAAGGGCTCGACGTTGCCGCTCGCGGGCTTGGGCGCGCTGCCTGCCGGCGCCACGCGTTCGGACGCAGGCGACGTCATCCCGCTCGCCAATGCGTACCTCGCCTGGCCGATCAACGACCGAACTGTCTTTGGCTTCGCCGTCAACACACCGTTCGGCCTCAAGACGGAGTACGACGACCCGTGGGTCGGCCGCTTCCAGGGCATCAAGAGCGAGCTCACCACGGTCAACGCGAATCCTTCTCTTGCCGTCAAAGTGAGCGACACGCTCTCGCTTGGCTTCGGCGCGGACTATCAGCATGCGCACGCGGAGTTGACTAACGCCGTACTGCTCGGCCCCGCGACGGAAGGGCGCGCACGCCTCGACGTGAGCGATGACACGTGGGGTTGGAACGCGGGTGCGATCTTCACCGTGCCGAGCTCCGCCACGCGCATCGGCGTGAGCTATCGCTCACAGATGGCCTACACCCTCACCGGCGACACCAACGTCTCGACCCTGGCGGGCCAGCCCATCGCAGCGGCCAGCGGCCCAACGAAGATTGGCGTCACGTTCCCAGACTCCGCAAACCTCAGCGTCGCACAGCCTCTGAATGACTCACTCGAGCTACGTGCCGACGCGAACTGGATGAACTGGAGCAAGGTCGGCACCCTGTTCGCGACGAACACCGCGACCGGCACACCACGCGACGTCCTGCAGTTCGGCTTCAAGGACACCACGCGAATCGCGCTCGGCGTCAACTACAAGCAGAATGAACAGTGGACCTTCCGCGCTGGCACCGCGTGGGATCAAAGCCCCGTCACCGATGATGTGCGCACCGTGCGCCTGCCAGACAACGATCGCTGGTGGGCGAGCGTCGGCACGCGCTGGCAGCCGACAAAGAACCTGATGCTCGACGCGGCCTATGCGCACCTCTTCGTGCGCAACACCGATATCGCACTGACGCGGCAGCAAACAGGCGCTCCCGCGGCTTTCGCAAGCACCGTGCTCGGCGACTACGACAACTCGGTGAACATCGTGAGCCTGCAGCTCACGTGGGCGTTCCTCTGAGAGGACGCCCTCACCTCACCAGCCCGACTCCATCTCATACGGAACGGTCGTGAGCACGGCTTCGATCTGCCGGATGTTGCCGTCCACGACCTTGAACACTTCCGCGATGTAGAACGAGATCGGCTGCCGGAAGGTCTGCGCAACGTCGGACACCTTGTTGGGATCGGGCGTGTTGGTGAACTTCGCGACAGTGCCGTTGTGGTCGAAGTAGCCCCAGCCGAACGCGAGACCCTTCGTGCGATCCACCACTTCGAAGCGTCGCTCGCGAATGTCCGTAACGATCACGGAGAAGCCGGTGTCGAACTGCGCCTTGCAGTCCAGCCACACCATCGAGCCTTTTGCCGCCTCCGGATTGTTGGAGGTGATCATGCCGTTCTCGCGGCGCTGGCAGTCCGGTGAGAACGGGATGCCCTTGCTGCTCTCTTCGGTATCAAGGCCCGTGAAATAGGTGTTGCTGATGCGGGCAAGCTCCGCGCGTGACAGCCGCTTGTTCTCCGGAATCACCTGCGCCATCAGCGGATGCACCTCGGTTTGCACCTTGGCGCCGCCCGGCGGACCACCGCCGCCGGTGCTGCGATTCACGAGCGTTTCGATCTGCGACACCTTGCCGTCCGGCTCCACTTTCAGGCGCACGCCGTACCAGTTGTTGTTCCCGTTCTCGCTGATGCGACCGATCATCCCGACCGCGCCGGCCTCTTCGTCGATCACGTCGAGGCGATACGTCGGCATGGCCGCGGCTGTCTGCCACAGGCCATCGCCCAACGTGAGGCGCACACCGTTCTCGGTGTACTTCACGTTGCGGGTGGTCGCCAGGCTCGCAGGATCGTGCTTCGTTAGCGCCTGAAGATACGTGCTCATCACACCGGCCAGACATTCCCGGTTGTGGTCGCAGGCTTTTCCGGCCGCATGGGCTCCGCTCGCGGCCAATGCTAGGGCCGCGGCAATACCGACTCGTCTCATGAGTCCCCCTGTATCGGTCTTCTAGAAATGCAGTTGATCAGCGCTGGCCGAGGGCATCGAGGAGCTGGCGTGCGAACTGCGGACCGGTACCTTCTTCTTCGTGCTTGAAGTACACGTACGCATCGGTCAGGCCCGCGGTCTTTTCCTGAATGACTTTCGCCCAGCGCACCAGGTCATCGGGTGTGTAGCCTTCGTCCCGGAGCCGAAAATAAGCATATCGGGCCGTCATCACCACGGGCGTATGGGAGTTCTCACTGTCCGCTACACAGAGGGCGAGGTCCTTAGCCTTTAGACGCTCGTATACCGCGTCGTCCATCCATGACGAGTGGCGGAACTCGAAGGCTGCGCAGGTTCCGGCGGGAAGCGTTTCCAGGAACGCATCGAGCAGCGCGAGATCTTTCTTCAGGTACGGCGGCAGCTGGAACAGCAACGCGCCGAGTTTCGGCCCGAGCGTGTTGGCCACCTGAAGGAATCGCTCGGTCGAGTCCGCGCAATCCTTGAGTCGGGCGTGATGCGTGATTCGCTGGGGTGCCTTCAGGGTGAGCTTGAAGCGCTCGGGGGTCTGGGCACTCCACCCCTCCACCGCGCTTTCGTTCGGCATACGGTAGAAGGTGTTATTGATCTCGACCGTCGGGAAGCGCGCCGCGTAGTACGGCAACATTTCCGCAGACTTCATCTTCTCCGGGTAGAAACTGCCCTTCCACTCGGGATAGTTGTACCCCGACGTCCCGACCCAGATGTTCATTTCGATGCACTCCCGCCCCGAAGGCCACGGAGCATACCGCCCACGGTGGGGACGCGGCAGATACGTATGGCGGACGGGCTGCTCCGGCGCGCGACCTGGACCCGGTCAAACATCGGGCGCCTCAGCGGGCGCGAGAGCGCGGCGGTGACATATTCCGTACAACTTAAGCGCGGAAATTCGCCCCGGGTGTCCGCAGTCAGGACGCCGTGTCTCAACTGCGACAGCGCCGGGCCCGCTTTCGACGCTCCATAAGGTTGACTCCAGTTCGAGACACGCCGAAACTCGCCCCCGCAGTGACAAGGGCAAACCCGTCGAAAGTCGGGGACGCAAAGCCACCGGTCTAAGGGCGGAATGCCTACGACAGCGGGGTTGCCACATGACGTGTTCACACGCGCGTGCGCTTCCGCTTTCGTTCGCTCCCATCCAGGGCCTGGGCCACTGGTCATTTTTCCGGGGAGCGTCATGACACATACCAAGCAGTACATGCTCACACTCTGTGAGCTGTCCGCACCTACGCGAATCCGCACGCCGGATTCGGAAACGATGCGGCAATTCCGGTTCTTCATGAGTCGCATCCGCGAGCACAGCGGCCAGGAGAAGCTGCGCCTGCACATGGGCTACTTCGAATCGCTCGGCCAGGCCCAGCACTGGGCGCAGACCATGCGAGCGCGATTTCCGTCGGCGAAGGTCGAGCCCGTGCCGCTCAAGATCCTGCAGCAGCGAGCGCCGGACACGCCCACCGTCGCGCCCGCCGGCGATGTGCCTGTGATGACGGACACGCAGGTCCTGCGAGTGCTCGAAGCGCGTCGCTACGAGCCCATGGAGGCTGAGGCCCCCGCAGAGAACGACGTGCGCGGCATCTCCCTCGTCGGTCCGGATGAAACGCAGCAGCGTCGCGCGCTGAAGGAAGCCGTAGCTCAGGGAGCGCCCGTACTGTTCTCGGTGCAGATGTTCGAGCCCGCTGCGGACATCAGCCTGCTCGAGATTCCGTCTTTGTCGATCTTCCGCGCGTACACGCTCTACAAAACGACCGTCATGCGCGAGCACCGCCCGACGCATTCGCTGCGACTCGGATTCTTCAAGGACGCGATCTCGGCGAAGCAGGTTGCCTACTACGTGCGCTCACACTTCCCTGCTGTCGCGGTCGTTCCCGTGACCGAGCAGGAGCGCGACTACGCGAAGGCGGCTCCCATCGAGATCGCCAGCCTTTCCGATTCGTTCCAGCGATCGCTCGATGAGGCGCTGGAGATCAAGTCACCGCCACCGCTGCCCATGCCGGTCGCTGCGAAGCCGACCCCTCCCCCGGCCCCGGTGCGCACCGCTCCCGCGAAACGCGACAGCCTCGAGCAGACTCTGGAATTGCTCGCCGCCAGCGAGATGTGGAACGACCCGGATTCGCTCAGCGAAACCGGCGTGCGACACCTCAAGCTGGAAGTGCAGAAACGGAAGTCGCGCGGCTAGCCAGCCGGCGCCGCTGATCCCCGTCACACTTTGGTCAGTGTCATGAACTGACCGGCGCGCGTTCCGCTCGCCCGCGCCTCCGCTCACTCTGGCGTCACCCAGGGATGCAGCGAGGTCTTCCGCATGAGCTGGTTGTTCGTCAGGCGACTGAGAGGCTTCGTTCTCCTCGCCGCGCTCGCAAGTCTCTTTCTCAACGTCGCCCTGCTCATGCCGTCGATCTACATGATGCAGGTGTTCGACCGCGTGTTCTCCAGCCGCAGCGTCGAGACGCTCGTCATGCTGGGCGCGATCACGCTCCTCTTCCTGGCGCTCGCATATTTCCTCGACACGGTCCGAGTTCGCACGCTGGCCTGGGCCGGTCGCTCGCTCGATCGTCAGCTTGCATCCACCGCGGTTCGCGCATCGCTCGAACAGGCGGCGGCGAACCCTGGACGCGTCGACACCGATGCCCTCCGCGACATCGCCCAACTTCGTGCGTTCTTGAGCGGGCCCGGCGTCCTGGCGCTATTCGACGCGCCTTGGCTACCCGCCTACCTGCTGCTGATCTCACTCATGCATCCCATGCTCGGCCTCACAGCTGCGATAGGGGCAGTAGTGCTCGTCGCCCTGGGCGTGATCACACATCGCCTCACGCGAGAGCACACCGAAGACGCGACGAACCTGTCACGCACTTCCGCCCGCCTCGCCGAGAAATTCGCGCGCAACTCCGAAGCCGTCATCGGAATGGGGATGACTCGCGCCGTGGTTGACCGCTGGAGCAAACAACACGAGCGCCTGTTGAATGCGCAAGAGGAGCAGGTTCTCACGTCATCGAGATTGAGCGCCTTGGCACGCTCGCTGCGACAGGTCCTGCAGGTGACGATGCTCGCAGTCGGGGCCTGGCTCGTGATCGACATGCAGGCATCGGCCGGCATCATGATCGCGGCGACGATTCTTCTCTCACGCGCCCTGCAGCCCGCGGAATACCTGATCAGTGGATGGCGCACGCTGACCGAAGCGCGCACTTCCTGGCGCAAGCTCAACGACCGGCCTACGAGCCGCGCTACCGACTCGGCAGTCGCGCTGCCGGTACCGGTGGGACGCGTCGACATCGAGAAGCTCGTCTACGCGTTTGGCGCGGGGAAGCCGACCGTCATCCGCAATCTCAGCGTGTCGATCGAACCGGGCGAAAGCCTTGCGATCATCGGACCCAGCGCCTCGGGCAAAACCACTCTGGTTCGACTGCTGCTCGGACTGTGGCGCCCGCAGTCGGGCGCAGTACGTCTCGATGGAGCGGACATCGCCCGCTGGGACCGGGACGCGCTCGGCCAGCACATCGGTTACCTGCCGCAGGATGTCGAGCTGTTTGCCGGCACGGTGGGTGAGAACATCGCGCGCCTCGCCGATCTGTCGAGCGGGGCGCTCTCCGAGCGGATCGTTCGCGCGGCGCAACTCGCACACGCTCATGAGCTGATCCTGCAGCTGCCAGAGGGCTACGAGACGCAGATCGGGGACGGCGGCGCCGCGCTGTCGGGCGGGCAGCGGCAACGGATCGCGCTCGCCCGCGCGCTGTTTGGCGATCCGCGCATCGTCGTCCTCGACGAGCCTGATGCAAACCTCGACGCGGCCGGAGAAGCCGCGCTCCTCTCGGCCATTGCCGATCTGAAGGCACGCGGCGCCACGGTCATCGTGGTCAGCCATAACCCAGCGCTCATGAGCGCCGTCGATCGAATCCTGGTTCTCAGGAACGGCGCGCTCGACATGACCGGCCCGGCCGCGGCGGTGCTGGCGCGCATGAAGAGCGTAACGCCCGAGCATCGCATCGTCCCGTTCCCCCAGCCCAGGCACTCGGATGCGCACGCATGAACACCTCGAACCCGACTTTCGCGACGCTCCTCGATGAAGTGGACCCGCGCGCCCACGAGGCGCTGCGGCGACTGCGGCGATACGCGCTGATCCCACTTGCGGTGATGGCAAGCCTGCTGGCGATGTGGTCGACACTCGCCCCCCTCTCCGGCGCGGTGATCGCCTTGGGCCGCGTCAAAGTGGAGCTGAATCGCAAGACCGTCCAGCACCAGGAAGGCGGCATCGTGCGCAGGATCCTCGTTCGCGACGGCGATCTCGTGACCGCAGGCCAACCGTTGCTCGTGATCGGCGATGTTCGTAACGACGCGGAGCTGAGCCTGCTGCAGGATCAGCTCGTCGCCGAGCGTATCCGCTATGCGCGCGCCTCGGCCGAATCGACGTTGACCGAGTCATTTCAGGCGCCTGCCGATGCGGTGGACGCGTCCTCAGCGAGCGAACCGCTCGCCCGAGAAAAGGCGCTCTTCGATTCGCGCCGCCGCACCCTGCACGAGCAGGTGACCTCGCTGAACGCGCAGGCCCGCGATGCGCAGGCCCAGGCCGCCGCCCTGTCGCGCCAGATCGACTCGACCGAAACCTCCGCGAAACTCGCCGGCGAAGAGCTCGCACTCAACGAAAAGCTCGTGAGCCAGGGATTCGTTCAGCGAGCCCGCTTGCTGCAACTCCAGCGCGACGCCGCGGACTATCGCAGCCGCATGTCCGAAGCGCAGAGCGAGCTGTCACTGGCGCGCCAACGCGCGGGCGAAGTACAGGCGCGTGCCGCGCAGACTCGCAATCAGTATCAGCAGCTGGCAGCGGACGAAGCGAAGGAGTCGGCCGCGCGAATCCGCGAGCTGGAAGAGCGGCTCCGCCCGTCGCGCGACCAGGCTGAGCGCCAGTACGTACGCGCGCCCGTGGACGGCAAAGTCATGGGGCTCCACGTTGCCGCCATCGGCGACGTCGTCGCGCCCCGCGAGCCGCTGCTCGATGTCGTGCCCACGCGCGAGAAGCTGGTGATCGAAGCGCATATCCGCCCGCAGGACATCAACCACGTGCGCGAAGGATCGGCGGCGGAAGTACGCCTGAGCGCGTTCGACGCACGCACCACGCCGCTGCTGATGGGTGCCGTGACCTTCGTGTCTCCCGATCTCGTGACCAGCCCGACGAACAATGACACCTGGTTCGCCGCGACCGTGGAGGTCGATGCCGCCGCGCTCGCCTCGAGCCCGGGACTGCAGCTGCAGGCCGGCATGCCTGCGGAGCTGTACGTAACCACGCCGGCTCGCTCGCTCTTCCAATACCTCGCGAAGCCCTTCACCTCATTCACGTCCCACGCCCTGCGCGAGCCCTGATTTCTCTCACCATCGGAGCAACCCAAATGATCAAGCATCTCAAGCAGGCTCTCCTCGCCAACGACACCGTCAACGGTGTTTTTATTCCAGGAGTAAACCTGCTCAGCGCATTCGGCGACGGCAGCAACAACACGATCACGATCAGCCGCGATGCGGCCGGAAAGATCCTGTTGAACGACGGTGCCGGCAAGATTCTCGGCGGCACGCCGACGGTGGCCAACACTGCGACGATCACCGCATTCGGCCTGAACGGCGACGACGTCATCACCCTGAGCGAAGTGAATGGCGCGCTACCAAAGGCCAGTCTCTTCGGTGGCGCGGGCAACGACACACTCACTAGCGGATCCGGCAACGATCTGCTGTTCGGCGAGAGTGGCAACGACGTCCTGTTCGGCAAAGGCGGGAACGACGTGCTGTTCGGCGGTGCCGGCAATGACACGCTCTTCGGCGGAACCGGCGACGATCAGATGTTCGGTGAGGCCGGCAACGACCGCCTGGTCTGGAACCCCGGAGAAGGAACCGATCTCATGGAGGGCGGCGCCGGCGAGGACACCGCGGAGATGAACGGCGGCAACGGCTCCGAAACTTTCACGATCACGGCGAACGGCACGCGCGTGCGTCTTGACCGCGTGACGCCGGCACCGTTCTCACTCGACATCGGCACCACCGAGCATCTCGTGGTCAACGCGAACGGTGGCGATGACACGATCTCTGCGGGCAACGGCCTTTCGACGCTGATCCAGCTCACCATCGACGGCGGAACAGGCAACGACACGATCAACGGCGGCGATGGCAACGACCGGCTGCTCGGCGGAGATGGCAACGACTTCATCGATGGCAACCGTGGCAACGACACGGCGTTCCTCGGCGCGGGTGACGATACGTTCCAGTGGGATCCGGGCGACGGCAGCGACACCGTCGAAGGCCAGGACGGCACTGACACCATGCTGTTCAACGGCGCGAATATCGCGGAAAAGATCAACGTGTCCGCGAACGGCGGCCGCGTTCTGTTCACGCGTGACATCGCCAACATCACCATGGATCTGAACGACACGGAGCACGTGGTGTTCAACGCGCTGGGCGGCGCGGACGAAGTCACTGTGAACGACCTGTCCGGCACCGATACAACCCAGGTGGACGTGAATCTCGCGGGCACGCTCAACGGCACCACGGGTGACGAGGCGGCGGACAACGTCATCGTCAACGGCACCGCGGGCGACGACGTCGCGCAGCTGTTCAGTGACGCCTCAGGCATCCATGTACTCGGCTTGGCGGCAGTGGTGACCGTGACAGGTGCCGAAGGCGCGCTCGACAGCCTCACGATCCGCGGCGGCGCTGGCGACGACGTCATCGAAGCCTCCAACGTGCAGGCGGGCGCCGCGAAGCTTGTGCTCGACGGCGGCGAGGGGGACGACGTGATCATCGGGAGCGACGGCGATGACGTCCTCATCGGTGGTGCGGGCGATGACGTGTTGATTGGCGGCGGCGGCAACGACGTCCTGATGGCCGCGCCCGGCGACGATGTCGTGATCCAGGGGTTCACGGCGGGTGCCGGCCTCGGTGACACGCTCGACCTCGAAGGACGCGGCCTCACGTTCGACTGGCTCATGGCCCACACCGCCGACGTGAACGGCAACGCCGTGCTCGACCTTGGCGGTCAGCACATTACCTTCGACGGCGTGAGCGCTTCCTCGTTGAGCTCGGACGACTTTATGTTGGGTTGATCGGCCCTGCGCGGGCGAAGGTCGCACGGCCTTCGCCCACGCGACCTCGTCTGTTCAGAGTTCGTTCAGAGAGGCGTAAGTACATTCACCACCCCTCGCGCGAGCGAGATCACCTCATCAGGGAGCAGTGGTCATGTACCTCCGACGACTATCCGCCCTCGCCGCCGCGTGCGGCATCCTGCTTCTTTCGGGTTGCGGTGGTGGCGGCGACAATAGATTCGACGACGAGCCGGGAACCGTCACTACTCAGATATACAGTGATCCGGTTTTCGACGGCGACATCGAGCAGCTGTCGCCCAACGTCTACACGGTTACCCAAGGCATGTCGTCCAGCGTGCAGAGTGTTCTGGCCGGCATCGATCCAGTTGGCGGGACCGAATTCCGCGCGTTTCTCGACTTCCCGCTGGGCGGCGCGGGCGGTGTGCCGGGCGACGCAGTCATCGACTCCGCGTTCCTCGAAATCTACATCGACAACCTCGATCCCCTGAGTGGCCGACTGCCGCTTCGAGTGGACCTCGTCGAATTTCAGCCGCCCACGCTGGTCGGCACCGACTTCAGCCGTTCAGAGCAGCCTGCCCTCGCCTCAGTTGTGTTGACTCCGGACATCTCGCGCTCAGACGTCGGCACGTACGTGCCGATCGACGTGACTTCGTTGATGCGCGAAGCGCAGCGGCTCGGCGTCGCGGACTTCCAGGTGCGGATCATGGAAGACCTGGGCCCCGCCATCTCGGTGCTGATGGTTATCGACAACTCGACCGGACCGAACCGCCGCTCGTTCGCGCCGCTGCTGACGGTGACTTACTTCTAAATCGGGGCACTGCGCGCGTAGCTATACTACGCGCATGCCTTTCGAGACCGTCTTCGACATTCGCCAGGCGGATTGCCAGTGGAGGCGTTCTCGTATTCGAGAATGGACGCCGGACAGGGCTTTCACACGTTCTCGGAGAACGGCGTTCCCATCCACAACGGCGAATGCCTGCGAATCCTTCACCTGCGGAACGACATTCTGAAACTGGAATCGGCTGGAGACTCATGCAACACGCCCTCTCGGTAACGCGCCAGGAAAATTTCGCCGCCTGGTATCAGGCCGTCGTCGACCAAGCCGATCTCGCCGAAGAATCGGGTGTGCGCGGATGCATGATCATCAGGCCGTGGGGCTATGGCGTGTGGCAGCGGATGCAGGAGTTGCTGGACAAGCGCATCCGCGAGACCGGCCACGAGAACTGCTACTTCCCGATCTTCATCCCGCTCAGTTTCATCGCCAAAGAAGCCGAGCACGTCGAAGGCTTCGCGAAAGAAATGGCCGTCGTCACGCATCATCGGCTGAAGATGATCGACGGCCAGCTCCAGCCCGACCCCGACGCAAAGCTGGAAGAACCGCTGATCGTCCGTCCCACGTCGGAAACCGTCATCGGCGCCGCCTTTCAACGCTGGGTCCGCTCATACCGCGACCTGCCATTGCTACTGAACCAATGGGCAAACGTCGTGCGCTGGGAAATGCGCCCTCGCCTGTTCCTTCGCACCGCCGAGTTCCTCTGGCAGGAGGGTCACACGGCGCACGCCACCGAGCAGGAAGCGCTCGAAGAAACGATGCGCATCCTCGAGCTCTATCGCTCCTTCGCCGAAGACGCGCTGGCGATGCCCGTGATCGCCGGCGAGAAGCCGCCGCACGAGCGCTTCCCCGGCGCGGACAACACTTTCTCCATCGAAGCGATGATGCAGGATGGAAAAGCCTTGCAAGCGGGCACGAGCCACTATCTCGGCACGCACTTCTCACGCGCGCAGAACATTCGCTACCAGACTGAGCATGGGGATCTGGCTTACGCGCACACGACGAGCTGGGGTGTTTCCACGCGGCTCGTCGGCGGCGTGGTCATGACGCATGGTGACGACGACGGTCTACGACTGCCGCCGATCATTGCGCCCAAGCAGATCGTCATCGTGCCGATTCTGCGGGACAAGCCCGAGGACGCCGCTGTAGTCGAATACTGCGAGGCGCTGGGCGCGGAGCTGCGCACATTGTCCGCATTCGGTGAGCCGCTCCGCGTGCAGGTCGATCGAAAGCCCGGCCGACCGATCGACAAGCGTTGGAACTGGGTCAAACGCGGCGTACCGGTCCTCTGCGAGATTGGCGGACGGGATGTGTCCTCCAGCGCGGTGTCCTTCAGCCGGCGCGATCGCTTGCGCAAAGGCGAGAAGATCGACACGGCGAACCTGCCGCGCGCCGAGTTCGTGAGCACAGCCGCCGCGCTGCTCGCGGACATTCAAGCATCACTGCACCGTGAGGCGAGCGAGCGACTCCGTGCCAACATCCGCACCGACATCACAACGTTCGACGACCTGCAGAGCTACTTCCAGACTGGCGAGAGCGAGTTCCGCGGATGGGTCAGCATCCCGTGGTCCAGGCCTTCGGGAGATGCGCTGGAGCGGGTGCAGGCTCAGCTCAAAGCGGCGAAGCTGACCATCCGCAACGCGCCGATGAAACAGGATTCCGTCGGCGGCAAGCGCTGCATTTTCAGCGGTGAGCCGGCGACGGAGCTCGTGCTGGCCGGGCGCACGTACTAAGAAGTCTTGCGCGCGGGCACCGGATTGACCCAGCCCCAGGGCGGAGTCAGATCCGCAGTCCCCGGTCCCCAGCTACCCGGCGCGTACGGCGTCGGGGGGCTCGATATACCAAGCACCGGATCGACGATTCGCCACGCTTCTTCGACGTAGTCCTCACGCGCGAAGATCCCGGGATCGCCCGCAAGCGCATCACCGAGCACACGTTCGTAGGCGTCAAGGTCGTCGGCGGTCTCTGTCTCGCTCGCGAGCAGCTCGACACCGTGCCCGTTGATCTCACGCCCGCCTTCCATCACGGAAGCGCCGAGCGCAATCGCCATGTCGGGGCCGAGACGAAAACGCACATGGTTGGGCGGCAGCGAAAGCTCCGGGAACATCTTCGGCGCGGCACGCAGGTTCACGATGACTTCGGTCGCCGTGACGGGCAGGCACTTGCCCGCCCGGATGAAGAACGGCACATCCTGCCAGCGCCATGAATCGATCTCGAGTCGCAGCGCCAGGAAGGTTTCCGTGGTCGACTGCGGCCGGACGCCGGTCTCTTTGAGATAGCCCTGGAACTGGCCGCGCACGAGATCGCGCGCCTCGAGCGAGCGCACGGATCTCAGCACCTTCACTTTCTCATCGCGTACCGACTCCGAGTCGGGCCGCGCCGGCGGCTCCATCGCGACGTTACACAACACCTGGAACAGATGGTTCTGCACCACGTCGCGCAGCGTGCCGGTCTGGTCGTAGAACGTGCCGCGACCCTGGACGCCGAAATCCTCCGCCATCGTGATCTGCACGCTGCGGACGAACTTGCGATTCCACAGCGGCTCGAGAAACGCGTTGGCGAAGCGGAAGAACCGCAGGCCCTGCACCGAGCGCTTGCCGAGGAAGTGATCGATCCGAAAGATGTGTCGCTCGTCGAACGTCTTCAGCAGCAGCTGATTGAGCGCGCGCGCAGACTCGAGATCGTGCCCGAACGGCTTCTCCACGATCACGCGTGCGCCCTCGGCGCAGCCCGTGGCCGCGAGCTGCTCCACTACCTTGGCGAACAGCGATGGGGGAATGGCGAGGTAATGCGCGGCGCACCTCGCATCGCCGAGTGCCTTGCGCACGGCGCGAAACGTCTCGATATCGGCGTAGTCGCCGTCCACGTACCTGAGCGCGGCAGACAGCTTCTTGAAAGCCGCCTCGTCCAGGCCACCGTGCTCGCTGACGCTATCCCGGGCGCGCGCGCGTAGCTGTTCCAGATTCCAGCCGGCTTTGGCGACGCCGATGACCGGAACGTTGAGCGTCCCGTGGCGGGCCATGTCCTGCAGGGCGGGGAATATTTTCTTGTAGGCCAGATCACCGGTTGCACCAAAGAACACCAGGGCATCGGCGGGTTCGAGCGAGCGAATGGGGGTATCCATCAATGGCCTGCGAGCAAGTGCTATTCCTACCACACGCAACCGAAACGGGTGACGTTCGTTGTGTAAGGATGAGCGCAAAAGGTGTCATCTATATTCTGGCGGGGATCGTTCTGGCGGTCCTCGTTGTCGCCAACTGGTCGCTGCTGAGTGGCCCCGTCGAGCTGAATCTGCTCGTCGCGCGCTTCCAGGCGCCGCTCGCGCTTCTGCTTCTGCTCTTCGCCGGCATCGTCCTGCTGGGCAGCCTGAGCGTGCAGGCCCTCAAGGAATACGCCTGGCGGCGCGAACGGCGCACATTGGCGAGCCAGCTGGAAGCCGCTCGCCTGATCGCCGAGAAGGAGGAAGCCTCCCGCACCGGTGCGTTGAAGGCGACCCTTCAAAACGAGCTCGCCGCGATTCGGGCGCAACTCGATCGCGTGCTGGCGAGACAAGGCTCGTCGTTCGAACGGGCGAACGACACCCTGCCCTCCGAGGCGCTCGAGCCCCAGCTCGTTCCTCCGCGCGAATCGAACGGCCGCGGTTCGTACTGACTACCGCGCCAGGCGCTATGCTCGCTCGCCTGGACAGTGAGCGAGATGGGTTGTGAGCGAGCGTCTTGTCGTCATCCTTGCACCGCCTGATGTGACCCTGTTGGATGTAACGGGTCCGTGGGAGGTGTTCTGTCGAGCCGCGCTCTACGTTCCCGGCGCGTATCGGGTCGTGGTGGCATCGACCGGTGCCGAGCTGCAGGTACGGACCAAGTTCGGGCTGCACCTCACCTGCCACTGTCCGCGAGCCGAAGTTGATCCGGGCGCGGATACGGTGCTCGTCGCCGGCAGCGAAGAAGGCGTATCCGGACAGGCTGATCCGCAATTCCTCAGCTGGCTGCGCGACCGCTTCTCGAGCGCGCGGCGCTTCGGCTCGATCTGCACGGGCGCGTTCTACCTCGCGCACGCCGGTCTTCTCGCCGGTCGACGCGCGACGACTCACTGGCGCTATCTCGACAGATTGAGCGAGCAGTTCCGCGACGTGCGCGTCGAGCCCGATCCCATCTTTGTTCGCGACGGCAAGGTGTACACCTCCGCCGGCATCAGCGCGGGAATCGATCTGGCACTTGCGCTGGTGGAAGAGGATTGCGGCGTGAAAGTCGCGCAGTCGGTCGCACGGGACTTGGTCATATTTCTGCAGCGTCAGGCAGATCAGCCACAACTCAGCGCGACTCTTCGTCAGCGCACCGCCGATCGCGATTCCATGCGGGAATTGCAGCGGTGGCTGCCGGACCATCTGGATCACGTCTCAGGTGTCGCAGACATGGCCGCATTCGCCAACATGAGCGTGAGAAACTTCGCGCGGCTTTTCAAACGCGAAACCGGCTCGACTCCCGCCGAGTATCTTCGCCGCCTGCGCGCCGAAGCGGCGCAACGGCGCCTCGAGCACGGTTCGGGAAAGAGATTGCAGGTCGCCGCGCAGGTGGGGTTCGGAAGCGCGCGGTCATTGCAGCGTTCGATGAAACGAAAATAGATTGGCCGAAACTGTCCACGGGACGTCGCGGCGCCTTTGTTTCTTCGTCGTAGGCTTTTCGCATGAATACACGACGAGAGTTCACAAAGGGTGCGCTGGCGTCACTCGCCGCGGTCTTCGCCGCCAGTAGATCAGCCGGCGCGGCGACGAGCACGTTCGATACGTTGCGCGACAAGCCGCTCCGCGTCGGCGTCCTGATCTTCGAGCGCATGGATCAGATCGACTTCACCGGACCCTTCGCGGTGTTGTCGAGGCTTCCGAACGCGTCGCTCACCGTGTTTTCGAAAGACGGCCGCCAGATTCGCGATCACAAGGGCTTGCGCCTGACGCCCGATCTCGCATTGGATCACGCGGATAACTTCGACGTGCTGCAAATCCCCGGCGGCCCGGGGCAGGAAGCATTGATGGACGATGACGCCGTGCTGTCGCTGATCCGTCGGCAGATGGATGCGCGGCGGGTGCTGTTCTCGGTTTGCACCGGCGCACTCATTTGTGGCGGGGCCGGCGTGCTGCGAGGACGGCAGGCGACGACTCACTGGTCCGCGTTCGAACTGCTGCCGCTCTTCGGGGCAAAACCCGTGCGTTCACGCGTGGTGGTCGACGGGCCACTTATCACAGCTGCAGGAGTGACGGCCGGCATCGATGGCGCACTGACCTTGGCGGCGCTCCTGCGTGGCGAAGCGGTCGCCCAGCAGATTCAGCTCGACATCCAGTACGCACCGGATCCGCCATTTCATTCAGGCGACCCCCTGACCGCGCCACGCGATGTGCTCGACGCCGTCCAGGGTCGCTATGCCCCGCTCACGCAAGCCCGGCGCGAAACGGCGAAGCGGATCGCGACGAAGCTAGGCGTCTGAGGCTCGCTCAAACCGGCGGCGGATTTCGCTCGGCGAACTGCCGCTGGTGCCAGTACGGATACGCCGGCGTCACCGCACTTGCCTCATCGAGCTTCGCGATGTGCTCTTTAGTCAGCTGCCAGCCCACCGCCCCGAGATTCTGGCGAAGCTGCTCCTCCGTGCGCGCACCGATGATTACGTTCGCCACCGTCGGTCGCTGCAGCAGCCAGTTGATCGCGATCTGAGGCACGGTTTTTCCCGTCTCGCGAGCGACTTCGTCCAGCGCATCGACTACGCGATAGAGGTACTCGTCAGGTACCGGCGGGCCACCCGCGACCGAGAGCTTCGAGTTCATGCGACTGGTTTCCGGCAACGGCTGACCGCGACGGATCTTGCCGGTGAGCCGCGCCCAGCCGAGCGGACTCCACACGATCGCGCTCACCTTATGAGCAACGCCGAGCGGCATCAGCTCCCACTCGTAGTCGCGACCGATGAGCGAGTAGTACGCCTGGTGCGCGATGTGCCTCGACCAGCCATACCGTTCCGAAATCGAGAGCGACTGCATGAGATGCCAGCCGGAGAAGTTCGAGCATCCGATGTAGCGGATCTTCCCCGCGCGTACCAGATCATCGAGCGCGCTCAGCGTCTCTTCGACAGGCGTCGTCGCGTCGAACCCGTGGAGCTGATAAAGATCGATGTAGTCCGTTTTCAGGCGACGCAAGCTGCCTTCGACAGATCTCAGCAACGCATAGCGAGAAGACCCGACGTTGTTCGCGCCCTCGCCCGAACGGAAGGCGCCTTTCGTCGAGATGATCGCCTTATCCCGCTTGCCCTTCAGTGCCGCGCCCAGGATTTCCTCGGCGGCGCCGCCAGAATAGACGTCAGCGGAGTCGAACATGTTGAGACCCGCCTCGAGGCAGACATCGATGAGCCGCGTGGCCTCACTGACGTCCGAAGCGCCCCACGCGCCAAAGAACTCACCCCGGCCGCCGAAGGTACCTGTTCCGAGACTGAGCGCCGGAACCTTGAAGCCCGACGCACCGAGTTGCCTGTATTCCATCCGAGTTTCCTTCACGCATCGCCAATGGCGCGCAGCCACTGTAACTCAAGGCGCACCGCGAAGTCCCCTGGCCCAATCAGGGCCTGGTACGCGTCCGTGCTCCGCAACCGGCGAAACGAAGGAATCGGATTTCACGAGCACGAAGTCGCAGTCGAGCGCGTCCACGAGCTTGCTGGTGAGCGTACCGACGAGCGCCGAAAGACCTCGCTTACGTGTAAGCGCGCCGAGGATCACGAGGTCATAGCCGTGACTCACGGCGAACTCCGGGAGCGTGTCCTCAGCCGTTCCCTGCAGAATATGCGGCTTTTCGCGGCCCACTCGAAATTCGTTTACGAGCCGATCGAGCGATTCGCGGCGGCGCGCCGCTCCGTCCCGATCCGCGGCGTTGGATTCGCTGTACACGACATCCAGCTGGCCACCGCATCCCAGGGTGAGGAATCCCGCAGTCTGCAGGATCGACCGCGCAAGACTGCCGTTGCTTGCATCGGAAACGTCGACAGCAGCAGCGAATCGACCCGCCGCGCTCCACGGCCGCCCGCGCGTGAGCATCAGCGGCGCCGGGCAGGCGCGCGCGAGCTGCCAGTCGTTCGCGTCGAGCGTGAATCGCTGCAGGGGGTGATGGCCCGCGGCGCTCTTGATCACGAGATCCGGTTTCGTTTCGAGCACCCGGTGCACGATCGCCTCATACAGCGGACTCGCGTTCGCCACATGAGTGGTGACCGCTACGTCCTCCGCGATCGATCGGCGAATCGACTCCAGATACTGCAAACCGCCCGTCACGCAGGCGCGATTCGCCTCCACCAGGCCCGCCGGATCGTAGCTATGGCGCAGCGAGTACGCGCGCTCGGAATCGCAAAGGAACAACTCCACGCGCGCCCGAAAATGCCGGGCCAGCACCATGGCCTTTGCGACGACGTGCCGGCTCTCATCGGCCGGATCGATAACTGCCAGGATCGAGGTGAGCTTGTCCACGTGCGGTGCCTCAGTGATTGGGCTCGATGCTGCCCCGTTGGGCGCGTGCGCGCATGCGCGAGCTTGCGTAGCGACCTGTGGAAACTCCTTAGCTTCTCTGCCCCGGGCTCGGCCATACTTTCGCCAATGCCGTCACGTGAAATCGAAGCGCTGCTGGAGGCAGCCGTCGACGCCGTGGTCATGATCGACTACCGCGGCACTATCTCTGCGTTCAACCGTTCGGCCGAGCGGCTGTTCGGCTACACCGCCGACGAGGTAGTCGGGCAGAACGTGAGCGTGCTCATGCCGGCGCCCTGGCGCGCGGAGCACGACGGTTACCTGGAGCGCTACGCGCGCACCGGCATTCCGCACATCATCGGCGTCGGGCGCGAAGTCGAAGGCCAGCGCAAGGACGGCTCGCGATTCCCGGCGTTTTTGTCGGTGGGTCGTGTCGCCGATTCTGATCCGCCGCGCTTCGTCGGATTCGTGCGTGACGTGACGACCGAGCGGCTCGCGCTTGCCAGCATTCAGGCCGAGCGTGACCACGCGGAGAGCCGCCGCCGCGAGGAGGAGGAAGCCCGCCGTTTGCAGGAGCGCCTCACGCACGTATCGCGCATGGCCACGATGGGCGAAATGGCCGCCGGCATTGCACACGAGCTGAACCAGCCGCTCAGCGCCATCGCGACGTACGCGCGTGCGTGCGAGCGCTTCCTCAATTCCGCGCAGCCCGACCTGCCGGAAACACTCTCGTCGCTCGCCGAGATCAGCCTCGAAGCGATGCGTGCCGGCGAGATGATCCGCCGGCTCCGCCAGCTCGTGAGCAGCCAGCCGAACGACCGTGTCCCGACGCAGATGAACGATCTCGTGCGTGATCTGGGCGTGCTGATGCAGGCTGACGCGCGGGTGCATCGGACGCAGATCGATTTCGACCTGACGCCTGATCTGCCCCTCGTACACGCGGATCAGGCGCAGCATCAGCAGATGGTGCTGAGCCTGGTTCGGAACGCCATCGAGGCGCTCGCTGACGCCGGCGTCAGCGGACGCACGGTCGTGATTCGCACTGCTCGCGCGCCGGACGGCCGCGTCGAGCTGAGCGTCTGCGACAATGGACCCGGTGTCGCCGCCGATATGGTCGATCGGCTGTTCATGCCTTTCGTCACGACAAAGGCCAGCGGCACGGGGCTCGGTCTCGCCATCAGCCAGACCATCGCGCAGACGCACGGCGCCACACTCGCCTATCGGGCGAATGTGCCGGCCGGGGCCTGTTTTTACGCGCGCTTCAATCCGGTCGAGGAACACGCATGAAAGATCCCGCACCTACCGTGTACATCGTCGACGACGACAGCGGCGTGCGCTCGTCCATTCGCGTGCTCATGAAGTCCGTGGGGTTGCCGGCGATGCCTTTCGCATCAGCGAAGGAATTTCTTGCCGCGTATCACCCGAGCAATCCGGGCTGCCTGGTGCTCGATATCCGCATGCCGGGGATGAGCGGGCTCGAGCTGCAGGAGGTATTGAACGAGCGTGGGGCTGTTATTCCCGTCATTTTCATCACGGGGCATGGGGATATTCCGATGGCGGTGGAGGCCATGCGGCACGGCGCGTTCGACTTCCTGCAGAAGCCGTTTCGGGATCAGGATCTGATCGATCGCATCCAGCAGGCGATGGCGCGCGATGAGGAGACGCGACAGTCATTGCAGGAACACAGCCGCATCCGCGCGCGCATCGCTTCGCTCACGCCGCGTGAGAAGGAAGTTCTCGAGCTCCTGACCTCAGGTAAAGCGAACAAGATGATGGCGCAGGACCTGGGGCTCAGCCAGCGCACGGTCGAGATTCATCGCGCGCATGTGATGGAGAAGATGGGCGCGAAGTCGGTTGCGCAGCTCGTGCGCATGGTGATGGATCTGGAGTATCGCGGAGCGCCGCCGGAGCGGTGAACTGCCGCGGCGCTCGCGGCGCACGCTGGAGCGGATGGTGGCTCGCGCTTCAGTATCGATACTCCTCGTAACTCCCGGACGCGGTATTGCGGTGTTCGTTGCGCCAGGTTGCGCGCCCGGGAGCGCAGTGCGACCCTACGCTCCGAAAGAATCGTGACAGTCCTGGCATGTTCACTTCAGAACTCGTTCGCCGCGTGCTGGACTCCGCGCCAGACGCCATGGTCATCATCGATGCCGAAGGCACCATCGTCTTCGCCAATCGTCAGGTCGAATCGCTGTTCGGCCACGAGCCCGCGCGCCTCGTCGGCCAGAAAGTGGAAGTGCTGCTGCCCGACCGATTCCGCGCACGCCACATCGGGCACCGGGCCGCGTACGTTGGCAACACGCGCGTGCGGCCGATGGGCACAGGGCTCGATCTCTTCGCCCTGCGCAAGGATGGCTCGGAGTTTCCCGTCGAAATCAGCCTGAGTCCCGCGGACGACAACGGCCGCCCGCTCGCAGTCGCCGCAATACGGGATACCACCGAGCGACGCGAGATCCAGAATGCGCTGCGCGAAGCGCGGGAAGCGGCCGATCGTGCCAACAGCGCCAAGAGCCGCTTTCTCGCCACCGCCAGTCACGACCTGCGCCAACCGCTGCAAGCGCTGTCGCTGCTGAACGGCACCATGCGGCGAATGATGAAAGACGGGCCGGTCGCCGAGGCGCTTTCGCAGGAAGAACAAACGATCAGTGCGATGTCGAGGCTGCTGAACACGCTGCTCGACGTCAGCAAGCTCGAATCGGGCGCAATCAAGCCCGAGATCACAGACTTCAAAGTAGCGGCGCTGTTCGAGGAAATGCGCGCGGAGTTCGCGGCGCTGGCAGCGAGCAAAGGGCTCCGGCTCGAAGTGGAGGCATGCGCGGATCGGGTGCACTCGGATCCGTCGCTCGTAGGCCAGGTGGTGCGCAACCTCGTGGCGAACGCCATCAAGTACACGAGCGAAGGGCGGGTTCGCCTGCGGTGCTTGCACGACGACGCCGTCGTGCGCCTCGAAGTGCTCGATACGGGCCTCGGCATTCCGCCGGCCGAGCTCAAACGGATCTACGACGATTTCTATCAGATCGGCGTTCCGGCCAACGCGTCGCGCGACGGGTATGGGCTTGGGCTCAGCATCGTATCGAGAATCGTCGAGCTGCTGCAGTTGAAGCTGGATGTGGAGTCGGAAGTCGGCAAGGGTACTGTTTTCGTTCTGTCGCTACCGGCGAGCGAGGCGCAGGGAGATGCGCACATTGCCCCAGCCGAAAACGCAGCGTCGAAGGCCGCCTCGCCTCCACCCGCACGCGTGCACGTGCTGCTGGTCGAGGATGACGCCCGCGTTCGCAACGCCACTCGAATGCTGCTCAAAGTCGAAGGCTACGACGTGACGCCTGCGGCCTCGCTCGCCGAAGCGATGGAAGCGCTGAAGGTCAACCCCGGTTTCGGGCTCCTCGTCACCGACTACCATTTGGGAACCGACGAAACCGGCCTTCAGGTCATCGAGGCGATCCGCGCGCGCCTGGGTGCAAATTTCCCGAGCGTGCTCGTGACGGGGGATACATCCACCGCCCTGCACGCACACGAAAACGACGCGCGCCTCCGTATGGCGAGCAAGCCGATCAATCCGGATCAGTTGCTCGCGCTGCTCACGGAACTCGTGCCGCGTTGAGACACTGCCTTCACGCTGCCCACCCGCCGGAGTCTTACTTCTGCCTTACTTTGCCTGGGTAAGCTTTGCTTTGGTGCTGAGCTACGCCATGTGGCAACTCGATCCGCAGGCACTGGGCTGAGAGCGCAGGCGCGCCTCCCCATGCGACGCGGTTCACACCCGCAACCCAGCACTCAACAGACGCCGCACTAGCACAATCCGCCAGTCGCCACCTCCGAGACTTCGCTCACACATCCCCCTCGCGCTTCAAAATAAGTTAGCTGCCAGAAGTGGGTGGCAATTACGGAGCCCTCGTTGATTTCACTGTTGCGCAGGCTGAATCCCTTGCGGTTGCCGGTTCGGGCCCGCCTGGGATTGATCCAGCTGTTCCTCGTTGCCTCCCTGGCCGTCGTCGCTGGGATGGCGTGGCATCGCCTGAGCATCGAGCGCGCGCTGGGAGAGCAGCTCGCCCTGCTCAGCCGCGCCGAGCGTTACCACCTCAATGGCGACAACCTGCACGACGCTCTTCATGCGGACGTGGAGCATGCGCTGCGCAGCGCCGCCGCGAATCCTGCCGAGAGCGCGAAAGCGTTGACCAGTGCACGCGAGAACGCCCGTCACTACACCGCAAATCTCAAAGCGCTGGACGCGCTGGATTTTCCGGCGGACCTCGAGCAGCTCCTGGATGAGAATCGCGCCGCGGCCGAGGCATACATCGCGTCGGCCAATCGAATAGTCGCGCTGGCTGCAACGGACCGCGCGCAAGCTCTGCAAGCGGAACCGGCATACTCCGATGCATTCGAGGATCTGCTGGACCGGAACGATCGCATCACCGAGACCATCGCAGCGAGAGTCGATCTCGCTGAGCGTCAGGTGCTGGATACAGAGAACGCCGGCAAGTTCTGGATCGCCGCGACCGTACTGCTTACGGTGCTGATCGCGTGGCCTTTCGTCGCGCTCATCGCGCACTCCATCCGCCGCTCGCTCCGGCAGGTCAGCGACGCCGCGCGAGCGCTGGCGGCGGGCAATCTCGCCGCACGCAGCGAGGTGGCCAGCCAGGACGAAGTAGGCGAGCTCGCCACGGCCATGAACAAAATGGCCGACGACCTGCAGAACATGGTGGACAAATTACTGGCCGAGGCCGATCGCGATGCGTTCGCTGCGCAACTCGGTCAAGCGCTCGAGATGGCCGAGTCCGAATCGGATGTGCGCGAAGTCGTGAGCCGGGCGATGCCGCAGATTGCCGAGAACCTGCCCACCGAGCTGCTGGTCGCCGACAGCGCCCGTAACAACCTGTCCCGCTTTGCGCAGAGTCCGACGGCGGGCGCGCCCGGATGCGATGTGGAAGGTCTGTCCGGTTGCGCGGCGGTTCGCCGGGGAACGCCGCTCGTGTTCGCCGACAGCGATGCGCTGAACGCATGTCCACGCTTGCGCAATCGGGCCTGCGGGCCGGTCTCTGCGGTATGCGTTCCGCTGTCGTTCATGGGGCGCTCGTTCGGAGTTCTGCACGCCGCCGGTACGGTGCGCAAGACACCCACTGCGCAGAAAACAGCACAGCTGGCTGCGCTCGCCTCCCAGGCCGGAAGCCGCATCGGCACATTGCGAGCCTTTGCACACACCAATAGTCAGGCGAAGACCGATGGGCTCACAGGTATCGGCAATCGCCGCGCGATCGAAGAAGTGGTTCAGGAGCTGAACACTTCCGGAGCACCTTATGCCTTCGCGCTAGCCGACCTCGATCGATTCAAGCAACTCAACGATTCACTGGGCCACGCGGCGGGCGACCGGGCGCTGCGTCTCTTCGCGGACGTGTTGCGTCAATGCGTGCGGGACGGAGACTACGTGGGTCGATGGGGCGGCGAGGAGTTTGCACTCGTGTTCCGGAATGCGAGTGCGGCGGCCGCATTCGAGGTTGTCGAACGCGTTCGCGCGGGACTTGCCGAGGAACTGCTCACCGCAGGTGGCCCCGCGTTCACCGCGAGCTTCGGAGTTGCCGACTCGACGATGAGCGACTCGTTCGACTCTCAGCTGCGCATGGCGGACGAGGCGCTATACCGCGCGAAGGCGGCGGGGCGCGACCGTGCCTGCATACATGGGGAGCCGCAGCTGCCGAGCGCGAGGTCTGCGCTCGCCTGATCGAGGGCGGGCTGGGAGAAGGCCAGCGCGGTACGGTGGAACGCGATGAGCGCGTCCGTGCAAGCGTTTGGGAACGATCCTGCGCGGAAAGCTTTTCTTGATGCCCGGTTGTGACACCGATCAGGCACGCCGCCTACGGGTTGGGCAACGAGGTCCCGCATGTCCAGACAACTACTCGGATTGGCCGTCTCCCTGCTTGTGACCTTCGCCGCGGCCGCCGTCGGTGCGGTCGCATCGATTCAGGCCGCTTCGTTCTATTTGCGGCTCGAGCGCCCCGCGTGGGCGCCGCCGGCCAGTGTGTTCGGGCCGGTGTGGAGCGTGCTATACGCCCTGATGGCCGTCGCCGCGTGGCTCGTCTGGCGCAAGGGCGGATGGCGAGTCCAGCGCAGCGCGCTGACGCTCTTCCTGGTGCAGCTCATTCTGAACGCGCTTTGGAGCTGGCTCTTTTTCGGCTGGCACCGCGGCGGGCTGGCGTTTGCGGATATCGTGGTTCTGCTCATCAGCATCGTCGCCACGCTCATCGCGTTCTGGCGCGTGGATCGGGCCGCCGGCGCTTTGCTCCTGCCCTACCTCGCGTGGGTGGCGTTTGCGTCGGCGCTCAACTTCACCGTGTGGCAACTCAATCCGCAGGAGCTGGGATAGCGCCGGCAGAGGCTGATCAGTACTGATCAATCGGAACGATCGGCGGCCGCTCACGACACAAGCTGACGGCGTAGTCGTGAACAGGCGAATGCGCGACGTTTCCGCACGGCTTCACCTCGAAGACAAAGCTCGCCGTCAGTTGGCGCTTGTGCATTCCGTGCACATCGAACGTCGTAGCTCGTATATACCGTTCCGCGCCGTCGAGGAGACGCAGAGAGGCGTTGCTGTCCAGCGGATCGCCGGGCGGAGCGATGACGACAGGTTGGTCGTGAAGAATGGGTCCTTTGACTTTCCCATCAGGCCCGATCGAGAAGTGAAGGACCACCGACCCGGCCTGCCCCAGCCGAACCGAGGCAAATGCGTAGTAGCCGTTCGGATTCTCCGGCGCGACCATGCGAGGGGCCGCGCAACCCGCCATGACTGTGAGGGCGGCAGCGGCAAGTGCGATCGTCCAGCGTGCACTTCCTGTTTTCATGGAGCCTCCTGCACCCGATCTTACGTGAAACTACCTAGCACGTAGGCAAGCGTACGAATCGAAGCCACCGCGCGGGCCGGCGAGCATGGAGCCCATGAACCAGGAACGCGGAACGGGCTGATCGATGATCGCGTTCCTCGAGGCCCGCCGCGCGGGCCTTCTTGCGTGGGATCACATCGGGCGCAACGTCGTCGCCGGCGTCATTGTCGGCATCGTCGCACTTCCACTCGCGCTCGCATTCGCGATTGCTTCAGGCGCGAAGCCTGAACAGGGCTTGTACACGGCCATCGTCGCGGGGGCGGCGACTTCGCTACTCGGTGGCACGCGGGTGCAGATCTCCGGACCGACCGGCGCGTTTGTCGCGGTGCTCGCGGGCATTACCGCGCAATACGGGATCGGCGGGCTTCAGGTCGCGACACTGATGGCGGGACTCATGTTGCTCGCGATGGGGATCGCCCAGCTTGGGAGCGTCATCAAGTTCATCCCCGGGCCGGTGATCGCGGGATTCACGACCGGCATCGGCGTGATCATCTGGACCGGGCAGTGGAAGGATTTTTTCGGGCTGCATCCCGCGGCGTCCGGCACGCACTTCCATGAGAAGACCTGGGCGCTCCTTCAGGCATTCCCCTCGCTCGACGTGCCCACTACCGCGATAGGCCTCGGCACACTGCTCGCCGTAGTGATCGGCACGCGCACGTTCGGCCACATCCCGGGGCTGAAGCGAGTGCCCGCGCCACTCTTTGCGATGCTGCTCGCCGTCGCCGTCCAGGCGATTTTCAAGTTTCCGCACGTCGCGACGATCGGCACTGCGTTCGGCGGCATCCCACGCACGCTGCCGGCGCTTACGTTTCCTGACGTTTCGCTGACTCAGGTATTCCAGCTCATCGGCCCTGCGTTCGCCATCGCGATGCTGGGCGCGATCGAATCGCTGCTCACCGCCGTAGTGGCGGACGGCATGATCGGCACGCGGCACGACTCGAACCAGGAGCTGATTGGCCAGGGCGCGGCCAACCTGCTCGCACCGCTCTTCGGCGGATTTGCCGCGACCGGCGCGATCGCGCGCACAGCCACGAACATTCGCAACGGCGCGACGAGCCCGGTCGCCGGCGTGGTCCATGCGATCTTTCTCGTGCTCGTGATCGTGGCACTCGCGCCGTGGGCGTCGGAGATCCCGCTTTGCGCGCTCGCGGCGATCCTGTTCTACGTCGCGTGGAACATGGCGGATCTTCCGCACGTCACGCGCCTGCTGAAACGCGCGCCGCGCGCGGACAAGCTGCTGCTCGTCACCACCTTCTGCCTCACGGTGTTCTTCGACCTGGTAGTCGCGGTGAACGCTGGCGTGATTCTCGCGGCCCTGCTCTTCATGCGCCGGATGGCGAGCACGGTAAGCGTGCGTGAAGAGGACGCCGACGGCATGGACGACGTCGCGCTACCCGCGAATGTGCTCGTCTACCGCATCGAAGGGCCGTTCTTCTTCGGCGCGGCGGAGAAGCTCGAACGTACGCTGGAGCGCGTGCAGCTGGACATCCGCACGGTCGTGATCCGCCTCGGCCGCGTGCCGTTCATCGATGCAACGGGCTTGCAGACACTCACTGAGATCATCGAGCGGTTTCACAAACGGCGCATTGGCGTGGTCCTTTGCGGTATCCACGCGGGCGTGGTGAAGGAGCTCGAAGCTGGCGGCGTGCTGCAACTCGTGGGCGAGGCGAACATCTGCCGCGATCTGAGGCAAGTGGCCCGCGCGGTGGGCGCCGAACCCGGAACATTCGACCGGCCACGTACCGATCTGGATGACCGCTGAATCTACCGCCCATGCCGGGGCGGGTTGGGAAACGCCGCGGTCGCCTTGACTCTGGACCATGGTCCACACTTTAGGATGTGGGCCGTGAACCCGGAGAGCAGTATGGACCAGATCGGCATTGGCACCCTCGCGCGGCGCGCGGGGGTCAGCATCGATACCGTGCGCTACTACGAGCGCGGCGGGCTCCTGTCGCCCCGGACGCGGCTTGCTTCCGGTTATCGGCGGTACAGCGAGGTCGAGGTGTCGCGGCTGCGATTCATCAGGCGGGCGCAGGCGTTGGGGTTCAGCCTCAAGGAGGTGAAAGACCTGCTGGCGATTTCCGGCCAGCGCGACGTGGCGCGCATCAAGTGCCGGGCGCAGGAGAAGCTCGCGGATGTCGAGCACCGGATCGCCGAGCTGGAGCGGGTTCGCGACGGCCTGTCGAAACTGATCAGAGCCTGCCCCGGACACGGACGCGCCGCGGACTGCCCGATCCTGAAAGCGCTGGGCGACGAGGAGTTGCCGTGAGCAAACACGAAACGCCGAAGAGTTGTTGCGCAAAGCCGAGCGAAGCGCAGGGGACGCACGATTCCCCCCACTCGCACGGGCCGCACGATTCGCATGGTCCGCATGGCCCACACGACCCGCACGATTCGCAGGGTCCCCATGGTCCCCATGGCCCGCACCATCCGCACGGCTCGCACGGCCCACACGACCCGCACGATTCGCACGATTCGCACGATTCGCATGGTCCGCATGGCCCGCACCATCCGCACGGCTCGCACGGTCCGCATGGCCCACGCGACCCGCACGATTCGCAGGGTCCCCATGGTCCGAGCGGCGCGCATCGCGCTCAGTCGCCGCCGGCCGCCGCCACTGCCATCTACACCTGCCCAATGCATCCGCAGATCCGCCAGGGCGGTCCCGGCCATTGCCCGATCTGCGGCATGGCGCTCGAGCCATTGATGCCCACGGAAGTCGACGACGACACCACGCTGCAATCGGTCAAGCGTCACTTCTGGACCGCCGCCGCCCTGAGCATTCCCGTGGTACTGGTTGCGATGGTGCCGCATCTAATCAATCTTCACCTGACACCCAGTGCCGCTCGACTGCTGCGCGCAGTGGAGCTGATCCTCACGCTGCCGGTCGTTGTCTGGGCCGGCGCCGACTACTACCGCCGCGGCTGGATGGGCATAGTCAATCGTTCGCCGAACATGTACACGCTGATCGGCCTCGGCGTGCTCGTGGCTTACGTTTACAGCCTGTTTGCCACCTTCGCGCCCGCCGCCTTCCCGCCTGAGATGCGCGACGAACACGGCATGGTGGGCGTCTACTTCGAGGTCGCGTCCGTCATCATCGCGCTCGTGCTGCTTGGTGAGTGGCTCGAGCTTGCCGCGCGCGGACGAACGAGCCTCGCCATCCGCCAACTGCTGGGCCTCGCCCCAAAGACCGCGCGTCGCGTGCGACCCGACGGCACCGACGAAGACGTGCCGCTCGACAGCGTCGCCGCTGGCGACAAAGTGCGTGTGCGCCCCGGCGAGAAAGTGCCCGTCGACGCCCGCATCCTCGAAGGCCGCACCACGATCGACGAGTCGATGCTGACTGGCGAACCGTTGCCCATCGACAAGGGCCCCGGCGATCGGGTCGTCGGCGCCACGCTCAACCAGACTGGCTCCGTCGTCATCGTCGCCGAGCGCGTCGGCGCCGACAGCATGCTTTCACAGATCGTCGCGCTCGTTTCCGAAGCGCAGCGAAGCCGCGCACCGTTGCAGCGGCTCGCGGATCACGTCGCCGTATGGTTTGTGCCCGCCGTAGTACTCATAGCCGGACTGACTTTCGCGACCTGGTGGTTCGTCGGCCCCGAGCCGCGATTGGCATACGCACTCGTGAACGCCGTCGCGGTGCTCATCATTGCCTGCCCGTGCGCCCTGGGGCTCGCGACACCGATTTCCATCATGGTCGCGAGCGGACGCGGCGCGCAGCTCGGCGTGTTGTTCCGGAACGCGGAAGCCATCGAATCACTGCGGCAGATCGACACACTGGTCGTCGACAAGACCGGAACACTCACGGAAGGCCGGCCTGCGCTCGACCGCGTACTCGTGGTCGAGCCGTGGAGGGAAAATGAGATCCTGGCCATCGCTGCCGGACTCGAGCGTTCCAGCGAACACCCGCTCGCTCGCGCCATTGTCGAAGGCGCGAAGGCACGCGCCATCGCACCCGCGAACATTACCGACTTCCAGTCGATCACAGGCCGCGGCGTCACCGGCACGTACAACGGCCAACGCGTCGCCCTCGGCAACGTCGCGCTCATGAACGACGTCAACGCATCTGTCGAAGGGCAGCGGAAGGAAATCGAGGCCATCCGCAACAGCGGCCGCACCGTAATGTTCCTCGCAGTCGACGGCCAGTTCGCTGGCGCGATCGTCGTCGGTGACCCCATCAAACAGAGCACGCCGGCGGCCCTCGAAGCGTTGCGCGCCGACGGCCTGCGCATCGTCATGCTCACGGGCGACGCACGCGGCACGGCCGAAGCCGTCGCGAGGTCGCTGCACATCGAAGAAGTGATCGCCGAAGTACAGCCAGCCGATAAAGCGAACGCCATCGAACGCCTGTCCCGAAGCGGCCGCCGCGTAGCCATGGCCGGCGACGGCATCAACGATGCCCCAGCCCTCGCACGAGCGCACGTTGGCATCGCAATGGGTACAGGCACCGACGTCGCGATGGAAAGCGCGCAGATCACGCTGGTAAAGGGCGATCTCATAGGCATCGTCAGAGCGCGCCACCTCAGCCGCGCCACGGTGCGCAACATCTGGCAGAACCTCGGGTTCGCGTTCGGCTACAACGCGATCGGCATCCCCATCGCGGCCGGCGTGCTGTATCCAGCGACCGGGCTTCTGCTGAGTCCGTTGATCGCCGCGCTCGCGATGAGTCTGTCGTCGGTTTCCGTTATCGGGAACGCGTTGCGCCTTCGCCGCTCGCGAGTCGAGCCTTGAGCGCCGCGACTTCGGCTTCAAGCTCTGCGATGCGTGCGTCGCGCTCGCCGAGCAACTCCCGCACATCCTCTTCCTCGAACCGACGCGGAATGTGCTGCGGGCAATTGGTGTCCCACGCCTTCACGGTGAACACGGTCACCTGATCTGCTTTCGCGCGATAGTGAGCGGGCATCAGCTTCGCGAGCAGCGCTTCGTCACCTTCAACGACGCGCGCCTCTCCCCAGATCTTCACACGCCGACGGTTAGCGTAGTCGATCAGGAAAAGCTGCGCCTTCGGATTCTCGGAAAGATTGCCCATGGTGATGTACTGGCGATTCCCCGTGAAATCCGCGAAAGCCAGCGTTTGATCGTCAACCACATGGATGAACCCCGGCGGCCCGCCCCGGTGCTGCACATACGGCTGCCCTTCGCGATTGGCGGTGGCGAGGAACACGCTTCGCTGGTTCGCGATGAAATCCGCAAGGTCAGGCGAGATCCGCGTATCCCACGATCCGTTTTCTTCCATCCGGGAATAGGCGCGCCGCGAACCCTTGCGCGCTTGCACCTCCTTCACGGTCGGCGTGAAGGCCACATCGCTCGAATAGGCGTGCTGTTCGGTCATGCACCCAAAATAGGACCGGCTGCGGTCGCCGACCAGCCCGTGCAACCGGGAGGCAGCCTCTCAGTTCGCGGAAGGCCCCCGCCCATCGCAGGATTCGCGGTGTGCGAGCCGTGCTAACCGCCCAGCGCCTTGCGCAACCGGGGCGCGGCAAAATCGATGAAGGTGCGAAGCTTCAGCGCCAGTGGCCCCTGCCCCGCGTGCACCAGGCTGACCGGCAGCGCACCCGGCTCGAACTGACGCAACACCACCTTCAGTTCGCCACGCTCGATCGCGCCCGCCGCCTGATAAGACAGCACACGCGTGAGCCCGACTCCGGCGACCGCCGCGTCGATGGCCGCTTCGACCGAATTCACCGCGAGCCGCGCTTTGACGGATACGGCCACATGGCGCCGCGCCCCACGCGAAGCGAACGTCCAGCCCGCCATCGGACCTTCGAGCGTGATACAGGGAATGCTCTCGAGATCCTGCGGCGTCTTCGGTGCAGCGTGCTCCGCGAGAAACGCAGGACTTCCGCAAACCACATTCGTGACGCCTCCGACCCGGATCGCGACCAGGCTGCTGTCCGGCAGCGCTCCAATCCGCACAGCCAGGTCGATCTGATCGTCGACCAGCTGAGCATTGCGATCCGAAAGCACGACGCGCGCATCGATCTGCGGATGCTGCGCCAGGAAGTCCCAAACGATCGGCAGCACATGCAGCCGCCCGAACACGACCGGCGCCGTCACTACTAGACTGCCGCGCAGATCCGTAAACTCGCCGGTGGCCATGCGCTCCGCGGTGCCCACTTCTTCGAGAATCTTTCTGCAGGCGGCCAGATAGTTGGCGCCAGCGTCGGTGAGCGCGAGCTTGCGGCTGGTGCGCAGGAGCAGCCGCGCGCCGAGATGCTCTTCCAGCTCCGCGATCTTGCGGCTGACGGTGGGAAGCGGCACCCGCAACCGACGGCTGGCGGCCGAGATACTGCCCGCCTCGACGGCCGCAACGAACAGGGACATGGCTTCGAATCGATCCATTGGCGGCGGACGTTAGCGGATCGACCGGGTCGGATGGAAGCAAACCTTGCATGCCCGCCGGAACGCTCGTATTTTCAGCTCGCCGCGCCCCTCGGGAGAACACCATCATGACACCCTGGGAAATCGACGCTCGTGAGCTCGTGAACTGCAATTGTTCGTACGGTTGCCCCTGCCAGTTCAACGCCCTGCCGACCCGCGGTTTTTGCGAAGCGATCGGGGTCATCATGATCGATCGCGGGCACTACGGAGCGACGCGACTCGACGGGCTGCGAGTGGGCATTGCGTTCAAATGGCCAGGGCCTATCCACGAAGGCAAAGGCCACGGGCAGATCGTCATCGACGCGCGCGCCGACGATGCCCAGCGCGAAGGATTGCTGAAAATTCTTTCCGGCCAGGACACCGATCCGTTTGCCACCGTTTTCGCGGTGTTCGCCGCGACCATGGAGAAGGTGTACGACCCGCTCTTTGTCAGGATCGACTGCGAGATCGATGTCGAAGCGCGGCGCGGGCGCGCGTCCGTGGCAGGCGTCCTGACGCTCGAGGGTCAGCCCATCCGCAATCCGATCACTGGCGCCGAGCATCGGGCGCGCATCGATCTGCCGGATGGGTTCGAGTACGAGCTGGCCGAGATCGGCTCGGGGACCAGCCGCTCGGAAGGAAACGTCGCGCTCGATCTGCGGGATAGCTACGCACAGTTCGCGCGGATCCATCTCAACAATCACGGTGTCGTTCGACACCGCGCGGTGGCCTGAGGCCTCAACGTTTCCGCATTGACTTGAGCGCCTGCCCGGCAAGCGCCCGAGCCGGCCTCGCGTAAATCGCGAGACCGGCCACGCTAGCGTCGATCAGTTCCAGTTGTTGCGTGAACGGAACTCTTTCGCCTGCTTTTCAGCCTCGTCCTGCGCCAGGCCATAGCGCTCCTGAAGCTTGCCGGCGAGCTGATCGCTCTTGCCTTCGAGCTGGTCGACCTCGTCGTCCGTAAGCTTGCCCCACTGCTCCTTGATCTTGCCCTTCATCTGTTTCCACTGGCCAGCAACACGATCGTTGTTCATAAGAAACTCCTTCGCTCTGTGAGCTAAACATGGAGCAATTCACATGCCGTAAAATCGCGCCGCACTCGTGAAGTTAATGAAACCCGCACGGTGCTCCCCGCGTTACATCCGCATGGAACATCGCTGTGGAAATAGAAGGATCGTCGAGGCGCGGGTCACCATCCGTACGCGCAGCGGGCTCGTAGCGCGCGGCGTATTGCAGAACGTGAGCGCCAGCGGCGCTCTCGTAAGCTCCCATCTGCCGCTGCCGCTTCATGCGACAGTGTTCGTGCAGATCGAAGCGACTGACACTCATCACCCGTTCTGCCGCGTGGCGCTCGCCGGCGAGATCTCACGTTTGACCGAGGATGGCTTTGCGATCGAATGGGCAGAGTTCGCGCCGCATACGCTGCGCGCGATCCTGCGCACGACGGAGCCTTGGCAGCTCGGCAATCAGAAGGCTGACGTAGGTTAGTGAGAGAGCGGCCGCCGATGGGTCGGCGGCCGCCTCAATCACTACTCGTAAGACTTCTCCGAGCCCGCTGCGTCCGCCGTCTTCGCACTCGCGAGGCGCTTGGCCATCTGCTTGTGCTGCTCCAACGTGGGCAACGTCTGTTTCGCAAACGACGCCAACTCCGGATCCGAGCCCGTCACCGCGCCCTGGAACAGCGCCACCGCTTCAGCGTGCGCCGCGTTCATGTGCTCCGCGTACGCACTATCGAAAGCCTTGCCGCTCTTCGAGTTCAGGCTCTGCACCATCGATTGATGCTCCGTATCGAGCGACGTGGGCACCGTCAGTCCTTTCTGCTTGGCGATCGAGGCGAGCTCCTCGTTGGCCTTGCTGTGATCGGAGACCATGCGCTCGGCGAACTGCTTCACCTTGTCGTCCTGCGACTTCGAGGCTGCGATCTTGCCGAGCTGCACTTCCGTCATGCCGGCCTGTGCGGCTTTCTTCACAAAGGTGGCCGGGATTGCGCCGTCCTGACTCGCCATCTTCAGCTGTGCGGTGCTCGGCTTCATGGCCGAGGCGCCGCGCTGATGAGGAGTGGCGGCAGCGGCGGCTTCAGGATCTTCCGTGGGGGCCGCTTCCGGCGTGCTCGAGCCTGTCGTCTCACGCTGATGGGGCGAGGACGCCGCGTTGGGATCGCCGGGGCCGCCGGGTGGCGCCGTGTCCTGGGCCTGGGCGGCGCCGGCGCCAGCGAGGACGCCTGCGAGCAGGATCAGCTTCGCGTATTTGTCCATGTCAGTCCTCCGCAAGGTAAGAGGACCTTTATATAAATTACGGCGCGCCGGCGGCAGCGGACCGAGCCGGGACGTACGGTGGGACCCTTCCTACACAGCGAACACGACGGCTACGCTTTTCACGCCAGGCACTTGCGTGCATGCTACGCCCCGTCGCCATTGCAGCGACTTTTCAACGACAAAAACGGCGGCTGTAGCTGATTTGGCGCAGTCGTCGACGCGACGGGGTACCTGTTTCTCGCACGTTCGCACTGACGCCGCCCGTACTCGGGCGGCTCTTATCCGGCTTCTACCCGCCCGGCGTGCGAGGCGCGCGCTTCTTCTGCTGCATGCCCGACGAGCTGAAAGCCCTGGGATCGGTCGGGAGCGTCTCGGCCAGCGCCAACGCTTGAGCTGTAGGCCTAAGGAAAATGCGCATCCCGTAGCGCTCGCGCGTGCAATAACCCTTGCGTTCGATGGCGTAAGACAGCGTCCCCACCGCAGCTGGCGTGATGCCGAGCGCCCGCGCCAGGCCGGTTGGGGGCGTGCCGAGCGGACCTGCTCCGCGCAGGGCGATCACGAAGCGCACTTCCGCGGGCGTCAGATCGTTCGACATGCCATTCCCTCTGCGACCCCTTCCCCGATCTTTGGAGGCTAGCGGTTCGCACGTTGGGCACACATCCGGGATTCTCGCGCCGGAGTTCGCAAATGCGAACGACCGACACCGGGTCGCAGCGTAGCGCGGCTCGATGAAAAGCAAAAGGCAAAGCCCATGACGACTTGCCCGATGTGCCGGCCAACTTTCGCGACCGGAGGTCGTAGTTGGTCACGCATGTCTCAGGGGTGGTGTCGGCCTCCAGAAGTCGAGGCACGACGTGACCGGTCACCGGTCGGCGGCGCGGGTGATGGAGGCGCCGCTTGAGTGCACATTCTGCGGCGCTCAGCGGCCCTTGATCGCGACGGGGAGCCCAGCGACGACGAGCGTGACCTGCTCGCTCAGGGATGCGACGTCCTGATTCAGCCAACCCTGTTCGCTCTGGAAACGCCTCGCCAGGGCGGAGGCGGGGACGATGCCGCCGCCGACTTCGTTGGAGACGAGGACGAGTGTGTGCGGACAGTCTTCCAGCCAACGCATGAACGTCTCGCGCTCGTGTGCCCAGGTGGGCAGTGAGCCTGTCGGGTCGTCTTCACGGAAGTCATGCAGCAGCGCGTTGGAGAGCCAGAGCGTGAGACAGTCGACGACAACCACTGCGCCTCTCTCCCCTTCGATCGAAGCGAGCGCTCGCGCAAGATCGCGCGGCACTTCGAGCGTGCGCCAGTTCGCCGGGCGCTCAGCGCGATGTCGCGCGACGCGCTCGCGCATCTCGGCGTCGTGCGCCTCCGCTGTCGCGACGTAAATCACTTCGTTGTCGCGCGTGCACGCGAGCGATTTCGCCGCATTCAGGGCGAACCGTGTCTTGCCGGAGCGCGCCGCGCCCAGCACCAGATGTCGCATCGAATTCATGTAGTCACTCCGCTTTGGTCGAACTAACATCGACCTCCGGCAATCATTCGAGAATCCTTCACGTGCCCACTCCTTCGCTCGCACCTCGCACCGTTACGACGACTGATCTGCAACGGCGCCTCGATACGCGCACGAAGCCGCGGGGCTCTCTCGGCCGACTCGAAACACTCGCGATTCGCATCGGGCTCACGCTTCAATCGGAGCGGCCGCGATTCACGAAGCCGCGCATCATGGTGTTCGCCGGCGATCACGGCGTCGCGCCCGCGGGTGTGAGCGCGTTTCCGCAGGAAGTCACTGCGCAGATGGTGATGAACTATCTGTCCGGCGGCGCTGCCATCAACGTTCTCGCGCGGCAGCTCGGGCTCGCGCTGGCCGTGATCGACGCAGGCGTTGCGAGCCCGCTTGAGCCCACTCCGGGGCTGATTGATCGCAGCATGGGGCGCGGCACACGTAACTACATGCACGAGCCCGCGATGACAGCTGCGCAATGCGAGGCCGCTATCGCGTCGGGGCGCGAGCTCGCTGCTTCGGCAATCGCGGACGGCAGCAATGCGCTGCTGCTCGGGGAAATGGGCATCGGCAACACCGCCTCCGCAGCGATGCTGCTGCATCGGATTACCGAGTGGCCGCTCGAAGAATGCGTCGGGCGCGGGACCGGGCTCGATGACGCCGGGCTGTCGCGCAAACTGCTTCTTCTGCAGACTGCGTCGGCCCGAGTTCCGAGCAAGCTGTCGCCACTCGAGGCGCTTGCGGAGTTCGGTGGATTCGAGCTTGCGATGATTGTCGGCGCGATCCTGGAAGCGAGCCGGCATCGCTGCCTGATCGTCATCGACGGTTTCGCCGTGTCGGTCGCTGCGCTGATTGCGAGCCTTGCGGGTGAAACACACATGCTGTCGCACTGTGTGTTCAGCCACTGCTCCGCGGAGAAAGCGCATCGCGCGCTCCTGTGTCGACTCGACGTACAACCACTGCTCGATCTCGAGTTGCGACTCGGCGAAGCGAGCGGTGCCGCGCTCGCCTGGCCGCTGATCGACTCCAGCGCGCGGCTGCTCAGCGATATGGCGAGCTTCGAGGCGGCCCGCGTGTCGGATCGGTCGTAGCCGGAGCGTTTGCACTTGGCTTGCTCGCAACTGAAACGGCTTCGGTCGCGGCTGGGTCGCCGGTAGCCTGACGTGCAGGAAGTTCGACTTCTGCTCACGGCCGTGCAGTACTTCACGCGCGTACCCATGCCGCGATGGGTTGGGCACAGTGCCGCTGACCTGGCAGGCACTACGCGCTATTTCCCAGCGGTCGGCATCGCCGTCGGCGCGATTGCAGCTGCGGTTTTCTGGGCCGCGTCGATCGTGTTTCCGCCGGTCATCGCCGCGGTTCTGAGCACCATCGCAACCGTGATGCTCACAGGCGCACTCCACGAAGACGGGCTCGCTGACACCATGGACGGCCTCGGCGGCGGGCACACCCGCGAGCGCGCACTCGAGATCATGAAAGATCCGCGCATCGGCGCGTTTGGCGCACTTTCGCTGATGCTGCTGCTGGGGCTGAAGATCGCCGCGCTCAGCGCACTTCCGTTGCCATGGGTCGCAGCCACGTTGATAGCCGGCCACGCGCTGTCGCGCTGGTGCGCTGTGCTGATCGTATGGCGCCTGCCCTATGCCCGTGCCGATAGCTCGACCCGCGCACGACCGGTTGTCGAGCGCGTTGCGCTCACCGATGTCGTTGTCGCGACGGTGTTCGGGCTCGCGCCATTGGTAATTTGGGCGTCCGCGGCATCGCTCGCGACACCGAGCGCGACGGAGCCGCCTGGTACTGACAGCGCTTCGCTCACCGCAGGCGTGCTGGCGTCGCTCGTCGGCCGCGGCGCTGCTACCTTGCTCGGCGCGTTCGCTGTCACTGTCGTGCTCGCAATCTGGTACAGACGCCGGCTCGGGGGCTACACGGGCGACACGCTTGGCGCCACTCAGCAGATCACCGAAGCGGTGTTCTATCTCACGATGCTGGCGGCATGGAATTCGCGCTGATCCGGCACACCCGGTGCGATGTCGCTGCGGGCACGTGCTACGGCTACCTTGACGTGCCGCTCGCCAGCACTGCGGCTGCGGACATCGGGCTGACGTTGTCGCGTGTGCCTCAGGTCGACCTCGTGTTCTCGAGCCCGTCACAGCGGTGCTATTCATTAGCGCGAGCGATCGCGAACCGCGACGCATGCGAGATTCGAACCCGCGACGACTTGCGTGAGTTGAATTTCGGTTCGTGGGAAGGCCTTCGCTGGGACGACATTCCGCGCACGCTGAGCGACGCATGGGCCGCGGACCCTTGGAACAACACACCGCCGAACGGCGAATCCGAAAGCCAGCTCTGGCAACGCGCGGCGCGCGTGGCGGAGGAACTGCTGCAGCTCGAAGCGCCAACACGCACGGTGAATACAGACCGCATCACTGCGGAGGCGCAACGCATCGCCGTCATCAGCCACGGCGCTGCGGAGGCGCGACGCACCGCCGTCATCAGCCACGGCGCTGCGGAGGCGCGACGCATCGCCATCGTCAGCCACGGCGCTGCGGAGGCGCGACGCATCGCCATCGTCAGCCATGGTGGCCCGCTTCGCCACCTGCGCTGCCTGCTCACCGGCACGCCCGCCAGCGAACGGTGGCGCTGGAGCATCGAATGCGGCGAAGTCGCGCTCATTGCCCCACGAGGATCAGCTTGCCCGTCTTCGGATCCTTGAACACCTGACCGACAGGCTGCATGCCCTCGCCCGCCGTCTGGCCGCGCAGGCCTTCGGGCATTTCGGGCAGCTCGCGCCCCTTCTCTATAACTTGTTTCACGCCTGCCGCGGCCGACTCCTGAACCGCCGCTTGTGACTGGCGCTGCGCCGACACGAGCGCCACCACCAGGCCGCAGATAAACACCAGCATGATGTCGACCAGGTTCACGAGCGAGGCCTGCGGGTCTTCCATCGCATCGTCGAAGCGGGAACGCTTCCAGTCGCGCTTCACGATGCGTGCTCCCATCGCGATAGCGCCTCGTCATACCAGCGACGTCGCAACCGCGCGATCACAAATCCGATGGCGCCGGCGGCAAGGCCGATCACTGTGGTGTCGAACGCCGTCAGCATCGCCTCAGCCAGCAGACCTAGATCACCGTTGCTGAGCGCCGTGAGACCGGGCCCCAGGGAAATCAGTGTCGCCATCAGACCCAGCATCGGAGCAATGCGCGTCAGGATGTCGGCGCGCTCGATGCGGCGCCTCGCACGCGCCTCGATCGCCGCGAGATCCGCAGGCTTCTCACGACGGCGCAGAAGAGCGCGCTCGCCCACGAGCACGCCGCTATCCGCGCACGCGAGCGCGATGCTGACGAAGAGAGCGCCGATCACTGGGTACAGCAGCAGCGGAACGAGCGTGTGGACCCATTCAACGAGCGAGAATTTCATCGGGCGCCCTCGGGCAACGAAACAGATCGGGTGAAATCGCGACGGCTGCGAATCAGGCCTCCGATGAAGAGAGCCAGCGCCGCCGCGAGCAGAGCGAGCCAGCCCCACGTAGCGCGATGTTGAGGCGTCGCGGCACTGATCTCGGACGCCGAGCCATCCTTCGCCGGCGTCGCATGCGCCTTGAGTTCGGAGGCCTTTGGGTCACGCGCCGCCCCGGCGGTATTGATCTCGGCCACGCTGGACGGCGCCGACTCGGTCTGCGGCTTCTGCACCAGCGCCTTATCCAGCATCGCCTGCAACGGCCGTCGCTGATCCTCACGAAGCAGCGGCATCACCCACTGGAACACTGGATGATCCGGGCGCGTATGTCCGCTGCCCGGCAGGCCGTTCTTCAGCAGCAGATCCGCCCATTGCCGGGCCACCTGTTGCAGCGTCTGCTCATCGGCCTGCCAGAACCCCTTCTGCGCGGCCACCATGAGAATCGCCATCATGTTGGTCTTCACGTGAACGTTCGAGCCCTGCTCGAGGAAGCGATCCACGCCCATGTGATAGCGATCGTCGAGGTACACCGACTTCACCTCGTCCCACGCCCAGCTCTTGATGATGTCGGGATTGGTCACCTGCCAGCCCCACAGATACTCGGTGAACTCGCTGCCGATCGTTCGCGCGCCGGCATAGCCGTGCTGCATGAGAGGCTTGATCCATGCGGGATTCAGAAAGCGCCCACGCAACTCACCCACCAGCGCCGCTGGCAACGCCTGCATTCCCGGCTTTGCCACGTTCGAATGATCCGCCACGTAACTCGCCGGCACGTGCCCGCTCACGGTCTCGACCGCGAGACTCAGCCCGCCGAGATAGTCGAACGCGTCGTTGTTATCCATCAGCCCGTAGAGATTGCTGGCGCGGCCGAGATACGTGTTGTGCACGGTCGCGAGATTGGCGCGCAACAGATCCTGTCGCGCCTCGGGCGCACCGTCCGATCGATAGGCGTGACCAATGCGTCCGAGATACGCCTGCGCCAATTCCTTGCGATCGGTCCACGCGCCCGAACGCTCCGCGAGCCGGTTGATGCCGGCGCCGTAATCACCGGGCGCCGTGCCGAATACTCGCAAGCTTGCTTCGCGGCCTGCGATCGCTGACATGCTGCCGGCAGCGATCAGCCGTCGCGTTTCGACGACCCAGTGAGCCGCGACGTAGTTGCGCGCGATAGGCTCATCCCCGCCTGTGGCCATCTTCTCGACGGGCTGAAGCGCAGCGCGTAGTGCGGGCGCGAGCGCAGGATATTCGTGCTCGATCGACTTGCGGCTACCGTCGAGTGCGAGCAGCACCGCCTTGTCGAGCCAGCCAATCTGCTCCCCGAACAGATCCCGAAACAATCCGGACGCGACGAACACCGTGTCCGCGCGCATACCCACCGAATCGAGCGGCTGCCGCTTGAGACTCGCGACGATGCCGCGACTGTTCCATTGTGGCTCGATGCCGAGCAGCGCAAGACCAAAAGCCACCATGGCGCCTTCGTCACGCACCGAGTCCGACGCCCACAGCACCACCGCCTCCTTGCCATCGGGCTTCGCGTGCTTGCGCGCATCGACAGCCAACTGCTGCCCGAGTGCGAAGCCGAGCTTCGACGGAATGAGGCTATTGTCGAGCCCGTGAAAATTGCGCCCTGTCGGCAGCGCCGCCGGGTTGCGGATCGGATCGTTCCCCGGCGCCGCCGCCACGAAGTGCCCCGACAACGCGTGCAGGAGCGAGTGCATTTCTTCCGCCGGCGAGCGCGCGAGGTCGCGCTCGACGCGCGCCTCGTCCTGCACCTTCCCCTGGCGGATCGACGTCATCATGGTGTTGATGGCGTCCTTGCTCCACGGCTTGCCGAACACGTGCAGGCCGAGCGGCATGAACTTCTCCTGCAAGTGCGTGAGGTAGTGGCCGATCTCGTGGACGAGTAGTTCGTCCTCCGCTTCCTCGAATCGGATGCCGCGGACTTTCAGCTCCTCGTCCATGCTCGCCGTGAGTGCTTCGCGCAGGTGCAGATCGTCGATGAGCTGGCGCATCGACTTTGCGGCTTGCTGCTTCAGGTTTGCGTTGCTCGTGGCCTCGTAGCTCTCCACCAATTGCCGGAGCCGCAGCAGGTCGTCGTACAGCGGAGTGGCCGTGAGTGGCGGAATCAGGTGATCGATCATCACCGCGAGGCCGCGGCGCTTCGCCTGCAGCCCTTCGCCTACGCCGTCCACGATATAGGGGTAAACGCCCGGGACGTCGCCAGCGATGATCGTGGAGTAGTCGTTCTCCCCGACACCCACGCTTCGTCGCGGCAGGAACTCGTATGTCGAATGCCGCCCCAAGTGCACGACAGCGTCAGCCTTGAATGCGTTGTGCAACCAGAAATAGAACGCGAGGTACTGATGAGTCGGTGGCACGCTGGTGTTCGCGTGCAGCAGCTCTTCGTTCAGCTCCCAGCCTCGCGGCGGCTGCGGGCCGACGAACACGTTGCCGAAGCGGATACCGGGCAGCACGAACTTGCCACCGCTCACCATGACGTAGCCGGGCGCGGCGCCCCACCCTCGCAGGCCTTCGATGCCAGTCGCGATGAGGCTCTTCGTGAGCCGGCTCACTGTGTCCGCGCCGCGACCCGTCGAGATCAGCGTCTTATAGGCAGCATCGAGCTGAGCCAACAGATCCAGCGCACGATCGCGCGATCGATGCCGGGCGCCTTCCACGAGATGCTTCAGCTCTCCGAGAGCGTGGCTCACCTGCACGCGCGCTTCATCGGGCAGATGCGCCTGCCGCGCCTGTTCCACTTTCGCTTCGAGGAGCGCGAGCGGGCCGCCCACCATCTCCTGCTGCAACGGCTTGGAAAGCTGCGCGAACCACTGCGCGTATTGATCGGCGGACACTGTCGTCACACGTGTCGCCATCGAACGCAACGCGTCGCCTTGCTCGGGAAGGTTGACGCCGTCCAACTGCAGCCTCTCGAGAAGCGCCTTGGATGAATCCGGCAACTCGCCCGTGTTGTAGCCGTTCGCCTTCAGCGCGCGAAGGATTTCCAGTAGCGAGGCCGGCACATCGAGGTTATCCGCACCAATGTTGTGACGGCCGGGTGGATGGTTGTAGTAGACGATCGCGACGTGCTTATCGGCATTGCGCATTGCCTGAAGCTTCGTCCACCGCGTCACTCGGCGTGCGAGCAGGCCGGCCTGTTCCGGCAACAGCGTGACGCGCGAGATCGCGATGCCGGTCAGCGCATCCGTTTGAGGCTTTGCGGCGGCCGCGATGACGAGTGGCTGGCTGATCCCCTGCAATTCGGGCATCGCCACGCGGTAGTACACGCTGTCCCATGAGAGGCCCTGGTCGGAGAGCTGCCAGGTCTCCGCCTCGACGTCATACAGCCGGATTGCCTTGAAGACGGGCACGTCGAGCTGCTCGAGCAAATGCGTGGCGGCAACGCGATCGCTGCTGCCGCCGACAACGAAGTCCTGCACCGAGATGATCGCAGCCATCTGCGGCCCGACGCGCTGGCGTAACAGCTCCAGCGCTTCACGGCTCGGCCTTCCCCAGCCTGCGAAAACCGTCACGCAATCGAGCCCGCTCTCGATGATCGGCTTGCACAGCGCTTCGCCGACGTCGCCCACCTGATCGGCATACTGATCGTCGAGCACCACGACGAGCTTGCGATCCGCGCGCAGGTCCTTGTCAGCAATCCACTGGTTGCCGCGCCGGATGCGCACGGTCTGTGGACTCTGCAGCGGCGTGATCTGCGATCGCAGGGACGCGTCAGCGGGGCTGAGCATCAGCGCGAGCAGTGACTGCAGGTTCGCCGGATTGCGGTTCTGCCAATAGCCGCGCGCCTGAATCCAGGCCGCGAGCTGCGGATACTTCCGGGACGCCTCAGCCACGGCCGCTGGGTTCGCATCCTTGTCATCCGTGAGTGAAGACAATTCGTCGTATCGGGGATCTGTGTCCGAGAACAGGCGCTCGCCATTCCAGCGGCTGTTCCGGCCCAGCGCTGGATCGCCAGCGAGTGCAATCACGCTCTTCACGTTCGAGGCGCGCACGACGGGGATGATTCGCTGCGCGGTTTCCTTGAACACGGTCGTGATCAGGATGGCATCGGCCGATCGCACCAGCGCATCGAGTGACGCATCCGGAATCGCGTCGATCTGCGCAGACGTCCGGAACACGAGCTGATGCTGCGGATGGCTCGCGTGGAACGCCTGCGCCACCTGCGCCATTTCAGCGGCGTTTCGCTCCGAAACGACCGCGACCAACGTGGCGGAAGAAACCGGCGCGCAGGCGAAGAAAGCCAGCATCAGCCACAGCGCCACGAACGCGGATTTCACCCGCCATCCCGGCGGCAGCGCACGACCTGCGACTCTCGGCAGCGGCCCGCTGGTCGCATGCTGGTTCCTTTCAAACATCGGCTGTCTCCGAGAGCGCAGGGCTGCGCAGAGTGGCAAGCGTCGTTGGCTTCAAGCCGAGCGAGCTCAGATGTTCGGCGGCTGCGCGAATGCGATCACCAGAGTCCTCGGCAAGCGCATCGATCAGAATCGCGAGGCAGGTGCCGCTGTGAGTCGCCACAACACCAAGCGCGTCAACAGTCGAAGCCACGCCGATCAGCGCGCCGAGCGATCGCTTCGGCAGGAGCCGTTGGTTGATCTCCGCGCTTCGCGTCGCGATCGCGCCGACGCTCCTGAGGTCACCATCACGTAGCGCATCACGAAGCTTCGCGAGCAGCAGCGCAAACTCATCGATCTCACCGCGCGAGTAATCAGGCTCGCGACGGTTGTGCTCGAGCGTCTCCACCTCCCCGCCCTCATCCACCGCAACGAGCGCGAGCGGCGGTACCTGCCCTAGGCGTTCGAGCAATCGCGCATCGCGGTGCCGATACGCAACGACGCTCTCATACATCACGCCATCGCTGGGCTCGATCTCGCGCAGGAGCGCTTCGAGCACCTCGACGTCTTGCGGCAAGCGATGGAAGCTCGCGATGGCGCGATACGTGGCGACGAGATCCGCCGTGCTGCTGGCGAGGCCTTTTCCGCGGGGAATTTCGCTCTCCAGCGTCAATTCACCGCGCAAGGGCAGCTCATATCGGCGCAACAGCAATTCGGCGAGCCGCAGAGATTTCCACGAGGATTGTGGCTCTACACGCAAGCCGCCCGAGTAATCACGCAACACGAACCGCGCATGCGCGCGAAGCTCGATGGGAAGTGTGACGAGAAAGGCGCCCTGCTCCGGCAGCGCCCCTTGCAGCAGCTCGCCGAAGCTGCCGTGACAGGAGGCGTAACCGCTCGACACCGGGCGACCGGCGGGCTCGGACCAACGCATGAGATTTTTCGGGTTCCTGGCGGAGCACACGCGATACGGCGCGATGTCACGCTCCGCACGGCCGCGACATCACACGTGTCGCCCCACACGGCAATTCCGCTTCCCCGACGCACCCCGGCCGGCGAATGGACGACGGCAACGAGCTGGTCTCCTGGCTCGCGGCTTCACGTTCCTGCATCACCTTCCCAGGTGCGAACACCCAGTGGTCACGATGCGAACACGCCGCTCACAGTTGCGGGGGCAGCCCGGGCCTGGTCTTCGTGGAAGACGCCACCCGGTTCCCAATTGAGCCCCATCGGGGCACTCGTTGCGCGCGCGTACGATGTGCCAATCCGTTCGGGGCGTCAACCGGCGCCGATTTCTTGACGCGCTTGTCGCGACCTCCTATCGTGCCGGCCGCACGCGGTGTTCCCCTGTTCGCAGGGGGACTAATAGGGAATCTGGTGACGGCGCGCATCTGCGCGTCCATTCCAGAGCTGCCCCGCAGCGGTAACTGGGAACGAACGGTGAATATCGCACTGAGCTGATCGTCAGCTTGGGAAGCGCACTCAGTAGGTTGCGAGCCAAAACTCGCAGCGCCCACGAGCCCGAAGACCTGCCGCGGCCGTCGCGCCACTCGCTTGTCGTGAGTGGCGTGATGAACGGGCTGTCGCCGTGGGAGCGAAAAGGCCGCGTGGGTTCGTCCGCACGACTTCTTCGTGCCGCGCGTTCTTCACGAGCCTTCCGCTTCCGGACACCAGGGTGTCTGGGAGAAATCGAAACATGATCGGGTCTTGCGCAGGGCGCATCGGGGCGTTCTGTACGCCATCGCTTCTATTGTTTTTGGCCGGGCACGCTCGCGCCGCCGATTCGACCGAAGTCGTCGTATCGGCCACGCGCACGGAACGCTCCGTCGACCTCGTGCCGTCGGATGTCACGGTGGTCAGCGCCGAAAAGCTGCAAACACGCACGTTTGATCGCATCGACGAAGCGCTGAACGCGGAAGCCGGAATGTATGGCGGGCGTGTTCGCGGCACGTCGAGCACGAGTCACACGCTCATCATGCTGAACGGCATGCCGCTCAACAGCGGCTGGTACGGTGGTGTGAACTGGCAGAACGTATCGATGGAGAACATCGATCGTGTCGAGATCGTGCGCGGGCCCGCGTCGGCGCTGTATGGCGGGAACGCGATGGGTGGCGCGATCAACGTCATCACGGTGTTGCCGGAGTCCTTCGAAGCGAAGCTGCAGACGCGGGTGGGCAGCGACGATTACGCGACGTATCGCGCATCGGTCGGCGACAAGTATTTTGGGCGGCTCGCGGTGCGCGTCGGCGCGGAGTACGACAACGATCTCATCGGGCGGCCGCTGGATTACGTGTTCAGGCCGGTGGCCACAGGCAACGGCTCGCTGACTGGCGGCGAGTCGAGTCTCAATCGCCAGGGACGCGATTACTGGATCGTCGGCGACAAAGGCGAGCAGCACCAGCGGCAATGGAGCGCCAACCTGGCTGCGGCTTATGACCTCTCTGATTCTGGCCGCCTGCGGCTCGATTGGCAGAACGGATACGCCAAGTACTACAACGGGGCGCCGAGCAGTTATGTGCTGGATTCATCCGGACAGGCGGCGTTCTCGGGGAACGTAACGACGGGCACCAACCGGCGCGTGACCATCGATCCGAGCCTGTTTCTCGCGGGAAACGGCATGGACGACAACTCCGCGACGATGCTCACGTATACGGACAGCATCGCTTCCGTCGACGTGGTGGCGAAGGTCGGGTATCAGCACGAGAACAAGTGGTACACCACCGTCAACTCGGGCAGCGGCAACTATCTGACCGCGACTGGCAACGTCCGTGAGTTCGACACGGGCACGTCGTTCGCGGATCTGCAGGGAACGAAGGCGCTCGGGCGCCTGACGCTCACCGGCGGCTTCAGCGCGAAGCGCAATTCGTTCGATCAGGATCAGTACGACGTCGCTTCGTACCGCGACGACCGCACGAAGACAGGCGGCGTTACCGAGCTGACGCAGGGATCAGACCGCTACTACGCCGCATACCTGCAGGGCGAAGTTGCAGTGACCGATTCGGTGAAGGCGTACATCGGAGGTCGTTACGACAAGTGGAGCGCGTCCGATGGGCTCAGCGGCCCCGCAGCCGCACCGTTGAAGCTGCAAGACGCTGATGACTCTGCGTTCAGCCCTGGCGCATCGCTGGTGTGGGAAGTGAGCGAGGCCACGGTGCTGCACGCGTCGGTGGCCAAGGCGTTCAGCCCGCCGAACATCTACGACCGCTATCGCACGTTCGTTTCCGGCACGACGTTGTTCCTCAGCAATCCGGATCTACGTTCCGAGTCGCTCGTGAACAATGAGATCGGCATCGTGCAGTACGCGTGGGACAAGCGTGTGCGGCTTGCGGTCACGGGCTTTCTGATGCGCTATCGGAATCTCGTGTACAGCAGCACGTTTGACGATACGAACAATGTCGACGGCAACGCGCTCACAACGCTCGTTACGCAGAGTGCCAACGCGGGCCGGGCTCGCAATCGCGGGTTCGAGTTGACGCTGAATGCGAAGGTGACTGGTTGGCTCGATGTCTGGGGCAACTATGCGGAGAATCACACGGAGATCACGCGCAACGAGCTTGCGCCTGCCACGGTAGGCAAACAGTTCACTTACTCACCGGATCGCGGCGCCAGTGTCGGCGCGGATGCGAGCTATCGGTGGATGCGGGCCAGCATCTTCTCCACCTACACGGGGCATATCTTTCGCACGGCGGATAATTCCGATCGTACGTGGGGCGTGTATCAGTCGGATTCGGTGCGGTGGCTGACGGACCTGAAGCTTTCTGCAGTGCTGCCCACGAAGATGATCGGGGCGCAGTCGACGACGCTGTCGCTGTCGGTGCGCAATCTGTTTGACCGGGATTACTTCGAGTACACGATCGGGCGGCCGCGGTCGTATTACTTCGACGTCGGGTTGAAGTTCTGATGTCGGACGCTGGCGGACTTTCGGGGCATGGAGGGCGCCTGTGCGTGGCACGGGCGCTCTACCCGCATGCGCCGGAGCCGTGGGTGGATTTGTCGACAGGCATCAATCCCGAGCCGTATCCGGATGTGCGCGCCAGCGCGGAAGCGCGCGCGCGACTCCCGACGCCGGAAGAGGCTCGTGCGCTGGAAGTGGCGGCCGGGCGCGCGTTCGGCGTCGATGACGCGGATAGAGTCGCCGCGGCGGCCGGGTCGGAGGCGGTACTGCGGTTGATGCCCTATGTGCTGGGAATGGAAGCGGCCGTCGTTGTCGGGCCGACGTATACGTCGCACGCGGCGGCGTGGCCGGGCGCTGGCGTGCGCGTCGAGCACGCGGGCGGCGGGGCGCTGTCGCGCCTGGCGATTACGATCGTGAACCCCAACAACCCTGATGGCGCGGTCGTGGATCGCGCGCACCTGCTGGCGTTGCATGATGACGTTTCGTCGCGCGGCGGTTACCTGATTGTTGACGAGGCGTTCGCGGACGTCGAGCCATCGTGCAGTGTCGCGACGCTAGCCGGCGGCGCGCGTTGCCCGCGACTGATCGTGCTTCGATCGTTCGGGAAGTTCTACGGGCTGGCGGGTGTGCGGCTGGGTTTTGTTATCGCTGCGCAAGCAGTCATTGCGCGATTCCGCGAGCTGCTCGGAGACTGGCCGGTGTCGGCCGATGCAATCGCAGCTGGACTCGCCGCGTATGCCGACGACGAGTGGGCCGAACGCACGCGCGAGCGTTTGCTGCACGCCGCCCGGCGCCTCGACGACCTGTTGATCACCAGCGGATTCGAGATCGTCGGCGGCACGAGTCTCTTCCGGCTCACGCGCAGCGACGACGCCCGCGAACGCTTCGATCGCCTGTTGCGCGCAGGGATTCTTGCGCGTCCCTTTGACCACGACACCACGCTGATGCGATTCGGCTTACCCCATGAACCTTCCGCCTGGCGCCGGCTCGCCGACGCATTGAGAAAGCCATGAACGAACCGGATTCGCCGTCGTCGCCCCTGCCGTCGCCGTCGCCCTCGTCGCAGCCCGCGCCGCCACCTGCCGCGGCAGACTCCCAGCGCGACACCGAGCACCTGCAGGCCATGCAAGACAAACAAGCTCGGCGTCGCGCCGAGCGCGCCACAAAAACGCTGCGTGGCGGCCTTCTCATGGTGCTCACGGGACCGGGCAAGGGAAAGTCCTCGAGCGCATTCGGCATGGTCGCCCGCGCTCTCGGGTGGGACATGCGCGTGGGCATCGTTCAGTACATCAAGGGCAAGTGGCAGACAGGCGAGCGCCACTTCTTCCGCCGCTTTCCTGACCTCGTGACCTACGAAGTAATGGGCGAAGGCTTCACCTGGGACGTGCAGGACCGCCAGCGCGACATCGCCGCCGCGGCGAAAGCGTGGCAACGAAGTCGCGAGATGATCGAGGACCCTGACTACGACCTGGTGCTGCTCGACGAGCTGAACATTGCTCTACGCAACGAGTATCTGCCGCTCGACGAAGTCGTGGCTTGCCTTCGCGAAAGGCCGCGGGACAAGCACATCTGCATCACGGGCCGGGACGCGAAGCCCGCGTTGCTGGAAATCGCGGACCTCGTCACCGAGATGACGCTGGTCAAGCACCCGTACCAGGCCGGTTATAAAGCGCAGAAGGGCGTGGAGTTCTGATGTCGCGGACGTTGCGCTTCGTCGCTATCGCGGTGCTGAGCATGGCGCTCCGCACAGTCGGCAGCGTCGCCCTGCTGGCGCTCGGCGTCCCGCCCGCGGCGGCGGGCACCCAGCACGCCGAGCCCGAACCCGCCGTACACGCTGGGCCTGAACGCGCCGGGAACGCCGGGCCCGCACGCGCCGAACGCGCCGGTCCCGAACGCGCCGAGCACGCCGAACCCCGGCGCATCATTTCGATGAACCTCTGCCTCGACTCCGTGCTGGTCGAGCTCGTTCCCCGTGACCACATCCTCGCGCTGAGCCGATACGCGCGCGATCCATGGCGCTCCACGATCGCCGACATCGCCGCGACCCTGCCCTACACGAACGAAACCGCTGAGGAAGTAGTCGCCCTGCAACCCGATCTCGTGCTTGCGAGCCGCCACTCGGCCATCGCCACGCGCAATGCGCTCAAGCGCGTCGGCGTGCGCTTCGAACTGTTCGGTGTGCCCCAGTCGATTGAGGAGAGCAACGCACAGATTCGTCGGCTCGCGAAGCTGCTGCATCGGGATGCCGAAGGTGAGGCGCTCGTCGGCCGGATCCAAAGGGCAATCGATCGATCACTGCCAGCGCCCGGCGAGCGCTTGCTGACCGCGGCGATCTATCAGCCCGGCGGGCTGAGCACTGGCGCAAACACGGTGACGGGCCAGCTCATGCAGATTGCCGGGCTCGAAAACATCGCTGCTCGCTACGGCGTGACGAGCTATCGACCGTTGCCGCTGGAGCTGCTGCTCAGCCAGCCGCCCGACGTACTTCTCGTCGGTGACACGACGTACGGCGCGCCAACACAGGCCGAGCGGATCGTGCAGCATCGCGCGCTACGCGCCTTGGAGTTTCGGATGAGTCGCGAACCGTTTCCGGCGCGGCTGCTCTACTGTGCCGGGCCCGCGATGATCGAGGCACTCGACGCGCTCGTGGCAGCGCGCCGTCACGCCGGCAGCGCGATGCTGACGCGAGAGAGCGGTGCTTCCCCATGAACGCCCGATCCACGCGCACACTCTCCGCCGGGCTCTTGCTCCTGGTGATCGCGCTCACGATCGCGTCACTGCTCGTGGGCAAAATCACGCTGGGCTGGAACGTCCTCTCGCAGGACGACCCGGTCACACGCGTCATCTTCCTCGAGCTGCGTTTGCCGCGCGCGCTGCTGGGCGTGCTCATCGGCGCAGCCCTGGGGCTTGCCGGCGCAGCCATTCAGTCTTATCTGCGAAACCCGCTCGCCGAGCCAGGCACGCTCGGACTTTCATCGATGTCTGCGCTCGGCGCCGTGCTCAGCATCTTTTTCGGCATTGCCGGCGCGCATCCATGGACACTGCCGTTGTGTGGCGTCGCCGGCGGGGTCGCCGCGATGGCCGCGCTCCTGATGCTCGCGGGTCGTTCGGCAAGCACGCTCACTCTCGTGCTAGCGGGAATCATACTGAGTGCGCTGGCAATCGCCGGCATATCGCTCGTGCTGTCGCTGTCGGCGAGCCCGTGGGCCGCAAGCGAAATCATTCGCTGGATGCTCGGTGCGCTCACGGATCGCAGCTTCGACGACCTCACCATCGCAGCACCACTGATCGCGGTCGGCGGGGCGCTTGTCCTGATGTGCCGTGAGCCGCTGAACGCGCTAACACTTGGCGAGGATGGCGCGCGCTCGCTAGGCATCGACCTCACCCGCGTGCGCTGGATGATGTGCATCGGCATGGGCCTGCTCGTAGGCGCGAGTGTTGCGGTCACCGGAATCGTCGGTTTCGTCGGGCTCGTAGTACCGCATCTGTTGCGGCCCCTCGTCGGAGCGCGACCTTCTGCGCTACTCGTTCCGAGCGCCATCGGTGGCGCAGCGCTCGTGCTGGCGGGCGACGTTGTCGTGCGACTGTTGCCGGGCGGCACTGAGCTGCAGCTCGGAGTCATGATGTCACTGGTCGGTGCGCCCTTCTTCTTCGTTCTCCTGTACTCCATGCGACGGCGGACGATATGAGCGCGCTCACGATCCGGCAGCTGCAATTCTCTCGCGGCCCGCGCGCGATTCTGCAGGGACTCGACCTCACACTCGCCGCCGGCCGCATCACCGCCATCCTCGGGCCGAACGGCGCGGGCAAGTCCACCCTGCTTGGCTGCCTCGCTGGACTTCTGACGCCGGGCGCCGGCTCCATCGACGTTGACGGCGCGCGACTCGACGCCCTGCCGGGCAAAGAACGGGCACGACGCATCGCCTTCCTGCCGCAGACCGCGATGGTGGCGTGGCCCATAGACGTGCAAACGCTGGTCGGCCTGGGGCGCATCCCCTACTCCGGCGTCGCCTCCGACGAGCAGAACCGCGAAGCCGTAAGCCGCGCGATGGACATGACTCGCGTATCGCAGTGGGCGAATCGCATCGTCAACGAGCTCTCGGGCGGCGAGCGGGCCCGAGTGCTGCTCGCCCGTGTGCTTGCGGGCACCTCGCAATGGATCCTGGCGGACGAGCCCTTCACCGGTCTCGACCCTTCGCATCAACTCGACGCCGCCGACCTACTGCGGCAGTTCGCGGCAAACGGCGGCGGCGTCGTGCTGACCGTTCATGATCTTTCGCTCGCCGCGCGCATCGCCGATCGAATCGTGTTGCTGAATGACGGACGCATCGTCGCCGACGGCACCCCCGAAGAAGCACTCGACGCTGCGACACTGCGTGCGGTGTACGGCGTCGAGACGGAGTGGCTCGTGTCGCGTGCGCATCGCACGCCAGTCATCGCGATCCACGGTCGTCATGCCGGGTGACGCGAAGCTGGCACTGGCGGCGCTGGTGCTGGAGGCGTGCATCGGATATCCGCGCCCGTTGTTCGCGACGATTGGTCACCCAGTGACGTGGATCGGTCGAGTGCTGGAAGTGCTCGAACGGGCGTGGAATCAGTCGCGATTCTCCGATGGCGTGCGCAGAGCACTCGGCATCGTCACCGTGCTCCTGATCGTTGCGCTTGCCGGCACTGTGGGAGCTGCCGTCACAGCGCTTGCCAGCCTTGTGCGACATGCCGATGCGGCCAGCGGGTTCGACTACGGCGGTGTGCTCGTCGCGCTCATCGCCACCGCGGGCCTCGCACAGCGAAGTCTCTACGAGCACGTACAGGCTGTTGAATCCTCGCTCCTATCGGGTGGGCTCGACCACGCTCGCGTCGCTGTCGGGCAGATTGTTGGACGCGATACGGCCACGCTGAGCGCGGCCGAAGTTTCAGCCGCCGCCATCGAAAGCCTCGCCGAAAGTTTCAACGACGCGGTCGTCGCACCGGCCTTCTGGCTCGTGGTCGGCGGCCTTCCTGGCTTGCTCGCTTACAAAGCGCTCAACACTGCCGACAGCATGATCGGCCACATCGAGCCCCGCTGGCGCGCGTTCGGCTGGGCCGCAGCCCGGCTCGACGATCTCGCGAACTTCGTGCCCGCCCGCCTCGCCGGTGTGCTGATCGCGCTCGTCGCAGCTCGCGGCTTCCGGGTGATGTGGCGGGATGCGCCAAAGCACGCGTCCCCCAACGCCGGCTGGCCGGAAGCCGCCGCAGCCGGCGCGCTGAATCTGAGGCTCGGCGGCCCCGCACGCTATGACGGCATGATGCACGCGCGCCCGCAGTTCGGCGACGGCGCGAGCCCGGAAGCTGCGGATATCAGCCGCGCGCTGAGCCTGTACCGAAAAGCTTGCGCGGCGCTGTGGCTGCTCGTCGCCGGAATCGCGATCATTCAGGTTTCGCTGTGAGGGACGCGCACGCATGCCCGCGCTGATGATTCAAGGTTGCGGCTCCGACGTCGGCAAATCCGTGCTGGTCGCGGGCCTCTGCCGCTTGCTGACGAATCGCGGCCATCGCGTGCGGCCGTTCAAGCCCCAGAACATGTCGAACAACGCGGCGGTGACTGCGGATGGCGGCGAGATCGGCCGCTCGACCGCATTGCAGGCACTCGCCTGCCGTATCGAGCCGACCGCCGACATGAATCCCGTGCTGCTGAAACCTCAGAGCGACATCGGCGCGCAGCTCATCGTGCAAGGCCGGCGCGTCGGCACGCTGGAAGCAAAAGCCCACGGACGCGACAAGCGACATCTGCTCCAGTCGGCAATGGAGTCGTATCGCCGCCTCGAAGCCGACTGTGAGTGGATCGTAGCCGAAGGCGCCGGCAGTCCCGCTGAAACCAACCTGCGCGCGCACGACATCGCGAACATGGGATTCGCGCACGCGGCAGATCTGCCAGTCGTCCTCATCGGCGACATCGATCGCGGCCACGTCATCGCCTCACTGGTCGGCGCACACGCTGTGCTGGACGACGCCGACCGCGCCCGCATCCGCGGCTTCATCATCAACAAGTTTCGCGGTGACGTCTCCCTCTTCAAAGACGGGCTGACGACGATTGAGGCGCGCACAGGTTGGCGCGCATTGGGCGTCGTACCGTGGATCCCTGCGACGCGGCGTCTGCCTCCGGAAGATGGCATGCAACTCGATCGATTCGAGCGCAGGGCACGCGCCGACGCGCGAGTGAAGATCGCGGTTCTTCATCTGCCCCACATCGCGAACTTCGATGATTTCGATCCGCTGAGTCAGGAACCCGAAGTGGAGCTGGTGCTGGTGAAGCCAGGGGAGCCGCTTCCACTCGATGCGCATCTCATGGTGATTCCGGGCAGCAAGACGACAATTCCGGACCTGGAACACCTGCGCGCACAGGGGTGGGATCACGACCTGCACGCGTACGTGAGGCGCGGCGGGCGCGTGCTAGGAATCTGTGCCGGATATCAGATGCTGGGGAAGTTGGTGCGCGATCCGCTTGGCATCGAGGGATCGACGCCGCTCGCCGAAGGCCTCGGGCTACTCGATATCGAAACGACGATGGGCGAACAGAAAACGCTTCGCAAAGTATCGGGCGAAGCGACGGCGACGGGCGCGCGTATCGAGGGCTACGAGATGCACCTTGGCATTTCTACCGGCACGGCCACGCAACGCCCCATGGTGCGATTCGAGGATGGCTCGCTCGACGGCGCCGTTAGCGAAAATGGCCGCGTCACCGGCTGCCACGTGCACGGTTTGTTCAACTCGTCCGCATACCGTGCCGCGCTGCTGGAATCGCTTGGTGGCCGCTCGTCAGGCGAAGATCACGCCGCGAACATCGACGCGGCACTCGATGAAATTGCATTGGTGCTCGAGCGCACCCTCGATGTGTCAGAGCTGGTGCGCATCGGGAACGGCCGAGCGCGCTGACCACCGAGCTGGTGGCGGACCCACGATCGGCGACACCGCGTTCGGCTCATATCGATCGCGGCGCCAGGACCCCGGCGTCTCGCCCACCACGCGCCGGAACCAGCGCGTCAGGTGCGACTGATCGCTCAATCCACAACGCAACGCGATTTCACTGAGCTTGTGCGGCGAGCTCAGCATCATGCCCTGCGCCAGCTCGATGCGCCGGCGCATGACCCACGCGTGCACCGTCATGCCGAAGGTTCGCTTGAACGCACGGCTGAAGTGACTGCTGCTGAGATGTACGACCCGGGCAATTTCCGACACCTTGAGCCGCGCGTCCATATGCGCATCTACATAGCTGATCGCACGATTCGCCTGCCATTTGGCCAATCGGCCCTGTACGGCGGCGGTGTATTCGCGGCGGCCTGGATTCGATTCGAGCACGGCGAGTCTCCGATGCGGCGTGAGAACGTCTGCTCATCCTGCAATCAGGATCACGCCGGTCCCACCCCCGCACGCTCGGGTCTTTGCTCCCCCATTAGAGTCATGAAAAAGGGCCAGTGGCGCGGCGCCACCGGCCCTGAATCGCGTGCGAGCTCATTGGTGAGAGGGGGGAGTCTTGAGCGCACGCGAATGAGACATCGAGGATGTACAGAAGATGACACAGCCGGCGCCGCGGCCTCTTGTCCAAAACCCGCAGCGCGCGCGTCCCTCATCTGGAGGAGTCGGGGCTACGCACAGACAGTACTGTTGGCCGCTCATTCAGACCCGACATAGTCCCGCACGGCGCGTGACGCCGGGTCTCACCCCCACCTTCATTCCAGGAAAAGATAATGAGCAAACCAGTCGTTCTAATCACCGGTGCCCTTACAGGCATAGGCCGCGCCACCGCAGTGGCATTCGCACGCGAAGGCGCGCAACTCGTCGTTTCCGGCCGGCGTGAAAGTGAAGGCCAGGCGCTCGCTAACGAGCTACGCGCACTCGGTGCAGAAGCAGAGTTCGTCAAAGCGGACGTACGCAAGGACGATGACGTTCGCAATCTCGTCGACCGCACCGTCGCCCGCTTCGGACGTCTCGACGTGGCCGTGAACAACGCAGGTACCGAAGGACAGCCCGGCCCGCTCACGGAGCAATCCGCGGAAACCTATGCCGCTACGTTCGACACCAACGTTCTTGGCGTCGTGCTCAGTCTCAAGCATGAGCTACGCGCGATGTATCCGCAGAAGCGCGGCAGCATCATCAACATCTCCTCCGTCGTCGCACAGTTCGGCATCGCCGGCGCCTCGATCTATGTCGCGAGCAAGCACGCAGTGGAAGGTCTCACCAAGTCGGCCGCGCTCGAGGCGGCGGAACGGGGCGTGCGCGTGAACGCGGTCTCCCCCGGACCGATCGAAACGCCGATGCTGAACCGGTTTACCGGGTCGGAAGAGAACAAGAAGGGCTTCCTGCAGGGCATCCCGCTCAAGCGTGCGGGTACGCCGGAAGAAGTGGCGCAGGCAATCGTATTCCTCGCGTCGGACAAAGCCTCGTATGTCACCGGCCAGTCCTGGGGCATCGACGGCGGGCGTCTCGCCTCCTGACCAGCACCCTTCCCGCTCTACCCTGGTGCCCGGCGCCGCTTCGGCGGCGCCGGCGCGACTTCCCTCCGCCGCCCCAAAGGGGCTAAGCTCGAACGCGATCCCACCCGCACGCGCGTTCTCCTGAAATCACAGCGGAGGCGACGAGAAGCATGATCATCCGGTACAAGGTCGTCGGCGGGGCCGAAGGCGAAGATCTTCGCGCGAGCGAAGCCGATGCCCTCGAAGCCCTTGAAAGAATGCTGGATCCTTACGTCCAGCGCGGCCACCACATCTCCAACATCGAAAACGAATACGTCATCGAGGACAGCGGCGGCAACCTCGTGGCGACGTACGAGCTGATCCACTGACGTTGCGTCTGGGGCGGTGTAGCATTCCCGCACCTTCCTGCTTCCAGACGGAACGACGAAATCATTCTCGACTGGCACGCGGCGTATCGCGCGGGACCGACCGGCGCCGGCGGCAAAGGCTCGCATCTAGGGCTGCTCGCAGAGCTGGGCGTCCCTGTTCCTCCAGGTTTCGTGATCAGCGCGGATGCGTGCGCCCCTCGCCGTCATGGCGATCCTCTACCGGCGTCGCTGATCACTGCACTTTCCACTGAGCTAGCAAATCGCGGCTGGACGAAGCAGCCTCTCGCCGTACGCTCATCAGCTTCCACTGAAGACTCAGCCCGCGCCTCTTTCGCTGGCATCTACCGCACTCAGCTGAATGTGCGCGGCGTCGATGCGCTAGTGCGCGCGGTTCAGGATGTTCTGGATTCGCTCTGGGAGCCAGCTGCGGTTGCTTATCGCGAGCGCCTCGAGCTGGCCGATGACGACGCTGCCATGGCCGTCGTCGTGATGCCCCTGATACCTGCGGTCGCTTCCGGCATCGCGTTCACCTGCGATCCGGTCACCGGCCGCGAAAATCAGATTGTCGTCCACGCCAACTGGGGGTTGGGTGAAGCGCTGGTCGGTGGCCAGGCCGCTGGAGATGAGTATCGCGTCGAAGCCTCGCATATGAGCGACGACCTCAGGCTCATCACCCAGCAGGTCGGCAGCAAGAGTCGTACTACGGTGGTGGCCGCGAGCGGCGGCACCGAGCTGCAAGAAACGCCGCGCGACCTTGCTGGCCGCGCCGTGCTGAGCGTCGATCAGGCTCTCGCGCTGGCCGCGATCGTCCGTGACGTGGCTTACGCGCTCGACTACACGACTCCCTTCTTCGACATCGAATGGGTTTACGACGGCACGCGCTTCTGGATTGTGCAGGCACGCCCGATCACGGCTCGCGCGCGGTACACCTATCCGGCGTTGGCCGGTCAACCCACGATCTGGTCGCGTGGCAACTCGCGCGACGTCGTTCCGTATCCGCTCACGGCGATGGACTGGAGCGTGTCGCGTCCGGTCGTCAATCGCATGGTGATGCCCACCTACGTGCTAAGCGGTTACGAGACCCTGCCCGCGGTACAACGCGCGGCTCTTCGCCGCGGGCGGCTTTTCTTCGATTCATCGCTCCTTCAATGGGAAGCGTTCGATGCGTTCGGCGTGCCGCCGCCGTCTTACAACCGATTCCTCGGCGGGCACCAGCCTGAGATCTCGGTGCCGAAGCCCACTGGAGCTGACCTCCTCGCACGTGCGTGGCGCAGCGTGCGCTTCCTGCGGCGGAGCTGGCGACCGAAATCGCGAGCCAAGGAGACACTCGCCCAGGCTCATCGAGACGCGGCGGAACTGCTGAAGGAGAAGGTGCAGGACGACAACGCCGAGGTCGTCAAGCAACTGCAGGCGCAGCTCGCCAGAATGCGCACGCCCGATGATCTGTTCCTGCTGCAGACATCGAGCAGCGCCCTCTTCGTGTTGCTGGATCTCGTGGAGAAGTACTGCCCCGACGAGGGCTACGCGATCACCGCCGCACTGCTATCGGGCGGTGAAGCAAGCGTTACCGCCGCGCAGAGCTACGATCTGCTGGAGCTAGCTCGCATCGCTGCGAACGATGGCGCGGCCTTGCAATGGCTGCGATCAGCGGATCGCGTTGGCACCGACTGGTCGGTGCGGCTCGCAACGGACGGCGCGTTCCGTCGCGCATTCGCTGAGTTCCTCGATCGGTACGGGCATCGCGCCGTGTACGAGAGCTACCTGCGCAATCCACGCTGGCGCGAAGCGCCCGACTTTCTGCTCGACAGCGTCGTTGGCCTGATCGGACACGAGCCCAGGCAAGTTCACGATCGCCAGCAGCGCAGTTACCGCGAGGCGCGGCAGCGTGTAGCTCGATCGCTGCCGCTCGTGTATCGCCCACTGGTACCGTGGCTCATCCAGATGGCGACTACCGAACGCAACGTGCGTGAGGGCGCGCGCAGCGCGCTCGTTGCCCACGCTGGCGTGGTGCGCCGATTTCTTCTTGCGCTGGCTGAACGATTCGTAAGCGCGGGTCAGATGGCGACGACCGACGACGTGTTCCATCTCACTCTGCTCGAACTCTACGCGTTGGCTGAAGGCAGACTGCCCGCTCTCGCGGCGACGAATCGGGCATCGTTGCGACGGCAGCAACTCGAGGCATTCGCCGCGCATGCCGATCCTGAAGTCGTTATCGAGCACGGCCGCGCCTCAACGACGCAGAGCGCGCCCGTTTTCGACCAGCCGCACGTAAGCGGTGACGGGAATACCTGGCATGGCACCGTGGTCGGCAGCGGTCGGGCGCGAGGCGTCGCGTACGTCGCTCATCATCCTGCTGAGGCACTCGACATGCCGTCCGGCGCGATACTCGTCGCGCCGTCGACCGATCCGTCGTGGACACCGATCTTTCTCAAAGCCGGCGCGCTGGTCATGGAAACGGGCGGCTACATTTCGCACGGCGCGATAGTTGCGCGCGAGCTGGGCATTCCGGCCGTCGTGAACCTGCCAGGGATTCTCGAGCAGCTGCACACCGGCGATCAGCTCGAGGTGGACGCCTCGCGCGGAATCGTCCGGCGCCTCTAGATCTCGAGTACCACTTTGCCGAAGTGGCTTTTCCCCTGGTAGTAGTCGAAAGCGTCCCTGATCTGCTCGAGCCCGAAACTTCGGTCGATCACCGGCTTCAGCCGGTTCACCTCGATCGCGCGAATCATGTCCTCCTGGTCGGCCCGACTGCCGATCGAGATTCCGCTGACGCGAAGCTGAGCTGAGAACAGCGCGGGAATCAGCACCTCGCCTGCGAAGCCGGAGAGCACGCCGATGAGCGCGATGTGTCCGCCGAGTCTGCACGCAGCCATTGATTGCGCGAAGGTCGCGGGCCCGCCGACTTCCATGACGTGATCGACGCCGCGACCGCCGGTGAGTGCCTTGGCCCGCTCGCCCCAGTTCGGCGTCGCGATGTAGTTGATCAGATCGTCGGCGCCGAGCTGCCTGAGCTTTTCCAGCTTCTCATCGGACGACGAGGTCGCGATCACTCGCGCACCCGCCGCCTTCGCGAACTGGAGCGCGAACAGCGACACCGGCCCACTCCCCATGATTAGCACCGTGTCGCCGGGCCTCACACGGCCTTGCACCACCAGCGCTCTCCACGCGGTGACGCCCGCGCACGGCAACGTCGCCGCTTGCGCGTAGGTGAAAGCAGCGGGTGTGCGCGTGAAGGCATGTGCCGGCATGCACGCGTACTGGCGCGCGTATCCGTCGACGGTCTCGCCAGGAATGTCGCGACGGGTCTCAGCCGTCATGTCGCCCGCAAGCCAGTACGGCCAGAACGTGCCGACCACCGTATCGCCGGCCTTCAAGTCAGAAACACCTTCGCCGCAAGCGACAACTTCGCCGGCCGCATCCGTGAGCGGCACACGGCCTTCGGCGGCGGGGATGATGCCTCTCACGACGAAATCGTCGTGAGGATTGAGCGAACTGGCCCACACCCGCACCAGCACTTCACCCGCTTTCGGAACCGGCGGATCTTCTTCGAGCACACGCAGGTTGGCGATGCTCGCGGGCGCCATCAATCGGACTGCTTTCATGTCTGCAGTTTCCATTAGGGGAACCGAAGCGTGGGAGTGACAAATGTGACGCGATTCGGAGGCGGAACCTATAATTCCGCCCCCCGATTTGCCGGTCCCGTCCATGCCCTCATCCGCCAAGGACTCCGTTCTCGTGCGCGGCGCGCGCGAGCACAACCTGAAGAATATCGACCTCGACATCCCGCGCGACCGGCTCGTGGTGTTCACCGGTGTGTCCGGATCTGGAAAATCCTCGCTCGCCTTCGGCACGTTGTACGCCGAAGCGCAGCGGCGCTATTTCGAGTCGGTCGCGCCTTACGCGCGGCGGCTCATCGAGCAGATGGGCGTGCCCGAGGTGGACTCGATTGATGGCCTGCCGCCTGCGATTGCGCTTCAACAGCACCGCGGTGCGCCGACGACGCGTTCCTCGGTTGGCAGCGTCTCGACGATTTCAAACTCGTTGAGGCTGCTCTACTCGCGCGCAGGTGACTACCCTCGCGGGCAGGAGCATCTCGCCGCGGAGGCTTTTTCGCCGAACACGCCAGCGGGCGCGTGCCCGCGCTGTCACGGGCTCGGCCGCATCTACGATGCGACGGAGCAGTCCATGGTGCCCGATCCGTCGCTGACGATTCGCGAGCGCGCGATCGCGGCATGGCCGCCCGCCTGGCACGGACAGAACCTGCGCGACATTCTCGTGTCGATGGGCTACGACGTGGACACGCCGTGGCGTGATCTGCCGAAGCGAGACCGCGACTGGATTCTCTTCACGGAGGAAACACCAACGGTTCCGGTCTATGCGGGCTTCACGCCTGCGGAAACGCGCCGCGCACTCAAGCGAAAGGAAGAGCCCAGCTATCAAGGTACGTTTACCGGCGCTCGGCGTTTCGTGCTGCACACCTTTGCGAACACGCAGAGCGCGCTGATCAAGCGCCGCGTTTCGCGTTACCTGGTGAGCGCAGATTGCCCGGTTTGCGACGGGAAGCGGCTGCAGCCGCAATCGTTGGCTGTCAAATTCGCGGGCTACGACATCAGCGCGTTGTCGGCCTTGCCGCTGAAGAAAGTGCGCGCCTTGCTTGCACCCTTCGAGTCACCGGTCGACGCATCGCACGGCGAGCATCCGGAACAAGCGCTCGTTCGGCAACGGCTCGCGCATGACATCAACGCGCGGATCGCCGCGCTCATCCAGCTCGGGCTGGGATATCTCACGCTCGATCGCGCTACGCCTACGCTGTCACCCGGCGAGCTGCAGCGGCTCCGTCTTGCCACGCAGGTTCGCTCTAATCTCTTCGGTGTCGTCTATGTGCTCGACGAGCCATCGGCGGGCCTGCATCCGGCCGATACCGAAGCGTTGCTGGCCGCGCTCGATCAACTGGTCGCCGCGGGCAATACCGTGTTCGTCGTCGAACACGAGGTCGATGTGATCCGGCACGCAGACTGGATCGTCGACATCGGGCCGGCCGCCGGCGTTCACGGTGGCGAGATCGTCTACAGCGGCCCGCTGGATGGGCTGGCCAAGGTCCGCAGATCCGTGACGGCGCGCTATCTCTTCGGCGAAAAGAGCACGGCACCGGATCGCACACCGCGTGAGCCGCGCGGGTGGCTCACGCTCGAAGGCGTGGATCGCAACAACCTCCACGGCATCAACGCCAAATTTCCGCTTGGGGTGTTCACGACGGTGACTGGCGTCTCCGGATCCGGGAAATCCACGCTCGTGAGCCAGGTGCTGGTCGAGCTGGTTCTCGCGGCGCTCGGCGCGCACGAGCATGGCGAAGAAAGCGAGACACCGGAGCTGGAGTCGGCAACGCCGGTCACTCGCGGCGGGCGAATCGCGAGCGGCGCCGACCGCATTCGTCGGCTCGTGCGCGTCGACCAGAAGCCCATCGGCCGAACGCCGCGCTCGAACCTTGCAACCTACACGGGACTCTTCGACGCCGTACGCAAGCTCTTCGCCGCTACGCCCGCCGCACGCGCGCGCCGTTACGATGCCGGACGATTCTCCTTCAACGTGGCAAAGGGACGTTGCGAGACGTGCGAGGGCGAAGGCTTCGTGTGCGTTGAACTGATTTTCCTGCCCAGCGTGTTCGCACCCTGCCCTACCTGCCATGGAGCACGGTACAACCCGAAGACGCTCGAGATACTGTACCGAGGCAAGAACATCGCCGAGGTGCTGGCGCTCACCGTAGATGACGCATGCACCTTCTTCGCGGAGGATCCGCTGGTCCTGCGCCCGCTCGAAGTCCTGCGCGAAGTCGGTGTCGGATATCTGCGGCTCGGTCAGCCTGCGACGGAGCTTTCAGGCGGCGAAGCGCAGCGGGTGAAGCTCGCGACGGAACTTCAGCGCATCCAGCATGGCAACACGCTCTATGTGCTCGATGAACCCACGACGGGGCTGCATCCCGACGACGTGCAAAAACTGCTCGCGCAGCTTCAACGCCTGGTGGACCAGGGCAACACGGTCATCGTGGTCGAGCACGACCTCAGCGTGATCCGCGACAGCGACTGGATCATCGACGTGGGACCCGGGGCCGGCGACGAAGGCGGCCGCATCGTCGTGACCGGAACGCCGCAGCACGTTGCGAAGGACCGTCACAGCCAGACCGCGCGCTTCCTGAAGCGAGGAAACTGAGGCCGGTGCCGTACGTTATTCAGACTCAAGTTGAAAACGTACGTCTACCGGAGGTGGATTCATGAGCGCGCTCGTTGCAGCCCTCTATAAAGATCATGCGACCGCGGATCAGGTCCGTACCGCCCTCGTCAGTGAAGGATTTGCCACCGACCGGGTGCAATTGACGTCGCCACGCGAACCGGGGCCCGCAGGCCTCACGCCAGCAGACGACTCAACGGCTCAGCTTCGGAAGTACTTCGAGCAGGTTTTCCCGGACGCCGAGGAGGCCGGTGAAGTAAGAACATTCGTGGATGGTGTACGTCACGGCAACGCAGCCGTGGTCGTTCATCCTCGGGGCGACGTGGAGGTGGAGCGGGCGCTGAGCATTCTGTCCGCCTCGCAGCCCCTCCAGGTTCGCGAGCACGACCTGGACAACCAGACGATGGAACGGGCGGCCTCTCACGACGGCGAAACGATGGTAGGCAAGGTCGTGCCCGAGGGACTCAAGAAGACGATCAATCCGCGCAAGGCATGAGCCGATAGGCGCGCTCTTAGTGCGCGAGCGATTGATCAAGGGCCTGTGCGATGGCAATGCTGTTGCCATCCAGGTCCTTGATCATGATCACTTTGACGCTCGCGTTGACGATGGGCTTGCCGGCATCGATCTGTAGTTTCTGCAGCTTCGCGATTTCCGCATCCACATCGTCCACCGACAATGTGGCCGAGCAGGAACCGGCACGCTGCGGCAGTTGATAAACCTGAAGTCCGCCACCCCGTTCGAAATGCCACTCCGCCAGTTCCGGCATGGGACGCGTCGGAGGCGTTCCCAGAAGTTTCTCGTACCACTGGCTCGCGGACTTCACATCCTTCACCGCGACGCTCGCCAGTGCATTTTGTATGGTCATGATCTTCCTCCGAAGGGCCGCGCCGTCGCGGCCCTTCTCCGTTACGAACGACTCCTGGAGCGCTACTCTTTTCGCGATCCGCTCTTGCCGCTGCTCGATTCGTTCGAGCCGATCTCTCCAGCATCCAGATCACCCTGGCCGATGCTTTCTTCACTGCGACGGGTCTTGTCGCGATCAGAACCGCCCTGCTGCTCCTGCTGGCGGCCGCCGCCACCCGCGCCGGACTGCTGCTGTCGACTCTGCTGGCCGCCGCCCTGCTGCGAGTCCTGACGACGATTGGGGTCCTGGCCCTGCTGCTTGTTGCCGCCCGAACCCGCGCCCTGCTGCTGGTTCGACTGATTGCGATTTTCGCCTTCACGTTCGTTGCCCATTTTCGGTTCCTCTCGATGAATACGTTGCGGTTCCATACTAGGAACGACGGCGCGCGCTCGCGAGGGATGGGCGGGGTCGATCTACGTCAGCTACCTCCTACGTCTAGCCGACGGCAGCGCCAGTTCGAAGACGCGCATCTCGAAGAAGAGGCCCGGGCCACCTTCGCGTAACCGCCCGTGCGCCCTCAAACGGGCTCGCAAAAGGCTGTTTTTGCTCCCCTTCAGGCACGATAATGCCCGCCGACTGCTCGTTCGGGGGAGCCTGTGGATTCATTCGTCCTGTCGCGCCGGGAGGTACTCGCGCGAGGCCTTGCCGCCGCGGCGTTGCCTCTTGGTGTCTTTGGATGCTCTGAGAAGAGGCCCAACGCGCTGGTCGTAGGCGGATTGCCGGTAACTTGCAACCTCACCTTGCCTGTCGCCTGTGCCGCAAAGAACGCAGTCAACGGCGCGGCCCCTGCTGGCACGCCGAAATACGAGTTCGAGTACAACAAGTACAACGGCTGGCCCGAGATCAAGGAGTCTCTGATGGCGGGCCGTATCCAGGCGGGCTACATGCTGGCGCCGCTGGTGATGGACCTTGCGGACAAGGGCATTCCGGTCAAGATCGTTTCGCTCGGCCATCGTTCGGGCGCGGTGATCATGGTGCGCAACGATTCGCCGTTTCAGAATTTCCGCCATCTCGCCGGCAAGCGCGTCGCGATTCCAAGCCGCTTCGCCGTCGACTTCCTGTTCCTCAGGCGCATGCTTGCGCAGGAAAACATGCGCGCCGAGGAGCTCGAGATCATCGAGATGGCGCCGCCCGACATGCCCGCCGCGCTTTACGCCAATGCCGTCGATGCGTACTGCACGGGCGAGCCATTCGGCGCGGCGGCCCAGAGCGCCGGCTATGCACGCCCGCTTCGCATGACGCGTGATGAGTGGCCGAAGTACATCTGCTGTGTGTTAACCGTGCGGGAGGAGCTCATCAAAGAGAATCCCGCGATGGTGCAGGACCTGGTGAATCAGATCCTCGGCGCCGGCCGCTGGCTCGATCAGGGCGCAGCCAACCGCGAGAAAGCGGTGCAGATCGCCGCGGGGCCAGGCTTCTTCAACCAGGACCCGAAGATCATCCGCTTCGTGATGCAGAATCCCACCGACCGCGTCACCTACGGAGACCTGAGGATGATTCGCTCGGAGTTCGAGGAACTGATGCAGCTCTCCATGGAGGCGGGCACCATCAAGAAACCGGTGCCGTACGAGAAATACGTGGACGAGCAATTCGCGCGCAACGCCCGGCCCGCGAGCATTTCGCTGTGAGCAGGGCTGCAATCGCACTGATGTCGCTCGTGTTCTCACTGGCACAGGCGGCTGAGCCCGCACTCAAAGCCGGAGTATTCGATCCGCCTCGCGCGGCGCCCGATTTTTCACTGCAGGGCACCGACGGGCGCGAGCTGAAAATGAGCACCCACAAGGGTGAAGTCGTGCTCCTCGCTTTCGGATATTCCTCGTGCCAGGCGGTTTGCCCGACAACGCTTGCTACCTTTGCCGACACCCGACGCCGACTTGGCCCGGCAGCGGGCAAAGTGCAGGTTATTTACATCACGGTCGATCCGGAGCGCGACGACCGGGCGCAGCTGAAAAAGTATCTGGGCACGTTCGACAACTCGTTCATCGGCGGGACTGGAACTCCAGATCAGCTGGCTGCCGTGCGCAAGGCCTACGGCATCTCGGCGGAGAAAGTGCCGGCGGGCGACAGTTACAGCTATTCGCACTCTTCGTTCACGTATCTCATCGATCGCGCCGGCCGCATTCGGGCCGCCATGCCCTACGGCCACAGTCCACAGGACTTCGTGCACGATCTCACGATCCTGCTCCGGGAATGAGGCGTTTGCGAACCCTCTTGCTGCCTATCGGCGCAGCTGCGGTCGTCGCCGGTTTCGGCTGGGCTGGGTTCGCACCGATCGCCACGGCCTCGAAAGATCAGGTCTTCGAGATTCCGAAGGGCACCTGGGCGCGTCGCATGGCGGGCAACAAGGTGGAGACTCTACCGAGCCGCATCCAGTTGACGCTGGGTCTGCGAGACACTCTGGTTCTGCGCAATCGGGATGATGTTCCCCAGACTTTCGGGCCCATGCTGATCATGCCGGGGCAGACGTTCCGCCTGCCCTTCGAACGCTCGGCCGAATATCAGTTTGCCTGCACGGCGCATGCGAACGGGCAGATGACAATCGTAGTCGAGCCGAACCCGGACACACCGTGGGCCAGAGTTCGCTGGCGTGCAATGGAGCTTCTGCACTTTCGTGGCTAATCCTGAGACTGAAAATTCGATGATGTACCGAGTCAGGGAAACCCTTCCCTCCATCGCGGTCGTTGCGGCGCTGGTTGCCGTGTGGTGGGCCGCCGTCAGCGCGACGCATACTGTGATCTTCCCCACTCCCTGGGGCGTGATTGCCGGAACGTTCGAGCTGTTGGACGACGGCACGCTCTGGCGCCACATCGGGGCATCGCTCATGCGCGTCGGTGCGGGCTTTGCCCTCGCCGTCTGCATAGCGGTACCGCTCGGGTTGTGGATGGGCTGGGTGCGCGGGGCCTACCGGATGCTCAATCCGCTCTTCCAGATCCTGCGTCCGATCTCGCCGATTGCCTGGATTCCTATCGCGATTCTCTGGTTCGGCGTGGGCAACGCGTCTCCCATTTATCTCATCTTCATCTCGTCGGTGTTTCCGATGGTCGTGCAGACGACCGTCGGTGTGCACACCATCGAGAAGCGTTACCTGCGGGCCGCGGAAAACTTCGGCGTCTCGCGCGCAACGCTCCTGATGCAGGTGGTGATTCCAGCGGTGCTGCCGCAGATCCTGATCGGCATGCGCATCGGCCTCGGCGTTGCCTGGCTCGTGGTGGTCGCGGCGGAAATGATCGCTCTGCGTTCCGGCCTGGGCTACATGATCATGGACGCGCGCAACGCCGGCAATCGGTACGACCTCGTGATCGCGGGCATGATCATCATCGGCCTCATCGGCCTAGCGCTCGACGGGAGCATGCGGATGCTGGAAAAGGTGCGATGGGTCAGGTGGCGCTATGCGCACTAAGATCGAAGTTCGCGCTCTGAAGAAGAGCTTCGCGTCCAACAACGGACGGTTGCCGGTGGTCGAGGATGTGAGCTTCACGGTTCGCGATGGCGAGTTCGTCGCCATCGTCGGGCCTTCCGGATGCGGCAAGTCGACCCTCATGAACATGATGGCGGGCTTCGTTCGCCCCGACGCAGGTGAGATCGTCATCGACGGCGCGCAACGCGCGAAACCCGACGCCCGCGGCATCCTGATCTCGCAGCAGGGCTCGGTATTTCCGTGGCTCACGGTACGCGAGAACCTGATGTTCGGGCTGAACGGACACGCGCCCGCCAACAAGCTGGAGATTGCGGACCGCTACGCCGACATCGTCGGGCTCAAGGGTTTCGAGGAGAGCTATCCGCACGAGCTTTCGGGCGGCATGCTGAAGCGCGCCGAGCTCGCCCGGGCACTGGTAGTGAAGCCCGAGATTCTTTACATGGACGAGCCGTTCTCCGCGCTGGATGCGCTCATCAGCCTGCGAATGCGCAATGAGCTGCTGCGCATCCTCGCAAAAGAGCGGCACACGGTGATGCTGATCACGCACGATGTGGAAGAAGCCATTCATGTGGCCGACCGCATCCTCGTGCTCTCGCCACGACCGACGCGCATCCAGGCGACTTTCGAGGTGCCTTTTCCCCACCCCCGCCGCCTCGCGAGCGTCGAAGCGCAGGAGCTGCGGGTTGCGATCCTGCGCGAGCTCGGGGTCGATCCGGAAGGCAGTCCGACATCGGCCCCTGGCCCGTGACCTGAGCCGGCGAGCCAACGAAGCAAATCCCGGGCCCGTTCAGCCATCGCATCCTTTGGCAGGCTCGTGCGTTGCTACCAGTGGCACGCGCCTGCGCCTCGGAGATCTCATGAGCGATATCGAACTGACCCCCGCCCGGGGCGGAATTCCGTTTGCATGCGGAGCCACATGGGATGGCGAAGGCACCAACTTCGCGCTGTTCTCCGCGAACGCCACCAAGGTAGAGCTGTGCCTCTTCGACTCCTCCGGCGGCAAGGAAGAGCGGCGTATCGAGCTGCCCGAATACACGAATCAGGTCTGGCACGGATATGTGCGGGGCGTAGGGCCGGGCACCGTCTACGGCTACCGCGTGCATGGGCCGTACGAGCCTGACGCCGGCCATCGCTTCAACCCCAACAAGCTGCTTCTCGATCCCTGCGCTCGTGCTCACACCGGCACGCTGAAGTGGGATCCGGCCTGCTTCGGGTACACCATCGGTGCGAGCGACGAGGACCTGAGCTTCGACACGCGGGACAGCGCTCCCTTCATGCCGAAGTGCGTCGTGATCGACCCGAACTTCGATTGGCACGGCGAGGCCCGACGGCATTTCATTCCATGGGAACACACCATCGTCTACGAGACGCATGTCCGTGGCTTCACGAAGAAGCACCCAGCCGTCCCCGAGCATCTGCGCGGCACCTACGCGGGGTTGAGCACGAAGGAAGTGATCCAGTACGTGAAGTCGCTCGGCGTCACAGCCGTAGAGCTGCTTCCCGTTCACCTATTCCTGGATGATAGTCATCTGCTGGAAAAAGGCCTCTCCAACTACTGGGGCTACAACAGCATCGGGTTCTTCGCGCCGGACTCGCGTTATGCCGCTGACCGCGCCAACAGCCTGCGCGAGTTCAAGGAGATGGTGGCGCGCTTCCACGACGCGGGCCTCGAGGTGATCCTCGACGTCGTCTACAACCACACCGCTGAAGGCAACGAGCGCGGACCGACGCTCTCATTCCGCGGCATCGACAACGCTTCGTACTATCGCCTGCTGCCCGATCGCAAGCGTTACTACATCAACGATACCGGCACCGGTAACACGGTAAACCTCTCGCACCCGCGCGTCATTCAGATGGTGACGGACAGCCTGCGCTACTGGGTGACAGAAATGCACGTCGATGGCTTCCGCTTCGACCTCGGCACCATCCTCGCGCGCGAGCCCAACGGGTTCGACAACCAGAGCGGCTTCCTCAAATCGGTTTGCCAGGACCCGATCCTCGCCACGGCGAAACTCATCGCAGAACCGTGGGATTGCGGACCGGGCGGATATCAGGTGGGCGCGTTCCCGCCGGGGTGGAGCGAGTGGAACGACAAGTTCCGCGACGACGTGCGCGAGTACTGGAAGGGCGATGCACCCGCGGCGACGCTGGCACCGCGGCTCACCGCTTCGGGCGATCTCTTCAACCACCAGGGGCGGCGCCCATCGGCCTGCGTGAACTTCATCACCGCGCATGACGGCTTCACGCTCAACGACCTCGTGAGCTACAACGAAAAGCACAACGAGGCCAACGGCGAAGAGAATCGCGACGGCCATTCCCACAATCGCTCATGGAACTGCGGCGCCGAAGGACCGACGGACAACGCCGACATCGTGAATCTGCGCGAACGCCAGAAGCGCAATTTCCTCGCCACGCTGCTGCTGTCTCAGGGAACGCCGATGCTGCTCGCGGGTGACGAGCGCGGCCGTACTCAAAACGGCAACAACAACGCGTACTGCCAGGACAACGACATCAGCTGGCTCGACTGGAGCACTGACGAACGCACCGCTGCGCTTACCCGTTTTACCCAGCGTCTAACGTACCTGCGCCATGAATACCCGTTGCTTCGCCGTGCACGCTTCCTGACCGGTGCCCGCGACGAGTCCCTCGACTCCAAAGACGTCACCTGGATGAATGCGAACGGCTCCGAGCTTTCCGCCGAAGACTGGCAGGACGGCAACATGCGCTGTTTCGGCATGCTCATCGACGGACGCGTCGGCCCTTCGAGCCTGCAGGCGCGCGGCGGCGATACCACGCTGCTCATCGTCTTCAACTCTCACCACGATCTGGTCGAGTTCACTCTGCCTCCGCAGGCTGGCGTGGAACGATGGCAGCGGCTGATCGACACGAATGTGCCGGAAGATGCGGCCACGCCGGCCTTCGATGCGGGGAAGACGTATGGGGTAACGGCGCGGTCGGTTGTGCTGTTCGCGCGCGTGTAACGGCCGGCCGCTCTGCGCTCGCAGTCAGCCCTTCGCGCGACGGCACTCCAGCACACATTGGATGAGCTCTGTCGGATCCACTGGCTTCGCCAGGTGCGCGTCAAAACCCGCCGCGCGGGTCGCGTCGCGATCTTCCTGGCGCGCATGAGCGCTCAGTGCGATCACCGGCAACCTGCTGAGGTATGCCTCCGTGTTGCTTCGAAGCCTTCGTATGAAGGAATAGCCGTCCTCCTGCGGCATCGAGATGTCAGACACGATGACATCGGGCGCCGCAACCGAAGAAACTTCCAACCCGCGTCTCGCGGAGGATGCGGTGAGAACCTTCGCACCGCTGTCCGCCAGCGCGACGGACAGCACCTGCAGCGTTTCCGCGTCATCATCCACGAGCAGGACGGTTGTACCCACCAGTCGAGCCGTCGAATCATCGACGTGTTGGCCTGGGCCTGAAACCTTTTCGTCGGCGTCGACACCCGCTCCCACGCCTGCAGCCAGGATCGGCAGCCGAACAGTGAATGTCGCGCCCTGCCCGCGCCCGGCACTCGCCGCCTCAACCGAACCGCCATGCAGTTGAACAAGATGCTTCACGATGGCGAGCCCCAGACCCAGTCCGCCTCGCGTTCGCGTGCTCGTGCTATCGGCTTGCCAGAAGCGTTCGAAGACGTGGGGAAGCATTTCCGACTCGATGCCCTCGCCTGAATCGGTGACCTGCACCTCTGCAAAAGCGTGGTGCTGGCGAAGGTCGACGCGGACGCGCCCCCCGGCCTCAGTGAACTTGATTGCGTTGGAGAGTAAATTCCACACGACCTGCTGCAATCTTGCGGAGTCGCCGCGAACCCGTGCGGACGTCCAGTCGCCGCGCTCCAGGCGGACATCTTTCGCGGCACCACTCGGCATCACCGTGGCAATCGCCTCCTCCACGACGCCATTCAGATCGACGGGCTGAGTCTCCATGCGCAGGGAGCCCGAGATGACGCGCGATACGTCGAGGAGATCGTCGATCAACTGAGCCTGCAGGCGCGAGTTGCGCTCGATGCTTTCAACTGCACGAACGACCTGTTCTTCCGTCAGTGCTTTACGGCGGAGAAGCGTGGCCCAGCCGAGGATCGCGTTGAGCGGAGTCCGCAGCTCGTGACTCAGCACCGCGAGGAACTCGTCTTTCATCCGGTTGGCGGCCTCAGCCGCCGCGCGCGATCGTTCCGCCGCTTCCTGAAGCACGGCGCGCTCCGCCGCCGCATTCTGAATCTCGGCGAGCAGGTCCCGTGTCGCATACTGACGGCGGCGGGACTCGAGTCCGCTGCGAATCGCGCTCAGCAGATTTTCGATGCGCACCGGGCGCTCGATCAGCAACGCGCCAGGCAGGCGCGCGCGGGCAGCCGTCACTGGCCGCGCCTTCGATGCGGGAGGCGTGAGAACGATGAAGGGCAGATTCGACCACGTGGGTTGCTGTTCGAGGACCTTCGAAAGGCGATTAGCCTCTTCGTCTGTCAACAGCTCCTCGGGCAGCACTACCGCACTAAGGCCGCCGCGAATGGCATCCAGGAGTTGATCGACAGTGGCGTAAGGGACAAACGCAACTTTTGCATCCTGCAGCACGCGCGCAGCAATCTGTGCATCTGCCTCTGTCGAGGTCAGCAGGGCAACGCGATACTCCGACGCATCTGACCAGTCCATCGGTTACATCGCCGACTTCAGCGACTTTGTGACTCCAGTGTATTCGGGCACACCCGTCAGGATGCCCCGGAACCCAATGAGGGGTTCGCCGATGTTCACACCCGTGCTGGTGATTTGAAGCTCGCGAAGCGCGCGCTCGTGGCCGCCCGTTCGCTTCTTGAAGACGCTCACCGCCTGCCGGATTTCCGCGTCGACCTCGAAGTACCGCAGCAGGAGCACCGAGTCGGCGAGATAGCTCACATCGAGGTCGGCGTTCTCTGTCATGGCGAGGCCGTGCTGGGCGACGACGACGATGGTGAGGATGCCTTTCTGATTGAGATACGCGAACAGCTCATGGAGGTGAGTCGTGAGGAAGCGCTCCTCCGGCATGGCGCTCAGATAGCCGTTGAGGCTATCGATGACGAGCACTTTCACTCCATCCCCGATAAGGGTGCTGACTGCATCGGCAAACATTCCGGGCGACAACTCCGCCGGATCGACCTGCCGGACGTGCAGCTGCCCCGAGTCCCGATACGAGGCCATGCTTTTCTCTACGAGCTTTTCGCATCGGGCGAGCAACGTGCCGATGACCTCGTCGAAGGTAAACACGGCCGCTTTCTGGCCACGCCGGAGCGCGGCGGCGACGTACTGCATGGCGAGCGTGGATTTGCCGACTCCCGCAGGCCCGAGCAGCAGCGTCGTCGTGCCGGTAAGAAGGCCGCCGTGAAGCATGCGATCCAGATTGTCGATCCCGCTCGGCAATTCGACCGGCTCGAAGTCGTCATGATGCTTGGAGGCCACGAGCCTCGGATGGACGACGACGCCGTCGCGGCCGACTTCGTAGTCGTGGTACCCGTCCCAGAAATTGGAGCCGCGAACCTTCGTGATGTGAATGCGACGGCGCGCCCCGCCATAGCCCGGCAGGGATTTCTCCATCACGATGCTACCGCCGACGATGCTCTCCGGATCGAGTTGATTCTGGGCGTTGGTGCGATCGTCAAGGAGCAGGACGGTCATCCGCTGCTGCTCGAAGTACGCCTTCAATGCGAGCAGCTCGCGGCGGTACCGGAGCGCATCCGAGGCGAGGAGGCGCAGCTCCGACAGGCCGTCGAACACGACGCGCTCGGGTTTCACGCGCTCGACTTCCGTCAGGATCCGGCGGGTCGTTTCGCCCAGCTCCACTTCCGACGGGTGGAACATGACGTATTGCGAATCGCGGAGCCCGTTGAGGTCAGCGGCAGTGAGATCGCAGATGTCGACGCCGTCGAGCGACCAGTCTCTCGACTGGGCGGCTTTTTGCAGATCCGTTAGCGTTTCCGTGAGGCTGATATAGAGGGCACGCTCGCCGCGCTTTGCGCCCTGCATCAGAAACTGAAGCGCAAGCGTGGTCTTGCCCGATCCGGGGTCACCCTGCAGGAGATAAAACCCCTCTTTGAGAAAGCCGCCGCACAAAATGCGGTCGAGCCCTTCGATCCCTGAAGAAATGTACGTTGGCTGCGGCAAGACACACCTCGCGCGGAGACTTGGCTTTCTGTTATTGGGCGCGACTGGCCAGATGAGCACGGCCTGCCACGCTTTATTCTACCCAAGTCGACAAAAGTCGCCGTGCGATCGCCGCTGGCGGAGCGCACCTCGTTCACGCGCTAGTGAGGTTTGCGAAGGGGATGTAGAACCAGTTCTGCCAGCGTGTCGAGATCGACCGGTTTCATGAAGAATCCGTCGAAGCATTCCGCGCCTCGCAGTTCGGCGGTGGAACCCGCACTCAACGCGTAAACGACCGCTTCGCTGAGCAGCGGGTCGCGGCGCAGCCGCTGGCATGTTTCCAAGCCGTCCATGCGCGGCATCCAGATGTCGAGAAAAATGACCTCGGGCTGAAACGACCGCGCCACTTGCAGTCCCTCGACTCCGTCAGGTGCCGTGCGCACGTCGTGGCCGAACATCGTCAGATACGCGGTCAACATCTCACGGTTATCCGAATGATCATCGATGACCAGCACCCGACGGCGGTGCGTGGTGGGCGAGGCCGATGTCTCGATTTGAGTCGTATCCACGGAGAGCACGATTGCTAATGATTCACACTTGCCCGCAAGCAACATGCCGGCAACAACGATGCCGCTGGCGCCACGCTCAGGCCTGCGGCAAGTTTCAAGCCCGTTGAAACTCATGGAAAAAGGCGGCAGGGTATCGCATCTTCAACTGAGCACTGTCCATGCAAGAAGCTTCGGCTCGCTTTCGCACCGCCTCTGAGGCACACGCTTCCGCAATCAGTCCCGGCCAAAGCGCCTTTCTCGCCCGGCTGGCTCACGAGTTACGAAACCCGCTCGCGCCGATTCGAATGGCACTGCAGATCATGCAGGCGGCCGAAGATGATGTGGCCACATCGCGCGCCGCGCGCGTCATCATCGACCGGCAACTCGCCCAGCTGACCCATCTCATTGAAGATCTCGCCGACATCTCGCAACTGGAGCAAGGGACTCTCAAGCTACGGTGCACTCTCACCACGCTGAAGGCGATCGTAGAACAGGGCTTGCATCTGGCACGAACGCAACTCGAGAGCCGACAGAACAAGCTGCAAATCGAGGTTCCAGCCGAGGCGCTGCCCGTCTTCGCCGACCAGCGCCGGGTGAGCCAGGCGCTCGCCAACGTGCTCGTGAACGCTTCGAAGTGTTCGGAGCACGGCGCGCCCATCCAACTCGTTGCCACACAATCTGCGGAGGACATCAGCATCTGCGTGACGGACGAGGGAGCCGGCCTGCCCAAATCGATGCTGACTCGCATCTTCGAACCGTTCGTGCAGGTCGACCGCGACGGTGTCGCCGCACAGGACGGATTGGGACTCGGGCTTGCGATCGTCGGAAACGTTTTGCGAGCACATGGCGGCACCGCACGTGCCGAGAGTGACGGCGAAGGTCGCGGAAGCCGTTTCATACTGCAGATGCCGAGGGGCTCTGCCGTTGCGCCGGCCTCGGAACATCTTGTCGAAGCCAGAGCGGCGGATTCCGGGAGACTTCGCATTCTGGTCGCGGACGACAACAAGGACGCCGCTCAGACGCTGGCAATCATGCTCAGGTACGAGGGCCATGATGTGCGCACGGCTCATGATGGCCTCGAAGCGCTGGCAGTGGGTCAACTCTTCGCACCTGAGCTCATCTTTCTCGACATCGGGATGCCCGTGATGGACGGCTACCAGACCGCGCGCCAGATTCGCGAGCGAAACTGGGGGCGTGACGTCTACCTCGTCGCACTCACGGGCTGGGGTCGGGATGCGGATCGCGAAGCGGCGCTCGCCCAGGGGTTCCAGCACCACCTGGTCAAACCCGCCTTGCCCGAGGATCTGACCGCTGTTCTGAAAGACGCGATGCGAACGCGCTGAGTGATCGCCTGTGTCAGTCCTGTGGACCGTCCTGATCACACTCGCAAGCGCCGCGATCGCTCTGTGGCTCGGCGCCAATCTCTCGACAGCTGAAAAGCGCCTTCTGTATCGACCCCGCCGGCTGTATACCAGCAAGGATGCGGACTTCCGCCGGGCGCTCGGCATTCTGCTCGGACCTCCGCTCGTCGCCCGCAATCACGTCAAGACGCTCATCAACGGCGACCAGATTTTTCCAGCGATGCTGGATGCCATCCGTAACGCGCAAGTCAACGTCACCTTCGAAACCTTCGTGTTCAGGGATGCGATCGGCGCCCAGTTCTGCGAAGCGCTTTCCAGCACAGTGGGATCCGAAGCTTGGAATTCACGTGACTTGAAGTCGCGGC